>Ga0068714_10004771_pt1 | contig 14892 bp, 13 predicted proteins | sample MTBNYHSulfiMetaG_FD_62988 | JGI IMG/M metagenome (GOLD analysis project Ga0068714, IMG submission 62988) | Enrichment culture microbial communities from rom New York Harbor, USA that are MTBE-degrading - MTBE-NYH (New York Harbor Sulfidogenic)... | ecosystem: Environmental > Aquatic > Marine >... | reverse complement strand
TTTGATGAGATGGACCTGTGGAAGGATATTCAAAAAGGATTAGAGACATTTGTTTTTGGATCGACCGAGGAGGATGAAAAAGAGGGTCCCGGTGAAAAAGAAAAAATGACCTGGGCGAGAATGAATGGAAAAGGGAAAAAATTGGTGATTAATAAATCCACCGGGGTGATCCTGGTGACTGACTATCCCGGCAATTTGAATAAGGTAGCTTCCTACCTTGAGACGGTGGAAGGCAGTTCCCAGAGACAGGTGACCATTCAGGCAAAGATCATGGAGGTAATCCTCTCCGATGAACATAAGGAGGGGATTAATTGGAAGGTGATCGAAGGGCTTCCTCGCGCCTTTAACTTTGCCTGGGGACTTACGAATAAAGCCGGGACAACAGGGTATCCTGGAAGCACTGCCGGTTATTCGATTGGAGATACCTCGACCGGGACAACCATCGATACACCGGGAATCTTTAAAATTAAACCTTTCGGAGGCGTTCTTGCTATCGGTGCGGCAGGCTCGGAGGTGGCCCTTTCTGATATCATGCAGGCCATCTCAGAACAGGGGGATGTGAAGATTCTCTCCAGTCCAACGATCTCCACTCTTAATAATCAAAAGGCGATTATCCGGGTAGGGAATCAGGATGTCTTCTTCATTACCGGCGCTGTTGCCACACAGACTACAGTAACCCAAATCATTCAGCCCATGACCATCGATATTGGGATCATCCTGGATGTGACTCCCCAAATTGCTCAAGATGGCACCATCATCATGAATATCCATCCCAGTATCACGGATAAAACAGGGGAGAAAACCACTCCGGATGGAAAGTCAACTTTTCCTCTCCTGAGTGTGAGGGAGACGGATACAACGGTGAGGGTCAGAGACGGACAGACCATCATCATCGCCGGTCTGATGCAGGAGAAAACCGAGGAGGCCTACACCGGAGTTCCGGTTTTGGACTCGATCCCCCTGCTGGGAGGATTATTCCGATATAAAACCGATAAGAAAAGAAATTCAGAGTTGGTGATTATGATTACCCCGACCATTCAAATGGGTAAATAAATGGAGGACTTTACAAAAAAGTAAAAATTTTATGTCCAAAGGATAAGGTAACCCTGGATGAAAAACATTTTTGTGCTTTTTATGAAATTCGAACCCGAAAGGGAATCCAAAAAGGCTTCCCAGGAGGTTTCAAAACGAACCTGATCATGGATGCCCTCAAAAAGGCACAACAGCTCCATTTGAAAGAATCCGAAGGGATTCAAATGTTAAAATACCTCTACTCAGCCAAGAAAAGAGGAGAGAAATTTGAAATACCATGGGCCTTTTTCAGTACGGGTCTCATCAGCCTGTGTATCTTTTTAATCGTTTTGCTGAAACCTGCGTCTCAGCCCTTAGCGACTCAACTCTATCAAAACATTACTCCAATAGAGGGAAACCCTTCCACTCATGTGTCAGGGAAACCCCCTGCAGAAACTCCATGGGAATCACTAATAAAACAGAGGCCTGACGAGAAGGAATTAAACCCTGAAAAAAAAGAGGCATTGGAAAATAGTCTGCCCACTCCCCTGACTTCTCAGAAAGAAGAGCCCTCTTCCAAATCTATCGGAATCGAACAGGAGGGTGGAAAAGATGTCATTTTGACTTTAGAGGTCCTCAAGCATTTCAATTCAGGGGTTCACTTCTATAATCAGAGAGAATTTTTAAAGGCAATTCAGGCCTATCAAAAAGTCATTGAGTTGGATCCATCTTATGTCGAGGCTTATAACAATCTGGGGTTTATCTACCAGATGTTGGGAGATGAGGACAGAGCTTTTGGATTCTATCAGAAGTCAACCGAAATCAACCCAAAGTATGAAAAAGGTTATAATAATCTCGGAATCCTCCTTTTATTCAGGGGCCGTTATGAAGAAGGACAGGAGGTTTTCCAAAAAGCCGTTGCCATCAACTCCAATAACATCGAAAGTCATATTAACCTCGGCATCCTTTTCAAGAAAAAAGGCGAGAGGGAAAAAGCAATCGAATCCTATCGGAAGGCCCTTGCCATTAATCCGCTTCACAGCGAAATACATTACAATATTGCACTGCTTTATGAACAATTAGAAAACATGGAAATGGCGATCACCCATTATCAACAATTTATCCGGTTATCCTTAAAATCTCATCCGGATTTGGTCTCGAAAGTACTAAGACATTTAAATGCCCTTGCTGAGGCAAGAAGAAACATTGGAAAGTGAATTACTCTGGACTGACATGCGAGGGTTCTAAAATATTGAAATAAGATTCTATTCTAAATGTCACCCTGAACTCGTTTCAGGGTCTCATCTCAAGAGATTCTGAACCAAGTTCAGAATGACCGATGCCTTAATTTTATAGAGAAAAGGTTGGGTCATGGTTGAAGAGAAAAAAAGTTTTGGTGATTTTCTGGTCGGACTGGGAATTATCACCGCTGATCAACTGAAGAAGGCTTTCCAGGAGCAGAGGCAGCGAGGGGAGCGTTTGGAACAGGCGATCGTGCGACTGGGTTACGCCAAAGAAGAGCTGGCCCTTCAGTGCCTGGCCGATTACTTTAATCTCCCTTACGTCGATTTGGACACCTATCTCATTGATGAGAAGATCGTAAAGACGATTCCAGAAGAACTGGCTCGGCGCCATACGTTAATCCCTCTTTTTAAAATTGGAAGTGCCTTAACGGTGGCCATGGCCACTCCTCTCAATCTCCTTGCATTGGATGAATTGAGAAACAAATTGAAGATTGATGTGGAAATAACGATCAGCACTGAGAAGAAAATTAAAAAAGCGATTGAACAGCACTACGGAGCTGCGGCAACCACCCTTGAAAACACCCTCCAGCATTGGATGAAGGGAAACATGGCGGCACCTCCTCAGGAACCTTCGGACTACAAAAAGACTTATGACCTTGCTGTGAAAGAGATCCCCACCGGCCCAATGGAGGAAGCCCCGGCTGCCCGGATGCTGGATCTGGTTATGATCCAAGCGATTCGAGATCGTGCCAGTGATATCCACATCGAACCTGATGAAAAGACCTTACGGGTTCGGTTTCGAATTGATGGCTTTTTATATGAATCCCTCACCCTGCCCAAGCAAATCCATGCGGCTCTCACCTCCCGAATTAAGATCTTGGCTGAGATGGATATTGCCGAGACCAGACTTCCTCAAGATGGAAACTTCAATGTCAAAATGGAAAATCGAGGTTTTGAAATCAGGGTTTCCACCTTTCCCACGATCTACGGTGAAAATGTGGTTCTTCGAATTCTTGACCAGACCAGTCCGCTCTTTAAATTAGAGGAATTAGGATTTTCTGAAGAAATGCTGGATGATTTCAAGCAACTCATTCGAAAATCAAGTGGAATTATTCTGGTCACCGGTCCCACGGGAAGCGGGAAAACCACCACCCTCTACGCTCTCCTCAATATGATCAATTCGAAGGAGAAAAATATTATCACCATTGAAGACCCCGTGGAGTATCGGTTGGCCCTGATCAGGCAGACACAGATCAATCTCAAAGCAGGGATTAACTTTGCTACGGGGTTGAGGTCTATTCTCCGTCAGGATCCCGATATCATCATGATTGGAGAGATCCGGGATCTGGAGACGTCGGAAATTGCCATGCAGGCAGCTTTGACAGGTCATCTGGTTTTAAGCACCTTACACACCAATGATGCTCCCGAAGCCATCTCTCGACTGGTCGATATCGGCGTGGAGCCTTATCTCATCTCTTCGTCCGTCATTGGAGTCCTGGCCCAGCGTTTGGTTCGAACCATCTGTCCGGATTGCAAAACCCTCTATCAGATTGACCCGAGCACCCTGAATGACCTTAATGAGGGAGGAGGGACGTCAAAAGAACCCATCACCCTTTATCGAGGAAAAGGTTGCAAAAATTGTAAGCACTCTGGATATTGGGGACGCTCGGGTATCTATGAGCTCCTCTTGGTCAATGAGGAAATTAAAAAACTCATTTCTGAAAGAGCCTCCACCCAGGTGATCCGGGAGGTAGCAAAAAAAACGGTCGGGCTGGTTCCTCTGCGGTTGGATGGTTTGAGAAAAGTTCTGAAAGGAATGACCACACTTGACGAGGTGGATCGAGTGGCCTATTAAGAAATTGATCAATAATAACCAAGTAGAGGCGGCCTTCCCTGCCTACCGGCAGGCAGGTGTGGCCGCCCTTCTTGCATTCATCCATGCCAGGGATAAGGATATTCTTCCCAGTCTCTTACTAGGCCTTTCCTTAACGGGTACCAAACAATATATTCAGCAACTTTCATATGGAATATTTTTATGAGTACAAATGGTAATGGAAAAAGCTTGGCCTTTCTGCTGATAGAGTCCTCTATCAAGACGGATTTTTTTACGTTGATGATCAGCCTTCATAAGGTTTCACACTTTGGGAGCCCACGGAGGGACTCCCCTACGCTTGTACCAGGTGACCAATATAAAAACGATACAGACTAAGATTCCCAGAAAGGTCACTCCAGCACCCAGCTTAAAACTCATGGGGTCATAAACAAACTCCACCCGGTGAGTCCCGGCACGGAGCGGGACTGCCCGAAAAGTGTAATTCGCCCGATAAACCATTTCGGGGCTTCCATCAACGAAGACCTTCCACCCTGGATAGTAGGTATCGCTTAACACCAAAAAACTATCTTCTTTTGTCTTAACATGGAGTTGAAGCCGGTTATTGGCCTCAGAAATAAATTCCACTTTATTATTTTCCACACCATGGTTAGAGAGCGTCCTCCCCATTTTTATCTCTTCCTCAAGGAATACCTCTTGACCAGGATCAAACCCCTTTTGAATGATTCTTAAATAAATTGCCTTTGAATCCATGACCTTAAAATCTTTTACAAGCCATGCCCTCGGAAAAGCGCTGTGATATTTATATAATTTTATCGTATTTTCCTTAAGCAGCTCTTCCTTTTCTCCCTGAAGTCCTTCGATCCTTGCATCAATCAATTCAAAACGACGATCTCCCTCCAAGGGGGTCACCGAGACGATATATTTTATTCCGTAGAGGTCAACGAGTTGGTTTTCCGAAATAGAGGGAGTGCCGATAAATGCCTGATAAAGATCATTCACTCTTTTTAATCGAATCACATCAATTCCCCAGATGTCATGCAACCGTGATATGAGATGAAGGGATGGCATATGTTTTTCTTTAAAAACATCAAGTGGGGAGGCCCCTGCAATGAGAACAGGAGTGTCGAACGAAATCGTCTTGCCTGTTGAGAATATTCTAAAATCGCCATGATCGGAAGAGACCTTTTCTATGATTTTGGTCTGTTGAAAATAGTCCTCGGCCTTTTCTTTACCATAGAAACCCATATTCCCAAAGAGATCTGCAATCAGGAAAAAGATCAATAGCATCCTTGCCCAACTTTTCCATTTTACTTCATTCCCAATCCTGATCGTCAGAAAAAAAAGGGCGAGATAGAAAAAAAACCTTTTCGCGTGGAAGAGGTTCACAGAGAGATGATTGAATTGAGGAAAATCTATTTCCCTCAACTTTAAAAAATATTCAATCTTTTGATGGCCTAACACTAAGATTAATAGGAAAAAGCCGCAGAGGAGAGAAAGAATAAAGAAAAGATTTTTGTATCCTTTAAGCTCCCTCTCTTGTAATAGCTCCGTCAATCTATGAAATCCCACTCCTGCTGTGATGGAGAGGGCCAGAATAAAGATGTGAAGAAACTTGATAGGATATCGGATTCCATTAAAAAAGGGAATGTACTTAAATACAAATGGGTAAAGAGGATTGTAATTCCCGAGAGATAAGAAAAGAGAAAAGGCCATCAAGAAAAAGAAAAGCTTACGGCCCTTCCCCGAGATAAAGAAAATGATGCTCAGGATGAAGGGAAGCCCGCCTGTATAAAGCGTTTTAAGCCAGCATTGACTCACCCAATATCTTTTCACGTCTAAGAAATATCCATAGGCATCCGGCAGAAAGAAAAGGAGGATATCTTTGGGTGCAAAACTCCATATCGTTGCTTCCTGGTAAGAAATTCCTTTTCCCCTGATGGAATGATGAAGTAACTCAACAAAAGGGAATAATTGGATGGCCGAAAGAAATAAAAACAGGATGGAAACGATCAAGAGGCTTCTTACCCTTAACCAGAAACGGTTCCAATTTGATAAATTACATAACCATTTCTCTAATCCCCCCAACCCCCCTTTCGTATAGGGGGGAGAGGGGGGATTTGTTTGAGAAGTAAAAAAAACCATCAAAAGGAGAACAAAAAAATTCCCATAGACAATTTCTATGCCTCCGCCTAAGAAAGAAAGGGTGATAAAAATGGCGGTTAATATTTCATTTTTAAAATCCTTATTGTTGATGGCCCTCCTGAAAAACATCATGATCAAAGGCGTCCAGACGCTGGATAAAAGGATCGTCAGCAGGCTATGAATGGATAAAAAGTACCCGCTGAGCATAAATATCAGGCCAGAGATTAGGGCACCCGAAGCATTGACCTTTATATCCCTGAGAAAAAGAAAGGTGAATAGTCCTCCGAGAAAAAAATGGAGGATAATGATGGCATTGAATGCCACATCGAACGGAAGCATGAAAAATAGGGCGTTGAAAGGATAGAGAACCGCTTGTTGAGGGTTAGCAAAGAACGGGTGACCGCAGAATTGGTATGGATTCCATAAAGGGAAATCACCCTGCTTTATGCTTTCTACCCAGAAAAATCGTGGTGGGATAAAATAGGGACCTAAATCCCTTTCCGTAAGGAGATATTTCCCTCCCAGAAGATCGACAAAAAAAAGGAGGGAGGCAAAAAAAAGGGTCAAACCAGCTAAAAAGTCGATTGGTCTGACCCATCTTATTTTTCCTTTTATCTTATCTGTCACAAGGGGTGATTAATTCTCCTTTCTCCCATTTTGATGTCAAGTATAGATTTTACCAGGTGGCTGTTCCCGAATAAACTGTTCCGATTGTGGTGGGAACAGTGCCTACGGTAAGGCTAAAGGTATAGGAATATCCTCCGGGTACAACGATGGAAACCGTGTTCGTAGCGGGTGTTCCAACTGTTACACCCTGAATTTGGGCTCCACTAACAATATCACCCATTGTATATGTACCCGTAGTATTGTTTATCAGTCTTTGAGCAAATACAAGACTATTTGCCCCTCTTAGGGTAGCCAATACCCCCTTTGCGGTGGCATTGGCCGCATCCTGGGTTAAATCAATATACTTAGGAATTGCCACGGCCGCCAGAATACCAATGATGACAATAATGATAATCAATTCAATCAATGTAAAGCCTTTCTGATTTTTTAGCATTGCCTTGCCCTCCAGTTTTGAAATATTTTAAATTGGGAAATTATTATCAAACCCCTGATATTTTGTCAAGAATTTTAATAGAATTATTTTATTGGGTTATAAGCTCTCACCAAAAACAGATTAAAATTAAAGCAACTTTTATGCCACGAAAATAAAAAATCTCGAATAAAAGAGGATGCAAAAATATTAAGTAAAAACAATTAGTTAAGGAATTTTGGTTTATACTATTTTATTCTTTTTTAGCCGAATTACATAGAACAAAGTACGATTTTTGTCCAATTTGAAGCAATATTTGATCGAAATGGCAGAAAAAAGCTTTGTGAGACTTTTTAAGAGAGCATCGAAAAATTGAATTAGGATAGAGATTCCCCTCTCACTTTAATGAGTTCTGCCACGATGCTGACAGCGATCTCTTCGGGGGTTTCTGAGTTGATGTCAATTCCAATGGGCGCATGGACCCGAGCCAGGGCACCTTTCGCAATTCCCTCTTCTATTAAATTCTCATAAAGGGTCCGAATCTTCTTCTTAGAACCGATCATCCCGATATAACGAGCTTTGGTTTTGACAGCTTGCTTCAGCACAAAACCATCATAGAGGTGACCTCGGGTGACGATGACGATGTAGGAGGTTTCACCAATATTGAGTTGATTGAAACTCTTCTCAAACTCTGAAACGATCACTTCATCCGCCTCGGGAAAACGTGTCCGATTTGCAAACATCTCCCGGTCATCAATGATCACCACCTTAAAATGGACCTTCTTGGCAAGGGGGGCAAGCTGTTCGGAAACATGCCCTCCTCCAAAAATGTAGACAGTCGGCTCAGAAAAAATAGGTTCCAGAAGTATTTCCATTTTTCTATCTTCAGAGCTTAAAATCATTACTTTTAGTTTTTTTTCTTTTAACAGTAACTCCCCTTCTTTCAAAATCATATTCTCCAATTCCACCCCATCCAATAAAAACCCAACCTTTTCTCCAGAGGTTTTCATTAATACCTTTGAGCCTCCCCCCCTGGGAAGAGATCCACCCACCGAGATCGGGGTAGCCAGAATGGCGGATCCCCCTTCCTGCCTTACCCTTGCCGCTTCCTGATAGATCGTTAAAAATTCTTCTTGAAGGGGTTCTAAAAAAATATCAATATTCCCTCCGCAGATAAGCCCACCCTCTGCTAATAGCTCGGGCGTCAGGTCGAAATGGAGAATCCTCCTTTCCCCTTTCTCCATAACCCTCTGAGCCTCTTGCCAGACCTCTGCTTCAACGCACCCCCCTCCAATGGAACCCGAAGAGGTGCCATCGCTTCTGATCAAATATTTCGCGCCGATGGCCCTGGGCGCAGATCCCACGCGAGAAATCAATGTGGCTAAAACCAATTTCTCCCTTTTCTCAAGGATTTTTGCGATTTCATAATAGATATCTCCCATAACGATTTCCTTCAATCCTTTCGATTTGAATTTTAAACTACGAAATTAAGACTTGCAAGAATTATGGTTTTTTCTCTTTGGATCCTGGCTTCTTCTCACTTGATGGGGGTTTCTTCTCTTTGGATACCGGCTTCTTTTGTTTCCGGGGGGGCTTCGGCTCTTTATCCTTTGCCTGCGCGAGAGGGAGAAGACAAAGTTTATAAATGACCGGGTCAACCCACAGCTCCATCTCAGGGGCTAAATCTCCTACCAAAGCAGAGAAGGCGGCCAAATTGTTATAGGCATTAAAATTTGATGAGAGGTCTTTTAAAGATTTATAAAGTTTGATTGAGGCCAGGAGATGGGTCGATTTCTCCCTCAACAATTTAATCTGCTGGAGTGCCGTTTCAATTGAATCTTTGTCCCCTTCCAGTTTGGACATCCAAAATTTCCCTTCCTGGTATCGGACATCCGTCTCTCCTATTTGAATAGCCTGTATTAATTTCGTTCGAATCTTTTGAGCCTGTTTGATGACTTCTTCGAGTTGGTTGAACAACTCCGTTGTCTCTTTCTTAGAAAGCTCAATCTTCTTGGAGGAGGCTTTTGATAAAAAGTACTGTAGTGAAAAATCTTCTGCGAAACTCATGGAGGCTATAGCAAAGAAAAAAATAATTCCAATAAAAATAATCTTCCGATACCCCATATCATTTCCCCTCTGACCAGATGGTTTTGTGTTTCCTAACCAGAAGACCCCAAGATTTAACCCCTACGCTACGGTCTGAGATTCTATTCCCAAAGTCGGGGTGGTCTCTCCAGAGAAAACTTGAAGCAGCACCTTTAAAAGATAAGCAGAAGGACGGATGCCTTTAAAATGATCCCTTTAGCACAACCTGCCGATACCCCTACTTCTGATGATCCGCTTTTCAAGGTTTTGAAGGGGAGACCACTCCGATTTAATTGCCTCCATAACAGAGGGATTTCCCAAAAATTATTTTTTCTATGAAAAAATCACTTCTGTCACAGGTGACTCTTTGTTTAACTGTCCCAACACGATTCTTTCGATCTGCCGGTGTCTTTTCTCAAATATTTTTTGTGAAATGCTTTTCCCTATTCTTGCACCATTCGGAATATCCACCTTATTGAGAAAAGCAACGACTCTCGATGAAGAGGGAGCTCCTTTGAATATACCTTCGGGATGGGTCATCAGGATCGCCATCCCCTCATCGGTCATCCTCTCTCCGATTGAAATTCCTGTCATTTTCGAAACCCTTTCCGGCTGAAAAACATTCTCTTCGTTTAGCTCCATCTCCATTCCATCAACTCCCAAGATGGCTACCACTAAAGTGGTGTTGGATGGGATCACGGGTTCTCCTTCTCTCGGTGCTTTGATCGTTCGACCTGCCGCACCATCTGCCTCGGCAATGATCGTATCCACTCCAGACAAACTCCAAAGTTCTTTCACCAGATTGGGAGAAATTCCCCTCAATTTCCTTGATTCAATTCTCCCTTGAGCAACCGTAATATGATGATATTGATCGAGATGGGCCCGCACAAAATCCTTGATCTTTCCCTCCTCAGGGTCAATAAAAAGAAAGTTGGTTTCTTTTACGGTGGGTTCGAATATCTTTGTCGTCGTTGTCGTTACCACACTCTTTCCGCTGAGAGTCAACTCTTTGGCAAGACGAAACATCAATGTGGTCTTCCCCCCTGCCCCAACCAAACTGATCACTTCTTTTGCCTGAACCCCCAAGGCTTCTGTCAAAAAACCAACTGGCTTTTCTTCTTTCAGGGTTCTCTTAAGAAACCTCTCGATCAGAGAATAAATGACTTTTTGATTTAAATCCATTTTGATGAATCAAAGACCGCTTTCACTGATTAAATTTGTATAAGATGGCCTCCAGGACTCCTCCGCCTATGGCCCTCGCTTTATCAGCAATGGTAAAGCAATGTTCCCTTTTTCCCCTTGGATCAATATCGCCTACCTTCATGCCTCTCTTCGCTTCCACTCCTTCACGCAGAAGCCCTCTTACGACTCCGCTGATTCTTGCAATCACCGGGAAATCATCAACCACGGCAACCACCAAACCTTTATTCACTTGATCTCCGATCGATTTTTGTGGATGGAAAATCCCCTTCTTCATCGTCCGAAGGAGCCTCTCCATGGTATATCCACCGATCTCGCCTGGAATCCCTGTATCGGGCTCTGCCGAACCATTCATGATCAGCTTGCCCAGATGATGCCCTCGATTCGTCTCGATCACCATATGGACATCCTCTCCGGCTGAAAACCCTGGACCGAGGCCGATGACCAAGGGCGCATGATCGATCTGCGTCCCCAAATTCTTTTTGGCCATGATCCCGTCAATGAGAACATCGGGGTTTAAAACACTTCTTGTCTTCTTTCCATCGGGATCGATCAAAATTGGAATTTTGCTTTTTTTCCAAATAGATTCAACTTCCTCCGTTTTGGAAATCAGTTTCGCTCGAATTCCCTCCACTTCTTTTTCGCCTTCATAAATGGCCTCGCTGAAAGCCACCTCTCTTCTTACAGCAAGGGGGTGGGGAACCTCTATCATACAGATTTTGAAATGAGATTGGTGAAGCCGATGGGCGACACCGCTGGCCATTTCCCCTGCTCCACGGATTAAGATCACTAATTCGTTCATCCCTTTCATCGGTTTCATTTAAACCCCTTCCCTCATCCTTGTCGCCTTCCAGGCATATTTCTTTAACCCCTTTACATAATTTTGCCATGTATCGATATCCTTTACAACCCCTGCTGATTTGACAGGGACCTTTCGCACATCTTTCGAATGTCTTTCAATAATAGACCTCCCCCCAACATCCCCCTTCAAACCCAACAATTCCTTTTTGTATTTCTGAGAAAAAATAACTGGGTGTCCCATTCTTCCTCGGAAAGAGGGAAGGATGATCCCTTCTTGTCTCCGACCGAAGACGTGAATCAAGGCATTAATGGTTCTCGTTTTGAGATAAGGCTGATCCCCCAGAGCAATTAGAACCCCTTGACTATAGGGATGAATCATCTGAAGGCCTCTACGGATGGAAGTGCTCATGCCCTTTCCAAAAAGTGGATTGACAACTGTTTTTACTTTTCTGTTTCGGAAACGGCTTTTCAACATCTTATCTCTATGACCGAGTACAACGATCACCTCTTTCACTTCTGATTTCAAAAGAGTCTCGAGACAATGCTCTAAAACGGTCTTCCTTCCCCAAGGAAGGGATAATTTATCCACCCCCATTCTTTTTGATTCCCCTGCTCCGAGAAGAATTGCAGAAATCATTTCTCTCTTCCATTTGAATTAGAACTTTGTTAAATTTAATTTGTTTTCTTATTTCCTGTCAAGGGATTGGATCACTGACCATCGACCACTTTTTTAAAACAGATGGACAGGTCGATAAAGCTTTAGAGCGGAACCCTTTAAATGATTGGTACCACAGGTTCAAAGCCCATTCAAGGCCTTTTTCCCTTGACGAGGAAGGTTTCCTATACTATCAATCGACCGCTTTCTAAAGCTTTGGAAACCTGTTCATCTGTTTCGTTCGCTTTCTTAAACGCATGGCCGGCCTATGTTGTCGATACGACGACCTATTTCAACGACAAGGATCGAAGGTCAGATTGGATCACGTTCATGAACAGGACGCAAATATCCCCGCGCATGCTAAAACCACTCTTGCAGAGAAATATCTGGATGGGCGGGCAGCGGGTTTTCACGTTGGGGACGTCCGGGATGCAATCAGTATGAAGATTCTTTTACGACCATAAAAATAGAATAAGGAGGATCGCGAGATGAAAAGATGGGCATCTACGATTGTTTTAATGTCATTCATCATTTTTGTTTTAGCAAAATCAGGGGAGGCTCAACTCAAAACGAGCGAAGCCACCGAGGCCTGTCTTTCGTGTCATTCCCAATTGCATCCAGGCATTGTGGCTGAATGGGAGAAAAGCCAACATTCCCAAATCTCTCCGATCGAGGCCATCAAAAAGCCGAAATTGGAGAGGAGAGTTTCTGCCCAAAAAGTGCCCGATGCGTTAGCCCACCATGTCGTCGGCTGTGCGGAATGCCATATGATAAATTCTGAAAAGCATCAGGATCGTTATGACCACAATGGCTTTGAAGTCCATACCGTGGTTACCCCGGCCAACTGCTTGACCTGCCATCCCACCGAGGTGCAGCAATACGGGAAGAATCTTATGTCCCATGCCTATGGGAATCTCATGAATAACCCGGTGTATCGATCTCTTGCCGATTCTGTAAACGGGATTCAATCCTTTGAAAATATGAAGACTCGGATCAAGCCTCCTGATCCTGAAACGAATCTGGACTCCTGCATCTATTGCCACGGCAGCGAAGTAAAGGTCAAAGGGAAAGCATCCAGGGAGACACCGATGGGTCAGATGGAATTTCCCATCCTTTCCGGCTGGCCCAACCAAGGGGTGGGACGGATCAATCCCGATGGAAGTAAAGGTTCATGCACTGCCTGCCACACCCGGCATCAGTTCTCAATCGAAATGGCAAGAAAACCATACACCTGTTCTGAGTGCCACAAGGGCCCGGATGTCCCTGCCTATGGGGTCTACGAAGTTAGCAAACATGGAAATATCCATTCTGCAATGGGCAAAGGATGGAATTTCAATGCCGTTCCTTGGACCATCGGTAAAGATATCACTGCACCCACCTGCGCTACCTGCCATGTCAGTTTGTTGGTCAATGAAAATAAGGAGGTGATTTCGGAAAGGACTCATCAGATGGGAGATCGTATTCCCTGGAGACTCATGGGGCTCATCTATTCCCATCCCCACCCCAAATCACCGGATACAGCGATGATTAAGAACAAGGCCGGATACCCCCTACCGACAGAACTGACCGGTGAGGTTGTACCTTTGTACCTGATCGACGGCAAGGAGCAAGAGAAAAGAAAGATCGCCATGCAGAAAACGTGTTTGGCGTGCCATAGCCAGGGATGGGTCGATGGGCAATGGACTCGTTTTGAAAATACAATTAAAACCACCAACGAAATGACCTTGACCGCCACCAAAATTCTTCTTGCCGCCTGGGAAAAAGGTGCAGCGAAGGGCCCTGCCCAAAAGGACAGCATCTTTAATGAAGCGATTGAAAAAAAATGGGTGGAACAATGGCTCTTTTTTGCCAATTCGACAAGATACGCATCTGCCATGGCTGGAGCAGATTATGGGGTTTTTGAAAATGGTCGATGGTCCCTGAGTAAGAACATTCAAGAAATGATGGATTGGCTTGAATTTAAGCTCCAAAATCAGCCAGAAAGAAAGGAAAAGAAAAAAGAGAGATCGAAATGAATAGGAGGCCAATTCGGCCTCCTATTTTCTGAGCAAATAAATTGCCCCTTCCACAAGTCTTCACGCTAAGATATACTTCAAAGATAAGGATTATTGGTAGAAATGCACGTAGAAAAAGTCCGGGTCATTTCTACCCTTCCCTATATTGATTTTATTTCTTTGACGGTTTCAAGGAACCCTAAGTTGAAGCTGCCCGCCACGTTTCTTCGCAATCTCATCGCTCCCCAGTCTTTGGAAGCTTAAACGAGGGGATGATACACTGATCGGGCTGATTCAGCTTTTGAGCATTATTTACTAGGAGCAGGCTTCGATATGGTGAAGCCTGTCCCTTTACCTTCGGGTGTTTCCTTGCAATCAACAACCATTTCCTCTAACGCTGAGATCAAATCCTGCCCGATAAGCAATACCTTTCTGCCCTCTTCGGTTTCCACGACTTGATCTCCTTCTTTTTCTTTATCAAAAACCAACTCCAACCGTTTTGGCTTCGAAGGGGAAGAAACAATCCTGATAGCTACTTCTGGATCTGTTGTCTGCTTTTGTAAGGCTTCTTTAAGTTTCTCCTTCGCAGTTGTAGTCACGGTTAACATATGATACCTCCCTGGGCTAGGCTTTTATCATCGTTATATTCGCTACGCGGGGAAATACCCGCTGCGTTCCATCCCATCATCACGAACGGTTTGGCTTTATCGGTAGATTCCACACAGCAATGAAATTGGGTAACTAGGGCTTGATTTTGGGGACAATGGGGGGCGAGATATCAAAACCCCAAAAGAAGGGTGCGAGGCCTGGGACCAATCGGTAATCAATCACTTTCGCCTCCTATATGTATTCACTTTACCACGCTATACTAATATGTCAAGCAGATATAG
>Ga0068714_10004769_pt1 | contig 14899 bp, 11 predicted proteins | sample MTBNYHSulfiMetaG_FD_62988 | JGI IMG/M metagenome (GOLD analysis project Ga0068714, IMG submission 62988) | Enrichment culture microbial communities from rom New York Harbor, USA that are MTBE-degrading - MTBE-NYH (New York Harbor Sulfidogenic)... | ecosystem: Environmental > Aquatic > Marine >... | reverse complement strand
TCCCGCACCCGCTCCACGAGGAGGCGGTGCGTCTCGTCCCGGGCGCTCTCGATCTCCACCTCGTGGAAGATTTCACCGCCGGGGAGCACCGTCCGGTCCAACTCGACCCTCCCGGCGGGGCCCAGTTCCACCTCGCACCGCAGGTTCCGCATCCAGCCCAGTCGCCGCAGGCGTGTGATGCCCAGGGACTGGAAGTGCTCCATGAGCCCCTCCGGGACCCCGGTGTCCACCACCACCCAGCGACGGGGCCGTGGGTAGAGGGACGGCCCCAACTCTCTCAGGGGGCGTTCCACCTCGATCATCTCACGTGTGTCGCCATGCCAGCCCGAGGGTATCTTCAGGGTGGCCACCGCCTCCCTCCCGCCCTCGAAGCGCACCCGGAAGTAGCCCAGCGCCTCCCCGAGGCGCCCCGGATCGTGGAGGTAGACGTTGAGCTGGTCCCGACGCTCCCTGACCCTGCCCCCATCCAGGATGCGCCGGTAGTCGTCGGGGGAGACGGTGAGCTTGGTTTCGCGCTCCAGAGGATTCATGGCACGTGCGCTCGTTCACGGGTGCGGCCCGGGGCGAAACCCCGGGCGGTCCCTCCTACACGACCAGCCGCCACACCTGCGCCACCAGGAACGTAACCACGAACCCCAGGCCCAGGGGCAGCAGGGCCGACACGGCGGTCCACTTCCAGCTCCCTGTCTCCTTGTAGATGGTGTAGAGGGTGGTGGAGCAGGGGTTGTGGAGAAGGCTGAAGAGCATGAGGTTGAGCCCCGTGAGGGTGGTCCACCCCGCAGCCCGGAGGAGATCCCCGGCGGCCCCGGCGGACTCCATCTCGAACATGACGCCGGCTCCCCCCCCCACCCCCGAAAGCCCGCCCACCAGCACGGTCAGCATGAGGATGGTGGGAATCACGATCTCGTTGGCGGGGATGGCCACCACGTAGGCCAGGAGGATCACCCCGTTCAACCCCAGCAGGAAGCCGAAGGGATCCAGCCCACCCACCACGTGCTCCGCCACGCTGGCCCCGCCGAGCCGAAGGTTGGCCAGGAGCCAGATCACCGCCCCCGCCGGAAGGGCGAACACCACCGCCCTCCAGAGCACGATGAGGGTCCGGTCGATGAGGGAGGTGTAGAGCGTCCGGAGGATCTGGGGCGGCCGGTAGGGAGGCAGCTCCAGGCTGAAGGTGGTGGCCTCCCCCTTCAGCATGCTCCTGGACAGGAACCAGGAGGTCAGGAACATGAAGAAGATCCCCAGGAGGGCGATCCCAACCACCGCCGCGGCCGAGAGGAGCCCCGCCCAGGCCGCCGGGGCGAGGGCCCCCAGGAAGATGGACGCCACCAGGATCTGGGTGGGCCAGCGCCCGTTACAGAGCGAGAAGTTGTTGGTGATGATGGCGATGAGCCGCTCCCTGGGACTGTCGATGACCCGGGTGGCCACCACCCCGGCGGCGTTGCACCCGAACCCCATGCTCATGGTAAGGGCCTGCTTCCCGTGGGCCCCAGCCCTCCGGAACAGGGAATCCAGGTTGAAGGCCACCCTGGGGAGGTAACCGAAGTCCTCCAGCAGCGTGAAGAGGGGGAAGAAGATGGCCATGGGAGGAAGCATGACAGCCACCACCCAGGCTGTTGCCAGGTACATACCGTCGAACAGGAGCCCGCTCAGCCACCAGGGAAAGGAAAGGGCCTGACCCATGGAATTGAGGAAGGGGTGCACGAGATCGATCAATAGGTACGAGAGAAACGCCGACGGCCGGTTCGCCCCCTCGATGGTGATCCAGAACACCAGGGCCAGGACCAGGAGCATGAGGGGGAAGCCGAAGGTACGGCTGGTGAGGAGCTGGTCCAGCTTCCGGTCGAAGTCGAAGCGAACCTTGGCCAGACCCCCGGGCATGGAGCCCTGGGCGATCTCGTGGGCGGCGGCGTAGAGGCTCTCCGACAAACGATCGTGAAACTCGGGCGTCAGGGTCCACCGGAGGGAGGACGCCAGATCGAGAATCTCCTCGGGGGCCCACTTCGCACCTGCATCGCCCTCGAAATCGCGCCGCGCCGGAGCCCGTTCCTCGGGGTCGCGCGGCTCCGAAGCTGCAGCGTCGGAGCCGCTCCCCACCGGCCCTGCTCCGTCCCGGCCCTCGATTCCCCCGACCTCGCCCTGCCGGACGGCCTCCTCCACGCTCTCGTCGGCGTTCAGAAGGCGCAGCGCCACCCACCGGGCGTTGGGAATCCCGGGAAAGACCTCCTGGATGGCCGGGACCAGCCGGGCCACGGCCGCTTCCAGGTCGGGTGGAAGCTGATGGAGCCGGAAGGGGCTGGTCTTCACCTCCCCTTCCTTCACGCTCCGGATGGTCCGGAGGAGATGGTGAATGCCCTCCTTTTCCCGGGCCACCGTGGGCACCACCGGAACCCCCAGGCGCTTCGAGAGGGCCTCGGCGTCCACCACGATGCCGTGCCGCCGCGCCTCGTCCGTGAGGTTGAGGCACACCACCACCCGGTCCGTGATCTCCAGGATCTGGAGGACCAGGTTGAGGTTCCGCTCCAGCCGGGTGGCGTCCACCACCACCACCGTCACGTCGGGTCGCCCGAAGAGGATGAAGTCACGGGCCACCTCCTCGTCGGTGCTGCCTGCCTGGAGGGAGTAGGTGCCCGGGAGGTCCACCACCTTCACCCGCTGCCCCTCGAACCCGAACACCCCTTCCGCCCGGGCCACGGTCTTGCCCGGCCAGTTCCCCGTGTGCTGCCGGAGCCCCGTGAGAGCGTTGAAGACGGTGCTCTTCCCGGTGTTGGGATTTCCGGCCAGGGCCACCAGGATGTCCCATCGGTCCGGCGGGAGGCCCAGGGGGACCAGCTCCGGGTCCCGGTGGACGCTCTTGCGGCGGAAAGGGGTGGCGGTAGAGGGCACGATCAGGCCTCCGCAACCTCGGGAGCACGGGGACGATCCTGGGTGATCTCCTCATCATCCCCTCCGCCACCGCCGTCTTCGACCCGCCGGTCCACCGCGATCCACCGGGCCTGGTCACGCCGCAGCGCGATGAGGGCCCCCCGCACCCGGTAGGCCGTGGGGTCCCCTCCGGCGCTCTGGAGCTCCGCCTCCACCACCGTGCCCGGCACGAGCCCCAGGTCCAGGAGGCGCCGACGCTGGGGACCTTGCAGTCCAGGGTGGATTCCCAGGACCCGGGCGGACTCTCCCTCAGGGACCTCCGCCAGGGTGCTCCCCGGGGCTTCCCCCAGGGAGGCCCCCGGGAGCCGCTCCACCGTCACGTTCCGGGCCACCACCGGCCGGAGGGCCAGCTCCCTGCCTCCCGTTTCGAATCGCACCTCACCCGCCACCGGCTCCAGCGCCCGAACCGTCATGGAGGGGGTAAGCCCCGCTCCGGATATGGCCTCGTACACCTCCCGGGGCTCATCCCCGAGATGAACGATGGATGCCACCTCTCCGGGTTCCAGGCTCGTGAGGGGAACACCCGTGAGGTCGGGACGCTCACCGTGCCGGGTGGGGATGGGATCGCCGTGGGGGTCGTAGAGGGGATGACCCAGCTCGCTGGCCAGCGACTCCCGCTCCTCGGGGGTCAGCTTGTGCTCGCGTCGCTCGGCCTCCTGGTGCCAGTCCTCCGGCAGAACGCCCGTCCGGTCCGCCAGATACCGCTCCAGGAGCCGGTGGGTCCGCACGATGTGCAAGGCGTATTCCCGCCCCTCCTCGGTAAGGACGAACCCCTCTCCGGAGGCCCGGGCTAGGGCGAGCTCCTCCAGGCGGCCCAGAAGGTTCACGGCCCGGGTCCTGGACACACCTACGGATCCTGCCATGGACTCCACGGAACATGGACGCCCCGCATACTCGCACTTGTAGAGATGCTTCAGGGAGTCTTCCAGGTGCACCCGCTCCGTCGTGCCCGCAAGACGCACGAGCTTCGGCACGACCCCCCGTCCCGGCCACAGGAGAACGGCCGCGGCCACCACCAGGAGGGTAAAGACCAGGAGAGCTATGGCTGGATCGATCATGACGGCTGCATTCCGCAGAGCGGTTTAGTCATACCTAAACCTACTCCACTCCCCTCGCGGGAGCAAGAGTCGGGAGCCTGGCGCGGTCACGGGGGGCGCACCCGGAAGGAGCCATCCTGGACGGGATCCAGAGGGTTCCGTAACTCCTTTCCCTCATCCAGCCCCTGGTGGACGAGAAGGGAAGAAACGGGCTCTTCGTCCTCACGAGAAGTCAACACTTCGGCCTCTCGGAGGCCATCGGACAGTCTTGGCGGGTCGGACACCCCTCCTGAGGCTCCTTTCGTTCTCGCTGGAGGAGCTGAAGGCGATGGGGCCCCTCCCCGACACGCCCCGCCTTCTCCATTCGGGCTTCTATCCCCGGATCCACGATCAGGGACTCGAGCCCACCCAGGCTCCGGGCGATTACCCGGAGACCTATGTCGAGAGGGATGTGCGACAGATCATGGAGGTCCGGAATCTCACGGAATTCCAGCGATTCGTCCGGCTGTGCGCCGGATGCACAGGCCAGCTCCTGAATCTGCAGAGCCTTGGGAACGATGCAGGCGTGTCCCACACCACGGCACGATCCTGGTTGGGGGTCCTGGAGGCTTCGTTGCCCTCGAGGCAAAGGCCGGGGAGACCCTGAACCAGGGGCTTTTCGGTCCCTTTCCGCATCTCAGGAAGACCATCGGAGAGAGGGTTCTTGCTGAGGTCCTGATCTCCGGAAGGACCCTGTCCGGCGAGCGGAGTGGCGTCCGCTTCACACGGCCGTAAGGGCTGGCGGAGATCCTCACGGCGCTGGACGAAGAGCTACGGTGAGGATGGACGACCTGTCTCTCGGCCTGCTTCTCCCCGGCTCGATCCCATCTCCGACTCCGGCCAAGGCGGGCCGCGGCCAGGGTGAGGCCGCGGCCGATCCGGGCGGCGGCGAGCCATAGGTCGCGGACTCCCTCAGGGATACCCTGCGCGGCCAGGTCCAGCCGGCCGCGCTCATGGTCGATGAAGACCGATAGGTCCATCAGGAGACCCACGGATCCCCCTCCGCTCAACCTCGATCAGCTTCGGAGCTCGCCCCCGACGTGGTTCGGGACGGCGTCGCCCAGAGGCAGGGCGGAGGAATGGGGGGAGAGGGACGACGAGCGCGTCCGCTGTGGACACCCTACTCCTCCCCCAGCGTCCGCACCGGATCGACCCGGGTGGCGCGACGGGCGGGGACCAGCATGGCCGCAGCCGCCACGGCTACCAGCACCAGCGGCACGGCTGTGAACACGGCCACGTCCCGCGCCCCCACGCCGAAGAGCATGGACTCCAGCACCCGGCTCAGCGCGAAGGCGCCCGCCAGCCCCACGGCGAGCCCCACCCCCACCAGCGGCGCCCCCTCCTGGAACACCATCCCCAGCACCGAGCCCCGGCTCGCCCCCAGGGCCATGCGCACCCCGATCTCCTTGGTCCGCTGCGACACGGAGTAGGCCATCACCCCGTACAGCCCCACCACCGCCAGCAGGAGGGCCGTCAGCCCGAATCCGGCCATCAGAAGGGTGCGGAAGCGGGGGGTGGCGACCTGGCCCTCCACCAGGGCCGACGTGGGCTGGACGCTCACCAGGGGCTGGTCGGGGTCCACGGCGGCCACTACCTCCCGCACCCGGCCCACGAGGCCGACGGCCGGGAGGGAGCTCCGCAGCACCAGGGTCACGAACCCCGAGGGTCGCTGGCGGAAGGGAACGTAGATCTGAGGATTGGAATCCACCCCCAGCTGGTAGTGCTGCACGTCCCCCACCACCCCCACGATCTCCACGTGCGGGTTGTCCTCCTCCCGGCCGAAGCGGAAGCGCTTTCCGATGGCAGGCTCCCCGGCAAGATACCGGTTCACGAAGGAGGCGCTCACCACCACCACCGGCGGGGCTCCCTCCCGGTCGTCATCCGTGATGCCCCGTCCGGCCAGGAGGGGGATCCCCATGGTCTCGAAGTACCCGGGCGTCACCCGGTAGAAGAGGGCATTGCCGGTCTCGGACTCCGAGGACGGACGCCCCTCCAGCCATAACCCCCAGATCTCGTCGTTGGGCCCCATGGGGATGAGCGTGCTCAACGCCGCGGACTCCACCCCGGGTATGGTCGACACCCGCGGGAGGAGCGCGTCCGCGAAGGCCAGCCGCTCCTCGGAGGCGGGGTAGCGGATGCGGGAAAGGGGGATGGACGCCATGAGACGGTCCCGGGTGATGAAGCCCGGATCCTCGTCCTGGAGCGCGGCGAAGCTCCGCACCAGGAGCCCTGATCCTACGAGGAGGACCACCGCCAGCCCCACCTCGGCCGTCACCAGCGCGGCCCGCATCCAGCGCCGGGAGCGGTCGCCGGCCACGCTCCGGCTCCCCTGGCGCAGCGCGTCGCTCACGCTGGCCCGGGCCACGTTCAGGGCCGGCGCCAGCCCGAAGAGGAGCCCCGCCGCCAGGGAGAGCGCAAGGGAAAAGGCCAGGACCTCGCCGTTCACCTCGATCTCCCCCATGCGGGGGAGGAGGGTGGGCCACCCGGTCGTAAACGCCCCCAGCGCCCCGAACGCCAGACCTACCCCCACCGCACCTCCCAGGAAGGAGAGGAGAAGGCTCTCGGCCAGGAGCTGGCGCACCACCCGCCCCCGGGGAGCCCCCACCGCGGTGCGGATGGCCAGCTCGCGGCCCCGCACCATCCCCCGCGCCAGCGTCATGTTGGCCAGGTTGGCGCAGGCGATGAGGAGGATGAGCCCAACGCTGGCCATGAAGATGAGGAGCTGTGGGCGGACGGACCCCAGGAGGATCTCCTCCAGGGGGGTGACCACCGCCTCCCACCCTTCGTTGCTGTCGGGATACTCGGAGGCCAGGGACGCCGCGATGGAGGAGAAGTCGGCCCGCGCCTGCTCCACGGAGATCCCGGGCTTGAGGCGCCCCCAGGCTTGGAGGAAATGACTTCCCCGGCTCTGGTACCAGTTGGGCGCCGGCTTGAGGGGGAGGACAACGTCCCGCAGGCTCCCGCCCGGGATCTCCCACCCCTCCGGGAGCACCCCCACCACCGTGTGAGGCCGGTCATCCAGATTCACGGCCCTGCCCAGGATGTCGGGCGCGCCCCCGAAGGCACGCTGCCAGAAGCCGTGGGAGAGGACCACCACATCCGTCGCGTCGGGGTCGATGTCGCCAGCGGCGATCCCCCGCCCCATGGCGGGCTCGCCCGCGAAGAGGGGGAGGTAGCCCTCCGACACCCGGATTCCCGGAATGCTCTCGGGGTGGTCCCCTCCAGTGTAGTTCACCACGGTGGTCTGGTAGGCCCCCAGAAGCTCCAGGCTCCGGTTTCGCTCCTGCCAGTCCCACAGGTTCAGGGGAGAGAAGCTGAAGGTGTCAAACCCCCGGGAGGGGAGGGACTCGAAGAGGCGGACGATCCGCTCCGGCTGCGGGTAGGCCAGGGGCCGCAGGATCACCCCTTCCACGATGCTGAACATGGCGGTGTTGGCGCCGATCCCCAGCGCCAGGGTGAGGAGGCCCACCGCGGCGAACCCCGGAGCGCGCAGCAGGGCGCGGGCCGCGAAGCGCAGGTCGTGCAGGAATTCGCTGAACATGCTGTCTCCCTTCGAGGTCCTGGGGGTGCGGCTGGGGCAGCGGGGGCTGGTGCGCAGGGTCAGGGCACCCAGAACCTCGCGCGTCCAGGAGCGCCCACCCCGCTCCTGCACATCTCCCACGAAGAACTCCCGGTCTTCCTGGGGGAGGAGGAGCCGCAGCGCGAGGCGGGCCCATGGCGGCGGGCCGTCCGGGCTTTCCTCGGCTCGGGGCCGAGGCGGGCTCGGGGGCCGGGACCCGCCCACCGATGGCTCTCTGCGGTCTGCTTTGGGCGTCCTCCCGCCGGCCTCCTGGCGTCGGCTCGGTGTGCCGCTCATGGCGTCTCCATCTCCGGTTCGAACCCCCGGGCCATCCGTCGCAGGTCCCCCAGGGTGCGCCGGGCAGCCTCCAGGCCCCCGGGGGTGAGGTCGTACAGCTTCTTCCGCCGCCCTCCCCGTTCCCGGGTGGGCGGGGCCACCCGGGTTGCGACCCAGCCTTTGTCCTCGAGGCGCCGCAGGGTCTTGTAGACGGAGCCCAGGGTGAGGCTTCGGGAGGTCTCCCGCTCCAGCTCCTCCAGAATTGTCACCCCGTAGGCGTCACTTCCCAGGCGAAGGATGGCCAGCAGGACCAGCAGCTCGAACTCTCCGGTGTGGCCCATGAGAGGGCTCCTCGGTTCCTAGGTGGGGCAGCCGGGACGTCGGGGGCTGCCGCGCGCGTGGTTACTCCGACATCGTCACAGTAATTAAGACGAGAGGGGCACCAAGAAGGTTGCAGGCGAGCCTGGGGAGAGGGGAGGGAGGGCGCCTGGACGCTGGACACCCCATCCTAGGCCAGCACCCTGAGAGGGAGCGTCCGGGTGGCGGTCCCGGCGCCCCGCACGGCCTACCCCCCCCAGGAGTTCTCCCGGGGCGAAGCCAGCCGCAGCGCCGCAGGACAGCCCCTCAGGAGGGGTCGCGCACCACGCGTACCGACGAGAAGGCGGAGTGCTTGTCGTTCGGTTCTCCCGTGATCCAGGAATGGGAGAAGCCCAGGGTCCGCAACCAGGCCTTCCCCGCCGCGGACGCTCCCCCCCTTCTGACACGTTCCCCCTGACCCACTCGTATGATGCATCAGCGCAAACGGGAGCCAGGGATGGTCGGTTCCCGCAGACGAGGCGCGGCGTCACGTCCCGAAGCCATGGAGGAGAGGTGAAGATGAGCAGCAAGACGCTGGACCGCAGGTCGTTCCTTTCCCTGGGCATGGGCGGAATCACCTGTCTTTCCCTCCCCACCCTCCCCGCGATTCCCCTGGACTGGGCGCCTGGAGGCGCGGGCATCCAGGAGGAGGGGATCCGCTCCGTGGTTCGGGAGAGGACCCTGTTCGCCGGGATCCGCAATCCCATCCAGAGCCGCGCCGACCTGGTGCCCCGCATCGAACGGCTGCAGGCGGTGCTGGGAGAGCGCATCGCCGGCCCCCTCACCCACATCTTCCGCTACGACACCCCGGTGGTGGGCTACGACTCGGAGATCGGCTTTCCGGTAGGGGAGGTGGTGAACCAGGGAGAGATCCGCACACACACATTGAGGGCCATGCATTTCTTCTCCAACGTGCACGAGGGGCCCGTGACCACGGTGCCCCAGACCCGGGCCCGGCTCTACGAGTACATGAACCGGGTGGGCCTCTCCCCCGAGCTGGAGCTGGTGGAGGTCTTCCACCGGTACGACCCGGGCAACCCGGACAACCAGCGCATCGAGAGCATGGCCTCCTACCTCCCCTGGCCCCAGAAGTACCGGGAGGAGCTGGTCCGCGTCCTGGGGGAGGACGCCGCCCGCGTGGTGTGGGAGGGAGGCGAGGCCATGACCCCTCACACCCTGGTGGACGAGCGGACCCGCTGGGTGGGTGCGTCCATCGAGCGCCTGAAGGCCAGGAGCACCCCCGAGCAGCAGTTCGACGTCCTCTCGCGGGTCGCCCTGGTCCGTCCCCCCGAGGACATCGCGCGCTACAAGGAGATCTACGAGGCCGCCGGGGGGGACATCCGTGCGGTGCTGGATGCCCACCAGGCCAACTTCCTCCAGACCGGGCGCACCCGGGGGTGGTTCGATCCCCCCACCTTCGACGGGAAGGTACTGCACGTGAGCAAGGTGCCCTACGACGAGGAGGCGTACCTGGCGGCCACCACCCCCGAGGAGGTGCGCAAGGCCTTCTGCTTCTGCGCCCTGGTCCGGGAAGCCCGGGACCCCCGGATCGACCCCGTCTTCTGCTACCGGGCCGCCGGGTGGGACCGGCAGTTCTTCGAGCCCATCATGGGGGTGGAGTTCAAGCGCTGCGAGATCACCCACTCCATCCTGAAGGGGGATCGCTTCTGCGCCTGGAACTACTACCTGACCTGAGGGAGGGGTAGGCGATCGAGCGCCTCGGCCGCGTAGATCCTCACCTCGAAGTCCGGGTCGGCGCGGGCACGCTCCAGCGCCGGGCGCGCGGTCGGGAAGCCGACCCGCAGGAGGGCCACCGCCGCTTCCCTCCTCACCTCCTTCGCCTCGTCCTCCAGCGCCCCGATCAGGAAGGGGATCGCTCCCTCCGAGCCTAGCGACCCCAGTGCCGAGGCCCCGGCGCTCCGCACCCAGGTCGCTTCGTGGCTCAGGAACCCTGGAGCTCGCTCCAGGACCGACGCCTCCCTCAATTCGGCCAAGGCGGCGAAGGCGCCCACCCGGACGTGGAGGGCGGGGTCGTCCAGGAGGCGGGTGAGCGCGGGAATCGCCTCGGGCGTGCCCGCCGCCCGCAGCGCCCGCATGACCTGGTAGCGCAGGTCCTCCTCGGGGTCGGAGACGTGTGCGGCCAGGGCGGGGACAGCCAGGTGCGAGGGCGCCCCCGCCAGCGCTTCCGCCACCAGGATGCGCATCTCGGGACGCCCGCCGGCCAGGAGCTTCTGCAGGGGATCCAGCGCCGGCTCCCCCATGGCGGCCAGGCGTCGGGCCAGGCCCCGGCGCTCACGGGGGTTCGGCTCCACCTCCAGAAGCGCGGCGAACTCACGCGCCCTTTCCAGCCGGGCGGCGTCCGAGGCCAGAGCGCTGCGCACCGTCTCGGCCCCCCCGGCGTAGAAGAGCGCCGACAAGGCCATGAGAAGTGCCGTATAGAGCGCCAGGACCACCGCCACCTCCCGCCGCCGCTCGGGCCGCTCCTTGCGGAAAAGGGCGCGGAAGGGGAACGCCAGGAGCCGCTCCACCCTCCGGGGAAGGGGGAGGAGGAAGGGGGCGCTGCGGCGGTACCCTTCGTACGCCTCGCCGTGGCGGCGGCGCATGGCCAACTCTTCCGTCATGGCCACCCCCACGATGACCATCGTGGAGAGCAGCCAGGGGAGGGAGGCGCCGATCCCCCAGGAGCGCCGCGGGTAGTGCATGCGCTGCACCAGGAGGAAGGCGCCGTAGGTCCAGAGGATCCAACCCAGGTATTGGGGATGGCGGCTCAGGCGGTACACCCAGAAGTCGGCGACCCCCTTGTCGCGCGCCCGTGCCTCCAGCCACGCCCACGTGCCCAGGAGGAAGAGGAGGATCCCGCTCCCCAGGAAGACGAAGATGACAGGGGCGTCGGAGCGGATGCCCACCCGCCCCAGCCCCCAGCCGAGCAGATCAGCAGGGGCCCGGATCACGAGGCCCCAGTCCTGGATCCCCCAGGAGACGTCGAGCACCGGGAGCCAGAGCGCGTTCAGGATCCCCAGACCGGCCAGGAAGAACATGACGCCGGCGAACTGGGCGAAGACGGGGAGCATGACCCCCACGGCCCCCAGCGCTGCCAGCCCGGTGCGGCGGGTGGCGAGGCCGGCCCCGATGAGCCCCACCAGGAGGACGAACCCGGCATACCCGATGGCCCGCACGTGGTAGTGAGCCATGAAGAGCTCGGTCTTGAGGCGGGCCACCGCGTCGGCGTGCGAGTCCCCGCCCGGGATGGGGAGGGCTCTCTGGAGCGCATCGTCCACCCGGTGGGGGAGCTCGACGGTGGCGGAGGTCAGACCCACGGTGAAGACCAGGGCTAGAAGAAGGAGGGCTCCGTGCCGGTGGAGTCGCCCAGTCATGTCGGTCGCTCCCGTTTGAGGCGCAGGCCGAAGCTCCCACCCCCGCCTCGCGCCCACCCCTCCGCCTTCCCCGTATGACGTGCGAGGCCGGTGGCATTGTACACCGCGGACCCGTCCCCGGTCCCGCCCGGGGCGCATCCACTCGGATCGATCCATCCCCCCCTACAGCGCCAGCTCCACTCCCACTCCCCGTTCCACGGCCTTCCGGTAGATGAGGCGGGCCGTGGCCACGTCCTCGATGGCCAGCCCCAGGTTGAGGCTCACGGTCCGCTCGCCCGCGGACTCCCTGCCCGGCTTCCTCCCGGTGACGATCTCCCCCAGGTCGGCATAGGGCTCCGGGGTGTTGCCAAAGTACCCCACGGTCCGGTAGTAGGCCAGCTGCCTGACGTCGTCCGTGGCCAGTTTGTCCGCCTGCCGCAGGGCGCCCCCCGTCCAGTAGGAGTCGAAGTCCAGGGGGCAGGCGAAGCTCCCGGCCTCCAGCCACCCGGCGGGGATGACGGGAGCCGGCTCCTTCAAGATGGGCCCACTGGTCACCACCAGGTCCATCCCCCGCACCGCCTCCTCCGCCGAGGCCACGGGCCTCACCTCCAGCCCCAGCTTCTCGCCCATCTCCCTGGCAAATCGCCGCGAAACGTCCTCACGGATGTCGTAGGCGTGGACCCGCTCCAAGGGAAAGAGGCAGGCCAGGGCCTCAAGGTTGGTGCGCCCTTGGAGCCCGCAGGCCACGATTCCGGCTGTGGACGCGTCGGGTCGGGCCAGGTACTTGGCTGCCACCGCCGTGGCGGCTCCCGTACGGACTCCCGTGATCCAGGTGCAGTCCATGACCGCCAGGGGGATGCCCGTGTCCACATCGTTCAGGATGAAGAGGCCGCTGATGTAGGGCAGCCCCTTCTCCGGATTCCGGGGAAACCCCGAAACCCACTTCAGCCCCGCGGCCCCCATACCTTGCAGGAACGCCGGCATGGCGTGGATGAAGGCGTCGGGCCCGGGGTGGACCCCGGGCTTGGGGGGCATCTCCGCCGTTCCCTCCCCCTTCTCCCGGAGGGCCGCCTCCACGGCGGCGATGATCTCCGGCGTGGGGATGGCCAGGGACTCCACGTCTCGGCGGGACAGGTAGCGAAAGGTAAGGTCGGGCATGGTGCGCCTCCAGGATGAAATGGGAAGGACGGCATGGGGACCTGGCTCCGCCACCAACCCCGGGACCAGGATCACTCGGCTCCGCCTCCACGCTCCGGGAATCTGCCGTACCCTCGTCCCCTCGGGAAGCCTTCGGTAGCTGGTGTCACTCGCCAGGAGCAGCACCGGGTCCCGCAGCGGCCAAAGCGGACCAGGCCCCAGCCGAAGCCGGAGACCAGAAGACCTGGCCGCCGAGGCGCGCCGCCCTTCCGGGCATTACCTTCCACCCACGATCCGTCTTTCCCCTTCCTACTCCTTCCACGGATGACGCTGATGCCCGGCCGACCCTACATCCTGTCCGAGACCACCTGGAAGACCGTCCGGGAGACGGAGTACCGGCTCGCCGTCCTCCCCTGGGGGGCCACCGAGGCCCACAACTACCACCTGCCCTACGGCACCGACACGCTGGAGACCGAGGCGATCGCGGCCGAGGCGGCCCGCCTGGCCTGGGAGGCCGGTGCCCTTCCCCTGGTCCTCCCGGCGGTCCCCTTCGGGGCGAACGCCCAGCAGGTGGACATCCCCCACACCCTGAACCTGAACCCCAGCACCCAGGCCTACGTCCTGGCGGATCTGGTGGAGAGCCTGGAAGCCCAGGGGATTCCCAAGCTCGTGATCCTGAACGGCCACGGCGGCAACGAGTTCCGGGGGATGATCCGGGAGCTCCAGGCCCGGACCGACGTCTTCCTCTGCCTCCTGAGCTGGTACGCGGCCCTGGACCCCCGGGAGTTCTTCCGGGAGCCCGGAGACCACGCCGGGGAGATGGAGACCAGCCTCATGCTCCATCTTCACCCCGAGCTGGTCCTCCCCCTGCGGGAGGCAGGCTCCGGTGCCGCCAGGCCGTTCAAGGTGGCGGCCCTGAGGGAGGGTTGGGCCTGGGCCCCCCGCAATTGGATCCAGGTCACGGCCGACACGGGGGTTGGGGATCCGGCGGGGGCCACCCGGGAGCTGGGGGAGACCTTCTTCGGAGCAGTCACCAGGCGGATCGCCAGCTTCCTCGTGGAGCTGGCCGGAGCGGACGTGGAGGACCTCTATCGATCATGACCCGTAGGGGGCGATCCACCCACCGCGGCCCCACCGGCCCGATCCGTCGAACGACGGGTCGCTGGTTGAATGTCGAGTATGAGTATGATATACTCAATCCATGAGTAAGCGACTGCAGGTGGTGATGAGCGAGGCGGAGTACGAGGACATCCAGCGGGCCGCCTCCTCTGCCCGCACCACCGTCTCCGAGTGGGTGCGGTGGAGTCTCAGGGAGGCACGCCGCCCCGAGGAGGGTAGGAGCTCGGGCGAAGGGGGGAGGCCCGGCATCCGCGCGGCAGTGCGGGAGCCGGCCCCGACCTATGGCGACCTCCTGGAACGGGTGATGCAGCGTTACGGGCTACCCGACCCGGGTGCGGCCCTCCGCTTCGCGCTCCGCCGGGCCGCCGACCCACCCCTGAGCCGGGACGAGATCCTGGCCATGGAAGGGACGGGCTGGGAGGGTGATCTAGCGGACCTTCGTTCCTCGGACAGCCCGGAGACGCTGCCGTGATCCTCGTGGACACGTCGGCTTGGGTCGAGTACCTGCGGGGGACCGGCAGCCCCACCCACGGGAGGCTCCGGTCTCTCCTGGCGCACGGCGCCCACCTGGCAACCACCGACCCTGTGATGATGGAGCTCCTGGCCGGGGCCCGGGACGACACCCACAGCATCCAGCTGAAGCGGATGTTGAACGCCCTGGACTACAGGCCTGTGCTTGGGCAGGATTTCGAGGAAGCCGCTCGAATCCATCGCGTATGCCGGGGGGCGGGGGAGACGGTCCGGTCTCTCATCGACTGTCTCGTCGCCGCGGTGGCCCTTCGGGAGGACCTGGCCGTGCTGGCCTGGGACCGGGACTTCGAGGTCATCTCGAGCCACTCGGGCCTGCGGCTGGAGAGCTGAGGAGGCTCGGGGCGGCCGTCGCCGTCCTTCCCCACCAGCCGGATTCCGGTTCGGCCTGTCTGTCTTCGAACGCCTGGCCTCTGGCCCTCTTCCCGGTTCCACTTGTGGCCCGGAGAAAACCGATATATCGTTTCACATGTCGGGCGATATATCGAAGAGGCCACTGGACCCTCTCCGAAGTGCAGCTCAAGGCCGTTGCGGCCGGGCCCGAGGCCCCTCGACACGCCCGATCCCCTCAG
>Ga0068714_10004768_pt1 | contig 14899 bp, 18 predicted proteins | sample MTBNYHSulfiMetaG_FD_62988 | JGI IMG/M metagenome (GOLD analysis project Ga0068714, IMG submission 62988) | Enrichment culture microbial communities from rom New York Harbor, USA that are MTBE-degrading - MTBE-NYH (New York Harbor Sulfidogenic)... | ecosystem: Environmental > Aquatic > Marine >... | reverse complement strand
CACGCCCCTGGCGGGGTACGCGCACCGCGCGCAAAGATACACCCCGTTGACGATGTACGACGCGCGGCGCCGACACCCCGGGCGTGAGCATAGGCGGTCCAGACGCCCTGGGCCACGGCCAAGGCGTTCCTCAAGGGTCAACCGTTTCATTCGTCCTCGGAGCCTTTTTCGGCAAACTTCTTGAACTCCGGGTCATAGTGGGCGAAATGACCCTTCGTGGATTTCTCTCGCGGGGTTCGTTCGGCCGCCTTGATGAACTCCGCCGAATGGCCCCATCCCCCCTTTTTCGACAGCTCGGACTTTTCGACCACCTCCGGCTCGATCTCTTCCGGCGGCGCGGCTTGCTCGTCGAACCGCTCCCCGCTCGCGAAGCGCTGGAAAGCCTTGGAATAGCCCAGCTTGCCGGGCCTCACGCGCGATTCTCGCCGTTTCGTGGACCCGTCGAGCTCGCCCAAAACCTCGTCCAACAGTTTGCCCTGGTTTTCGTCGCTCATTTCCCGTTACCTCCGTAGTCTTTTTGATCCGCCGCAATCAGCCGATCGCGGCTCCTCTACTCCTTCTCTGGACTGTCACCGTTGTCAGCACATCCCTCGTCCCTCCTCCCTGCCGTCAAAGTGCGAGCGGATCTTCCGGCATCTCGCGCTCCAGAAGCCGGCCCACCGCCGCATCGAAGGCCGAATCCGTGGCCCGCCAACAATACCCGGTGCGCCTCGAGATCCCCACGGCCTGACAGGCCGCCGCAAACGAGGCTCCGTCCTTCATGTACTGCACGATGGTGTCCTTGCGTTTCTGACGGTCCACGATCATATCCCCAGCTCCGCTTCGACGCGATCCATCCAGGTGTCGAACGTCCGCAGATGCCGACGCAGCAGCTGCAGAGTGACCCGAAGGTCGAAATTGGGGTCTGCCGCGCGCCATCGGCGCAAGGTCTCCCGACTGATCGCGCAAGCCCGGGCAGCCCCCGCCAAGGTTGAGCCCGCCTCCAGCAAACGCAAGAGTTCGGCCTTCCGTTCCTCCGACTTCTTCATGGTCCTCACCCCCTGCCACACTCTAGAGCGTGCAGCCTGTGCAGTATCATTCACCGCCGCCGTAGCGTTTCCTGACCGCGAGCTCGGTCAGCCAATTGCTCGGGCGCCCCGGGTCCCGCATGTTCTCGGCGATCTTCCGGTCGTCCAGATCGCGCAGCCACTCCTCGAGCTTGATTTCGGCCTCCAGCTGTTTGATGCGCTCCCGCTGGGCCTTGCGCCGGGTGTTCTGCTCGTTCGCGCGTCGCTCCAGTTGCGCCCTCCGCTTCTCACGGTCCATCATGTCCTCATCTCCTCTCTTCTGCCGGTTCCCGTGGATCCCCGCTCCCTACGGAGCCGCGTCATACTGACCGCTCCGATGCGTCGGCTGAAATCCCGATATCGCCCTACCTGGCGTTCAAACTCAGCTCTTCCGCCCAGGGTTCGAGGTTTTCCCGGCCTGCGCTTCCTGGTCATGCTCCCACCCTTTGCCGGGCCGCCTCAAGCTCCGCTGCGCTGGACTCCTCGATCTCCGGCTCCGGGGCTGCCTGCCGGTTGCGGTCCTGGGGGATCTGCCCGTGCAGGACCATCTCGCTGCCCTTCCGCCAGGCCGCCCAGTCTGCCGCCGTCCACTCGCCGCGTTCCGGTTTCTCCGGCTCCTTCGGACGGCCGCTGGGTAGGCCGTGCTCACGGTCGAAGCGGAACTGCTCCTCCTGCAAGAGCTTCTCGCGGAGCTCGATCTCCTTCTCCAGGGCCTTCATGCGCTGGCGCTGAGCCGCCGCTTCGGCGTTCTTGCGCTCCGCCCGTCGCTCCAGCTCCGCCCTCCGCTCGGCGTCGAGGCGTCGCTCCCCTTTTTGACCCCGCATGATCATCTCCTTTCCGCCGGCTTCGCGGGCCCGGCTCCCGTGGATCGCGGGTCCGTACAGACTCGCGCCAAGCTCATTCGCCCAATTTGCCGGCTCCAGGCAAGCCAGCGCCGACGGTGGCGCAAAAACCACTGCTCCGTTTTCGTAAGGCGCCTCAGAACCGTAGGCATCAGTCCTCCCTATCCCGCACCGGCGGCGAATACTCACACCGGTCCTCTACTCGATGAAGGCAGTACTCCACGGGGCAAGGCTCATCCGGCCCATCGCGCAAGCCGATAACACACCAGCGAAACCGCCCGCGGGGCCTGGGCTTCCTGCTCTCCTGCATCACGGCCGTGCCCTCAGCCCCAGCGCTCCCCGGATCTCCAGCGCCACCACGGCCAGGCGGTCTGATTGCTCCAACACCGCCGCCAGCAGCTCTGCGCCGACCCGCAGGCGGTCAGGTTCCGGGAGCCGGCGTAGGCGATCGGCCGCCCGCCCCAGGCCGCTCAGGGTGGTAGGGGGGCCCGGCTTCTTCTCTTTCATCTCGCTTCCTCGTAGGTGTCGATGTACGGTTGCAGCTCCGCGATCTGCTCGAGAAGTTGCTCGTACTCCGGCAACCGCGGCAGTCGTACTGGCGCGCCGATACTCGTATCGTCCAGGAAGTCAGCTAGGGTCCGAGCCGATGCCGTCAGCCGGTCGTACTCTCGTTGCCGAAGGTATCGCAGAACTTCATCACGGCGCGTTTTGAGCTCCGAAAGCAGCGCTCCCGGGATGTTCCGGTCCGAGACCCATATCTGCTTGCCCCTGGCCTCCAGGCGCATCCCTTCATTTTCCAGGGTGTTGATGAGCTGTACTGCGGTCATACGAGCACCCCGTCTTTCAGATTGCATGGCTCATCTTTCAGATTGCGTGATTGCGTGTGTGCAGGGGGGGTAAGAGGACCCCCACCCCCCTCCAGTTGGTCGGGGCTGGGCAGGACGCTCGTCTCTGCCGGAAGGGGCTCCCCGGGGTGCAATTTCGCCGGTCGGCGCTTCTTAACTTCATCATTCACAAGGAAATCCGCGTCGAGGGCCTGCTTGACTCGCCTCCAGGCCGTGCTCGACTCCAGGTCCAGCTCCCGGGCGATCATCGGCACCGTGAGGTAAGGGGGGGGATGGGGTAGGCTTACCCCCTCCGCAATCACGCAATCATGCAATCTGGCGTACAACCGGACGGCCACCTCCACCGTCTCCCGCACCTGGGGGCTGACTGTAGCGCGCACCCCCTCGTTGAGGGTGTCGATCACCAGGTCATGCACAGCGCGATAGTCGGCCAGCTCGGCAATCACCCGTCCCTGCGCATCCCGCTTGCGCCCTATCTGGTGTAGAAGCGCATGGGCTGCAATCAGGTTCAGCACGGCCGTGAAGTCCCGCCGCAGGCGCACCGACCGGGGATCCGCGCCGGCTGCGATCTCGCGAGCGTACGGGATGGTCACTTCCCGCGCACCAGCCAGCTCAAGCCAGCGCTGTAAGCCGTGCCAGGGCGCCAAGTCCACCCCCTGCGGGTGCTGGCCGTTGCGCCGGTCGGCCAAGTCGGCGAGCACCTGCCGGGTCTGCTCTGCGGAGTCGTCCACGGTGATCGAGAATCCCCGTGTCTCGTTCTCCGCATGGATTCGCGTCGCCGTAGTGGTCAGGATGAGCCCGGTCGGACCGTCCCGCTCGATGAGCCGGGGCCTGAGCCCCTCGTCGGTCTTCTCCACGGTCTCGTAGCGGATGTGCCCCTCAGACAGCAGGCTCCGCAGCAGATAGGTGGCGAAGTCGCTGTTGAGACCGCCGTACTCGAACACCACCAGGAAGCGGTGGGACAGGGGCTCCTCGCTGTAGGCCAGGGCCCGCTCACTCATGGATGTGAGACAGTAGAACGCCGAGGGGGGAAAGAGATCGAGCACGCGCTCCACGGCAAAGCTCTTCCCTCCGCTGGAACTCCCTTTGACGTAGAAGTTGACGGGACGATCCAGCATCCGGGACGTGAGCCCCAGGTACAGCAGCTTGGCGTTGATCTCCTCGCCCACTAGCCCGGTGCGCCGGGCAACGCCGATGAAGCGGTCCAGGATGTCCGGGCACTCCAGCAGATCCCCGGCGGCCTTCCGGGCCTCCGCGGCCTCGCCGGCCAGCTGCTCACCCTGGATCTGCTTGAACGGTCGCGCTTCGGTGCGCAGCCGCTTGACCAGGGCGGGGATGTCCTCCCCGGCCAGGTGGGCGGCGGAGATGTCCTTCCGGCCTGCGGGGGCCGTGATCACCTGGCATTCGGGGATAGATGCCCCGACCATGCCCACCATCCGCTCCCCGGCCTCCCCGGGCTCCTGCCAGACGTAGACTTCCCGGCCGGCCAGGAACTCACTCCAGTCAGCTTTCCAGGTGGTAGCCCCCGGGGCCCCGATTGCGGGGATGCCGTGATGCCAGAGGGTCTGAGAGTCCGACTCCCCCTCGACCACGATAATGTAGCCGCGCTCTGCCGTCTTGCGTAGGAGCCACAGGCCATAGGGGTGAACCTTTGAGCCGGTACGCCACCGGAAGCGCGCATCGCCGGCCAGGGATAGCCGGAAGCGTACCGCCACCTCTGTACCGCTTTCGTCATAGTATGGCAGCTTGACGCTCGCTCGCTTGCGGATGTAGACGGTCTCCAGCCCCAGCTCGGTCAGGAAGGCTTCCGGCAACTTCTTCGCCCGGGCGTAGGCCTCGAGCGTCAGCGGGAAGAGCTCTTCTTCGGTCTGTATCCCGAGCTTCTCCGCCAGGGCTTTCAGTCCGCCGTGAGCGTCGCAAGCGAAACACCGATAGCCACGCTCGGGGTGCACGGAGAAGTTGGTCGGGTGCGTGTCCGGGTGGAAGGGACAGAGCGCCCAATACTCTCCCTTCGCGTCCGGCCAGCGGTCCGAGGATACCCCGGTGCGGTCCAGGCGCGCGACGATGCCCGCGAAGCGTTCGCTTGCCACACTCATGCCGCACCCCCGCACGCACAGCTTGCCAAGAAGCGCTCCAGCTGTTCCTTTGAGATCAGGAGCTTGCTATGGATTCGGTAATGCTCGAGCCGCTTCTCCTCGATGAGCTTGTACATCATCGAGCGGCTGACGCGCAAAAACACGCCCGCCTCGCTGACGGTCAATAGCCGTTCCCCTCCCGAAAGGCTCATCGACGTTCCTCCAGCACGGCTAGTAGGTTCATCGGCGATTTCCATCAGTCGCATGGTTACACAACTGAAGGCCTAAAAAAAGAGTCATGCAGGTTGTTTCGTCCCGGACAGAACTCGCTCAAGATCGTCCAGGTCTACAAGCCGCACCCCGCCGATGCGCACGCTGTGAATCAAACCGCCCTTCAGCCATCTGCGCAGCGTCATTTCCGACACGGGCAGCTCCTTGAGTACTTCGCTGATTCGGGCATATCGGCCGTTCACTATCTCACTCCTTTGGTCTCGAAGTAATGATCAACTTCCTCGATCAACTCCCACAACGGGATCAAGATCACTGCCTGACCCCGGTGCCTTTCCGTGCTAAAATGCATTTTGGCGTTGGCGTCGTAGATGTTCCGGCGCGGGAAATCCGTCCCTCCGCCCTGCACACTGGTTAGGTGCCAGTCGTTCTTTTCGCGGTCCCAGGATAAGATCAGCCACCACCCGGCGGAAACGGGCTTGCCTGTGGAGCTGGAGATCATCGCGCCCTCGGTGCCGAGCACCTCGCGGAGCCCCAGGGCCACTTCCTTCACCAGCCCTTTCTCGGTAATCGGTTGCGAGCGATGGGTCAGGTTCATGATTTCAACGATTGTCCGCAGGATGATGGCATCCTGCCGGGAAAAGGATCGCGGGTAGCCGCGGCCGGTTCTGCGATATTCTTCCCCTAACAGGCCCTTCTCCAGCCACACCCTCAGCCGCTGGAGATTGATGCCCAGAAGTTCAAGGAGTTCTCCCGGCCTCAATCTGTCTTTTGGTCGCATGGTCACACAACACAATACTCGGTTCCGCAGTAATAGTCAAGAGGAACCAGGAAGATTTTTCAGCTACCCGCCGTCGATCTCCAGCGCCGCTCAGATAATCGCCGCAAAGCTTACTACGTAGTAAGATTGTTGATACGTATCAACAATTCGGAGACCCCCCTCCCCCCCTCTACGAATTGTCACGCCGGCGTGACAATCTCACTTTTGCCCGGATTATCTGAGAAGGGCCGTGCGCGCCGGGGAGCTGTATGGCGGGCTGGGCGATGAGAAGTACAGGGGCGGGCCAGTTAGCGCCGTCAACCAAGTTGACGGTGGTACTCCCAAGCAGCATGCCCAGGAAGCGCTCGGCAAGGGCCGCCCCCGACGCTCGCGATAGTCGATACAAGCTTTTCCATTTTTGGAATTGCTTGTATCCTCCCATGCCCTACCCCCGCCAGCCCGCGTCCAGGTCCGGCGGCTCGGGCAGCAGGGCGTCACTCGATCTCCAGCGCCGCCAGGTCCTCCGGGCGCAAGTGCTCATACCGCGCCTGCACCGCCTCACTGGCCCAGCCGAGGCTTGCCCGTACCAGCACGGGATCCTTGCCGGCAGCCCTCAGGAGAGTCGCCAGACTGTGCCTCAGGCCGTGCGGGGTCAGGTGCCGCTCCCCGGACGGGTCGAAGCTCTGCATCGCAATCCGGAACCGTTTGCCGAACCACGACAGACCCCGGGGCTCTCCCCGGTAGTCGGCGAACACGTAGTCGGTGGGCTCGATCGGGCGCCGGTAGGTCAGTAGCACGTGTTCCCGCCACTCCTCGAGGCGACGCTCTACCCGGTCCCGAAAGAGCACGATCCGGGCCGTGCGGGCGTAACCGGACTTCGGCGTGCCTTCGCCGGCCGGCCCCTTCCAGGCCCGGTCTACGGTAATGAAGCCGTCTTTGATCTGCAGCTGCCCCCAGCGCAGTACCAGGACCTCCCCGCGGCGCAGGCCGCAGGCGGCCACGAGGAGAAACAGGGCGTGCTCCTCCAGGTCCCGCCACGGCCCCAGGGTCGCGGCGGGAAAGAGGAGCTGCAGCTCCGGGAGCGTGAAGGTATCCGGCTGCCGCTCCTGGTAGCGGATATTCCCGAGGCCGGCGGTCGGGTCCGTGTGCAGGTCCTCCCGGTAGACGGCCTCCCGGAAGATCACCTTCAGGACGCCCATGCACTTGTTCGCGGTGTTCTGCTTCCCACCCAGGCGCTTGAGGAGCCGGCTGCGGAAGTCCACCAGGTCTGCCCTCCGGATCTCCCCCAGGAGCCGCGCTGCCAGGGGATCGGGCAACACGTAGGTCTCCAACCACCGGCGACAGTTGTGCGCGCTGCGCTGGGTGTAGCCCTTGCCCTCATCCGTCAGCCGCGTGATGTGGGGGCACCGCCCCCAGGTGAAAAAGGGGACGCGTACTCCCCGAGGGTGAGCTCGGCTGCCGGCGGGGTCGTGGGCGCCTGGCCCGCGGCCTTCCGGCGCTCGATCTCCTCCCGGGCTACGGTCTCCGCGTCGAAGCGGTCGGTCTTGCCGGTGGAGATCCACTTGCCTTCATCGGCAAGCCGGTAGTACCAGAACTTCCCCCGCTTCCAGACTCGATACGGTTTCGCGTGTCTCATGGGTTACTCCTTTGCGTTTTCGCCTGCCTCTTTCCTCAGATTACCCATCATCTTGAGGATTCGGCTGACAGTCGATTGACTTACCCCCATCGTTTTCGCAATGGCTCGCTGGGAAGCCCCCAGGCCAGCCATTTTCTCGATGATTCTATAGGCCGTTGATTCAGATGAATCAAGAAAGGCCCGAATCTCCGCGCGAAGCGCCTCCCTTTTTGATGCATCTGAATCGCTCATGTTGCCCTCCTTAGCTATCTTGCCTCATAGTGTCCACAATCCGTCTACACTTGTCAACAGCAAACGGCCTGTTTGCACGGGAAATCGGGATGTGATCCTGCTCTTCTGGCAGGATCACATCCCCCACGACTGCGACCCCTTTCTGGACGGCACCCAGCCTACCAGCGGGCCCGATCCCGGCAGGGACGCCGTCACCGGGACCGCGGACGACCTGATCCTGGAGGACGTCCTGAAAGAAATGGCCGCCAACAACATCACCCTGATCGCCCTCCACAGCAGTCCTTCCTCCGCGGTATGGCCTTCCCACTCGAGCCCCAAGACCCTGTTCGAGTACTGGCAAAAGTACGCGGCGATGACCGGGGGAACGGCGGTGCGGATCAACCCCACCGGGACGGTGCCGGACGGCGCCGGAAGCATCGCCGAGTTCGTGGCCGATCTGATCCTGGCGGAGATCTCTACCATAGAGAGGATCACGCTCAAGGCCCGGCCCCCGGAATACGCGGACTGGCTCGCCTCCGTGACCCCCGGGGGCGACTACACGCAAGTGGACCTGAGCAGTCCCTGGAGCGGCAGCTTCGATATCCTGCTTGCCGTCCCGGCGGGTACCCCCCCGGGAGACTACGACTTCCAGATCGTCCTCGACGGCGACGGGGCCGCGTATGCCGCCCAGCTTGTCTCGATCTCCGTGCTGGCCGCCAACGCGCCCCCCGTGGCCGATGCCGGCCCGGATCAGATCGCGGAGCAGAGCTCCCCGGAAGGGGCCTGGGTCACCCTCGACGGCTCAGGCTCCTCCGATCCGGACGGCGAAATCTTGAGCTTTGCGTGGAGCTGGCCCGGAGGGACCGCCTCCGGGGTCGCGCCCACCGTCCTGCTGCCTCCGGGAACCACGGTGATCACCCTCACGGTGTCCGACGGCGCGCTCGTTGACTCCGACACGGTCGCGGTCCGGGTTCAGGACACCACGCCGCCGCACCTGGATCTCCAGGTCCTGGCGGACACCCTCTGGCCGCCGAACCACAAGCTGGTGAAGGTCGCGGTGGTCAATGCCGGCGACATCGCTGATCCCGAGCCCACGGTCGTGATACAGGTGACCCACGACCAGAGCCCCCACGACAACCAGGGGGCGGGCGACGGGCACTCCGAGCCCGACTGGCAGATCGACCCTGACGGCGGCGTATGGATCCGGGCGGAGCGCGACGGGACCGGAGCGGATCGCCTCTACACGATCACGGTGACGGTCACCGACCATGCCGGCAGGACCACAACGGCGGCCGCCGTGGTCACGGTGCCGCACGACCAGGGACTCGGGAAGAAGAACTAGGAGCCTGTCGGGCTCTCAGCCACCGCCTGGGGGGAAGAACAGCCCCCTCGCCTCCCGGGCAAGCTGATAGGTTCGGTCCAGGACCAGCCTGGCGAGGATCTGGAACTGTTCCCGGGAAAGCTCCTTGCCGAAATGCCGATCCAGCAGGATCGGCTCCCCGAACAGAACGCCGTACCTGGCCCGGAAGCGGGGAAAGTAAGAATCCACGGTGTAGTCCTGGCCCCGATAGCGGTAGCGGACCGCCCGCATCACGATGTCCTTCTCGTCGATCCACACCCCCACCGGCACGATTGCGGCTCTGCCGTCGAGGGCCAGGCGCACCACTCCCCTCCGGGCGCGGACCTCCGAGCCCGGGGCCGTCCGTTCCCCCTCCGGGGCGATCAGGACCGATTCCCCCCGCCTGAGCAGGAACAGGGCATCCTCCACGGTCCGCCGGGACTCCTCGCCCCGATATAGGACGACCTGGTTGGCCAGGCGAAAGATCAGCCCGGGGAGGAAGAACGACCAGATCTGCTCCTCCACCAGGGTATGCACGACCTCCTTCCGGACGAAGGTCAGGATCGGGAAGGCATCCCACACGGTTGGGTGATTGACCGCGAACACCTTGGCGCCCGCGGGGATCTCGGCCTTGGTGGCGTAGCGGATGTTGAGGAACAGGTGCAGGAATGCCGAAAGGAGCACCCGGAAGATTTCGGCTATGAACCTGGGATACAGCTTCACCTGAGCCCTCGAATGGCGCCGGCGTGGCCGAACTTCCTGGACAGTGTAAGGAACGCCGGAAGGACGATCAAGGTGCTGGCGCAGGTGGCCGACAGGGTGAACACCACCAGCACGCCGAAGTAGACGATCGGGCGAAATCCCGACAGGGTCAGCACCAGGAGCCCGGCCACGATCGAAATCGTGGTGAGCAGAATCGGCCGCCCCGTGACTACCAGGGTTTCCGCCAGGGCCTTGGGGCCGTCGTAGCCGGCCTTGCCGAGGCTGCCCCGGTAGTGAAGGAGGAAATGGATGGCGTCATCGACGCCTACCCCCACCGCCACGCTGGAGACCATGATCGTTGTCATGTCTAGAGGAATGCCGACCAGGGCCATGAGCACGAAGTTGAGCATCACCCCGGTCACCAGGGGCACGATGGTCAGCAGGCCGAAGCGCAGGCTCCGGAAGGCCGCGGTGGCAATTGCCAGGACGAAGACCACCGACAGGAGCATGGCCTTGGCCAGGTTCCGGCGCAGCAGGTCGGCGAGGGAAAGGTACTGCAGGCTCATTCCCCAGACCTCGGTCTGGACCCCCTGCGGCGCCGAGGCGGCGATGACTGCGTCTATCTCCTGCAGCAGGTCGCGAAGCCCCTGCTCGTCAATGAACTTCCGGGTGCGGCTGTTGTAGATCCGGAAGGACAGCCGGAGCTGGGAGAAGTCATCGTTGGCCAGGTTGGCTGCCGGTCCCCGGGAGGATTCGTCGGCCGCGAGCACGCGGACGTAGCGGGAAAGCAGGTTGATCGGTCCGCGGCTCGCGGGGATTTCGTTCTCCCCCGTCATCACCCGATTGACGAAGCGCAGGTACGTGGTGAACGCCGCCGAGTAGGTGACGTCCGGAAGGGCCCTCAGGGCGGACTCCAGCCGGGAGACCTCGCGCAGGACCTCCGGTTGGAGAAAATACCCCTTCTCGTCCTCCGGCGCCGTCAGGGTCAGGTTGATTTCGTCGAAGCCCCCGAGCTTGTCGGTGAGAAAGTACATGTCCTCGACCACCCGGTCGCGCTGGGGGAAGTAGCCGATGGTATCCGTGTTGGTGTTGAGCCGAAACAGGGCGAAGACGAACAACGCCGCAATCACCGCCACCCCGAGGACGATCGGCAGTTTGCGCTTCAGCACGAAGCTCCCGAGCCCCTGCATGGAGCGTGACAGCAGCCCCGTGTGGACCATGCGCACCTGCTTCTGCTGCGGGGGGCTCAGGCGGGACAGCAGGGCGGGCAGGAAGACCAGGGACAGCAGCGCGCAGGCCACGATCCCGAAACCCGCGGCCAGGGCGAACTCCCGGGTCTGCCGGATGTCCGTGACCAGCAGGCTCAGGAACCCTACGATGGTCGTGGCTGCGGCTATCAGGATGGTCCTGCTGATGCGCTCCACCGCGCCGGCGACCCAGAGCCGCTCGCCCCGATCGCCGCCGGCACTCTGTGTGCCGCCGGCACTCTGTGTGCCGCCGGCACTGCGGTAGTACTGGTTGAGCAGGTGGATGCTGTACGAGCTGCCCAGGGTCAGCACCAGGGGCGGGGTGATGATGTTCACGATGGTGAGCGAGAAGCCCAGCAGGGACATGAAGCCCATGCTCCACACGGTCCCCAGCACGACCACCAGGAAAGGGAGCACCACGCCCCGGGCCGAACGAAATCCGAAGAAGTAGAACAGCAGGATGATGGCCGCCGTAACGGCGAACAGCCTCCCCAGGTCCCGGGACAGGTAAACCCCGGTGCGTTCCACGAAGGGGATCGAGCCGCTGATGTAAACTGCGTAGTGCTGCTCGAGGGGCGAAACGATGGTCCTGATCTCCTCCATCAGGACCGCGAAATCCTGAATTTCGCCGGCGGGGAAGAAGGCCGCCAGCACCGTCGCATCCTTCGAGATGACCAGGTTCTCGGCGTAGGGCGTGGAGGTGATCCTGGCCGCGAACTCGGCCAGCTCCTCCTGGTTGGCCGGGGCCTCCCGCCCCGGGGACATGGGCACCACGGCGAGCCGGCTTCCCTGCTTCTCGAAGCTCATGAGGTTGAAGGGGGTGATTCCCGGGAGGATCTCCGGCAGACGCTCCAGCCTGGTGAGCACCTCCCCGAAGGCCGACACCTTCTGGAGCTCGAAGGGGTCGTCGCTCTGCACGGCGACGACCAGGTACTCCCCCGAAACCCCCTCCTCCCGGTAGCGCTCCATGAGCGCCCGGATCTCGTCGTTCTCCGGAATCAGGCTCTCCACGTCCGGGTCCACCTGCAGGCGCAGGGCGTGAAAGGCGAAAAAGGCCGAAAGGCCGGCGGTGACCACGAAGACCACGATGGAGCGCCGGCAGGCAAACCCGATCAGCCGGCGAATCAGGGAGTCCATGATGTCTGCACCTCAGGTTGCTGGCAAGCGCGCCGCCACGCGGGCACCCTCGAGCTGTCGGTCCCAGGCAAGGGGCCGCTAGAAGTTGAACAACAGACCCGCGTTGACGTGAAGAACCCGGATGTTCTGCTCCCCCTGGAACACCCACTTGTACTTGCCCTGGACGAAGACATCGAGGTTGCTCACCAGCCGAAACGACGTCCCCGCCAGCACCCCGACGTGCGCTGCCGTCACGTCCCCCACCGCCGTCAGGCCCGGCACGGCACCGGCGTACAGGTCGAACCTGGAAAGTGGGACGATGAACTTGAAGGCGATGGCCATGTCGGTGGCGTTCCGTTCGGCGAACTTGTACAGCTCGGCGCTCGGGGTCAGGTGAAAGGTGTAGATCAGGGGGATATTGACGTAGAACCCCCAGTTGAAGCTTCCCCGCCAGTCGGTGCTCGGGATGGCCGGGGTGCTCCCCGCCGGAAAGGCCGCCCCGAGGGCGATCCCCAGGCCGATGGGCCCGCTTTGAGCCTGCGCCGCCGGCGGGACGACGGTGAACACGATTGCCGCGGCCACGGCCGCGATCAAGAGCTTGCGCTTCATGGACTCCTCCTCCGGCGTGCGGCGTTCCCGCCGCACCCGTGATCGGGCTCCATGGTACCCAACTTTTTCGATTCCGGGAAGAGCGCATCTGGCCCGAAGGGCCTGGAAAGGCCCGACCTCCAGTTTGCGCACAACCCCGCGGACGTGCATAATGGGACGGTCACTGGGTGATGGTCACGGGGTGACGGTCACCCGGTGACGGTAATTGGACAAGGAGGCGAAGGCGGTTGAACACCCGAGGCAGGCTGCCGGCCACGCTCGTGCCGGCTTCGCTCGTACCGGCGCTGGTCCTGGCCGCGGCGCTCCTGATGCTCCCGGCGGCCCGGGCCCCGGGGTTGGGGCCCGAAAAGCCCTGGATCGGGGGGGTGTACGCAGGGACCTGCGGGTTCTCGGAGCCGACCGGGCTTCCGGCGGCAGAGTACCTGGCGGTGGGCCTGTTCCTGGAACCCTTCTCGCTGCCCGCGCTCAACCTGGCCGCCGGCGCCGGCTTCCTGCTGCCCCTGGCGCCGTGGAGGGTCGACGGGGTCCGGCTCCAGATCGTGGGTGAGCTCACGGTCGTGGACGTCCCCGCCCCGGGCCTGGAACGAATCTTCTACAACAGCCTGTGCTGGAGCCCGGGCGTGGGAGCGGAGCTGCTGGCGAGCCTGGATTTTGCGACCACCTCGTTCGCCCTCCTGGTCTCCCCCCTGCGATTCCGGGCGGGGGACGGCGTGTTCACCCTGTGCTCGGCACACTTGTTCCTGGATCCCGGCCCCGCCCTCGCAGGCTGGGGACTGACTCTGTTCCAGGCATCCCTGTTCATCTTCTAGGGGGGACGAACCATGGTGGCCCGAAAAACCTTGAGGCTAGTATCGCTTCTCGTGCTGCTCCTCCTGGCGGTCGCCCCCGCCGGCCTGTGTGAGCCCCGGGAAGAGTTCTTCGCCATCGACGAGCCCCTCTTCGTCGGAGGCGAGATCCTGACCGGCCGGCTCGACCGCCTCCGCAGGGACGGCCCGCTCGCGGCTCTCCATCTCTCCGGAGGATCAGCCAGGGCCTTCTGCCACCTCGGGGTGCTCGAGCGCCTGGAGGAGCAGGGGGTGTACCCGGACCTGATCGTCACCAACTCGATGGGGTCGATCATCGGCCTGCTCTACGCGGCCGGCGTTCCGCTTGAGGTGATGGCAGACATCTTCCGCACCCTCGAATACTCGGAGCTCTTCACCCTCAAGATCCCGGTGGCCGGGGGGTTGATGGACATGCGGGGCCTGCTGGCCGTGCTGCGGGAGCTGGTCGGGGAGGTCGACGTCGCCGAGCTGCCGATCCCGGTGGCGGTGGTCTGCGAGGATCTGCGCAGCATGCGCAGGACCGTCCTGTGCCGGGGCGACCTGCTGACGGTGATGCAGGCCGCCATCGCCCTGCCGGTATGGTTCGACCCGATCAAGATGGACGACATGGTGCTCCTGGACGGGGGCTTCACCAACCTGACGCCCCTCGAGCCGTTCATCGACCTGGCGGAGGCCCACATCCTCTCCACGGCCTTCTACGATCGGGAGCTCAAGAGCCTCGATCCCCTGACCGTCCTCAACCGGGGGATCAACATCGCCAAGAGCAGGAGTGCGGTAGAGGACATCGAAACCTGGGAGCCCTTCCTGATCCGCAACGACGTGGAGTCCTTCGACTACATGGGCTGGGAGCAGCTGGGTGACATCGTCCGCGAAGGCTACGACTCCTGCGACCGGCGCATTGAAGCCCTCGGGGAGTACCTCCGGGACCGAGGGATCTCTGCCGGCGAAAGGCCTTCCCGCACCGCCCGCCTGCGGGAGGAGCACGCCGGGCGCTACGAGCAGCGCTGGGCGCAGATCAAGAAGCGCCTGTCCGCCGGCCGCCCCCTCCCCCTGCCCGGAGGCTTCTCGGCACTCCAGGTTCGGCCGATCCTGCTCAGGCAGTATCGAGGCGAAAGCGCCCTGGAGCAGAGCAACTACCTGGCCCTGAGCTATCTCTACCAGGCGCAGTACAGCGCCGTAGAGCTGGGCGCCCTGACCGACTTCGCCGGCACCTGGGGGGCTCTCACCCACCTGAGCACGGCAGTCGGGGGCAGCCTGCTCCTGGGGCTGGACAACTACGCCCTGTTCGCCTTCGACGGTGGGGCATACACCGGGATGCGCACCCACCATCGCTTCCACGCCAAGCTCCCGGTGCTCCTGGGTGAACGAATCGTGACCGGACCGTTCTTCAGCGGGGAGCTCCGCCTGTCCGTGCCCGCAA
>Ga0068714_10004767_pt1 | contig 14900 bp, 17 predicted proteins | sample MTBNYHSulfiMetaG_FD_62988 | JGI IMG/M metagenome (GOLD analysis project Ga0068714, IMG submission 62988) | Enrichment culture microbial communities from rom New York Harbor, USA that are MTBE-degrading - MTBE-NYH (New York Harbor Sulfidogenic)... | ecosystem: Environmental > Aquatic > Marine >... | reverse complement strand
GTCAAAAGGCACCGCCACGTGGAGTTGCTTGAGCAGATGGATCATAAATGGTCGCTCCTTCGCATTTTTTGGGCGTTATCTTAAAACACCCTTGAACCGGGTCAAGCAGATTCGCGCTCCGTTCCGGGAACACCGGTGCGACAGATACGGCGTGGAAATGACAGGTTTCCGTCCACATCCATCACGCACCCTAAGCATTTCGAGAACCTGGGCTTTTTCCCCCAAGGCTCTTGACAAATTTTCCATTGCTCGTATTATAAAAGAAAATTGTTGATCATGAGGTACGGACCATGCCCATCTATGAGTATGAATGTCTCGAATGTGGAAAAATCACAGAGGCTTGGCAGCGTTTTTCGGACGCTCCGCTGGATAGCTGTGAACATTGCAGCGGCCGGGTGAAGAAGCTTGTTTCGCACAGCTCCTTCCATCTCAAGGGCAGCGGGTGGTACGTATCCGATTACGCGCGTAAATCTCCCGGATCGACTCCCGCAGCCAAAACGCAGAAGAACGAAACCTCCACCGAAGGGATTCCGGGAAAGACGGAAAGCGCGCCGCCCAAGAGCGACGCGGTGTAACGTTTTCCCAAGAGTTGCAGAGAACCCGCCCGCCGGCGGGTTTTTTGTCCGCAAACCGCGGGCTTGGGCACGAACTTCTTCACCAAGGAGGATTCCCATGCAGATCCTGGTGCTCTATTATTCCAAGACGCGAAACACGGAAAAACTGGCCCAGGCCGTAGCCCGAGGAGTCGAGCAGGTCGATGGCGCACGAGCGTTGCTGAAACACACGGACCAGGTGACCAAGGATGATTTCCTGGATTCGGCGGGAATTGTCGCGGGATCTCCGGTGTATTTCGGCGGTATGGCCGCTGAGTTGAAATCCGTGTTCGATCGATTCGTGGGCGTCCGGAAAAAAATGGAAGGCAAGGTGGGTGCGGCATTCACCACGTCCGGGGACGTTTCCGGGGGTAAGGAAACAACCTTGCTGGGGATCCTACAGGCCCTGTTGATCTATGGCATGATCATCGTGGGTGATCCCATGGACGCCACGGGCCATTATGGAACGGCATGCGTGGGGAAACCGGACGCACAGGCCGAGGAAAACGCGGCAAAGCTCGGAAGAAGGGTCGCCCAGTTGGCCTCCAGGCTTTCAGCCTGAGCCGGAGTGGCGGAATCCCTCCGTAGAACAGGCGGGGAGGGTGAGCGGACCCGCTGGAAAATCGATACGCATCGCGGAATTCGTCACCCGGTCACAGGACTCTCGAAATCCCTGTGAGGAGAGTGCGTTTCCAAGGGCGTCGCCTTGTTCCCGAGGCGACGGAGCCCGGAGATCCCGGCAAACCCTTCCGCCGGGGTCTCGCACCGACCGATGCGGGCAATGGACGTTCCGTCATGGGAAGGAAAAATATCACGCCCTGTTACCAATGCGTGAGTTTCTATGTCACCTGGCAACCTTCTTTTCCTTACGGTTGCCGCGCCTTCAACATAAAATCCCGGCAACTCCCCTGCATTGCCGTGCGATCCAGTTCCGGAGCCCCCTGTCTGTTCTTTCAATCGAGAAAGTCCTCGACCTCCTGAACACTTCCGGTGCAAAAGATCCCCCTTTACGCCCGGCCGGAACTTCCGAAACGATTCGAACCGCTTCCTCAGGATCGATACGGCGCACCTTACAGGCCAACGGTTCGAGAACCATCCGCCGGCGACCACAGCCCACCCCTCCCACCAGTCTGTTGATAAACCGTATTGCGGGCAGGCCGGTACAAAACGATGAGATGCAAGGCGGGCGAATCGTGAGGAATGAGGCGTGCATGCAGTACGCCGCAATGACGCCTGTCTGCGCCTGCCTGTGCGTGGCTGCGCGTGACTGCGCGTGACTGCGCGCAGACGGGTGGGACGCACAGGAGGAAAGGATGAGGGCCGACGACGCAGATCGCGTTTTTCAACGGCCTGCTACTGCTGAGAAAGCACCGTGTATGCCACCGTGTCCGATGCTCCGGGGGCCAGATCAACCTGGTACGCGATGGTGAACGCATCCTTTCGGGTGTGAGTGTGGCTTTCCCGAATGATCTGCCAGTCTCCTCTCAGGGTTTCCTCCAAAAGAACCGTGACGGATTCGCTCTTCCGGTTACGCACCTGGATTTCCACGCTTTCCTGAAAGCTCTTGTCCCTGGATCTGAAATCCGTCTGGATTCTTTCCACGACGATGTCGAAGGCCTTCCCTAAACGCAGGGTCACTTCCTCGTCTTTGGGCGTATGCGCGATGCGATCTTCTCCGATGAACTGAAGCGCCTGATCCGCGTCCGGCTTGTACGTTCGGAACGCGCCCTGGGGAAGCGGTATTCCCAGATTGCTTGGAACGTCGTTCTTGAAGACGGCTTCCACAACGGGGTTTTCCGTGCCGGGCCCGGGGGCTTTCCCTCCCCAGAAACGGCCCGGGCCCCGATACACAAACCGTTTTTTCAGGGGCACGTTCTCCACGGTGTGCAGAGCCAACTGCTTGATCTGGTTCTCTTTGATGGTGGACGGGCGGTTCAGCGCGTACATATGGTATTCGAAGAAGGCCTGCTCCTCGAACTGGGGAGCCGCCGGTTCAGCCCGCATGACCATGGCCGCTTCCCGGCGTCCCACATCGCGATCCCTGTGGATTTCGCCGGCAATGAGTTTCACCTGCGCATCCTCATAGGCGCCGCCCGATTCGTTCTGGATGGTCACCCAGCAGGTGAGACCCATGAAGCGCTCATCCGCACTCAGGACTCCCACATAATCCGCGCGCCAGGAAAGACCCCGGGTCAAGTAGGACGCCTCCACCGTTTGTTCCCTGTCCCCGACGTTCTCCAGCAACCACACCAGAGTCGGCTGCGCGCGAAGTTCCGGCGGCAATTCCGAAAGCACGACGCGTCCCGGGTGACCCAGGTGGATTTCATCCCCGATTTGATAGGTCTCCCCCGCATTCACGGAAATCAGGACGGCTTCCGTGCGTCGCTCGCCCTCGTCTTCCTCGCGGGTTTCCACCAACACCACCTTCCGACCCACGCTTTTCTCCAGAAGGCGACCCGGAGTAATGACGTCGAACTCATAATTCTGTTCCCGGATGAACAGCTCTCCCGGGTGTGTAAGGGATTTGAGATACACGGAGGTGGGGTCCAACCGGCTTGCCACGTCCTTGAATTCCATCAGGAACAGGCCCCTCTCCAGTCGAACACGCCTTCGGTCCTTCACCAGGCCGAGATCCTCGTTGTAGATGGTCACGGCCACTTCCTGTTGGTCCTGCCGGGTGGACTCCAACATACGGGCCCCCTCCCCCGGCGCGGCTTCCGTAAGAAACCACGCTCCGATAACCGTTACAAAAACCAGGACGCCTAAACTCGTTTTCATGGAAATCTCCCAGTGCTGCAAAAAGATTCCAAGCGCGAAAGCAACCCACTGGATACGCCGGGCGGGATCATCCGTGAGCCGGATTCAATCCGCCTTGTCACCTGAATACAGAGTAACCCGGTTGCCGCCCCCCCTCTTGGACTCATAAAGCGCTTTGTCCGCATGCTGCACCAGCACCCTGAGATCGCTCTCAGGTCCCAGTCCGGTGTCCACGGACTCGGCGACTCCCAAGCTCAGGGAAGTATCTTCCCGGTCCACCAACTCAAGGTACTTCCGACGCAGCCGTTCGGCCACGCATTGGGCCTGAATGCAACTCACCTGCGGAACCAGAACGCCGAATTCGTCTCCCCCGTACCGAAAGCTGCTGTCCACGTCGTTCCGGACGGAGATATGAATCACTTCGGCCAGTTGTTTGAGTATCCTGTCCCCGGCCTGATGTCCGAAGTGATCGTTGTATTTCTTGAAATGGTCTATATCGATCAGGATAAGAAACAGAGGATATTCCTGCCTGCGAGCCCGGGCCACTTCCTCCAAGCCTTTCAGATTAAAATACCTCCGGTTGCAGAGATCCGTGAGTTCATCCCGGAACGTGAGCCGCTCCAGGTCGGCCCTCATACGACGTTCCCGGAGCACACGGTGGATCTTCGCCTGAAACTCGTTCACGTTCAAGGGCTTGGTGATGAAGTCGCTGGCCCCCACACGAATCACGTCCGTGTACGAGTACTCCATGTTGAAACCCGTCACGGCGATCAGATCGATTTCCGGGCGGGACCGGTGAATGCGTTCAATCAAGTCGATCCCGCTGATGCCCGGCATCTGAATGTCCGTAACAACCAGATCGAACCGCTCCCGGTTCACCATAGAGAGGGCCTCCTCGCCTCCGGAGGCCGAAGACGCCTCGTAGCCGAAGCTCTCCACGATGTCGCTTATCACTTCGCGGACACCGGGCTCGTCGTCCACAACCAATATGCGGACGGGGCGACCGGAATCGGAATCCGTTTTTTCCATGGCCGTTTTGGTCTTTATCGCATGCATCTCGATGACTGATTATGATAAACTGTTTTCATAATAGCGTCCAGCCGAAGGAGATCATCCTCAACACGGTTTGTCACCGTTTCCGGCTCCCAGCCGGCGACCTTCCATTCCGGTTTCGGCGAAAGCGGTCACCATGGCGGACTCTCACATGTCCCGGCGCACCTATTGGATCCCTTCGAGCGATCTCGCCTTCCTGAAGTTCATCCTGGAAGGATACGACGGCTTGGGTATCATGACCACCTTGGATCCCGGTCCCGCGCTCGTGCAAATCTCCGTGGCCCCCGGGCGTGAGCCCGAATGGGCTGAACTGATCGAGATTCTGAAACAGGACATCCCTATCCGGCCGGCTCCGGCCCGACCGCATGGCCCGGACGTTGGAATCCCATCCAATCCCCTCCGACCCGGCAAACCCGATTGAAATCTCGGCCGGTATATGCCGCTCCGGCCGGCCCAAGCCCCGCCCTCGTCCGGATCCCCATGGAGACATCTCCCCGTCCCGGAACCGGCGTCCTGCACCGCACCGCGGAAATCATCAGCGTCCAAACGGCTTCCTTCGAGGAAGGAAGACCATCACCAGGAACACTCCGGCCAGGAATCCCCCGATATGCGCGAACCAAGCCACGCCCGGTTGATTGGACGCCGCGCTCAGCATTTGGAGAACGAGCCAGATCCCCAGCACCAGGCTCGCCGGAATTTGAATCAAACGGATAAAAAAGAACACCACCACCAGCGTGGTCACCTTGGCATTGGGAAATAAAACAAAATACGCTCCGAGCACCCCCGCAATGGCTCCGCTGGCCCCCACGATGGGCACACGGGAATCCATGTTGATCAGCACATGCGAAGCCGAAGCCGCCAGCCCGCAAAGCACATAGAAGAGGATGAACCGCCCCTTCCCGAACACGTCTTCCACGTTGTTTCCAAAAATCCACAGGTAGAGCATGTTGCCCCCCAGATGAAAGACGTCTCCATGGACGAACATGGAAGTCAGCAACGTCAGATATCGGGGGACCGGGCTCTCCAGTGTGACGGCTCCGATGAAGCGGGAATGAACGAGTTCATACGGAATCGCACCGAATTGGTGAAGAAACACCCATGAGAGCCTGGGATCGAGCGTCATCTGGTACAGATGCGTGACAACATTCACGGCCAGCAGCGTCAAGGTGACGGCCGGCAGTGTCCGTGTCGGGTTTTCGTCCCTGAGAGGTATCATGGGCGGGATACACCGGCGACTCTAACAGGCTGTTGAAAAACGCGATCTGCTTCGTTGCGCTTTATCCTTCGTCATTGCGGCGCACTATATGTACGCCTCATTCCTCAGGATTCGCGCGCCTTGCATCTCATTATTTTTGAACAGCCTGACCGAAATGCTGTTTTTCAACGGACTGCTCATTGGGCTATGATGGAGGCTCCAGCGGCTCTCATTCTCAGCAGGCCGCCCGCAAGGCTGTTTTTCATCAGCCCGCCAAGTTTCAAGTCGGCAATAAATCCCATACCGAGCCAAATAGCAAGTGTTATTTGGACACGCAGCGTCTCGCAATTCAGTTTGAAATCAACCTTCGAACCTGATAGCATTTTTTTAAAGGACGCATACACGGGCGGGACGGCCGCGGAAGCGGCCGCTCGCGCAGCTTCAATCCGATTTGATACCCGAGATTCAAACGATCCGATCATCCGTCAATTATGAGCATTCGGTTTCACATCAGCACCTTCGGCTGCCAGATGAACGACTACGATTCCGCCAAAATCGCCCAGATCCTGGCGCCCATGGGATACGAGCAGGCGGATGATCCGTCGGACGCGGATCTCCTGCTCATCAACACGTGCAGCATCCGCGAAAAGGCCGAGCGGAAGGTATACAGCCTGCTGGGACGTTTCAAGGGACTCAAGAGGAGAAATCCTTCTCTGATCATCGGGGTGGGTGGGTGCGTCGCACAACAGGAAGGCGAGGCCCTCCTTCACAAAGTGGATTGTCTGGATTTCGTGTTCGGAACCCACGCCATTTTCGATCTGCCGGAGATCCTTTCCGAAGTGGGAAAAAACGGGCGAAGAAAGGCGTACACGGACTTCACCTATCGGTTTGACCCCCCCATGGAATCCGCGGCTCTGGAAACCGCCCCCGCAAAAGACCCTTCGGTGAAATCACTGGTCACCATTATGCGGGGATGCGACAATTTCTGCACCTTCTGCGTCGTTCCCTACACCCGTGGACACGAGGTCAGTAGACCTTCAGGGCATATACTCGAGGAAGCGGCCGGATTGGCCCGCGCCGGCGCCAAGGAGATTACCCTCTTGGGGCAGAATGTGAACTCCTACCGTTCGGATGAGGGAAAGACCGGTTTTGTCGATTTGCTTCAACACGTGAACCGGATCCGGGAGCTGGAACGTATCCGTTTCACGACTTCACATCCCAAGGATTTGTCCTCCGAACTGATCCACGCCTTCGGCTCCCTGGAAAAGCTCTGCCCCCATATACACCTGCCGGTTCAAAGCGGATCCGACGCCATCCTTAAACGAATGAACCGTCGATACACTCGAAATGAGTATCTGGAAAAAATCCAACGGCTGCGGAGCGTGTGTCCCGATATCAGCATCACAACGGATTTAATTGTGGGCTTTCCGGGAGAAACGGATCACGACTTCGAAGCCACCCTGGAATTGATGCGCCGGGTTCGCTTCGATGGCGCGTATTCATTCAAGTATTCCGATCGGCCTCCAGCCAAAGCGACCCGATTCGAGGGAAAGGTCCCGGAGGAACTCAAGAGCGAACGTCTTCAAAGACTCCAAGCCTTGCAGAACCGGATCACGTTGGAACGGAATCAGCGGTTCACACATCGAGATGTCCGGGTGCTTGTGGAGTGTCAAGGCAGGAGGCGGCCTTCCCAGGTGAGCGGGCGGACGGGAGGAAATCAGGTGGTGAACTTCCCGGGAGACCGGAGTCTCACAGGGCGCATCGTTTCCGTACGGGTTGAAGAGGCGCTTCTTCACTCGCTCCGGGGAAGACTTCAATCGTCCGGTTGAAGAACGGCGTAGCCGGCAGTCCGGTGGAATGTGACGGGACACGAGACGCGCATCCCCCGGGGAACGAAGTGTACACAGGGTACGGCGGAGTTAGGCAGGATCCGACGCAGCACCAGGGATCGCGCTTTTCGAGGGCTTGCCGGCTTCAATGCAAGGAGGACCGTCGCCATGATTAAAAAAGTATATGTAAGCGGCCTGACTATCGATCCTCTCACCAACAGTCCGATAGTCATTCTGAAGGAAGTGGACGGAGACCAGGCTCTTCCCATCTGGATCGGTCTCCTGGAAGCCACCTCCATTGCCAGTGAACTGGAAAAAGTGAAGTTTTCCCGGCCCATGACCCATGATCTCTACAAAAACACCATGGATCTGATGGGCATCCGGATTACGGGCATTGAAATCTGTGACCTCAAGGACAACACGTACTTTGCCGTAATCCATTTCAAGGTCCAGGAAAAGGAAATGGATATAGACGCCCGTCCATCGGACGCCATCGCCATCGCCTTGCGCGCGGAGGCGCCCATTTTCGTCAACGAATCCGTCCTGAAGAAGTCCAAGAGCCTGGAGCCCAACTACAAGGAAACGGTAAAGACCTCCGAAGGAAAGAAGTGGACGGAGATTCTGGAAAGCATGAACCCGGACGACTTCGGCAAATACAAAATGTAGCAGGCCGGCAGGCGCCGGCGACTTCCCCGGGCTGCGGACGGCGGCGGTGTCCGGAACCAAGCTCCCGGCTTAACAGCCCGTTGATAACCAGTATTACGGGCAGGCCGGTCAAAAACGATGAGATGCAAGGCGCGCGAGTCCTGAGGAATGAGGCGTACAACCAGTACGCCGCAATGACGAAGGATGAAGCGCAACACAGCAGATCGCGTTTTTCAACAGCCTGCCCGTAATGGTGTTCGTCAACGGGCCGGTTAAAAAGAACACTCACGGGGGTCATCGATCCATATGGTTGATCTGCATACCCATTCCCTGTTCAGCGACGGGGGATTGCTCCCCACGGAACTCATGCGACGGGTGGATGTCCTGGGGCATGAATATTTGGCCATCACGGATCATGCGGACGATTCCAACCTGGATTGGATCATTCCCCGGGTGATTAAGGCCACGGAACGGGTAAACCGATACTTCCGCCTGCAAACCATCGCCGGTATCGAATTGACGCACGTCCCTCCCCCGCTCATACCGGAACTGGTGCGCGAGTCGTACGCCATGGGCGCACAACTGGTGGTGATCCACGGCGAAACGCTGGTGGAGCCCGTTGCCGAGGGCACCAACCTGGCGGCCATACAGGCGGTAGCGGACATACTGGCGCACCCGGGTCTTATCCGGGAGGAAGAGGCCCGGCTGGCGGAAGAACGCGGCGTCCATCTCGAGATTTCGGCTCGAAAAGGCCATTGTCTGGCCAACGGCCATGTAGCTCGGATGGCTCTAAAAACCGGGGCCCGGCTCGTCTTGAACACGGATGCGCATGACCCCTCCGATTTGATCGATCTGGAGTTTGCCCGCAGCGTGGCCCTGGGTTCGGGACTGTCGCCGGACGATTTCGAGCGTATGATGTCCAACTCGCGAAAATTGGCCAAGAAAGCGCTGGCCCGATCCAGAACGGCGTAGCGCTTCGGAGTTTTGCGGGTACGCGATCCGCGGTCGCGCCTCGGGTGTGACGCTTCATCCGTTTTCCTTGCGGCGTACTTCAGGCGCGCCTCATTCCCCGGGATTCGCCACGCCTTCAACGTGGCTTGCATCGCATGGTTTTTCACCACCCTGCCCGCAATACGGTTTGTCGACGGGCTGCTGACAGCGGGGGCCGGCATTCTTGAGAATCACGGGAGGATGCTTCCGGGGACGCGGCATGGCGTCTCCCAGGGGGCTCGCCATAAGACCGACTCCGGACCATATCCGGGAGGCCGTTTTCAGCATTCTGGGACAGAATCTGGATTCATGGATCGTTCTCGAAGGGTTCGCCGGCACGGGGATCCTGTCCATGGAGGCCTTGAGCCGAGGGGCCGCCCATGCGGTTCTTCTGGATCACAGCCCGAAAGCTCTGAACCTCATACGCCGTAACGCGGCCCGGCTCCAGGTCGAAGATCGTGTCCGCCCCATTCTCTGGGACCTGCGGAGGGGTTTCGGACCCGTGGAAAGGCTGGGGCGGCGTTTCGATCTCGTGTTCTTGGATCCTCCCTATTCCAGCGGGCTGGCGGAAACGATCCTCGCGAAACTCGGGGACCGGCCCTTTCTTTCGGAATCGGCCTGGGTCGTGGTCGAGCACTCCCAACAGGAATCTCCGGGTTCCGCCCACGGCCGCTTGATCCTTGCGGATCACAGAAAATACGGGCAAACCCGTGTTTCTTTCTATCGGCCGTCGTAGTTCGGGGACCGGAAACCCTAAACTGTGGACAAACCGAATTCGGACAGGCCGGCGAAAAACGATGCGATGCAGGCCACGCTGAAGGCGTGGCGAATCCTCAGCAATGAGGCGTACATAGAATACGCCGCAATGACGAAGGATAAAGCGGAACGCAGCAGATCGCGTTTTTAACCGGCCTGCTATGGGGGCGTGCAGGAAAGGAAGCCCATGAGCAAGGAACGCGTGGTCGTGTACCCCGGATCGTTCGATCCCATTACGAACGGTCATGTTTCCATCGTGGTCAGGGCGTTGACGATCTTCGACCGTGTCATCGTAGCCGTGGCCGTCCATCTGGACAAGGCGCCCACGTTTTCGGTGGCGGAAAGGGTGGAGATGATCCGGCACACCTTCCGCTCCAAGGAATACGCCGACCAGGTGGAAGTGGACAGCTTTACGGGGCTCACGGTGGAATACGCCCGGAGACGGGGATCGAACACCATCATTCGGGGAATTCGGGGGATATCCGACTTTGAATACGAGTTTCAGCTGGCCCTCATGAACCGAAAACTCAATCCGGACATACACTCCATTTTTCTTATGACGGATTATCGATGGTTCTATATCAGCTCTTCCATGATCAAGGATGTGGCAAGACTCGGCGCCAACGTGTCGGCCCTGGTGCCGCTCTATGTAAACCAGAAGATCCGGGAAAAGTTCAAACTGCCGCACTGACCTCCGACGCCGCCTCCCGCCGAGTTTCGTGGGACCCGAGCGGAACGCATGGTTTCCGGGGAATCACCCCATCCCCGCGAATATCCGTTCCTGATCCTATTCTCAACACACGGCCTTGCCACAGGCCCTCCCCTGTCCCGCCCATTGACAACCAATATTGCAGGCAGACCGGTCCAAAACGATGAGCCGCAAGGCCGGATCGAGGATACGCCGAAACCGGAACTCATACGGGAAACCCTGACGCAATAGGCTCAAATTATTAAAAAAAGCTTGACACTGGAAGGATCCATGAGGCATAAGGGCCATTCAAAGGCTCTCGCAATCAAGAAGGAGAGGACTCATGGCCTTGACCAAGGACAAGATCATCAACAACGTGTACGAGCAGATCGGGTTGAGCAAGAGTCAGGCGCGGAGGGTTGTGGAGAAGCTGCTGGAATTGATGAAAGACACGCTTCAGGACGGGGACGACCTTCTTGTAAGCGGCTTCGGCAAATTCATCGTCAAGGACAAAAGAGCCCGTAGAGGGCGAAACCCACAGACCAAGGAAGACCTTCAATTGAGAGCCCGGAAGGTGGTCGTGTTCAAGACGTCGGGTGTTCTGCGAAGAAAGATGAACTCCGCCAAAGAGCATTGAACCCCCTTTGGAAGATTACTCCGCTACTACAAACGAGTCTTTGAATCCCATTTGCTTCAACTCTTCGACCTTGCCCCTGGCCGCTTCCAGAGTGCTCATTCGAGACACTCTCACCTGGTAGAGGGGCGGATTGTAGCGGTCCGAAGTGACCACGTGCGCGTCTCCGAACGATGCGCTCAACCGCGAAACCAGTCGCTCGGCGTTTTCCAGCGAGGCAAACGATCCCACCTGCACCGAGAAGCTCCCGATTCCGTAATTGACTTCCGGTTCATACAGGGTCTTGATGACCCCCTTTTCCACCACGGTCTTCTCTTTTCCCAACGCCGACACCCGCACGCGTGCGGTTCCCTGCTCGACCATTCCCAATTCCCGGGCGGCCCCATAGGAAAGATCGATGATGCGCCCGGACACAAAGGGACCGCGATCGTTGATTCGGACCTTGATCTTCTTGTCCGTTTCGAGGTTCTGAACCAGCACGAAGGTATCGAAAGGCAGTATCTTGTGGGCGGCGGTCATGGAATGCATGTCGTAGGTCTCGCCGGTGGAGGTCTTGCGCCCGTGGAATTCCTCTCCATACCAGGAGGCGATGCCGACTTGCGTGAAGCCCTCGGCGTCCTGGAGCGGATGGTATACTTCACCGAACACCTCGTACGCGGGTCCCCGGCCCGGAGGCCCGGGCTGGGGCGCCGAATCCGGAGTTACGATCTCTCGAAAGGGCCCCGAACAGCCGGACAAAGCAAACCAGCAGACACTCGCCAGAAAAACCCCGTATAACGCCATGGCAACCGCACGCTTTGGTATCATGACTGGATCCTTTCCCTAACAGCCCATTGAAAAACAGCATTTCGGACAGGCTGTTCAAAAACGATGAGATGCAAGGCGCGCGAATCCTGAGGAATGAGGCGTACAACCAGTACGTCGCAATGACGAAGGATGAAGCGCAACACAGCAGATCCCGTTTTTCAACAGCCGGCTAAGATTTCGATCATTATTCCCCATAACACCTCGGAACTTCAAGTCGGATCTGGAATACCCGCGCGGTCGGCCCGGGAGATGCTGCTCGTCCCTGTCGTGGGGCGGCGCAAGGTTCATGAGCCAGGGTCTGCGGACCCTGGCCGACAATGCTATTCGTCACCGGCCGATTTCCCCGCCGACCGGCACGTCTCGCTTGCCGGTACACGAGTTGGATCGCATGGCCTCTGGGATCTGCGGCGGTGGATTAAGGGCGAAAGCGGCGGAAGAACTCGCCTCGTGCATCGTCCTACCCCACGTCCTCGAAGCACAGGCGAAGGGTAAGGCGGCCTCTAAGTCTGAACAGATCGCCGACCTGAACACCTTGAGCCTAAAGCAACTCCGGACGCTCGCGAAGCGGAAAAGGCTCTCCATCGCCCGGACCAAAGCCGACTTCATCCTGGTTCGCCGTCATAACGGTGAACCAGGAGTAGTTAGACTGCGCGTGCATAGTTTCTCGGCAAGTTTATGCATGGTTCTGAGCAGATCATGCAGCTCTTGAAACGTAATAATCCCGCGGCTGCTCTCGATTCCTTCGTTAGTGATCCAGATCCCTGATGTCGCTATTTGGGCGAGCTTGTCCCCGTGAATCATTTGGTCCATATGCTTTGAATCCACGTACACGGTGTGAAGCTTCTCGAGCACTGTTCCGGTCCTTTTCTCAAATAACTTTTGTTGTGCTGAACGGGCCATTAATTCGTAGCCCTGGTAGCACTGAGAAATGCATATCTCGAATTGCGTCAGTGACCGAAAGTATGGAGAAACCTCATTTCGCGGTGTGGAGAGATGCTCTTGAAGCAGTCGCCGAGCCTCTCGATAAGCTGCGCTTGAGCCTTCGGCGCGCCTGAGAAAACTGAACAAATAGGCTCGGGTTTTCTCCGGTATGTTAACTTGAAAAACCGTCTTGAGAATAAACGTGTTCAACCATTCGCCATCTTCCGGCAACTCCGGAGCGCCGCACGCTGTGAGCTTGCTGAGCTTGTGACCGACATACTTGTCCAGCATGCAGTTGGTCGGTTGCGCGTTTCCCGTCGTCACGGAATAGTTTCGCTTCGTCCCGCCACACCGCGGGCAAGGTGGACGCCTAGTTAAATCTTCGGGAATGTGCTCGAGCGGTAGACCACATTCGGCACACTCGAGCGGTGAATTGGGACCATTCATGGCGATTATCGCTCCGCATAACAGGCTGTCAATAGATCACAGAGAAAGCTGCAATCCAAGTTGACGCGGTTGTTGTGCTATTTCTTGATTTCATACCATGAGATGTTGTATTGACTGCAAAATGCTCTCACATCCTGAGACACTTCCCACGCAACTAGAAGTGGTTTCAAAATTCCGGATATTGGGTTGTCTTGCCGGTTGCGCAGAACATATTGTATTATCAATAAGTTACAATTAACTAGACTTTTTCAATGATTTCGGGTAGTAAGCTGTTGGAGGTGATCCAATGGCCAAACATACCCAGTTTCTTACGGATGAGCAGTGGAGGAGGTTGGAACCGTTGCTGCCGGTTCGGCCGTCGGGGAGTGTGGGTCGTCCTTGGGCCGACAATCGTGAAGTCCTGGAAGGCATTCTTTGGATTCTGCGGACAGGAGCCCGGTGGAAGGACCTTCCCGATAGGTATCCGAGTCCCGCCACTTGCTGGCGACGCCTGAACCTCTGGGAAGAACAGGGGATTTGGTTTGGATGTTTGGCGCAAGTTCCTCGGCGACCTCGATGAGGCAGGCCTGTTGGATTGGGAGGAAGCCTTCATAGACGGAAGCTTTGCTCCCGCCAAAAAGGGGGCTTCTGCGTCGGAAAAACCAAGAAAGGCAAAGGAACGAAGTGGATGGTGGTGGTCGACGGCCAAGGTATTCCTATGGGAGGCTCCCTTGCCTCGGCATCCCCGGCGGAAGTGACCCTGGTCCATCCCACTCTGGCTACCATTCACGTCCCGAGGAATGGACCCGGCAGACCCAAAAACCGCCCCAAACGGCTCATTGCCGACAAAGCCTATGACAGCCGACCCCCTTCGGAAACAACTCAAGAAACGGGGTATCGAGTTGATTTGCCCTCATCGCAGAGGAAGAAAAAGACCCAAGACCCAAGACGGTCGAAAACTCAGAAGGTACCGCAAACGATGGAAAGTCGAACGCACCTTCGCTTGGATCGGCAACTTCAGACGACTCGTTGTCCGCTATGAACGACATATTTCCCTGTCGAGCTTTCTTTCATATCGCCTGCCTCATCATCGCGTTGAGACAATTTTGAAACCACTTCTAATATTGCCATCACTTTCTTTGATTGTAGTGGGATGGCTCGCTCAGCACATCTTAACACCCTGTATTTGATCGCCTGATAGCACCCTGGCAGGGGAACTGAGGTTTCAATCTCAACGACCGCGTCGTTACCATCACCAAGTTCGAAAAGAATATCAATGGTGTCCCCTGATAGAAATACATACTCCAATTCATGTTTTTTAACGTTCTCCAAACCAATTGATTCCGGATTCTTGGCAACCCATTCTTTCAATCTTTTGTGATTTTCCCCTTCTCCACCTGCGCCGTATTTCCACTTTATCGCTATTCGTTTTTGTCTGGAGATTGGGCTTGTTCTTAGACCTGGTTCAGACACTTTAACATCTTCAAACTCATCTTTGACAGTTTGAGGGTGGAAAAGAGGGTTTCTCCCGGCTAACTTATTGAAATAGTTGGGGCGTCTTTTTTTCGACGCCCAAAACGTAGTGCCAATAAGTGGAATTTTATCC
>Ga0068714_10004765_pt1 | contig 14907 bp, 13 predicted proteins | sample MTBNYHSulfiMetaG_FD_62988 | JGI IMG/M metagenome (GOLD analysis project Ga0068714, IMG submission 62988) | Enrichment culture microbial communities from rom New York Harbor, USA that are MTBE-degrading - MTBE-NYH (New York Harbor Sulfidogenic)... | ecosystem: Environmental > Aquatic > Marine >... | reverse complement strand
GGTTGGCGGGGCTTTTGATAGGAAAAAGCAAAAGGTTTGCAGATATCTATCAAGGTTTTGTGTTTTATAAATAGTAATCACAGAGGGAGTAGATATCGTGTTAACGGCGTGAGAGTTGGTGAAAATGCCTTATTCCGTCATTTTTAGGCCTTTTTAACTCGTTTTTAACCTGTATTTGAGGGTTGAGTCCCGACTAGATTCCCGACCAAGAATAACTCCCTACAACTCTCAAGGTTGTTTTTTTGGGAAATGTCAAGGTTGCTAATAGTTATCCTCATTTTTTCCAAAACACAAAAAGGTATCTCTTCCCCTCCCTTTGATTTTTGACAATGGAATTTAGATCCCATTCGTAAACCCCTTTCTGTGTCTTGCTCTATCGAGTAGGAACAAGCTAAAAATGAGCTTTCCGAAGAGATGAGTGTCTCATCGCTATTGAAACAAATTATTAGGGAGGCATATTACTGAGGCAAAAATTTTCCATTGTCGGCGAAAATTGGCAATAGGAAAAAACGAAGCTTTGCTAACATATTGAATCTTATGTGAGAAAAGTATAAGTACTCCTTGGCATTAATCTTGCTCAAATAAATATTTTTGTACCAATTTATTTTGGGGTTTTGCGATGTTCAAAAGCATCAGGCTTAAACTTTGCGGCTTCCTATTTGTGCTTCTCAGCTTCACCACTTTTGCTCTTTCTCTTGCCACCATAAAAATCGTGAACAAAACCATTCGCAACGAGATTATCAAGAGAGCTGAAACCTTGAACAAAAGCTCAGCTGCTGCGGCAGCGTTCAGTCTCATCTCTGGCGATTCATTGGGCATTGATCACATCGTATTTAAAGGGAAGAGTTCAAGCAGTGACATCGAGTACATGGCCATCGTTGATAAGAAAATGAAAATCCTTGCTCATAGTGACATAAAGAAGAGAGGGGAGATTCATAAAGATGATGAGGGAGGCATCATCAAGAAAAACGGGGATGGGACAATTGTCAAACAAATCCCTTTTCCCTCGGACAAAATATTCGAGATATATACTCCTATTTATTTTAAGAGCAAATTGCTCGGCGCTGTTTTTGTTGGGGTGAATCAATCGGTTCTTCTAAAAGCCCAACGGACAGTTCGGGAACAGATCTTCTGGTTGTTTGCTATCACCTTTCTTGTAGCACTGGTCGGTGTTTTGGGCCTTTCTGTTCTCATCACAAGACCTGTCATGCAACTTGCTGCAGGTGTTGAGGAACTTAAACAATCGAAACGGACCAGACCGCTTCGTGTTTATTCGACGGATGAACTTGGAAAGTTGACAGAGAGTTTCAACAGAATGAGTCAGACCATTACAGAACAACAGGAAGAACTTCGGCGATACACGCAGGAGTTGGAAGAAGCCTACGTGTCGATTGTCCAGGTTCTGGCGGTGGCCATCGATGCCCGCGATCCGTATACGCTCGGCCATTCGTCAAGAGTGGCTGCCCATTCGGTGAGAATCGGAGAAGAAATAGGTCTAAATAAAGAAGAGCTTGAGGAACTTAAAATTGCCTCTCTATTCCATGATGTAGGGAAACTCAAGACTCCAGATTCAATTCTCATGAAGAAACGGCCTCTCGACCCCTGGGAACTCAATGCGATCAAGCATCATCCTGTGGATGGTGCTAAAATTCTAGGGAAAGTCAAGTCTCTGCAGAAGTACGTCCCTACCGTCAGGCACCACCATGAACATTATGATGGTCGGGGATATCCGGATGGACTCGATGGAGACAGGATTCCCCTTTATTCAGCCATCATCGCCATTGCAGACACATTTGATGCCATGACTTCGACAAGGCCATATCGAAGGGCCATGTCAAAAGCAGAAGCACTTAGCGAACTGAGGAATTGTGCTGGTAAACAGTTTCATCCACATCTGGTCGAGGTGTTCCTGAAGGTGATGGGAGAGATAGAGGGTAGCCAGCGACATTTACTGGAATCCTGCGTTGCAAAGGTGATTTGATGAAAATTCAGACCTCAATGAGAATCGTCTGCCTTTCAATATGTTTGATCCTCATATGTTCATGTGGAGGGGGAAAAGGGACGGTGGTGACCAACACAACCAGCCAAATCCGTCAGGACCTTACCTCGGGTGATTTTCAAAAGGCCTTGGACAAGTGCCAAGTCGAATATCAGAAAAACCCAAAGGAAGCCGGAATACTGGAACAATTCCTGGGAGCAATCGAACATATCAAAGTCTTTGCAGACAAAGCCTTTAAGAGGGAAAATTTTGTTCTGGCCGGAAGTACTTATGCCCTTCTGTTAAAGAACTTTCCACAATTTGCCCCATTTGCCGGTAAGCTTTCATTCGATACAAATTACCTAATCTTAAAGATCAGGGTGAGTCAAACCCGTGTGGTTGAAAGGCAGGACCAAATTTACCTAAAGACAGGAAGCCTTCAAAAAGCGATTGATCTCTACCGGGAGCTTCATCAACAATACCCTCGGGATCTTGTGGTTCAGGACAGCTGCATAAGCTTCCTGGAATTGATCAAGGCCAATGCAGACCTTGCTTTTAAAAAAAATGACCTTGTTCTGGCAGGATACACTCATAGAATTCTATTAAGGAACTTTGGTGCCTTTAACTTCATTGGCCGTTCCCTCCCTTACGACCGAGAACTCTTGAATACAAACATCAAAGAATGCCAGAGAAAACTCTTTGAAAATGGTCTCAAACAGTATAGATCTGGAAATCTGAGTCTGGCCATTTCCATCTGGAAAAGTGTTCTGACATTTGATCCTGAAAATCCAGAGGTTAAAAAAGCGGTGGATACGGCCATTCTTCAGTCCAGGAACCTTGAAAGAAATGAAGTATACGATGTCAAGTGATGGTAGGATCTAAGAACACTTTGACTATAAGAACACTTTAGAAAGAGAGACAGAAAATGTCCTTTTATAAGGTACTTGTCGTGGATGATGAAGAAAATGTAAGAAATTTTCTAGTATCCTTGTTTTCCAAACGGGGTCATAAGTATGAAATGGCAAAAGATGGCCTAGAAGCTTTAGAAAAAATCAAAGAGAATTCTTTTGATTCTGCAGTAATCGATGTAATGATGTCTCCTATGGATGGGATTACTCTTACCAAGGAATTGCTAAAATTATATCCTAAGTTTCCCGTCATGATCATGACTGGGCACACTGAGGAAAATTCTGCTGGGTCAGCAATAGCTGCAGGAGCTCGGGAATTCATAAAAAAGCCATTTTCCATCGACGAATTCATCCTCCGTTTTGATAAAATGATGCATGATTATAAGGAGAAGGAAGCATTGCTGACTCTATCCCTCACGGATGAACTTACAGGTTTATATAATCGGCGAAGATTCTTTGTTTTGACAGAGCAGTGTTTAAAAGTAGCCGCTCGGACAAAGAAAAGACCGTTGCTCCTCTTCATCGATATGGATGACTTAAAATGGATTAACGACCACTATGGACATAATGAAGGAGACCAAGCACTAATCGGCCTTGCTAACATCCTTAAAAAAACCTTTCGTGAGTCTGATATTATCGCTCGGATTGGAGGAGATGAATTTGTAGTTCTATTAGAATCCACTGATGAGGACAGTGAGACACTGTTGACTCGCTTGCATGAGAATATAAGGGATTATAATACCAAGCAGTCCCAACCTATCCTATCGATTAGCTTGGGAACTGCTCAATTTGATCCTGAATATCCTATTTCGGTAGATCAATTCCTTTCTAAGGCGGACGTCTCGATGTATGGCCAGAAACGGAGAAGGTGAAAGTGTTAGCGAATCATAGAATTTATCCAAAACTCCAGAGGGTCAGGGTAAAGGGATGGCCAACTTAATATTAAAATTAGCGAAGGAAATCCTTCAAATAAAACATGGGATAATGGCGTTATTCGTCCCCCCGATCTCCTCTTTTCCTTCCTTGTTTATTCCAGTCAAGTGGTATTTAATTTTTTGGGCGTTATAGGTTTTGCCCTGCTAGATTACCCTGACCCCTCCATTATTTCAAAAAGTAGCCTTATTTGTGGGGAATAGTATGGGGAGCGATGGATTCAGGAAAAAAATCAAGGGATTAAGAATTAACCTAACCCCTTCATATTATTAATGGCGTCCCCAAGGGGATTCGAACCCCTGTTGCCGACGTGAAAGGCCGGTGTCCTTGGCCGACTAGACGATGGGGACGGTTGAAAAATTCCAATAACCAAATCCCAAATTCCAGATAATCTCCAATTTTCTAAATATCCAATATTCAAACCACTCATCAATCAGCTTTTTCAAAGTCGGTCATAGAATAATTGGTTATTATTTGATTATTGGTGCTTGGAGCTTGGTCATTCACAAATTGGTGGGCCGTACTGGACTCGAACCAGCGACTCTCTGCTTAAAAGGCAGATACTCTACCGCCTGAGTTAACGGCCCATCGTTTTAGATTAAGAGAAAATGGATTAGGTTGTCAAGTAAAAATGAAGAACTATCGTAACCCCTCAGTTACAAGGCGCCGAACAGTCGATCCGGCAGGAATATTTCCAAAACCTTATCAAGTGTACGTTCGAAAGTGATGGGTAATAAGCATTGCGGCCTCCCTCAGCCCTGTCAGAGCTGTTTTGTCTCGGTAGAGTCCATGGAGGGGTGGCACTATAAAGTTTTTCCAGTATCCCTGCCAGATCTCCAAAATCTCCTGAGACTGGGGGGTTACGAACTATCTTCTAAGAGACTTCTTTAAAAAGGGGTTTTTAACCTCCACCGTCTCATCTCTTTCCGAACCGACAGAAGTCATCGTAATTTTCGTACCAATTAACTTTTGTATTCTTTTGAGATATTGCTGTGCATGACGAGGCAGGTCCTTAAAATTTCTTGCCCCTTTGATTTCGGATCTCCATCCCCTCAATTCTTCATAGACAGGTTCAGAGTGCTTCAATATTTCCAGATTTGAAGGGAGATGATAAAAGACCTTTCCGCCCACACGATACCCCACACAGATTTTGATCGTATCAAAATCATTTAAGACATCCAGTTTTGTAATGACCATTTCCCGGATGCCATTGACCCGGATGGAGTGGTTGACCACCACTGCATCGAACCAACCGCATCGTCTCGGTCTCCCTGTGGTGGCTCCGTATTCCCCTCCCCTCTCGCGAATTTTTTCCCCTATTTCATCTTGAAGTTCCGTGGGGAGAGGCCCCTCTCCTACTCGAGTCGTATAGGCCTTGGCCACCCCGATCACGGAATTGATCATCGTCGGACCGATTCCCGAGCCTGCACAAGCATTTCCCGCCAACGTATTCGAGGCAGTCACATAAGGATAGGTCCCGTGATCCAAGTCCAACAGGGCTCCTTGCGCCCCTTCAAATAGGACATGCTTCCCTTTTTGAATTTCTTCATGAAGGGTGAGCGAAGTATTTTTCACATATCTTTCAAGTCGATTTTTATATTGAAGATATTCATCAAAAATTTCTGAAAACTCAAAACCTTTCTCCCCTAGCACTTGTGTCAAATAGATATTTTTCTGGACGAGATTGGCTTCTAACTTCTCCCGAAATATTTTTTCATCGACGAGATCCACCACTCGAATTCCGCACCGAACCACTTTATCCTCATAGGCAGGTCCGATCCCCCTTCCGGTGGTGCCTATCTTGAAAAATCTTTCTCTGGCAACATCAATCCTCCGGTGATAGGGGAGAATGAGGTGAGTTTCTTCGCTGATCATTAACTGAGAGTCATCTTGGAAATACCCTCTCTTTTTAATCTCATCGATCTCCTCAATCAGCACGGCCGGGTCCAATACCACCCCATTGCCGATCACACATTTTTTGTCTTGGTAAAGGATACCAGAAGGGATGAGATGGACGACAAACTTTTCGCCCTTTAAAACGATCGTGTGGCCAGCATTATTTCCTCCTTGAAACCTCACCACAAGATCGGCATACTGGGTCAACAAGTCGACAATCTTTCCTTTCCCTTCATCTCCCCATTGAGCTCCGACGATGACAACATTGGCCATTTTAAATCAACCCTCCGATTTTTTAAAATGAGGGGATGAAAAAATCTTCATCCCCTACAATTGAATTTGTCGAACCGAGATGATATTCGGCAACCTCAAAATCTCGCCCAGCATCCCCGGGGGTAAGGGGGCATCCAGGTGAAGCAGCGAGATCGCATTGCCACCCATTCGATCACGTCCGAATTGCATCGTCGCAATATTGATATTTCTGCTCCCCAGAGCATTCCCAAGATTCCCAATCACCCCGGCCTTATCATAATTGTTCACTAACAGAACATATCCCTCCGGAATGGCCTCGATGAAAAAATCGTTAAGCTTCACAATCCGCAATTCTCTCCTTCCAAAGAGGGTTCCTGCGATATAATTCTGCTCCATCTTCGAACGGGCGGTGAGGGCAATTAAGCTCGTAAAATCTTCTGCTTTAGCACTGGTGGACTCAGTGATTTTTATTCCCCTTTCTTTTGCCACGACTGGGGCATTGACAAAGTTTACGGTCTCCCCGACAAAAGGGGTGAGGAGGCCTTTTAAAACCGAAATGGTGATCGGTTTTGTCCCGTATTCCACGACCTCGCCTTGATATTCGATCAGCACTTCTTCAATGGCGTAATTAGAGACTTGACCTAAAAAGCTCCCCAGTTTCTCCCCAAGCCGGAGATAGGGCCTTAAAAAAGGGAGGATAGCTGGGCTGACGGCCGGCATATTGACGGCATTGCGAGCCTCTCCCAAAGTTAAATAATCGACAATCTGCTGGGCAATAGCGATCGACACATTCTCCTGGGCTTCTCCTGTCGAAGCCCCCAGATGCGGGGTACTCACCACCTCTTCCAATTCCAAAAGAGGATTTCCAGTGGCAGGTTCTTTTTCAAAAACATCTAAGGCGGCTCCGGCCACCTTCCCTCCTTTAATGGCATCGTAAAGATCCTTCTCATTGATGATTCCCCCTCGAGCACAATTGATTAGAATAACCCCATCTTTCATCTTATCCAAGGTATTTTTGTCAATAAGATTTCGTGTCTCATCCGTTAAAGGGGTGTGGACCGTAATGAAATCAGACCGGCTCAGCAATTCATCGTAGGAGACCAGGTCAACTCCCTTCTTCTCCGCAACCTCTTTTGAAAGATAAGGGTCATAACCGATCACCTTCATCTTCAGTCCTCTCGCCCGATCGGCGACGATCGTCCCGATAACACCTATCCCAATCATTCCAAGGATCTTATTATAAAGCTCCACCCCCAAAAACCTTTTCTTTTCCCACCTGCCGGCTTTCATGGAAGCGGTGGCCTGGGGAATTTTCCTCGAAATAGAAAGGATCATGGCGATGGTGTGTTCGGCCGCGGCAATGGCATTTTCTTGGGGAGTATTCATCACCACGATCCCCTTCTTCGTCGCCGCTGAGAGATCCACATTATCTAACCCAATCCCTGCCCTTCCGATCACTCTCAAGCGTGCTCCGGCTTCGATAATGTCACCTTTTAATCTCGTCTCGCTTCGGATAATAATTCCATCATATTCCGGCAAAATTTTTTTCAACTCCTCTGGAGTAAGTCCAGGTTTCAGATCATACTTCAGACTTTTCGCCCCCCCTAATATCTCCAATCCTTTATTCGACAAAGGATCGCTGACTAAAACTTTTTTAATCTCCTCCATCTCCCCTCACCTCAAACGCTTGCGTATTCTCTTATTTCATCAAGACTTCTTCAGCTGCCTTCACCCCAGATCCCAGCTCAAAGGGGTAGCCCATTTCCTTTAAAAGCATCTCCAGAGCAGAAATGACCATGATCATATCCAGTCGTTCATAATATCCCAAATGGGCAATGCGAATAATCTTGCCCTTTGCTTGACCCTGACCTCCTGCTACGGTAATGCCGAACCTCTCAAAAAACAGATTCTTCAATTTTCCCCCTTGTATTCCCTCTGGAAGTTTGACGGCTGTAACAGCATTGCTCGGTGAATCCGAGGCATAGAGCTCAAGACCCAAAGCCTTCACGGCAACACGGGTCGCATCTGCCAGCTTTTCATGGCGTTGAAAAATTGCCTCCAGGCCCTCTTTTCGAATCAGATGGAGCGATTCTCTTAGACCAACGAATAAAGAGATGGCCGGGGTAAAGGAGTTCTGATTTTTCTGAGCAGACTTCAACTCCTTTTTGAAGTCAAAATAGAATTTGGGAAGGTTCGATCGCTCCACGAACTTCCATGCCTTATCATTCAAAGCGGCAAAGGCTATTCCCGGAGGAAGCATCAGCGCCTTTTGAGAACCGCTGATCAGCACATCGATGCCCCACTCATCCATCGGAATATTAAAGACGCCAATTCCTGTAATAGCATCGACCACGAGGACGGTTTCTTCGTGTTTTTTTACGATCTCTGCAATCTCTCGAATGGGATGCCTTGCTCCGGTTGAAGTTTCGCTGGCCTGAGTGTAAACCGCTCGAATAGCGGGATCTGATTTTAGAATTTTTTGAATCTGCCCCGGATCCACGGCTTTCCCCCATTCCACATCAATGGGAACAATCTCAATTCCATAAGCCTTGCAGATTTCTCCCCATCTCTCACCGAATTTTCCCCCACGAATCACCAGGGCCTTGTCCCCTTTGGAGAGGATGTTGGAGACCGCCCCTTCCATGGCACCCGTTCCAGAAGAGGTAAAAATCAATACCTCGTTTTTCGTCTGAAAAAGGTATTTTAATCCCTCTCGGATCTCTGCCAAGATTTTTTCAAACTCGGGTTCCCGGTGGTGCATGATGGGTTCTGCCATCTTGAGAAGCACCTCCGGTGGAAGCATGGTTGGTCCAGGTGAAAATAAATATTTCTTTTCCATTTTCATAGCCCCTTTCCGTTTAAAAAAGCCGTCTAATATTATTTTATATTTAACCCTATGTCAATACTTTCTCCACCCTTGCCCACCTTTATGGCAATCCTCTTTTCCCTCTTTTAGCTGGAAGGGATTGACTTTTAGAGAATTATTTTCTAATTTTAAAAAATCCTCCCTGGAGGGGAAGGCATATGGATCAATTGGCAACCAAAACCTTGGCTGAAATCTATCTCCGGCAAGGATACTTCCAGGAGGCCTTCGAAATTTTTAAAGCCCTTGCCGAGAAAGACCCCCAGGATATGGAGATCCAGAAGAGGCTGGAGGAGCTAAGAGAAAAGCTACATCCCCCGCCCGTCCGTCTCCCCTATCCTCACACGAAAGAGGACAAGATACATCATCTTGAGAAATGGCTCGAGAATATCCGAAAGCGGGGAAAAAATTAATGGAAACCACCTTCTATGAAACGAGAAAAAAAGTTGCTCGAGAGGTGATGGATTCCAATCAACTGGATGGAATTCTCTTTACCGGGCTTGAGAATATACGCTATTTATGTGGATTTACCGGGAGCGATGGAGCACATATCCTTACTAAAAGAGAGTCCTTTTTTCTCACAGATTCGCGATATTGGACCCAATCGGAGAAGGAAGTGATCGGCTCTCAGATCGTCCGTTACAATAAAAAACTGGAGGGGATTGCCTTTCACCTCGCAGACCTGAAACTGAAAAGGATCGGTTTCGAATCTCTTTCCCTCTCTTTTTCACTCCATCAATCCCTTATGAAGAAGATCACCAATGGGGTGGACTTTCTTCCCCTGGAGAATGAAATAAGAAATTTGAGGATCCTCAAAGATGATCAGGAACTCCTTTCGATGAAAAGTGCGATTGATATCTCCTCGAGGGCTTTTGAACACATTCTGGGGATAATGAAGGAAGGGGCGATTGAAAGAGACCTCGCTCTGGAGATGGAGTTCTTCATGAAAAAGAATGGGGCGGACGCCATGGGTTTTGATGTCATCCTTGCCTCTGGAAAGCGGTCCGCCCTTCCCCACGGAAAGGCAGGTGAGAAACGGCTTGAAAGAGGGGATTTGATCCTGATCGATTTCGGCTCCCGGTTTGATGGATATCACTCCGATCAGACGCGTACGGTCATCTGCGGAAATCCTTCCCCTGACCAAAAAAAGATCTACCAGATTGTGAAGGATGCCCACGACAGAGCAATTGAAAAAATTCGTCCCGGGATTCCTTTTCAGGAGATAGATGCAGCGGCGAGAAACTATATCCGGGATTGCGGGTATGATGAGTATTTCGGTCACGGAACCGGACACGGGATTGGCCTCGCCGTCCATGAAGAGCCTGTTGTAAATCGGGACAACAAAGAACCTGCTCAGGAAGGAATGGTCTTTACCATTGAACCAGGGATTTATCTGCCAGCCTCTGGAGGGATCCGGATCGAAGACATGGTTCGGGTAACTTCAAACGGAGCAGAGCTATTGACTTACCTTCCCAGAGAACTAAAAATAATTTAGGTTAAGGCTAAGGTTGAGGTTAACTTAAGAAACCAAAGAAACTAAATAAACAAGAAAAAACCTTGACAACTTCTGCCACTTTCTATTATTTTAATCTTGTCACAGGGCGGGCATAGCTCAGTTGGTAGAGCATCGGCTTCCCAAGCCGAGGGTCGCGGGTCCGAACCCCGTTGCCCGCTCCAAATTTACTTTCTCATTGATTTTGTGCTTGCTTTTTGGAAACTTTTTTGTATACTTAAAGCTTAAATTACTTATTAAAGAGGAGGAAAGAGTATGGCCGGAAAGAAACCCCTGACTAAAGCCCAGATCGTTTCCTATTTTGCGAAGAAGTTTGATCTTTCCAAAAAGGCTGCTTCGTCAGTCATCGATGAGATGGCTGCCTTAGCAATTGCCGAGACAAAAAAGGCAGGAGCTTTCACCTTCCCTGGAGTCGGCAAACTCGTCCTGGTTAAACGTAAGGCACGTGTGGGAAGAAATCCGGCTACCGGTGAGCCGATCAATATCCCAGCCAAGACCGTGGTGAAGATGCGTATCGCTAAAGCTTGTAAGGACGCAATCGTTCCACCCAAGAAATAATTTAACTTAACGCAGGTGAGCTTTATTAAAAAACCCTTCTGTAAAAAAGGAAGTGTATATCCCTGCGTAAAGGATATTTAAATCTTTCTGGCCGATTGAGAGTGGGGAGGGTAATCTTCCCCACTGTTCCAATTTAGCGGGAACACCCCTATTTTTTTCTCTCGATTCTCAGGGAGACGGTGTTATACCGGTCGGGACATTCTACTTCTATGAGATCCTTATCCCACCATGGATATTTCCCGCCAAATTGCATGGCATTGAGGTAAGGAAAAATATCATGATAAAAAAAACCACAAAGCCCACCTGACTCATAACAATTTAACTCAAAGGTTTGCCCCAATTGGTGGTGGGCATGGCAATCCCCTTTCAAGCCCGTAACGGTTGCTGCAAATTTTATCCCTGCTTTTTCTTCTTCCACGGTTATTTCCTCCGTCCATGAAATTTTTCTCCCGACAGATGAACTCCACGATCTTGGCCGTGGACGGGGGCTCCGAAATCTTCATTCATAAATCAAATTAAAAAGTTTGTTAGCGAGTCCCTTATCTAATTCCCTCAGTATTTTATATTCATCAATGGCAGATCCCCTGTCCCCAAGCTTCAAATAGGACATGCCCAAGTTGAGATGGGCTTCAGCTAAGGAAGGTTTCAGCCGGATCGCCTGTTTGTAGGAAACGATCGCTTCCTCAAATTGCCCTGAATGGAAATAAGCAGCACCTAAGTTTGAGTGGCCTTCTGCATAATCAAATTGGATACGTATCGTCTCCTTATAGGACTGGATGGCTTTTTCATATTGCTTCAAGGCAGCGTAATTATTTCCAAGATTGAAGTGAGCCAGAACAAGATCGGGTTTAAGGCGGATGGCCTCTTTGCAAGATTGGATGCCTTCCTGATAACGTCCTACCATTTGGTAAGTCCAACCCAAATTGTTATGTACTTCAGCAAGGTCAGGCTTGATTTGGATGGCCTGTCCACAGGATTGAATCGCTTCATCAAAGCGTCCAACCTTTCCGTAAACAAAACAGAGATTATTATAAATCTCTACATCGTTAGGTTGGATTCGAATGGCCTGTTTATAAGGTCCAATGGCCTCCTGATACTGTCCAAGTCTGGTGAAACAATATCCGATTTGGAAATAGGCCTTCCCAAGATCTGGGTTTCTCTTAGCTGCTTCAATAAAATAGGGAAGGGCTTTCTCATAATTTTCGGCCCAGAGGAGGCGAAGTCCGACGGTGTATAGACCTTCTGCTGAGGCAAGCCAATCTTTCATTCTCCCCTCTTCACGCTCTGAAAGGCTTTCTCCCTGACGGATGAACAATTTGGTTAACCTCTCTCCGGGAATGGCAAAATTGAGATTCTGACCTGCCACAATAAAAAAGGTGGCAATCCCTATCACCTCTCCCTTCATGTTAATGACTGGACTGCCGCTTGATCCAGGTGATATGGGGGCGGTCAACTGAATGATTTTTCCAAATCCAGGAATCTCTCTTACGGCAGAGACGATACCATCTGAGACGGTTTGATCGAATCCGAGGGGCGTTCCGATGACAATGACTCTCTCCCCTACATCAGGAAGTTTATCGGCCACGGGTAAGGGCTTTACCACTTCTTCCGAAATTTCTATTGAGACTTGAATCAAATCACCTTCTTTGTCTTCAGCGAGAACTCTCTTTATAGGATATTCCTTCCCATCTTTCGTTCGAATGGCAGCCCGGCTTGCCTCTTGAAGGACATGAAAATTTGTGATCACGTCCCCTTCCTGATTAATAAAAAAACCGCTCCCTTGGCCGAGGATTTTCCCCTCTCTATTGTAAATCAAAATCACAACGATAGAGGGTTCTACTTTTTTTATCAGAACAGGTAGGCTTTCCTGACCCATGATAGGAGAAACAATTAGAATAAAAAAAATGGATAGAAACGCTCCTATGGCACCACGAGACTTTGACATATCGCTTCCCGATAATGTGACTATTTACAATAATTTAATGATAACCACTGACCGAAAAGGAGAAAAGTTCTTCGAGGGAGGCCTTTCTGGTAGCTTCTATCGTGGAAAGGATCCTCCTTCCTTTCTCCGCAATGTCCAGATAGGAAAGGCCCTGAATTCGTTGTTCGAACTCACCCTCCCTCGATCCCATCATTCCACAATGTCCTATTTGAGTATTTTTCTGAGGGCTTTGATAAATTTCTGGTTATCCTCCATCCTTCCGACGGTCACCCTGGCGAAAGTGGGATACCCCCATACCTTTCCTGGACGGACGATGATCCCTTCTCTTAAAAAGGACTGAAACACCTCTTCTGAATTTTTCTTAAAATCAATAAAAATGAAGTTCGCCTGACTGGGGACATAGAAAAGTCCCATCTTATCCAATTCCTTGTAGAGATACCTCCTCCCTTCATCAATGAATTGAATCGATTGGATGACATGACCTTCATCGTTCAATGCAGCCACGGCAGCGACCTGCGCCAACCGATGAACAGGAAAAGGGTCCCTCACCTGGTAGAGGCAACGGATGAGGTCCTCTTTTCCCAAAGCATAGCCAATCCTCAACCCGGCCAGTCCATAAACCTTTGAGAAGGTTCGGAGAATCATCACAGGGTTCTCTGCTTTGAGGTAGTCCAATCCATTTGGGGAGAATGCATCTTCCACAAAATCCCCGTACGCCTCATCCAGGACAACGATGACACGTTTTGAAAGCTTTGAAAGAAAATAGTTAAACGACTCAAAAGAAACCGTTGTCCCGGTCGGATTATTCGGATTACAGATAAAGACCAACTTTGTCTTTCGATTGACCTTCTTGAACATTGCTTCCAGATCATGGGTAAAATCCTTTAACTTTATCTTGATCGGCTTTCCTCCCATGATCTGAGTCACATTGGTATAGACTGAGAAAGTGGGATCCGCCATCACCACTTCATCCCCTTCATTGACAAAGGCATTGGCAATCATGAGTATTAAGTTATCAGCGCCATTCGATATAACGATCATCTCCTCGGGGATCGCTAATTTCTTGGCCAAGGCCTTTCTCAAAATCGTACAGGGCCCTTCTGGGTATAGATGGATATTCGGAAGTTCATTGCGAATGGCTGCCTGTGCCTTTTGAGAGGGACCGAGCAGATTCTCGTTGGAGGCAAGCTTCATCCATCTCTTAGGCCCAAACTCCTTTTGAACCTCCTCAATTGACTTCCCGGGAACATAGGAGGCTATTTTCAGAATCCCCTTTCTCGCCAATTTTTCAATCTTCATTCAAATCACCTCAAACCCCAACCCTTTCCACTCTTTCTTTTTCCTTGAAAATAAACTTTCATATTCATCGGTAGGACGAATCCGATCCATTTGGTAACACTCCTGAAACGTCTTTCCAATGGGAGCCTCTTGAATCCTTTTCTCGTACCCTTCAACCAGTTTTAAAACAATCTCATTCGCTTCCTTTCGGGTGACTCCTATTTGTGCAACTCGATGGCCTACCTCTGCATGGATCCGGGGCTCCATACCACTGCACCTCATCGGTTGGCGATTCTTCGCGACGGCAGAAGGATTAAGATGCCAACCGGAGACTGTGGAAGTGATGGATTGGGCACAGAGCTCATCAATGACCATCTCTGTGCATGGCCCAGAAGCCATGAAGGCATTGGAGACAATGATGAGATGAGTATTTCTTGCCAACGCCTGCCCGACCATCGAGATCAACCAGAGCATATCTCTGGTCGTATTGCAAACATGGTGGATATGAATAGGGAAAGAGTTGTGACGTTCCGCAGAGTAGACGAGAAGCCCAAGAAAATGATGGGCCACAAGAGCAATCGCCGTCCCTTCCGGCCCACCGGCATACCCCCCCATCAGAGGTCCATACAATGCACCCAGGACGTAGGGAGATTGCCGAAGAAAAGCAACTTTCTTCAATCGTTCAAAATCCACTTTCATCTCTGCAATCGCTGCAACCAATAATCCGTCACCCGGAAAGGCACCAAATTTCTCTTGCGCGGACGCAATGGTCGCATCGGTTTT
>Ga0068714_10004764_pt1 | contig 14909 bp, 11 predicted proteins | sample MTBNYHSulfiMetaG_FD_62988 | JGI IMG/M metagenome (GOLD analysis project Ga0068714, IMG submission 62988) | Enrichment culture microbial communities from rom New York Harbor, USA that are MTBE-degrading - MTBE-NYH (New York Harbor Sulfidogenic)... | ecosystem: Environmental > Aquatic > Marine >... | reverse complement strand
GCCCGCTTTCCCACCGTCCAGGCGCTGGCCGCCGCATCCCTGGACGACGTGTTGAAAGCCTGGGAAAACCTGGGCTATTACGCCCGTGCCCGAAACCTTCATGTTGCCGCAGGGGAGATCGTCGAGCGATGGCAGGGCGTGATCCCCTCCACGGAAGAGGAACTCCGCAGCGTGCCCGGCGTCGGTCCCTACACGGCCGCCGCAATCGCCAGCATCGCATACGGGAAAAAAGCTCCCGCCCTGGACGGGAACGTGAAGCGGGTTCTGGCCAGGCTCTTTGCCGTTCAGGAACCTCTCGACCAAACCCGGACTCAAGGACGCCTCAGGGAATTGGCCGACGAGGTGATCCCCAACCGCGAACCCGGCCGATTCAACCAGGGACTCATGGATCTCGGCGCAACGATCTGCACGCCCCGAAAGCCCGCATGTGACCTTTGCCCTCTTCAGAATTTGTGTCTCGCCGCCGCCCGGGGATTGCAGGAAAAACTCCCGGTGAAGCGAAAAAGAGCGACCTTACCCCACAAAGAGGCGACCATTGCCATCCTTGTTGACAAGAGGGGGAGGTACCTGGTCGTGCAAAGACCGGCGCGTGGCCTTCTCGGGGGCCTTTGGGGGTTCCCCGGCGGAGCCGGCCAGGAGGGTAGAACGCTGCAGGAATCGCTCACCCGCGCGGTGAGGGAAGAACTGGGAATCGCCGTGAGCTGCGGAAAGGAACTCGCCGCCGTCAATCACCTCTATACCCACTTCTCGATGACGCTCCACGCCTATCGATGCTCGATCCGGGAGGGAAAACCGAAAGCCCTGAAGTGCCGAGGGATGAAATGGGCGTCTCGGGAAGAGCTCCATCGCCTTCCCTTCTCGAAAGCGGACAGGAAAGTGATGGAGGCTCTTTCGATTACAACTGGCCCGACGTAGCGTCCCAGCTTGCCAGCATGTTTTGGTAGGATCGGTCTTCGTACCGGCTCAAGAGGAAAAAGGGAGCGTAACCGGGCAGGTCCTTCCCTGTGACATGTTTTGCCAGGAGCTCGCCTGCCGCCATGCTCGCCATGATGCCGAACCCGGACAGGGCTCCGATGACAAAGACGCCGCCCACGGGCAGGGGACCGATGAGGGGACGATTCTCCCGGGTCTTGCAATAGTAGCCTCCGTCCACCCAGGGCGGGCCCATCTTTTCGAGGTAGACGGAGAGGCCCGGGACCATGCGCGCCATTCCCCGCATGACCACCTCGCCGTATTCCGGATCAAAAACCGGCGGCCACACCGGTTCCTGCGGCTTGATGTCGTAAGTCCAAAGGGCGAGAATGGCGGGGCTGTCTGCACCCCCTTCGGTACGAAAATGGACGCCCCCCGAAAACTCCTCCAGGAGCCATCTCGTCGCCTCGTCCGCCGCCAGCTCTCGCCTCTCTTCGTCGTTCCACGCAAGGGTGACGGGATCGGTCCAGATCATGAGAGGAACGTGCCGGGGAATGACGCCCAAAGGATCCCTGAAGGCGATTTTGCCGTGCAACTCGTTGAACACCGGGAGGTCCAGTCCGACCAAGGCGCCGGCCTCCCTCAGGAGCGGGCCCGCAGCCAGGACAAAAGATCGGGTGGCAACCCGGACCGGCCCTCCTTCCGTTGCGATCCGGACCGTTTCGATCCGGCCCTTGTTCACCTCCGTGCCCACCACCCGGCCCATGAGAAATCGCGCACCGGCGGCCTTGGCCTGCTCGAGGAGGGTCATTCCCAACTGCTGCGCGCTGAGCCACCCGCACCGCCTCGGGTGAAGCATGGCTGCGGCCCGGTCCGTGATGAAGGGGTATTCCTTGTGAATCATCTCGGGCAAGAGCACCAGATCGGCGCCGCTGAGGGCCGGGTCAAAGCCCTTCTCCATCCTGGGAGGATAGGGAGGGTCATCGGGGCTACCCGAATGGCGCCGAAGGGGACCGGCGCCGAGCCCGGAGATCTCAACGGCCTCCCGCTCCATCAGGGCGGCCTGCTCCGGCCTGGAGGTGAGGAACACGTACCCCCTCCGGTTCATGTGAAAAGCGTTATCGCTCTCCGCCGCAAGCGCCTCCAGCAAGTCGATACTCCGGTTGATGAAGCGCACCATCGTGTCACCGGGACCGGGCCACCAGTTCCTGTAGGCTTCCGTGGACTTGTCGCTGGTGAGCGTGAGCGGAGGCCGCTCATCCACAATCAACACATCCCTCAGCCCCTCCTTGACCGTCAAATGATAGGCCGCAGAGATGCCGGCCATCCCGGCTCCACAAATCACCACATCCGCTTTCGAAACGCTCATGGTCATCCCCAACAAAACCCCGGTGTCTGCGCCCGGAATCAGCAATCAGGCTCGTCCATGCAGTGGCGGCACCATAGCGAAACGGCGCCGCCCTGTCAACGCGGAGATGGTTCTTCCGGCCCCGCCCCTACCTTGGTGGTCAGGCCATGTGCCTGCAGAGTGATGTTTGGGAAGGTCTTCCCCCTTCGGCCAAGGGGGGTGAAAAGCCTCCCCGTTCGGGTGTGTTGCCTGCAGTCATCGCCGGGGCCTGATGGAGTCAGTGTTTCAGAGATTTGGATATGGACACGTAGAAAATCGTTCCGGTAGCGCGGGAGGGTTCGAGCCACACCTCCCCACCGTGGCGTTCCGCGATTTCCTTGACGATCGCAAGACCGAGTCCCGTCCCTTCGACGCCTTCAGCCGATCTTTTCCGCTTGAAAGGCCGGAAAATGGTTTCAGCATCTTCTTCTTTGACGCCCACACCATTGTCCTCCACGGAAAGAATGGAGAACTCCTCGGAATCCTCGCAACCGATCCTGATCTCGCTCAGATTCGAGCCTCCGTATTTCAAGGCATTGTCCACAAGGTTCCTGAAAACCCGCTGGATGGCAAGGCGATCCGCCGTGAGTTCGGGGAATCGCTCGGGCTCGATCCACGCAATTCCCCGGTTCGCCAGCCGGAAGGAAAACTCCTCCTTCACATTCTGAATCAGCTCCTTGAGTTGAATGCTTTCGATGTTCAGAGGAATCTCTTTGGCCGACACGTAGATGTTGATCTTTTCGACCAGGGAGGCAATGTGCTCGGCGGCCTTCAGGATCTGCTCGCAGGTGCTCCTGCCTTTCTCGTCGAGCGTCGTCTTTTGAAGAAGGCGTGCGAGGCCGTGAACGGCGATGGCCGGATTCTTGAGGTCATGTGAAACGGAATAGGCGAACATCTTCACTTTTTCAGAGGTCTTGCGGAGCGCCTCTTCCGCCCGTTCACGTTCCCTGAGGTTGCGCAGCGCCCCGAGACCAAAGGCGAGGTCCCGGGCGAGTTCCTGGAGCAGCTTCATCTCCTCGGAATTGAACGCGTCCGCTTCTGCGGCGTAGATATTCAGGGCACCCACGGTCTCGCCGGCAACCACGATGGGGAGGGCCACCGATGAACTGTAGCCCCGCTTTATCGCCTCTTCGCGCCATGGCGCAAACCTGGGATCGGACACGATGTCTTTACAGACGCAGGGTTGCCCTGTGCGAATAGCGGTTCCCGTGGGTCCCCTGCCCCTCTCGTGGCCCCCCCAGCTGATCGCGGCTCTCTCGAGGTACCCGTCTTCGAAACCGGCCTGAGCCGTCGGCGAGACCGTCTTGTTTTCGTCGTGCTCGGCGAAACCGACCCAGGCCAGTCGATATCCTCCCTGGTGAACAATGACCTCGCACAAACGGCTCAGGAACTCCTTCTCGCTCGCGGTGCGGGTCATGACGCGTCTCGATTCGCTGAGCACGTTGAGGGCCCGGTTCACTTTGCGCAGTTCCTCTTCCGTCCTTTTTCGCTGCGAGATGTCCCGGTTGCTCGCCCGCCTGCCGAGCCATGTCCCGTCCTTGGTGTAGGCTCCCTGGCAGTAGTGGCTGATCCATCGCACTTCGCCGGTTCTTGTAACGATTCTGAAATCGAGGTGAGCCAGGTCCCTGCTGCGAAAATTCTGCTCGAAGTGGGTCTTGATCTTCTCACGGTCTTCAGGATGGGCGATGCTGAGAAGCAGATCAGGATCGACCATGAATTCCTCCTGGGTGCGGCCGGTGATTCGCTCGCAGGAGGGAGACACATAGATGTACCTCCCGTCCGGCCCTCGCCAGGTTTCCCAGTCGTACGTGAACTCGGCGAGCGTTCGAAACCGCTCTTCGCTCTTGCGCAAGTTCTCCTCGATCAGCTTCAGCCGGATTTCGGAAGCCTCCAACTGGGCGATTCTTTGCCTCAAGGCCGACAGTTGGCTCTCAAGCTCCTCTTTGTCTGAGTCTTTGTGCGTCATGCTGTCTTAGGGCCCCGGACGCCGGGTCGTCGCTGGAACCGGGCAGGGAAACGGATCCACCGCTAAATCCATCCAAGCTGAGGGGAAAGGGAAAAAAGAGCGCGGAGATTCAGGAACTTGGTGGCATGACGCCAAGATAGCCGATCACGCGGGCAATGACAAGTGAGAAAATAGGGCCGCTCGTTCCCGTTAGGGCCATTTACTTTTTCAGAGGGATGGGGTACCTAGATAAAGACTCGCCCTACTTCGCAAAGGGGGGATCCAGGATGTACGGACACCATGGAAAGTTGCTCAGCGTCGATCTCGAGGCAGGTCGCAGCGAGGCTGAAACCTACGACTCGGAATTCTCCAGAGCCTTTCTGGGGGGGAATGGTTTTGCAGCCAAGATGATTTATGACAGAGTGCCTTCCGATGCCTCTCCTCTCGACCCTGCAAATGCCGTGGTCTTCTCGGTGGGGCCGATCACGGACACGCCGGTGTGGGGAACCAGCCGCTGCCATGTTGCATCCATATCCCCCTTGACCGGCTTGTATTGTGACTCGAACTTCGGGGGAAATTTCGGGACCTTTCTCAAGCGAACCGGTTTCGAAGCTGTTCTGATCCAGGGCAAATCCCCAAAGCCCGCGTATTTGCTGATTACCGAGAAGGGGGCTGAAATCAAGGACGGCGCCGCTTTTTGGGGAAAGACGACGGAAGAGACGATCGCCGGTCTTCAGGCGATCGAGGGGGAGGGGGCGGTATGCGCCTCCATCGGGCCTGCCGGAGAAAGGGGGGTGCTCTTCGCCAACGTCATCGGCGGAGGGAAAAGGGTGGGAGCCGCCGGAAGAGGCGGTCTGGGCGCCGTCCTGGGTTCCAAGAATCTGAAGGCCGTGGTCGTGAAGGGCGGCAAGCGAACACCGATTGCGGACCGAAAAGCCCTTTTGCGGATCCTGAAAGAGAAGGCGAAAGGTCTGAAAGGAAACACCAAGGCTTATACGACCTATGGCACCACCTTTTTGGTGAATGCGATCAACGGGATGGGCATGATGGGGGTCCGCAACAACAGCCGCGAGGTGTTTGCGGAGGCCGGGGAGATCAGCGCAGAAGCGATCCGCGAGCGTTTTTGGAAAGCGGATGTGACCTGCCACGGGTGCCCGGTAGCCTGCGGAAAGCGGGTCAGCGCCGGAGGGGAACTGTCGGGAAAAGCAGTGAAGATGCCCGAATACGAGACCCTCTACGCGTTGGGCTCGATGATGGACCACCATGATCTCGTTTCGCTCATCGAGGCCAACCATCTCTGCGAACTCCTGGGCCTGGACACCATCTCCATGGGTGTGACCCTGGCTTTCGTCGCCGAGTGCCTGGAGAAAGGGGTCGTGACGGAAAGGGACCTTGGCGGAGCCGTTCAGTTCGGAAACGGCCCGGCGATTCTGGATCTCATCCGCAAGACGGCGGCAAGGGAAGGCGTGGGTGAGCTCCTCGCTTTGGGCTCGGCAAAGATTTCCGGCCGAATCGGGGGGGACGCCTGCAAGTATCTTTATGCCGTAAAGGGCCTGGAACTGGCCGGTCATTCCGCAAGAGGGTTGAGAAGCATGTCCCTGTCCTATGCGGTCAGCACCCGGGGAGGGAGCCATCATGACGGCAGGCCCAACTATCTCGCCGTGGATCCGGACCCGGGATTCGCGCCCCAGCCTTCCTACATCGTCAAAAACAATCATTTCACGGCGGTGGGCGATTCTCTGGTCATGTGCCGTTTTACGACGGAAAGAGGGTTCGGGACCCCCGTCAATGACGGTTTGGCCGCCATGGTCAACAGCGTGACGGGCTGGAGCATCTCCGCAGCGGAACTGGAGGAGATCGGCGAAAGAATTTACAACCTGGAGCGCCTGATCAATGTCAGCCGGGGAGCGGGCAGAAAGGACGACACCTTGCCATACCGGGTCATGCACGAACCCATACCCGACGGCCCTGTCAAAGGCAGGTATTGCCCCGAGGAGGACTTGGACCGGATGCTCGACGAGTACTACGATCTGAGGGGCTGGACCCGGGAGGGCATCCCCACCCCGGAAAAGCTGGAAGTCCTCGGATTGAAATAAATGCAATTTGTGCATCATTATTGGGCGCGCCGTGGACTTTTGCGGAGAATTATGGTAGAAGGCAGAGTGACCCGTTTTCCGAGTGTAGGGATCTATGTCCTCCTATAAGCCCCTGAAAACTTTATCACATTCCGGAAGAAGCCTCCTCCAAATCCTGGAAGACCACAGTTTGTGGCTCAGAGGAAGGGGAGGCGAGAGGGCTGAATTGCGCCGAGCTTCGCTGAGCGGGGCGGACATGCCCGATGTCAACCTGGTTGGAGCCAACCTGAGAGAGGCCGAACTCGGTGGAGCCTCTCTCAACCGTTCCGATCTCAGCGGAGCCGACCTGGAAAATGCCCGTCTTGATCGGGCCAGCTTGATAGGCGCGCGATTGGTCGCCGCCAACCTGGAACGGTCATCGCTGGTCGAGGCGGTGAGCAGGGAGGCGGATTTCAGGGAGGCCGATCTCAGCCGTGCCAACCTCGACCGCGCCGGCCTCTCCCGGGTTGTTCTTCGAGGCGCTAACTTAAGGGACGCGAGCCTCCGCCGGACCAACCTGGTGCGAGCCGACTTGCGGGATGCCGGCCTCACGGGCGCCGACCTGAGCGAATCGGTTCTCAGCGGAGCGGACCTGAGCGGCGCGAACCTCCGGGGAGCGAGGCTGGTCGGGGTCAATCTCCTCGGGGCCGATCTGTCCGGCGCAGACCTTCACGGTGCCGATCTGAGAGACGCCAAGCTGAGCGACGCCATGATGAAGGGATCTAATTTGAGGCGGGCGGACCTGACCGGCGCCGATCTCAACGGCGCCTGCATCGAAGGCGCCGAGATCTCGGGCTGGACGGTCAGGAGAGCTTCCTGTACGCGGCTGTTTCGCCCCGAAGCCGGAGAAATCGTCGGCTTTGATCCCGGAGAGTTCGAAAGAAAGTGTTTTCAACCTGAAAAGCTCGTGGAATTGACGCTTCACATTCCCTTGACGGTGTCAGCGGCTTATCTCGCCAAGTTCATCGCCCAATCCATCAACATGGCCTTGAGGTCGAACGTCGTCGCGCTGAAAGGCGTTGAGGCGCTCTCCACCTATGAAACCAAGCTGCTCCTGGTCAGCCTTGACGGGGACCTTCACGACGAGGCGCTGAAATCCGGCGCGAGCCGGCTCGAACAAGCCATCAACGCCTACTTCCAAATCCATCCCGTGCGGAAAGACCACGTCTACCTCGGCGAAATGCTTGCTGCCACGGTCAACGGATCCATTGATTTCCGCTCCTGCCGCGGGATGCTCAGCACTCCCTGGCAGATCAACCCGGTCATGATCAAGGAAGAGATCGTCGAGGAGTACCGAGGTCTGGGTCGAATTTGCGAGGCTCTGTATAGCCTGATCTTCTCAGTTCTGGGGAGCGAGACGGCTGGCACCGGGAAGGTGGAGCTGACAAGCTACAGTAAAGTGGATTCCACGATTTGAAGCAGTTCTTTTTCTATCTCTTCTTCTATCTCCTCTGAAAGCCTCGGAAGGGGATGTCGCCGGAAATAGTCGTCGAGCGTCTTCCGGAGCTCTATTTCGAAGGCCTTTCTTTTTGTGGCGTGGAAATCATAGTCCGAGATCAAAAAGGTGAATTTCGTGTCTTTGTGCGAGATAGCCGCCGCCTCCCTCAGATCGATCACCCGGTATCCCAACGTCCGGTTGACCGCCTCCGCGACGAAAACTGCAGCCCGCACCGTTTCCGCCGTTAAAGGGATGTTCAGGATCATTTCGGAGGCCCTTTCAAAAGCCGTGTGCATTTTCTCGAATTCGCCCGGACTGAATCTGACGACCTCTTCCCGCTGCAAGCCTCTCAGAATGTGGGTGCACAGGACACCCTGGATGTTCCATCCTGACAGGGTTGAGTCGTCCAGGGTGGCTCCGCTCAGGTCGGCGTCCCGAAGGTCGGCGTTCACCAGCACGCATGACCTCAGGACGGAATCGCTCAGGTTCGCTCCGCAAAACCGGGCCTCAATCAGGTCTGCTCCTGTCAGGTCGGCCCCCACGAGATTCGCCTGCCCCAAATCCGCTTTTCTCAGGTCCGCGCTGCTCAGGTCCGCCCCGTTCAGGGTGGCGCTTGCCATGATCGCCTCCCGCAGATCGGCCTGATGCAGGCAGGCGCCGACCATATCGGCGCCGCTCAGGTCGGCCTCCCTCAAGTCGGCCTCCTGCAGGTCTGCTTCAACCAGATTGGCTTCGCTGAGCATGGCCTCTATCAAGACCGCCTCTTTCAACCTGGCCCCTCTGAGGATGCTCCTTCGTAAAACACCCCCCATCAGGTTCGCTCCCCTCAGGTCGGCGCCGCTCAAGTTGGCCTCCCTCAGCAGGGCGCCCCTCAAATCCGCCCCGACGAGATCAACCCCGGAGAGGTTGGCTCCAATGAGCGATGTCTTCCTCAGAGTCGCTCCCACCAGGCTTGTTTTTCTCAGGTTGGCTCCGATGAGAACGGCCCGGCTCAGGTCCGCACCGATCAGGTAGAGATTGGCCAGGTCCGCCGCGATCAGGCTGGCGTTCTTGAGGTCCGCCCGCTCTCCTGCTTCCCCTCTCAGCCACAGCCTGTGCGCTTCCAGAATCTCCGGCAGAGGCGTGCCCCGGTGTGAGAGCTCAGCGATGGGTTTGTAGGTTTTGAGGGTCATCTTTCTTTTGCAGGGCTGGAAGCACGCCTCGGGATCCTGCCGGCCTCCAGACTCTCCAGGCGAACGCTGCACCAATCGCTCACCCGGACCCAGCCGTCTCTTCGCTCCTTGCTCGACCTCCGCTCCCTGAAACTGCGCCTTTCGACGCCTCCTTCCAGGAAGTATTCAAGCTTGTGGGCTTTTCGCCTGTCCGCCCCGGATCGCCTGTCGATATTGGAAAGCCGCTGGGTCAACGCCTTGACTCCCGCTCTTTGCTCAGCCCTGCACGAGACTGAATGGGACCAGCCTATACCAGACCATTCGGAAACTCTGCAAGACTTCTGCCACTGCCGGGAGGGCTGGCATATATTCATTTTATTTCAGATACTTGAATCAAAATCATGCCCCTTGTTCACGCCCGAATGCAGCGCAGGAGCCGTGCGGATGAGAAGATCGCTTCCAAATTATGGCAAGGATTTACACACTTTTGGCAGGAGTGCGGAGATTCCGGGCTCGAACGGAGGCAATCCTCGAGAAAGATAAAAAAATCCCGAGCTATCAGGGACTCCCGGGCAACGGATTCCCCTCAGCCGTCGATGAATCCAGATTGAAAGCCATCACGTTGTTCCGACCCCCATCCTTGGCACGGTACAGGGCTTGGTCGGCGGCGTTCAGCAATCCGTTCCAGTCCTCGACCCCTTCTTGCAAAGCGGCAGCCACCCCGATGCTCACCGTGATGTGCAACTGCTGTTCTCCCCAGCAGAACGGGTGCCTCTCAACCTCCCGTCGGATTTTTTCCGAGACTTTCATGGCCATCGATTTCTTCGTTTCGGGGAGGAGAATGCCGAATTCATCCCCGCCGTAACGGGCCACGATATCCGTTTTTCGCACCGAACTCTTCAGGATCTTCGCGAAATGCTTGAGAACCAGATCTCCGCAGGGATGCCCGAAGCCGTCATTGACCTGCTTGAACTCGTCAATATCCAGCATGAGCAACGAAAGATTCCGTTTGTATCTCATGGCCCGGTTGCACTCGATCTCGAGAAGGTGAACGAAATGACGATGATTGTACATGCCGGTGAGCCCGTCCGTTATGGAGAGCTCCTGCAGGCGCTTGTTGAGTTCCACCAGTTCGGCGGTCCGCACATACACCTGCCTTTCGAGGTCTCCCTGGGCTTCCTCCAGGCCCTTCTGCGCCTTCCGGGTCTCCTCGTACAGCATGGCGTTCTCAATGGCGAGGGAAGCAGGAGCCGAGAGGGCGGTGATGAGGAAAAAGTCGTCCTTGCGGAAGCGCTTGTGCTGATTGACGGAGTGAATATACATGGCTCCCAGGGTCCGCTTTTTGGAGATCAGGGGAACGCACAGGACCGATCGGATCTGGAGCGCCTCGACGCTCTCGGACTTCGGAAGGGTGGTGTCGAGGGCGGTGTTGGAACTCATGATGGCTTTCGACTGACTGATAACCTGTTGAACGATCGTGCGGCTGAACAGAGGTTTTTCGGCTTCCCGTGAACAGGCCGATCTGAAGGCGACTTCTCTCAGGTCCCCGCCTCCCTCTTCCGAGTGCAAGAGGATCCCTGCCTCAATATCCCGGAAATAGCCGAAAAGAAAATCGATGATTTTCCTGCAGATCTCATTTCGGTCCACGGAGTGGAGCAGCTTCGATGTCACCTCATAGAGCAATTCCAGTTTGTTGCCGGAAGGTTGAAGACTCCCGCTCGGATTGAGGAGTTCCTCGGTCGAGAGATCAATCGCGTACTCCTCGGGCTCGCGAGCTGGAGCTGTCATTTCCCCGAGGCGGATCAAAACGTCCCCCAGGGTCACGAGGGAGCCCTCATGGGTCTCGACCTCCCTGCCCCTCGCGATGATGCTTCCTTTCACCCAGGTGCCGTTTCGGCTTCCCAGGTCCTCGACGAAATAAGTGGCACCCCTTCGGGTAATTCTGGCATGGACTCGCGAAACAGAAGGCTCATCAATGGTGATGTGGTTGTCATGCCCTCTTCCAAGGTAGGCGACGTCTTCCTCAACTTCAAATTGCTTCTCCGGGGCTGAACCACTCAGAATGGCTATCTTCACCGTGAACTCCCGCCGTGCATGTGTAAACGACCCCTGGACCTTTGCTCCTTTGACGGTTCTATGATGGAAGGGTTGCCTGTGGAAATCCGGTAACGCCGGTGGTTACTGCTTCGCTGCCCGCTTCTCCTCATCCGGACAGGTAAAAAAGGAGAAGGGCGAAACTGAACCAGATGAGGGACTTGACCGGAAAGGAAAAGCTCATCTTCATCCTCCCTTGGTGACCTATTTCTGGTCCTCTTAGGTCAGTGCCGATGAGTTGAACTGTAGCAAGAAATCTGCCACAGTCGGATTAGAAATAGCCAGGGAATTTCGGGGATTTGTGTGATGCCGTGGGAGGGGGGATCGTGAGAAGTGACGAAAAATGTCGATAAAGGGAAGGAAATGACGAAAAATGTCCGGCATCCTCCCCGTGAAAGGCCCGGTTCATTTGATTTTTTCGAGGCTCTCGATCAGCCTTTTCCCTGACGGGGGAACGTCCACTTCTCCGTAGAGAATCTGTTCCACGCTGGAGGTCGTGTCATAGTAGGCCCTGTTCAGCCCGAACTCCGTACCCATGCCCGCGCCCTCCAGGGATACCCCCGCAAAGAGCCCTTTCGCCCTTGAGTAGGAAAAGATGCCTCCCCTCAAAAGAATCTCGGAAGCCGCGGTGACCTGAGCACCGTAGGGACCTGCGGCCACGGCGGCGTCGGCGCCCAGTTTGAAATTCGATTTTAGAAAGCCCTGCATCGTGTTCTCCCCGATGACCACGAGCAGAAGGTCGGTCAGTTGAACGCCGATCTGAATGCCCACACTGCCGGCGCCGATGTAGACAAAAGCGGGCCCGCTCCACGTCTCGCCGCGACGGGCCAGGACAACCCCCTTGCCGTAGGCGCCGCCGGCCACGAGACCCGCCTTGAAGAATTCCGGAATGATCACGATGCCGGCGCAGTCCCTGATGAAATCCGTGGGTGGCGCACTGTCCGCACTCCTCATCATCTCTTCCAAAACCACTCGCGCCTTGTCTACGAGGAGGTCCGCGTCCTGCCTCGTCTGCCCATACCCAGGGAGCCCGCCGACAAGCAGGCTCATGGTGACTGTCACAAGAAAAGCCGTGATGATCTTCTTCATCGTGTTTTCTCCTTTCCTCCGCCTTCCCTACCCCGGGATCTGCCCGAGCGGATTTCGTACCATGGGGTTTTCCGTCGTGACAAGGCAGCTTATCAACTCTATCTAAAAGGTCAACCCCTATAAAGTTCTACAAAGCTCATCCCTGCGCGACCCTGCTGCTGCGTTCCCGCGAAAAACGGCCGCAAGCTGCTCTCACCCCGGCTCGGCGCTTCCCGGATTTCTTGACAGAAGGGGCACTCGTTGTGAGGACATCCGGCTGTGGCCTGGATCAACGGGCTGTCCGCCTCGCCGGGCGGACGATAGATGGGGCCGCGCATTTTTCGGGGGCCTGCTATCCGTATCGCTCAGCCCAGGACTCTATCCGGTCGAAGGCTTGCTGGATTTCCTCTTCCTTCGCCCCGAAGGACAGCCGAAGGTGCCCCTCCCCTGTTGGACCGAAACCGTTGCCGGGCACGGTGATGACCTTGGCCTCGTAGAGCAGCTTGAGCGCAAGATCGACGGAGCCGATCCCATCCGGGAGGATCCTCGGGAAGACATAGTAGGCGCCCCTCGGCTTTTGATAGGCGAAGAGGTGAGCGAGCCGGTCCAGGCGTTCGCAGGTGACTCTTCTCCTCGAATCCAGGGTTTCCACGAGGTGCTGAATGAACGTGTCGCCTTCGCCGTCCTTGCCGTTCGTGGCTTCGAGGGCGGCAAGCGCAGCAACCTGGGAGACGGTGGGAGCACAAATGGCAAAGGCATCGTGGACCTTGAGCACCTGATCGACGAGGCGCGGAGGCGCCACCATGTAACCGATTCTCCATCCCGTCATGCAGTAGGCTTTTGAAAAGCTGTGGCAGGCCATGAGGTGATGTTTGAGCTCGGGAATGGACAACAAGCTGAAACGGGGCAAGCCGTCGTAGACAAGAAAGTCATAGGCCTCATCCGCAATGACGAACAGGTTGTGTTCGACGGCAATCTCCGCAAGCGCCGTGAGTTCCTCTTGGGAGAAAACCGCTCCCGTGGGGTTCATGGGATGGCAAAGCACCATCGCCTTGGTCTTTTTCGTGACGGCCTTTTCAAAGCCCCGAACATCCAGCTTCCATCCTTGCTCCTCAATGAGAGGCACGAAAACAGGGATCCCTTCCGCGAAAAGGATCTGCTCAATGTGGGAGGAGTAGTTGGGGGAGGGCAACAGCACCTCATCGCCCCTCTCGACCACCGTTGCAAGTCCTGCGGCCAGAGCTTCCATGGCCCCGCAGCTTATGAACAGGTCGGTTTCCGCATTGACCGTGATTCCCCTCGTCTGCCCGAGGCGGCGGGCAACGGCCTGCTTCAGCGCAGGCATCCCGGGCTGGAGGGAATACTTGCCGATTCGGTCTTCATGTTTCAGCGCTTCGATCACCTTCTCGGTGATGAAGGACGGTGTCGGAAAGGAAGGAATCCCCTGGCCGAGGGAAATGCACCCCTCAACCCTGCTTGCGAGAACAGGCATCTGCTTGATGGCGGAAACGCTGATTTGGGCGACCCTCTTGGCAATCCCCTCGGTGTTTTCCTTCTGTCCCACCAGTCGGTAGACCGATCGCTCCGTCACTTCCTCATCCTCCTCCGCAAAGCCCGGCGCAAGGGCAATCTCGTGGACTCCGCCCCCGGCGACGTGATATCAACTTCCTTTATCACGTCCGGCAAGACCAGGTCAATTGCCGTAGAAAAAGCTCCACTCTCCTTTTGCGGCAGCCGTCTTTACGGCCGTCCGCCCGGGGTGTGGACGACGGCTCGAAAACCCTCTTTGCTCGGGACCCATCCCGAGCGAGTACCCACGGCGAGAGGCCGTGGTCCGAGTCGAGCGGTCGAGCCTTTGCACGCGCCGGTCCTCTTCAATGATCAAGAATGAAATCCGTGATGTAAATGTTTTCCTGCATTTCCCTTTCCAAGGTCGAGGAAGGCGTCTCGCCGTAGTCGTGTCCCGGCCAGATCACCGTGTCCTTCGGGAGGGAGAGAATCTTATTTTCTATGGACGCGATCAGCGTGTCGAGGGAAGCCCCTGTGAGATCCGTCCTTCCCGCCGCTCCGACGAACAGGGTGTCCCCGGTGAAGAGATGGCCTCCCGCCAGAAAACAGGCCGAGCCCGGCGTGTGGCCCGGCGTGTGCAGCACCTTGATCCTCAGCGTTCCCACCTCCAGGATGTCGCCGTCTTTGAGCCCCTTTTCGGCCGGATCGGGCGAAGGCAACCCGAGTTCCAGAGAACAGGCTTCCTTGACATCCGCAAGGGAGAAAAAGTCCCTGTCGGCCTCGTGGATGCAAGCCGGAACCCCGAGGGCACAGGTCAGGGCTTCGTTGGCGACCACGTGATCCGCGTGACCGTGGGTGTTGAGGATGTAGCGGACCTTGAAATCGCCCTCCCGGACATGGCGGAGGATTCTGTCGGGTTCCCCGGCCGGGTCGATGATCACCGCCTCCCGGGTGACCGGGCACGCGACAAGATAGGTGAGGACGTGATACGCTCCGACCGGGATTTGAAGAATGACAGGGTTGCTCATGGGACCTCCGGATGAAACGAACTTGGAGTACTGAAGTATTGGAGCGTTGGAGTAATGAAAGAGCCAAGGAATAGCGGAATAGTGGAATGATGGGGCTCAAAACCGAAAGAGCCTTTTGCTGCTCCCGTCATCCCAGTCTTTCCCATTACTCCTTTGCTCCATCACTCCATTACTCCATTACTCCATTCTTTTTAACACCTGATTCGCCGCGGTGAGCAGGGGATCCCAGGTGGGGCCGAAGGGCGGCGCATAGGCAAGATCGG
>Ga0068714_10004763_pt1 | contig 14911 bp, 7 predicted proteins | sample MTBNYHSulfiMetaG_FD_62988 | JGI IMG/M metagenome (GOLD analysis project Ga0068714, IMG submission 62988) | Enrichment culture microbial communities from rom New York Harbor, USA that are MTBE-degrading - MTBE-NYH (New York Harbor Sulfidogenic)... | ecosystem: Environmental > Aquatic > Marine >... | reverse complement strand
AGAATTCATCGGAATAATATCCTTTAATGTACCTTTCATTCTGATCAAGAAGAGCAAATGCATCTTTCACCGGTCCTCTGCTCTCAGGATGCCCGGTAAAGAAATAGGTATGATACAATATTGGTGAACCGCGAAAGGCAACAGAGGTGAAGATCTCCTGGGATAGTTCTTGATTAAAATGGGGTATACGGGGAAAAGGATCGTAGGTTCCCACATAAGGCCATATCGCGAGTCCATGGGCCTCAGCAAGACTTACCCCTTCAGCACGTTCCATCATACTCTTCCCCCTCTCATATAAAAAAGCATCACTCCCGTTTAAAATCCGGGGATCTTCATTCAATATCCTCGAAGGATTATTGATATTATAGATAAGTGGAATATCTTTATGGGATTTTATAAGACGTTTTGTTTCATCAAATATCCTATAAAATTCCTCCCTGTACCATTTACGATAAGATTCAATAATCCTGAGCTCTTCAGGAGAATATTTCCCATCCGCCCTGTAAGGGATATCTTTTCCCGTCGCCTTTTTAAAACCATTCTTACATCCGTCACAGTAACACAGATATCCGTCAAACCGGTAGAACGGAAACCAGGAATCGAAATATATACCGTCAATATCATACCGGCTAACGATAATTTTGACATAATCATAAAAAGCCTGACGATATGGTGTATTCCAGCAGGTAGCAGTAGCCTTTTCACCCAGATCCCAGAAGCTTCTTATTTCTCCATCCGGAGTTATTTTCTGAGCCCATTCCGGCTTTGTTATTTCGGTCCTTATCGGTCCACCTGTTCTGAGGTATGGAACCACTTTGATCCCCCTGGGTTTGCAGGCAGTTATACATTCCAGGAGGATATCCCTGTTTCCGAGCTGAGGGTGGGTCTTGAACTGCGTTCCCGGGATCAACCAGTCACAATACCCTGATGTTGCAATACGGAGGACATTGGCATGCATATCAGTCATTGTTTCTGCCAGCTTTTCTGCATCGAATTCCAGTTCGGGAGTGAGCGGATAGGTAAATCCATCGATGATGAATACCCTTGAATATTTTAACCAGTCAGAATTACCTGCCAGCTGAGTTTGTGCTGAAGCAGTCCAATTTGAAATAAAAAAAAGTATTGAAAAAATCATATGCAGTCTATTTCTCATAAAAATCCTCCGGTTAAATTCTTTTTTTTATTTGAAGTTAATAATTTTTCCACAAGAACACCAAGACACTAAATTTCACTAAATCAATTTATTTTATTTTCCATCGCACAACCCGTAAATGATTTTTCTTTTTCTTCTTTTCCTACATAGAAACTAATAAAGTACATTGTAGGGGATGGCCATCCCCCACCCGATCACTTTCTTTCGATCCCCTTCTCATTGAGCCACATCAGGGCCCTCATCAGGTTAAATGATCCCCATATCTGTTCTCCTGAGGTATCGAAATGTTTAACATAACACTGATGGGAAAGCATGCCCGGCGGTCTTACATCTTCTTCATCAATCTTTGTAAGGTAATTATCTATGAGTGCGTTAACGATCTTTATGCCGAAATCCCTGTATTTTTTGGCCATCTCTCCATCAGGTTCAACGTCTGACATACGCAAAAGGGCATATGCAGATATAGCTGGTGCGCTTGTATCACGATAACGATAAAAAACTCCCTGGTCATCATAATCATACCAGGGGATGTAATCGGACGGGAGATTTTTAATTAGCCAGTCAGCAGATTTCCTGAATATTTCAGCAAATTCGCGGTCCCCTGACAATATGTATGCATCGGCAAATCCATCAGGAACCCAGGCCTGACCCCGTGCCCAGCGACTGTTCCCTCCCAAACCCTGGTTGGTGCCGACGCCGATCAGATCGCCTGTTCCCGGATCATGCCAGGACAGCTGAAAGGCTGAACCATCCTGTTCGATCAGGTATTTTTTTGTGTTCAAAGCGTGCATCCTACCTGCCTCAAGGTATCTTACATCTTTCGTTTCCTGGTAGGCCCAGAATAAAATCGGGATACAGATCATCGCATCCACTTTTGCATAAATAAGGTCTTTATAAGGATTATCCAGGTCTTTTCTGTCTTTCAGTACTGATACGGGCATTAAACCTGCTGATGAATTTATCGTTGCATTATACATGCATTCCGCATTTCTTAAAGCGCTCTCCCTCCAGATTGAATCTCCTGTTTCCTTAAAACTTCTTACAGAGCCATTCCAGTAATCAAGCCCGGCAACCATGGATGGCCTGTCTTCGTTACCCAAAAGAAATTTGTTTGATTTGAGGGCCCATTCCATAAACCTCTGATCACCGCTAAACCTGTATGAATCCCAGAGCATCGATATCCAGTATCCGTTACCCCAACCCGTATTGGGTTTTATGAAACGAGGATTACCGTTAGGATCAGAAAGTTCCCAGAACTTTTCATTCCCTTCAGCTTCCAAACCTTTCTGGGCAAGAAATGCTATCCTTTCTGTCATTAGACCGAGCGATTCACTATAAGTTTTTTTGTTATTGTGTTTAACTGCTTCAGGAGGATATAAATCATTGTAAATCAACGATTTCTCAGATATCCTTGTGGCGACAGGCCTTTTTTTGAACTGAAGTTCAATATTATCAGTCAGTTCTTTTATTAAATCCCCGTTATCATTCATTTTAAAATCCGGCCTGACAAGAACCCTGTTAAGTCTTTTATCGCTGTTACTGTAAACCACTTCAGGCACCTTTATATCCACTTCTTCAGGATAGACCACATTCTGATAAAGTTCGTATTCCCAGAAGGCAGCAAATGCGTACCTGATTTTACCCTGAGAATCAGGTTTGAGCTTCAACACATGATATTCACCGGTTTTATCCATTCCTGAAAAATATTCCTGCGGTACATAAATTGCCAGGCCGAGTCCGGGATCATCATTATACGTGGCAATAAATTCTTTACCTGCAGTAATATTTTCATTTTTCCTTACCGGAATAGCAGTAATAAACTGTTGTTCTTTATTTGTACCTGATAAGACCATGTCAACTTCAGTCCATCTGCTCCCGCGGGTAAGCGTGTACTTAAGATCTATTTCCATGGATTTTCCGGCACCGGCTGAAGCGCCAAACGTGGCAGAGAGCGGACCATCAGAAATTATTTTAAACCTCCGGTAATTATTCAGACCTGAGATAATTTCTTTTTTAAGGATTCCAGGGACTCCAAAACCCGGGGCTTTCTGATTTATCATTATTTCTTCTCCAAGAAAACTGCGTTGTCCTCTTTTATAATACGAAGCAGATATCGTCTTCAGGATGTTTCTCTGTGTCATTTTCCCGATCACACTGATATAATTACCAGGCAAATCGTAACGATAAGCTATTCTATCTGATTCCCAGAAAATTGCATCTTCGAGCTTGATCGCATTACACAGATACTTATATTGCCCTTTGATCCTCAGAATCCGGTTCATCTCCCCTACATGGACAGTAATTATTTTTTTCTCAAGAGCCTGTACGAAGAGATAAATCCCTATCCTATCAATTTTTCCGTCTCCATCTGTATCTTCCGGCTGAGATTCAAGTTCATCAGCCCTGTTTTTTCCGAGATCGGTTTGTAAGTTAGGTGAATGGGTTGTTGTTACAATGAATGAAAAACCGTCAAAATCCGGTATCAGAGAATAAATTTCCCGGGCATTAATCCAGACAACCCCTGAAAATTCATGATCAGCAACATTCTCAACGAGAAAATCAATATGTTTTATCTGATGTTCCTGACAGTATGCATCATGAGAAAAACCATGATAAATGATCAGGAGGGAAGTGAAAAGAATTACTAAAAAACTCCCTGTAAGTATTTTCTTCATATTTTAAAGATATGTGGATAATTAAAGGCTCATGATCCTGCGATATTTCTCCTGTTCTTCTGTCTCAATTTTAATATAATCCCAATGAGGAACGAGTTCATATTCATCCAGGATATTTTTTATTCTGATCTCAGGTGAACAGCTCTCAATAGTGATCCAGTCCTCGTCATTGTAATATCTTATTAAAACCTTTGGCCCGTATTTTTTCTTTATTTCGTTCAATTTTCGTGAATAGTGAGCAATTTCAAGTAATTCTTTTTCCATGTTAAGGGATGCAAAAGCCCAGTGTTCCCATTGACCGCTCATAGCAAGGAGATCACCGGTAATATCATAAATAGTTGCCGGATCACGCCAGGAACAACCGACAATATAATACTTGAACATCCATGCATAGGCAGGCAGGTTTCTGCCTGCCGGATAGGCTGAAGGCCAGAATACGATCTCGGCACCCTGATCCTTGAGGCTTTTCCATTCTTCAATCCAGTTTATATCAAAACATATCTGTATCCCGATAGTGCCAAAGTCTGTTTTAAAAACCGGCGGAGGAGAAATACCCGGGATAACGCCATTTTCAGATTCAGATGAAACGGGGTGGATTTTATTATACTGACCTGCAATCTCTCCTTCACGATTGATAAGAATGGCTGAATTATAAACTTTCCCCTCCCTTTCTGTGCTGACATGCATCGGACAAATTATATAACAGCCCAGTTCCTTTGCCACAGCTGCTAGCCTCTCTGTTGTCAAACCAGGCACTGACTCGGCATTCCTGCCTTTAAGACCTGTAAACGCTTCAGGAAGGCATACAATATCAGGCTTATACAGGGCCATTATCCTCATTCTTTCAATCATGGCTTTTACAATATCCTGGTCTTCTATTCCGCTCTTGACTATACTCATAACCCTTACTTCCCTGGGGGAAATTTTTTCCTGTGGAATGTACGGGCTGCCAGGCGCTGTTTTATTTGCAAACAAATTGGATGAATATGTTCCTAATCCGAGCAGGCCTGCACCTGTCCCTGATTTTTTTAAGAAATTTCTTCTGGAAACATTCTGATTCTTTTTCATGAAATGAAGTTTTAATTTTTCAGTGATAATTTATTATAATAAAAGTAAATGCTCATTTCAGTAATTTATCTATCTCCCTTTTAAATTCCCTGAATGTAAGTGGTTTTGCAATAATTTTGCGTTCCCTGTCAAGGAGGAACATGGTTGGGGTTGCATAGATATTATAATCTTTTGCAGCTTTGTCATTCCATCCTGTGAACGTACAGGTATTGATCCAGGGATAAGCATTCATCAAAAGATTTTCCTCCCATTCGAACCTGCTTGAGTCAATGGAGACAGCGTATATCTCCAGATCTATGGGGCGTGAAGAATACCATTTTTTTACCTGGGATAAAAACTGGTTACAATGAGGGCACCAGGATGCCCAGAAGAGAACAAGGACATAGTCGTTTTTCAGGTCGAACAGTCTTACCTGTTTACCTTTATCATCCAGCATGATGATATCGGCCACTTTTTTACCCGGAGCCATTTTCTTATAACCTTCAAGACGCTTTTCCATCAGCTTCTTACTGTCCGTCTCACATCCTCCTTCGATATAATTTTCTGCAATATGAACAAGGACTTTCTCCATCTTCAGTTCCTCAAATCCATCAATGATATAGTTCAGCACAAAATCATATACCGTCGCATTAACGGATGCTTTATCCATAATTATATCAACAGCTTTAATATATTCGGATTCCTGTTCTGCAGAAATAAGCTCCGGATTCCCGTAGAATCCAAGGAACTCCAAAATTTTACCGGAATAAACCTGGGAGTTGATAAGTCGTTCATCGGCAAAACTGGTAAGATCAAAGTAATGCTCCTTATAATAATCCTGTAAATCTTCACCTCTGATTGAGGGGTGGATGATCGGTGAAAGATTGGCTTGAAGGATGGATGCACTGACTGACTTTGGATAACTTTCTATTAAATCGGCACAGGTCTTTGAATAATTTTGCTGAACATTGATAAATTCATCACTTAATGCTGTATAAAAAGGATCATCGTGGGAATAATGATCGAGTAGGGATCCGAGTAAATAGAACTTTTCCTTATATCGGATAAGTGTTTTGAGGAAAGTATAAAAAACTTCATTCTCCTTTGAATCCAGAATCTTCATATTGTCTATAAGATTATTAAGATCTGTTTCCAGTTTTACATTTTCCAAATTAAAGATGAAATCCAGATAGGCCGGTGAAGGATTGTAATTCCCTGATTCATTTTTCTGTCCCAGAATTAACCTGTATACACCGGGCTTATAATTATTTTTTAAAGGGAATGTAATATTTTCTCCAGGCTCAGTTATGCTGTCCAATATAACTATTTTTCCATCCCTGAATCCTGCAAGATAAGTTCGCTCCAGATCAATATTATTTATTTTTGCATTCAGGCTGTAATCCTGTGCAGTACAGCTTATTATGGTGAAAAGAAAAAATAACAGGGGTATGATAATTTTCATGTCAGTTTTAATTTTTTATGCAATATTAACTGATTACTTAATCAAAAATGTAAATTATTTTATAAGCTCAACAATTTAATACTTTTATGGATAATTACATACTATGAACGAGGCTGTTTTGTATGCATATAAGATCTTGTTATTTAAATGATTGAAATTCAGTCAACAAGCATTTAGTGTTTAGGGTTCAGCATTAAGCGAAAAGTTCAGCGAAGATTTTTCTAAACGTCATTACTTCATGATTCGATATTCAGTGTTCGATATTCGTTATTCAAAAATTATGGAGTGACGAAAAGGATTTCGGATTGACGATTTCGGAATGTTTTGGTGAATAGTGAATAGTGAGTGGTGAGTAGTGGAGAGAGGAAATACCTGAGTTTCAAGGTTTCTATGTTCCATGGTCTACTCCGAAATCCGAAATATTCAATCATTCGGTGTTCGATACTCATGATTAAAAAGCTACGACATTACAGCGTCACGACGTCATGCTGATTTAATCCTTGAAAATAAGGGCAATAGCCTGGGCGGCGATGCCTTCTTCCTTCCCGACAAAACCCATTCCTTCGGAGGTGGTTGCTTTTATTGAGATATTTTCCGGATTGATTCCCAGCACACCGGCAAGAGTTTCCTGCATAAGGTGGATATGCTTATTAATCCTGGGTTTTTCCAGGATAACCACTGAATCAATATTCCCCACTGAGAATCCTTGCTGTTTTAAAAGGACCGATGTTCTTTTTAAGAGGATTTTACTGTCTATCCCTTTATATTCATCTGAATGATCCGGAAAATGTCGGCCGATATCGCCCAGATTGGCAGCACCGAGCAATGCATCACAAATAGCATGAATTAAAACATCTGCGTCTGAATGTCCAACTGTCCCTTTTGTATGTTTAATCTCAATCCCTCCAAGATAAAATGGGATATTATCATCCATACGATGGACATCATAGCCAATTCCAATCCGGGTAATCATTAATTGCTTCTTCTGAACTTGTCAAAATCAAATCCCAGGGTAAACCTTATGGTATTTGCGAGTGGATTATTCTGATAAACAGGGATGAGGTAAGCAAAATCGATAGAGAAAATATTCAGCTGAAGGCCGATACCCATGGTGTAGTATTTACGGTTCCCTTTCGTGGAGTGCTCATTAAAATATCCTGCCCTCACGGCGAATTGTTTCCTGTACCAGTATTCTGCTCCAATGCTGTAAGTGATCTCGTGAAGCTCTTCGAGAAAAACACTCCTGGATCCGTCAGATCTTTCAACACCCGGGGCATCAAAAAATGACCTTATCATTCCAAGAGGTACTGATACGTCGGGATCCTTACCGTATTCAATAATAAGTTCATTGTCCGCATCCACAGTATCTGAATAATAAACCGGAGGTGTTGGGACCAAAAGTTTATTCAGGTCAACGGAAATAGCAAAACTGTTATAATCGTCTATATCTGTTCGCAAACAACTTCCTATACGGAGATTTATTGGAATAAATGATGATATCTGGTTATCAGTATAGGATATTTTTCTTCCCATATTTGAAATATTGACTCCGAAAGCAATATTTGCATCCTGTCTGGCAATACTTATCTTTTTATTATAATAGGTGCTGACGTCAGCTGCAAAAGATATTCCCGCTTTTGAATCTGTTCCCAGGACAGTCTGTCCGCTGGTGAGGTCAGAACGGATGAAGCGGAATGCAATCCCTCCCGAGATATTTTGTCCGAAAACCCTGGAATATCCTGCATCGATGGCAAATTCATTCGGATTATATTCACCCATTGAACTGCCCTGGATATCAGTAAAAACAATGTTCCCAAGTGAGAAATATCTTAGTGAAAAACTGACAACCTGGCTGGGATCAATTCTTTTATATCCAACCAAATATGCAAGGTTAATATCCGGTATAAGTTTCCTGAGCCAGGGGGTATAGGAAACTGCCACGCCTGCTTCACTGTCAATAAAAGCATATTTGGCCACATTCCAATGCTGTGAATTAATATCAGGAGTTGTAGCAACACCGACATCTCCCATTGCTCCTGACCTGGAATCAGGAGTAATTGTCAAGAAAGGAACAGCCGACTGTATCGTATTGATTTCTCCCGTCAACTCACCTGTTGAAATCTGGGCAACTGCCGGTAATGGTAAAAACAACAGGCAGAATAATAACAGCGAGATACCCTCTTCAAACTTTTTAAAGATTTCAGACATTTTAATATGCGTTTAAGGTTCACAAATATAACTGAAAAATTTATTAATTATTATCATTAGTTATTTCAATATGATCAATTTACCCGATTTTTCCGCTGAAAAACCATCCGAACCTGCAACCCTGATTCGATAGATATATAAACCCTGGCCGATAAATCCTCCGGATTCATCTCTTCCATCCCAGTAGATCGGATGTGTCCGGAAACCCGTTCCTTCATCCCTGGCCCTTAGTTTCCGGATTAGTTCACCACCTAAATTAAATATTTCAATAGTAATATCAAGGGGAGTACCCTTCCTGTTATGTTCAAAACTGAACCAGGTCTCTTCAGTAAAAGGATTCGGGAAATTAATAATCCCGTCCAGGATAAGATCAGCATCTCTAAAAACTATGAACTCCGTGTATCCATCTCCTGAATTATTATATATATCCCATACTTTGACCAGGACCGTATGACGTCCCTCATCAAGATCCGAGAGTGGATATCGTATCTCTCCGGATTGATAACTGTCTGTATCGGACTGATAAAATTCATTCAGGGATTGTGTTTTTTTAGTATTGCCATCGAGGTACCCGGTAATATCATGTCCTATACCATTACCCGTTGTGTTTATCCCGTTCTCATCATAAATCCTTACATAAAGCACGGGATTTTCGTCTGTTATTCCACCACTCATAAAAAAAGTATCATTCATAAAAACTTCCACACAGGGCCCGATATTGTCTATACCTGCATCCGGATCAGAACCACCAATGACCAGGTCCTGGTTTGAGCCAGATGCATCGATAATGGAATCTGTTGCATAAAAACTCAGCTTCCCTGCATTATAAGCATAATTTATATCTTTGGGAACGATAAATGAAAAGTTGAATCTTCCTGATCTGGCACTGACTTTACCTTTGTAAATAACATTATTCCTGATAGTAAAACTTTTCACATTACCTCCATCATTTCCCAGTGTGTATTGAGAGCTCATTTTATCGAATACAGTTGGAAAAACAGTTCCGTTAAAGGAGTTTAACAATGTCCCATCATCATGTGCAATATGTCCCGATATTGTGACCTTTTGCAGAGCGCGAATAGTATCTCCTGAAAAACTGATGTCAACGCCATTAACGGAATCGGCAATAACCTTCAGAGCCGGATAAGCCAGCATCAATGATGGATCGCCCAGCAAAGTAAAATTTCTTTTATTAATACCACTGCCGGTATTATTTTTACTGAATTTCATTATATCTCCCAGCCGGAAATGCTGATTTTGTCCATTTTTTGCAAAAACTATCTGGTAAAATTTCTCGTTTAATGCATGATTAGGTCCGGAATAAACAAGCCGTGTTGTGGCGAACAAGGCAATCCCTCCCCCTTCCTTATTGAGAAGTACAGCTTCTCCTGCAGTTGTGATTTCATGTTCATCATAGCGGCTGAACTCACAGGTCGCTGTCATGAAAAGGGGCAGATGCTGTTTATTCTTCCATTTGACTATTTCCGGCAAGGTGAGCACCTGTTCATGAGCGAGTCCTTTTACTCCTCCATGTCCTGTATAATTAATTATTATAGCACCCCGATTGATCTGGTCATTGATAGCTACATTTACATCAGGATATTTCTGTCCTGATGGTGCAGATATTTGCTGATATGCATCAAGATAGATCTTCCCGATATTTAGGTCAGGATAATTATACTGTACATAATCAGCAAGCTGATCTGCTTGTGCCAGATGAATATTGTCATCCTCATCATCTGCTATGAAACAAATTCTGTTACGCCAGTCTCCCATCCTGTCCGGTTTCTCATAATCAATGATTTTTGTTACCAGTTCATCAGCTTCCTGTGCAGTCTTTACTGGTAGTCTCCCTACACCAATATCAAGCAGACCGTCAAGCATGGATTCACCTGCATCCAGGAGTGCAAAAAAATCATCTGAAACATATGAACTGACAGGTGATGTGCTGTTATCAGACTGGTATGTCAGGATAAAATTTGTGGCATTCGGATCAATCCCCTTATTGTCATATGAACCATCCCCCATGAGTAACAGATACCCGGGGATCTTCAGCGGATCTCCAGATGCCTTATCATACAGATATTTTATGAAATTGCGTATTGCAGATATATCAGGTGTTCCGGAGGAAAACTCATTATATACCTGTTCGGGAGTTACAACAGCAACATTAAGATCAGCTTCAGATCTCCGATAATCAGCCAGACGGTTTGCAGCTGGAAGAAAGTCTGCATGGCTGAGGATGATCATATCAGGATCAGCGAGACCATGAATGTCCTGATTATCAATAAATCCCAATCCTTCACCTGTTATCTGGGGACTCGGGAATGCTCCATTTTCCCTGAAAGTCACAAACTCCCTCAGGGAATCAGTTCTTGCTGAAAATGTGAGCAGGGAACCATTAATTTCTGAAGAGAATTTCAGGATATTATTCGGATCGGTCACGTCCCATACCTGTACTTTATTATCAGCGGAAGAAATCTGAAATGAAGTGACCATGCCTTCGGCAACAGATGATTTATCCCTAAAAATCAGGTAGTCACCGATGAGCCTGAGTTCAGACCTGCCATTGATGGTAATGAAATCAAGCCATCCCAATGCATTTCCTTCCTTCTTGTTAAATCTCAATGTCAGGCTGAATGCATCTTCTGAAACCTGAAGAGAGGTCTTGCCTGTACCCGGGAAAGCTGCAGTTGCAGTATAATCCGTGACATCTGTACTACGGATTGCCAGGGTATCAATATTCAGATTCTTGTATGAAAGATAAAAGGAAGAAGAGTCTTTGGAGCGGGCCAGAACTTCTGTAAAGATCTGTACCGGTAATGATTTAATCAGGCCGGGCAGTGTGAAAGCAAAAGTCTGTTCAATGACGTTTGTAAAATTCTCACCATACCATTCTTTACCTGTTCGCATGCCGTTTATGGTCTCTTTGAAGCTCTTGTTTTCCGTCTCATGAAAAGTATATGAATCAAAGCTGGAGGTTGTGTATCCGGATGGTTCAGGCGGGATCACATCCCCTGATACAGGTATATCCGGCCCTCCTGTGCCTGATGTAATGAAATAATATCCATAGTCGGAATAATAATTTTTTTTCTGCCGGAATATCCCCCGGACTTCATCATAATTCCATGAAACCGGTCCCAGCGCATAAAAAAGAATATAATCACCCTGATTGAATATATTATCATCGCCTTTGACAAAGTGTAACTGGGTGGGAAGAAGATCATCCTTATTCCCCTTCCTGTAATCTTCAGGCATTAAATTGCCCCCGTTCCCGTAGATCCTTACCCTGGAAGGATCATCAAATCCCATCGATCTGAGTTGCTCAAAGCTTAGTTTATACATACCGGTTTCTGCTACACGGATCTTAAACCATTTCCCGCTGCTTAGCACTGAATTTCCGTTCAGGGATAATTTTTTTGAAGATCTGCAGATCTGTGAAAAAAAAGGCTCCTGATCAGGGTTGGATTCAATCCGGATAATGAAATCCTTTATTCTCTCAAGTTTTCCTGAAATGTCATTTATCCTGAAAGGGAAGATAGTCACCTGCAGATAAGGCTTTAAAGATGCAAACGCCACGCTTGCCTTTATCTCATCCCTGCCAGCCATCTCAGTTATCCGGGAAGCAGTTAATTTCCCCTCAAACTCTTCATAAGTAACATTAACGAGCATTGCATCCACATCTGTATTTTCCGGATGCCACTCAAATAGTTCAAAGTAAACCGGAAAAAAAGCCAGTACATTGTCATACGTGGCACCTGAAAAGGAAATAAAACTGTCAATTTGAATTTCCTTTGCCTGGCAAGGATGATCCCATGCAATTGATCTCTTCATGTGCCATACCTGGGCATGTCCTTCAAGAGATATTAAAAAAAGCAATGGGACCAAAGATCTCATTTTTAAGCCTGTTTATAATCTTTTTATTAACTTACAGAAGAAAAACTGCCTCAAAAATAAAACTTTTATTACAGGAAAACGTTTGAATCAATAACGTATTCAGGAAATAAATAGTATAAGAACCTTACTGTTCAAGGAGTAGCTGAAGTTATTCATGATCCGGAGAGTCATAATATTTTTCATCATTTATTTATGCAGGAGTCAACTTCTTTCTGCCCAAGATCCTTCTTTTTCCCAGTTTTATGCAAACCGGTTATATCTGAATCCCGCATGGGCAGGTATCGAGGATGGCAAGAGATTTTTCGCCAATTACAGAAATCAGTACAGAAATTCATATACGACTTACAGTGCATCTTATGATCAGTATGTTGAGCCGGTTCATGGAGGATTAGGTTTCAGTATTATGAACGATCTGCAGGGAGATGGTTATCTGAACCAGCTTAATATATCTGCAATCTATTCATATCATATAAAGGTCAGCCGGTTCCTTATGGTAAACGGAGGAATGCAGGCATCATATGTACAGCGGAAATTGAATGCATCGAAATTTATTTTCGGTGATCAGATTGATCCGGTAAGCGGTGACATTATCCCCGGTTCAGAAAGTTACGGTGATATTAAAAAAGATTTCCCCGACTTTTCAACAGGTTTTGCAGCTTTTTATAAAAATATGTATATGGGAGCTTCGATGTTTCACCTCTTAAGACCGGTCCAGTCATTAAGTGAATCTCCGGAAGCAAGGCTGCCCAGGAAATTCATATTATATATAGGAGGGTGTTTCCCGGTAATTGAAAAACGGTTAAGAAAAGAATTCCTGCAGTTAAATCCAAACCTGATTTATCTGCAGCAAAAGAGCCTGAATCAGTTGAATTACGGGCTTGAGGTAATATTTGCAGACAGGTTTGCCGGAGGTTTTTTAATCCGTCAAAATCTGGGGATCAGGTACTCCTCCCTGATTTTCTCCGGAGGGGTGGCTTTGGATAAAGTAAGGTTCAGGTACAGTTATGATGCTCAACTGTCCCTGCCTACTGTTAATTTTAATACAGGCGGAGCACATGAGATATCCATGAGCTTTACTGTTGATAGGGAAAAGAAAATTAAACCAAGTGCAATAAAATGTCCCAAATTTTAGTTATTTTTATGAATTAATATTATTTTTATCCGAAATTTTGGCAAAAACCCAAAAACGTAATACTATGAGAATCAAGCTGAATCTTCTTCCGATATTAATGATCGCAATAGCGATGATGTATTCTTGCGGTGGAAGTGATCCTACTCAGACGGGTAAAACTTCAACTACTACCGGATGGGATTATAATGATCCCGCAACCGGAGGTTTCGAAGTACAAACAGCAGCTGAGCAGCCAACAGGACCCGGCCTGGTCCTGATTGAGGGGGGTACATTCACCATGGGACGTGTACAGGATGATGTGATGTATGAATGGAATTCAGTACCCCGCAGGGTTACCGTATCTTCCTTTTATATGGACGAAACGGAGATCAGGAATGTCGATTATCGTGAATATATTCACTGGCTCCGCAGGGTATTCGGAGACAATAATCCGCAGGTTGTGACAAGATCAATGCCTGATACACTTGTTTGGAGATCACCCCTTGCAGCAAACGAAGATTATGTGGAATACTATTTCCGCCATCCAGCGTATAACCAGTATCCTGTTGTCGGGGTTGACTGGTTGCAGGCCAATGATTACTGTTTATGGCGCACAGACAGGGTCAATGAGAAATATATGGTTGATGAGGGCTATATCGAAATGAGTACTGACCAGAAAGATGAAAATAACTTCAACACAGATGCTTACCTTGCAGGTATTTATCAACCTGTGATCCGGAATCCTATCCCCAGTCTTGATCCTTCCCAGGATACTCGAATAATGACCATGGAAGATGGTATACTACTGCCAAAGTACCGCCTGCCTTCCGAGGCAGAATGGGAATTTGCGGCATTTGCACTCCGCGGAAATACTGCTGAAGAACTCATTTGGGAAAGAAGAATTTATCCATGGAATGGGCATAATGTCCGTAATGATCAAATGCGAAATCTGGGAAAAATGCGGGCAAACTTTGTCAGAGGGAATGGAGATATGATGGGTGTAGCCGGCTCGTTGAATGATGCCGGTTCGATCACCACCCCTGTAAAATCTTTCTGGCCTAATGATTACGGGCTTTATAATATGGCCGGCAATGTCAATGAATGGGTTGCCGATGTTTATCGACCTCTCTCCCTGGAAGATGTTGACGGTTTTAATCCATTCCGTGGTAATATTTATAAAAAACTTTATTTAAATGCTGATGGACGTCCCGAAATAGATAGCCTCGGAAGACTTAGGTATACAAATATTACAGAAAAAGATGCTGAGAACCGGTTCAATTACAGAAAATCCGATTACAGGAACTACCGGGACGGTGATCTGCAATCTTCCATCTATTATGAAGAGAAAGATACAGCAA
>Ga0068714_10004762_pt1 | contig 14912 bp, 13 predicted proteins | sample MTBNYHSulfiMetaG_FD_62988 | JGI IMG/M metagenome (GOLD analysis project Ga0068714, IMG submission 62988) | Enrichment culture microbial communities from rom New York Harbor, USA that are MTBE-degrading - MTBE-NYH (New York Harbor Sulfidogenic)... | ecosystem: Environmental > Aquatic > Marine >... | reverse complement strand
CTTCGGATATGAGATACACATGGGCCGGACAAGGGTAAAAGGCCACATCCTGCCGCTGGTTGACACCCCGGAGACCGCGATAGCAGTCATGTCAGGCCATAGCCCGGTCATGGGAACTTACATCCACGGCGTCTTCGACAGCGACCAGGCGCGGCGCAGTTTTATCAACTGGCTGCGACGGCAAAAGGGACTTCCCCCTTATACGTCCGGCTTTTCATACCATCTCTTCCGCCAGGAACAACTGGATAAACTGGCGAGGGTGGTACAGGAAAATTGTGACCTGGAACGGATACTGAGATTGCTATGACCCTGGTTAGAGAAGCGGAGTTAACCGACTTTCCTTTTATACTTCCCTTATCCAGAGATTCATTTTCTCAGTATGGCCACTATGACTTATCCATTGCCAAGTGGTTCCTCACCCCAGGTACTTATACCTTCGTCTATGAAAAGGAGACCAACAGTAAGGTCCGCTGCGGTTTTATTATGTTAGCCATTATGCGGGATGAGCAGGACAAAGAGACTGTGCTGGAGATCATGGCTATTGCCGTCTCAAAGGAGTATCGGCGGCATGGGATCGGGAGTGAACTAATAAGGTTTGCAAGGCAGTTTAACGAAGACTCAACCGAAGGCGGCAACCCTATGAAGATTAGGCTGTCGGTGGCGGAAACCAACCGGGCCGGCCGCTCCTTCTTTGAAACATGCGGATTTCGCGTTATCGGCGAGGCCCCCTGGCGCTACCCGGCCGGACAGAAGGCCCTGCGCATGGAACTCTAGGAAGAAAAAATCCTGCCATCTTTCAGCAAAAGCAGCCAATCTGCGAGCCTGTTTGCCTGCGCTATATCATGGGTGGTTATAACCACAATGGATTTGCCCCTTTCTTTCATCTTCAAAATTATATTCTCTATGATATCTTTATTTTTTTGATCAACGGATGCCGTTGGTTCATCGAGGAAAAATATCTCAGGCTCAATAACCATGGACCTTGCAATACCAAGCCGTTGTGTCTCTCCGCTGGAAAGAAGCCGTGCATTCTGATTCATTTTATGAATCAGGCCGACAAATTCCAGGGCCTCATCCACCTTCGCCTTTATTCCCGGTCCTTTTATCCCCCTTATCCGCAGCCCATAAGCCACGTTCTTAAACACCGTGGCGTTAAATACCCCGACCCTCGGCAACAAAAGGGTTGTCCGACGCCTTAGTTCAATGTCTTTCTTTAAGGCATCCGCTCCTGAGAAATACATTATCTCGCCCTCATCCGGTTCTTCAAGAAGGGCACATATCCTTAAAAATGTTGACTTGCCGCTGCCGTTAGGGCCCATCAGCACATAAGTACCGCTCTTATCAAAGGAAAAGGAGCAGTCTCCAAGAACAGGCTCCCTGTTATAGCTTTTGCAGATATTGAAGGCCGTCAATCTCAGGTTGAAGGCCCGCCGGGACATAATCATTTACCTCGCCACCATTCCCTTTTTTTGAATTAAATAGAGGGCCATGTTTATAATTAATGAGATAGCTAGAAGTATCATCCCCAGAGCCAGGGCAAGCTCAAAATTTCCCTTATCCGTCTCAAGCGCTATGGTCGTCGTCATAACCCTGGTATAGCCTGCGATATTTCCGCCCACAATGAGTATCGCGCCCACCTCTGCCATTACCCTTCCGAATGCGGCAGTTATCCCGGACATTATCCCGTAGCGGGCCTCATTGATTACAGTGAGTGTTATCTGAAAAGGCGTGGCCCCGAGTGCCCGGGAGGCCTGTCTGATAATAGGATCTACACTTACAATAGCCGAGTGGCAAAGAGAGGCCACAATGGGAAAAGCGAGGATGCTCTGGGCTGTCACCATTGCTGACGGGGTATAAAGTAATCCCATGAATCCAAGCGGTCCGCTTCTTGACAGCAGAAGATACAGGAAAAGCCCGACCGCCACCGGGGGAAGTCCCATGAAGGTATTCAAAAGGCCGAGGATGAAATCCTTTCCCGGAAAGCGTTTAAATCCTACCAGGGCGCCGGTGAAAAGACCGATAGCGGTTGCTATCAACAGGGCCGTGCCGGAGACCTTCAGCGATAGAAAAATAATATCCAAAAGTTCCCGGTCAAGACTCAAAATAAGGAAAAGCGCCTTTATGAATCCCTCTGTAATCGAATCCATAATAGAACCAAATAAAATTTGTAAGAGTAAAGTATGATGGACTTGGAAAAGATCAATTTCTCGCGCAGAGCCGCCGAGGACGTAAAAAGAATAAAATTTGGAACTCAGGAACTCATGAAAAAATCTTTTACTCCTGATTTCTTGGATTTCCAGATTTTCATTTTTCTTTGCGGTCTTTGCGCCTTTGCGTGAGAAACTGGGCCTTTTACAAGTTCGTCAAGTATAGAATAGAAATAAATTTTTATAAATGGTTTTTATCGCAGCCGTCTGTTAGAAGTAAAACTGCGCCATGGTCCTGAATCTGTTGTCATGCTGGTCATCAACCGGAACCGTTGCGGTAGGCGTCGGGGTTAATTCTCTCATCAGATAACTGTAATCCACAGAAAGTTTCAGATTGTGTCCGTAAAGATAGTAATTTAATCCAACCGTATATTCCTGAAGGTTATCCTCGATGGCATTGTCCGTGCCGCCATTAACGCTGACAAGCCCGAGACCTGAGGCAAAAGATCTGGCTTCGGTTTCCGCCGATTTTTTTTCTGCCTCGGCGGTCCTGGCCCGAGTCTCGGCCTGCCCCTTTTCCAACTCCTCTATTCTCTTGAGGAGCTTCTGCACTTCTTCTTTAAGTTGTTCTATCTCGGCATTTGATTCTGCTGCCGGAGCAGGCAGCGCCCACACTGAAAGCAAAAAAACAAGGAGCGCCACAAAAACGCTTAATTTTCTCATACAATATTTCCTGTTCTTATTTTGCGTTTGGGATGAAAAGCTGATTGCCATGGTTATCTTTAAATGAGGCAATAGCCTGCTGCCCATCCCCTGATATAAGCCAGTTTATAAACTCCATCGCCTCCCTATATTTGACATGCTTGTGTTTTTCAGGATTCACTGCCATGACGCCATATTGATTGAATAATACAGGATCGCCTTCGAGAACTATGACCATTTCGAGTTTATCCTTTTCCTTTGTGGCAAGCCATGTGCCTCTGTCAGTGAGCGTATAAGCCCGTTTTTCATTCGCAATCCTCTGTGTCTTTTCCATTCCCTGACCCACTTCGAGATACCACTTCTGTCCTTTCGGGTCGATACCTGCTTTTTTCCATATGGCAAGCTCCTTGGTATGCGTCCCTGATTTGTCACCCCGCGATACAAAGGGATAATTACTCTGGGCAATCTTCTTAAAGGCATCTGGAGCCGATTTCGTTCCTTTTATTTTCGCAGGGTCATGAGGAGGGCCGATAACGACGAAATCATTATACATAACATCGTGGCGATTCACGAAATATCCCTCCTCAACCGCCTTTAATTCCTGCTCCTTTGCATGGACAAAAACTACGTCGGCATCCCCCCTTTTGCCTATTTCAATGGCAGCGCCTGTGCCGACAGCCACAACATCAATCTTTATGCCTATTTTTTTCTCAAACATTGGCAGGATGTAATCAAATAATCCCGAATTCTGTGTGCTTGTGGTTGAGGCGCAGCGGATTCTTGTTTCAGCGGATACATTCACCGCAGAAATCATTACCAGCATTATTAGCGCCAAGAAAAATCTAAAGGTCCTCATCCTTTCCCTCCTTTGATCGAGATTTAAAAACAAGAGGTCTCTAAGGGTTGCAGAGACAATTTTCTGCCCTGAAGGATATGCCCCTAATCATCGTATTGATGTGCATAAGCGGCATCATTGTAAAGCCCTTCTCCGTATTGCTCTTTTCCATATTCTCTAATAATCTTTTGTCCTTCGTCAGAGGCGACAAAATCGATGAATCCGGATGCCAATGGTGCGCCATCCGTTACACCGTCCGGCTGGCAAAGGGCATGATAGGTGTTCACAAGAAATTTATCGCCTCTAAAGAGTATTTTCAGATTGGGCACATTCTTTTTCTCCGCCGCCCAGGTGCTGCTGTCCGTCATAAAGTATCCTCTTTCTGCATCTGCTCTTTTCAAGGTTGCAGTCATGAAGTCTTTTGTAATGACATACCAGTCTCCCGAAGGCACGATCCCGGCCTTCTTCCAGACAGCCACCTCTTTTTTATGTGTGCCTGAATTATCTCCCCGCGAAAAAAATTTGGTTTTCGCATTTGCAATCCGGCTATATGCCTCCACAGCGCTTTTGGCTTTATTAATATTAGCGGAGTCATCCGGCGGACCGACAATATAAAACTCGTTAGAACCAATCAATGTCCTTTTCGCAGCCCAGCCCTCTGCCACTGCCTTCTTTTCAGCATCCGGGGCATGTACCATAATCATATCGACGGCCTTTTCCTTTAAGAGTTTTAAAGAATCCCCTGTACCTGCTTTTATCCAGCAGAGGGCCGTATCCACCTCTTTACTGAAGGATTCCGCAAGAACCCGCAGGAGTCCGAGCTCCCCGGGGCTGCCCGTGGCAAGAGAAAATGAATTTGGTCCACTTTCATAAACTGCGGTGCATTTTTCTCCGGAAAAGGCAACCGATGACAAGTTGAGAGCGAGCATGAAAACCATAAAAAGGAAAAATTTCTTGGACATCATGTTTCCTCCTTTAAACGTGACACCGATTTTTGTGTGAGCAAGGTCATATTATTAAGACTTGCCCCAAAAAATCTCAGCGGATTATGTCAATGTGTTAATTTTTATCCGATTTTCGCATTCTAGTAATGAAAGCCGTCATTCCTTCGCTTCACGGCTTGCGCAGCGACCCTTTCGCGGCTCGCAGGCGGGGAATGCTTGCCCCTTCCAGCCTCTAACGGGCTGGTTTTCCCCTTCCTGCTCGCCCTCGAAGGGTACCCCACTGCTCCAGCAAGTTTCGCTCAGGAACAATGTCTTCCAAAAAAATGTGGGAAAGTCCTACATATTATCTCTTTTCATTCATCACCGACGGCGCTGCATCCGGATAGAAGAGATTAACCCCGTGTTTTTTATATTGCGCTATCAGACGTTGTCCATCAGGTGAGGTTACAAAGGCGATAAAATCCATGGCCTCTCTGTACCTTATATTCGAGAACCTGTCAGGATTTACCGCAATCACGCTATAGAGATTTTTCAAAACAGGGTCACCTTTAAATAGGGTCCTCAGTTTGATTTTTGTCTCGTAATTCAAGAAGGTCCCCAGATCGGTGAGCGTATAGGCCCGCTTCTGATCAGCTATTATTAATGTGTCCCCCATTTTGGCGCCTGCCTCAAAATACCAGCCCTTTCCCTTCGGATTTATCCCGGCCTCATCCCAGACGTCCAGTTCTTTGATATTTGTACCTGAATCATCGCCCCTTGATACGAAAGGCAACCCCTTCTCTGCAATTTCTTCAAATGCCTCGACAGCGCTTTTTAATCTCTTTATCTTTGCCGGGTCACCGGATGGACCGACGATAACAAAATCATTATGCATCACAGATCTTCTGTTAACGCCATACCCCCCTCCGACAAATTTTTCCTCCCGAAAGGGATCATGTACGAAGAGCATATCGGCCTCGCCCTTTTTTGCCATTTTCATGGCTTTTCCAGTGCCCACAGCAATAACATCTACTTTGACATTATATTTTGCCGATTTTTCATAGGCGGGAATCAGGAAGGCGAAAAGTCCGGAATTTTGAATACTTGTCGTTGATGCTATAATAAGTTCTGTCTTTTCTTTAGCCATGTTTGATACCCTCCCTTAAAGAGTCAAAGTTTGGACGGCACCATAAAAATAGATTTTGATACGTTATAAGTCCAATTTATTTTTTTCATCAATACAATGAAATATACTCATAATATCTTATATTGACTCCTTCCCTTTGACTACTTACAATAACGCCTATGGAAGACCACAGGTTAAAGGCATTCTGTCTTGTCGTTGAATTGAATAGTTTCTCAAAGGCGGCAGAGGCTAAGTTCATGACACAGTCTGCCATGAGCCACCTGATAAAAAATCTTGAAGGCGAACTCGGAATAAGACTCTTAAACAGAAAGGGCAAGGCTATAATACCAACACCTGCCGGGAAGGTTTTTTATGAACATGCGAAACAGATTCTTGAACAGTATCGAAGACTGGAAAATGACATTTATACTATGGTCCAAAAGACTAAAGGCACGTTATATATTGGAGCAAGCATGACTGCTGCAACATATCTACTGCCGCAGGTATTTTACAATTTCTCTAAGAACTATCCGGAAGTACAAATAGAATTATCAGTATCGGATACGGAAAGGATAATACATGACCTTCACGAGAGGAAAATTGATATAGGAATTGTTGAGAGGAAAATAAGAAATTCGGGTGTCTTTTTAAAGGAGATTGCCCGGGATGAGATAGTAATCATTACATCCGAAGATAATCCATTGACAAAGAAAAAGTCTCTGAAGCCTCAAGATTTAACATCCCAACCATTTATCATGCCTGAGGCAGGTTCGGATATGAGGGAATTCATAGATGATTTTCTGCACAACTTGAAGATAAATCCAAAGGAAATAAAGGTACTAATGACACTTGGCAATACCGAGCTAATAGTACAGATGGTTCAGTCGGGGATGGGCATATCCTTTGTCTCAAAATGGTCTGTTTTTAAGACAATAAAGGATAGCTCTATTAAGCTGCTGGACATATCAGGCAGGAAAATAAAGAGAAGGTTTTATCTCGCCGGCATAGAAAAAGAGCCTTCAACAACAGTCGGAAAGACTTTCTGGAATTTTATAAAAGAATATAGATTTTTTATGCCGTTTTGATTGTGATTGAAGCTCCCCGCAGCCCGCCTTGGGCGGACGGGAAATCTCCGTATGCAAGGTAAAATGCATCGTATTCGCTCGCTAACCCCGCTGCAAGCAGCGGAGAACGCGCTCGCTATGCATGTTCAGCCTTCCGGACTCTCAGAGTCTTCTTCATTTCCGCACAAGGATAAACAATAAGGCAGAGAGGGCGGCTGTCCCCGCCCCATAATAAAAAGTAGCCTCCGGGCCGATGGCATCCCAGAGAAGGCCGCCGATCATACTGGCCGGCAAAACTGCCAGGCCTATGGCCATGTGATAAAGCCCAAAGCCGGTAGCCTTGAAGTCAGGCGGGACTATCGAGGCCAGATAGGCCCGCTGCACGCCCTCGCTTATCCCCATAAACAGGCCATAAATGGGGAAAAGCAGCCAGGCGTGGCCGGGGTGGGTGGCCAGGCCAAAGCCAAGATATACGACGGCAAAAAGGACAAACCCCAGTGTAACCAGCCGCCTTTTGCCAAAACGGTCGGCCAGTACGCCGGCCGGCCAGGCCGATAGGGCATAAACCAAATTGAAGGTCAGATAGGCTAAAGGAACAAGCGCTGTCTTGACCCCCAGGGTTTGCGCCCTCAGGATGAGGAAGACATCGCTCGAATTGCCCAGGGCAAAAACAGTTATAACGGCCAGAAAACGCTTATAAGAACCATCAAACCTTTTTAAATCGAATTTAAAGCGTTCGCTCGCAGCCGGTTTTTCCCTCTTTTTTTCAGTGACAAAGGCGGCGGCGACAAAAACCGCCGCCAGGCCTGGAATTATAGACAGCCAGAATACAAGCCGGTAGTTACCGTGGTAGATGGACAAAATGGCAAAAGCTAAAAGCGGGCCAACCACGGCCCCAAGCGTATCCATGGCGCGATGAAAGCCGAAGGAGCGGCCCAGATGGGTTGGCGGAGTGGATTCCGCTATGATCACGTCTCGCGGGGCAGTGCGGACGCCCTTGCCGACACGGTCTATGAAACGCGCCGAGAGCACGTGCCCCCAGTGCGCGGCCAAGGCCATAAAGGGACGGCTGGCAGTGGAGATGCCGTAGCCAAAGACCATTAGAATCTTGCGCCGGCCAATTCGGTCAGAAAGCCAGCCGGAAAACAGTTTGACCAAACTCGCCGTGCTTTCGGCGATGCCCTCAATGACACCTATGACGGCCTTGTTTACGCCGAGAACCGAGGCCAGAAAGATAGGCACCAGGGGGTAGATCATCTCGGAACCAACGTCCGTAAAGAAGCTTACCAATCCGCTGAAAAAGACGTTCCTTTCAAAACCCAGTATCTTTCCCGGTTGCCCCTTAAGGCGCTGCATAGCTGCTTCCGCCTTTAGCCATACCATAGCACGATAGAGGAAGAAAGATGTTCAAAAGAAATTATTGGAGCCTCTTGCAAAAGCCTTGTAAATGGCGTTCTTGTCATTCCGGCGAAAGCCGGAATCCAGTAATTTTAAGCAGATTGAGATACCTCTGGACACCGGTGCCTGCCCCGGACTCCGATCCGGGGTTCACCGGTGTGACGATTTTTACAAGAGCCTCATTGGGATAACAATTTGTGATGGTCGCCTTTCCCGGAGGGGTGATAAAAAACGCGTATTGACAACTCCGTATAAAGCCTATGTTCGTATTTCCTCCAGCCGTTTCAAATTGGCATCTATTTTCTCCAGACGGGCGACAAATTCCTGCACTTTGCCTTTTTCCTTGTCGATTATCCCGGCCGGGGCGCGTTCCAGGAAGTCCCGGTTAGCCAGCTTGTTCTGTATCCGTTTCAGCTCTGTCCGGAGTTTGCCTGCCTCTTTCTGCAGTTTTGCGGTTTCTGCGGAGATATCGATTACTCCTTCGAGGAGCAGGTAGGTCTCGACCTGATCGGTTATACAGGACACCGCCCCCTTAGGCCGCTCACCATCAGCGCGTATCTCAAGACCTTCTACCTTAGCCAGGTTCTTTAGGAAAATCCCATGTCTGAAAATAAGCTCACGTGCCGGCTCGCTTCCGCTGAGGACGATTATGTTTACCTTTTGAGCCGGATGGACATTCATCTCGCTGCGCAGGTTGCGTATTCCGGTTATCACATCCATAAGCAAGTCCATCTGCCCTTCACTCTCCAGATCCTCCGGATAATCCTTGCTCTCTGGAAAGGAGGCCTCCATGATGCTTCCGGCGCTTCCCGGCAGATAATGCCATAATTCCTCGGTAACAAAAGGAATGGAAGGATGGAGCAGGCGCAGGCTGGCGCTCAGCACCGAGAGCATGACCTGCTGTGTGGCATTGCGTGACTCCTGGTCTTCGGTAAGATAAAGAGTGGGTTTAATCATTTCCAGGTACCAGTCACAGTACTCACGCCAGAAAAACTGGTAGAGGGCCTGGGCCGCATCATTAAAACGATAGTCATCCAGACTTTCTCTTACCGTGTCTATAACCCTTTTCATGCGGCTTAATATCCACCGATTTTCCAGCGAAAGACGGGAGGCGGGCCGGGGGATCTCTACCGTCCGGCATCCAACCGCGTTCATCAGTACGAAACGTGCGGCATTCCAGATCTTATTGATAAAATGGCGGTAACCCTCGATGCGCTGTTCAGAGAGGCGGATATCCCGTCCCTGCGCAGCAAATGCCGCCAGGGTGAAGCGAAAGGCGTCCGTCCCATACTTATCCATGACGATGAGCGGGTCAATGACATTACCCTTGGATTTGCTCATCTTCTGGCCCTCAGCGTCGCGCACCAGGGCATGTATGTAAACATCCTTAAAGGGAACTTCACCCATAAAATGGAGGCCCATCATCAGCATGCGAGCCACCCAGAAAAAGAGGATGTCGAAACCGGTGATGAGCACGGATGTGGGATAGAACAGCTTCAGCTCTCTGGTCTCCTCCGGCCAGCCCAGGGTAGAAAACGGCCATAAGGCCGAACTGAACCATGTATCCAGGACGTCTTCTTCCTGCCGGATATTTTTGCCTGCACATTTTGGGCAGATCAGCGGCGCCGCGGTATCGACAATGGTCTCGCCACAGTCATCACAGAACCAGGCGGGAATGCGGTGCCCCCACCAGATCTGGCGGGATATACACCAGTCACGGATGTTATGCATCCAGTCAAAATAGGTATTTTCCCACATCTTGGGTATTATGCGGGTTTGGCCGGTCTCAACCGCAGCGATGGCCCTTTCGGCCAGCGGCTTTACCGAGACAAACCACTGTTTGGAAAGAGTAGGCTCGACTACCGTCTTGCAGCGATAGCAGTGCCCCACGGCATGTTCCAGGGGTTCAACTTTTTCCAGGAGTCCTTCGGCCTCAAGATCCGCCACCACCTTTTTACGGCACTCATAGCGGTCCAGCCCCCGGTATGAACCGGCCTCATCGTTCATGTGTCCGGTCTCATCCATGACCTTAACCGCAGGTAATTTGTGACGCAGGCCGATTTCAAGGTCGTTGGGGTCGTGGGCCGGTGTTACTTTCAGGGCCCCGGTGCCGAAGGAAGGATCGACATAAGAATCAGAGATAACCGGTATGGCCCTTTTTAAAAGGGGTAGGATAAGATTTCTCCCGATTACATTCTTATACCTTTCGTCCTCAGGGCTTACGGCTACCGCCGTGTCGCCGAGCATGGTCTCCGGCCGGGTCGTGGCCACTACTACATAGCCGGATCCGTCGGCGTAGGGATAACGGATATGATAGAGGCTCCCCTTATGGTTATCATGTTCTACTTCGAGGTCGGCCAGGGCCGTCTGGCAGCGCGGGCACCAGTTGATAATGTAATCGCCTCTATAGATAAGTCCTTCGCGATATAACCGGACGAATACCTCCCGCACCGCCCGTGACAACCCTTCGTCCATGGTAAATCGCTGCCGGCTCCAGTCACAGGCGCACCCCAGTCTCTTGAGTTGGTTGATGATTTGCCCGCCGGATTCCTCTTTCCACCGCCAGACACGCTCGATGAATCTCTCCCGACCGACGGTATGCCGGTCCAGCCCGTCGGCCGCCAGTTGCCTTTCCACCACGTTTTGTGTGGCTATGCCCGCATGATCGGTCCCCGGCACCCAGAGAGTATTGCAGCCGGCCATCCTTTTATAACGTATTAATATATCCTGCAGGATATTGTTAAGGGCATGGCCCATGTGCAGGGAACCGGTGATGTTCGGGGGAGGAATGACTATGGAATAAGGCCGCTTCTCGTCCGTTACTTTCGCCACAAAGAGCCCTTCCTGTTCCCAGAAAGAGTACCACCTCTTTTCCACCTCGTGCGGTTCGTAGGCCTTCGGTAATATTTCTTCTGTTGTGGATATCGCTTCAGCCATACAATCAGTTTTCCTTCCAGCTGTCCTGGGACGCGGATGAACGCAGATTCGATTAATTCATAAAAAAAGTTTTTCACCGCAGAGCACGCAGAGAAAAATTTTAACTTATTTAATATGTTATCTCGGCGTTCTCGGCGACCTCTGCGGTAGATTTTACTTTTTAAATTTCGAACTTACTGCGGACATCGACAAAAATTGGCGTCCGGTAAATGTAACGATTTTAGTCAATAATTAAGGGAAGTTAACACAGGGCATTTCCAGGTGTCAAGGCTTAATAGATCATCCAGGGCTTGGGGATAAAGATGCTTTCATACAGGTTGAGGGCGTAACGATCGGTCATACCGGCAATGAAGTCACAGGCCATCCTTTCCCTGGGAGTATCGGGTGGATATACTTTAGCTTCTTTGTCAAAGACATTTTCTTTTTCCAATAGGTAGTAATAGAGTTCTTCCAGGATTTTTTTGGCCTTGATAAATTCCTTATGAACTATCTCAGATTCATAGACATTTTGATAAAGAAATTCCCGCAATTCCAGCATAACCTCCATTGTAGCAGGCCTGATAACCAATTTTGGGCCGCCAGCCTGAATAGTAGAATCTATCAAGTCCAGTACCATGGTCCCAATGCGTTTGGAATGGCTTTTACCTAATGCTTTGACGCAGGAATCCGGTATGTCCTTGATGGAGATTACATTACCACGAATAGCATCGTCTATATCATGACTTATATAGGCAATGATATCCGCTATACGCACAATCTGTCCTTCCAAGTCCGAACTCAGTTCTTCAGTATTTTCCGGTAGAATCTGCCCCCGTCCCTTGGAGTGTTTTAAAATTCCCTCCCTGACCTCATAGGTTAGGTTCAACCCGCGGCCGTTATTTTCCAGTATATCCACAACCCGCAAACTTTGTTCATAATGGGCAAACCCCCCCGGATATATGGCATTCAGCACCGCTTCCCCGGCATGGCCAAATGGGGTATGGCCGAGGTCATGTCCCAGGGCGATAGCCTCGGTTAAGTCTTCATTTAGTCTCAGGGCCCGGGCTATGGTACGGGCTATCTGTGCCACCTCGAGGGCGTGGGTTAGTCTGGTGCGGTAATGGTCGCCGGTGGGGGAAAGGAAGACCTGGGTCTTGTGTTTTAGACGACGGAAGGATTTACAGTGGAGAATACGATCCCGGTCCCGTTGAAAGGTCGTGCGCACCGGACATTCCTTCTCCGGTATCTGACGGCCGCGGCTTTGGGCGCTGAGGGCGGCATACGGAGAAAGGTTTTTTCTCTCCTGTTCTTCAAGTTTCTGCCGTATAGATTCGGACAATTGCTTTTTTCTTCCTTTCTGGTATGATACTTTTCTAGCCGCCCTCACGCTCTCCTATCATTTTTTGAACGGGGTGTCAATCTCTGCAGCCACGAAGTCACGAAGACACGAAGTCACGAAGACACGAAGGATGAATATGAATGTATTGTTGCGAAGAGTATCGGTATTAAGAAAATTATACCCTTGGTGTCTTTGTGTCTTAGTGGCTGAAGGATTAAATGTTAGGCCGAAAATAGGATGAGATGAACAAGATACTATTTTCCTACCTGCTGAAAGAGATACTGCCTACTTTTTTTACCTCCCTCTTTGTTCTTACCTCCATCCTGCTTTTAGGAAAGATGGCCCCTATGGCCGAACTCCTGCTAACCCGGGGCCTGTCTTTCGGGAGTATCCTGCAGATAGTGGTATTTGTGCTTCCGCACCTTCTCCTATTTGCCCTTCCTATGGCTACGCTTCTGGGAACCCTGCTCACCTACACCAGGATGGCCAAGGATCGGGAGATATTGGCTATCAAGGCATCCGGGATAAGCTTTTATCAATTGCTGCCTCCGGCTATTCTGGTATCCATTGCGGCCTATCTGCTTACTTTATTTACCGCGGTTTATGCGCAACCCTGGGGAAATTATGCCCTGAAGACCCTTCTTTTCAGGATAATGCAGATCCGGGCCGATTTAGGGGTGCGGGAGGGTGAATTCAGTGATGCCTTCAAGGATATCGTTATATATGTCCGAAATATTTCCAGAGAAAATGGCCGGCTGGACGGCGTTTATATAAGCGATGTGAGAAGGCCGGAGGCCGGCAACGCCATTGTGGCCAGGGAAGGATGGATTGTCCCCCGGCCGGAGCGCCTGGTCCTGGTTCTTTATCTGCGGGACGGCAGCATTCACCGTGTTGGGAGGGATTGGCGATCGGCCCAGACCATCCACTTCGAGAAATATGCCTTGACCCTGGGCCCCCAATCTACAGGTCATAGTGAGATAGTGGAAAAGGGTAAAAGTGAGATGTCTCTGGGTGAGATACGGGACAGGCTAAAGGAAGCCCCGCTTGCCTCCCCGGAATATTATTCGTTGCTCATGGAATTACACCGGAAGATGGCCTTGCCCGTAGCCTGCATTATCCTGGGACTGGTGGGGGCCGCTCTGGGCGCCCAATCAAGATTTGCCGGCACTTCATTTGGCATATCCATCGGCCTTACGGTCTTCCTCCTTTATTATTTGATGTTGGCCCTGGCCAAGGGGCTGGGGGAAACAGGGGTGGTCTATCCTGCTATCGGCATGTGGGTGCCTAATATCATATTTGCTCTCCTGGCCGTTTACCTCATAGTGAAGACCAACGGGGAACGTCCCATCTGGTTCATGGAAATATTGCAACGTCTATCCGAACGCCTGGAAAGATCGAAGGACACCGCCGCCATTAGCCGCAAAGGGCGCGAAGATGAGTAGAAAGCTCAAAACTCGAAGTTCAAGGTTTAAGGTTCAAACTAAGATGTAATCAAAAATATACCATTAAATCTCCCCTACCCCCTCTTTTCCAAAGAGGGGGATGTAATTTCCCCCTTTGGAAAAGAGGGATACAGGGGGATTTTCTGATGAAAGCCGGAAGTTCGAATGTACGTACTAAATCGCTACATACTCAAGGAGTTTATACGCCTCTTTCTTCTGGTACTCGGTATCTTTGTCTTCATCTATCTTCTGGTCGATTTCTTTGAAAAGATAGACAACTTCCTGGAGGTCAATCTGCCGGCCTCCGCTATGCTGACGTATTTTGTGTATAAGATTCCCTTGATTATAACCCAGATGGAGCCGGTAGCAGTTCTCATGGCCGGGGTTTTGACTATCAGCCTGCTTATTCGCGGCAATGAGATGCTGGCCATGAAATCTATCGGGAGAAATCTCTTGCAGACGACCAAACCGATCTTCTGGGCCGCATTCCTTTTGAGCGTTCTGCTTTTTCAGATAAAGGAAGGTGTTGTCCCCTTAACTATGGTGAAGACTAATTTTATATGGGATGTACAGGTTAAGAAAAAGCAGCCCAAGGGGTTACTTGGAAAAGATAAGTTCTGGTTTAAAGGGGAGAACGCCATATATTCCATCGGCCACTTTAGCCCGGACCGGAAGCTCCTGCGGGATATAGAAATTTTCGTTTTTGACCAAGACTTTTACCCGAAAAAAATTATCTATGCCCGCGCAGCCAGGTGGACCAATCATAGTTGGCTTTTCAAGGAAGGCCGGCTGAAGACCCTGGAGAGCGATAGATCTTATAAAATAATCCCTTTTGATGAGCAATTTATTAACCTGGCCGAACGGCCGGCAGATTTCAGGGAGATGACCAAAAAAGCAGACGAAATGAGCTTCGAAGAGCTCTCGGCTTATATTCAGAAGCTGAAACACCAGGGGCAGGACACGACCCCTTACCGGGTAGATTTACAGGCGAGGCTTGCGTACCCGGTACTAGGCCCGATT
>Ga0068714_10004759_pt1 | contig 14919 bp, 8 predicted proteins | sample MTBNYHSulfiMetaG_FD_62988 | JGI IMG/M metagenome (GOLD analysis project Ga0068714, IMG submission 62988) | Enrichment culture microbial communities from rom New York Harbor, USA that are MTBE-degrading - MTBE-NYH (New York Harbor Sulfidogenic)... | ecosystem: Environmental > Aquatic > Marine >... | reverse complement strand
GACCGGAAGAATGGGAAGTTGTTGCCATCCTGTTCAGTTGAAGCTCTGCAGGATATGGACATTATTACGGATGATGAGGAAGTTCATGAAGCCAGAAAGACTGCACTTGAACTTTTACTCAGTGAGCATGTAGGTGATTGTGAAGCACCCTGCAAAATCACCTGTCCAGCCAATATGGACATCCCTTTGATGAACCGCTTACTCTCGAAAGGTGATTTTTCGACAGCACTAAGGATTGTGAAAAATGATATTGCACTCCCTTCTGTTTTGGGCAGGATCTGTCCTGCTCCCTGTGAAGGGGCCTGCAGGCGTAAATTTCATGATGAACCAGTCGCTATTTGCCTGCTGAAAAGATTTGCAGGGGATAATGATCTTTTACAGGAAATAAATTATTTACCGGAGATTGCAGATAAAACCGGTTTCAGGGTTGCTGTCATCGGAAGCGGCCCTGCAGGACTTTCAGCGGCTTATTATTTGCAACTGCGGGGTCATCAGTGTGATGTTTATGATAAAGAATCCCATCCGGGCGGTGAATTGCGCAAATCAATTCCTGAAGATATTCTTCCAAAAGATGTGCTCGATAAAGAGATCGGTATAATTGAGAAGACAGGTGTTCGTTTTATCCTTAATCATCCCGTTGACAAACAGTCCTTCCCGGATCTCATGCGAAATTATAATGCTCTTATTATTGCTTGCAGGCTGGATGAGGAGAATATTGTATCATGGGGATTGGAATTCTCAGGTACCGGGATTAAGGTTGAAAAAGATATATATCAGACTGGAATTACTAAAGTATTCGCAGCAGGCAGTGCACTTCGGGCTTCGAAAATGGCCATCAGATCACTGGGACAGGGAAAGCAGGCCGCCTTCAGCGTAGACCAGTTCCTGAGGAATGAGAAAATAGTGGGGCAACCTGCCAGTTTTAATTCAAAATTCGGAAAGCTTCTTGCTGATGAGTATGCGGAATATCAGAAAGAATCTGTTCCATATAATCGCTTGCATCCACGTGGAGGAATAAGTGAAGGATTTTCTGCAGATGAGGTGATCAGAGAGGCAGCAAGATGCCTTCATTGTGACTGTCGGAGCAAGAATAATTGTCTGCTTAGGAATTATTCAGAAGAGTATAAAGCAAATCAGAGAAGATTTGCACTTGAAAATCGTAATAAAATCAAGAAATCAGATCAGCATGATCTGGTCATTTATGAACCCGCTAAATGTATCAAATGTGGCAGATGTGTAAGGATTACCGGTTTTTATAAGGAAAAATTCGGATTTACATTTATTGGCAGGGGATTTGATGTGGAAATAGGAGTTCCTTTCAGTGAGGGATTAAAACTGGCACTTACAAAAACTGCTGAAGAGGTTGTGAAGGCATGCCCGACGGGTGCACTGGCAATAAAAAAGGAACCAGAATGATGAGTAAAGGGATTTAAACCCGCGGCAATAATTTGAAAAATTGAACTGATAGTGAAGAAACTTTATAATAATAGTTATAGATCCGTTGGAATATCTTATGCATTATGATAAAATTTATTAAGTATATCTTGATAATTCTTTTACCTTCTGCCGTTATGGCCCAGGACAGGAATTGCTGGCCCCTGTTCCGGGGTGATCCTGAATTAAGAGGGGTAAGCTATGCACATCTACCCGTTTCTCCCCGACTGCTATGGTCATATAAAGCTGCGGATGCCATAAAATCATCCCCGGTTGTGTGTGATGGGAAAATTATTTTTGGTTCCGTCGACGGAAATGTATATGCTATTAATCTTAATGGAGAATTTTCATGGAGCTTTGCAACCGGGAATTCCGTTGAATCTTCTCCTCTTATCCTTGATAAGACAGTATATATTGGTAACCTGGAGGGTACTCTGTTTGCACTTGATTTGGATACAGGAAGGGAGAAATGGAAGTACAAAACTGACGGACAGATCATGGGAGCCCCGAATTATTATAAAATGGGAACTTCAGTTTTTTTAGTTATTGGAAGTTATGATTATTACCTGCATTGCGTGGACGCAGGAACCGGGATGTCAAAGTGGAAATATGAGTCGGATAACTATGTGAACGGGACGGCTGCCATTACATCAGGACTGGCGATCTTTGGCGGATGTGATGGGTTTTTACATATTATCGACATTAAAGCAGGTACCCTGAAGAGTAAAGCAGATATAGCAACCTATGTAGCCTCCTCAGCAGCAACCGGCAACGGTATGGCTTATGTGGGTGATTATGACGGACAGTTTACATGCATCAATCTGAATGAAAATAAGATTGCATGGAGATTCAAGAATGAAAAAGTACAGTTGCCCTTTATTGCTTCTCCTTCCCTGTATAAGGATAATGTGGTTGTGGGGAACAGGGATAAAAATGTGTATTGTTTCAACAAAACCACCGGGAAACTTGTTTGGACATATAACTCAGGTGGGAGAGTGGATGCTTCACCAGTGATTATTGATGGTAAAATTCTGATAGCCACAATGAACGGTGATCTTAAAGTTATCAGTGCAACAGATGCCAGTATAATCTGGAGTTACGAGCTCGGATCACCTATTAACAGTAATCCGGCTGTTATTGACGGAAAAATCATTGTGGGAGCTGACGATGGAAAGATATATTGTTTTGGAAGCAAATAAACGATAAGGCTGTTTTAAAAGTAATTTTACCCCAATGACGCAAAGAAAAAACAATTTCGAAGTTATCGGGACGAGAAGAGATAATTTATTACAATATAAAGCTTTGCTTTCTTGTTGATTATATTTGGCTTCCCCTGCCTGACGACAGGCAGGTTGACATTTGATTTTTTTCTTTTAAGAAAAGCCTTTTATGATAAACCTATTGTTATGAAAATACTAAACATTATTCCTGGATCAGGAGGGAGTTTTTATTGTGGTAATTGCCTTCGGGACAGTAAATATGTGGATGCGTTGCGAGATCAAGGGCATCAGGTGGTTAAGATACCAATGTACCTGCCTTTGTTCTCAGATGAGCATGACATTACCGACATTCCTGTATTCTATGGAGCTGTGAGCATTTATCTCAAGCAATTATACCCGATTTTTAGGAATGCGCCTGTATGGTTTGACAGGCTGCTGAATTCCAAACCTGTTCTTAAGATGGCAGCAGGTATTGCGGGGTCCACTCGTGCCAAAGGACTGGAAGAGATGACCGTTTCAATGCTCCTGGGTGAGGAGGGACAACAAAAATATGAACTTGACAGGTTGATCGAATGGATAATAATTCATTGCAGGCCTGATGTTATACATCTCTCAAATGCACTCTTACTCGGATTGGCTCACCGGCTTAAGGAAAAAATAAAAGTTCCCATTGTCTGCTCCCTGCAGGATGAAGATACATGGGTCGATGTGATGAAACCTTCAACTCGTCAACTGGTATGGAAACTTATGGAAACGAAAGCGAAAGACGTAGATGTATTTATTGCAGTAAGCGATCATTATAAAGATATAATGAAAAAAAAGATGAATATCCCCGATGATAAACTATACAGGGTTCATATTGGAATTGATCCCGGGGATTATTCATTTAAAACTCCTTCCTTAAAGAAAAGAATTATAGGTTTCATTTCACGTACATGCCATGAAAATGGATTGGATATACTGGTTGATGCATTTATTGAATTACGGCAGAGAAAAGGATTTGAGGATGTTCAACTGGCAATTACAGGAGGTTCAACAGGCGATGATACTCGTTTTATCAAAAATATCAGGAAGAAATTAAGAAGAAACAAGCTTTCAGATTTTGTCGATTTTCATGAAGTCTTTGAAGGGGATGGCCGGCAGGATTTTTTTTCAAAGATTTCATTGCTTTCAGTGCCGGTCAGAAATGGTGAGGCTTTTGGAATATACCTTCTCGAAGCCATGGCTTCTGGTATACCTGTTGTCCAACCGGCTGTAGGCGCTTTTCCTGAAATTGTAAAACTCGCCAAAGGAGGGATCTTGTATCAACTGAACTCACCTGCACAACTTGCAGATGCCCTGGCCGGACTGCTCCCGGATACCGATCTACTAGATAAACTGAGTTCAGATGGTCGTGCAGGAATAGAGAAGCATTTTAATACTTCAAAACTTACAATAGAGATTATCAGGATTTATTCAGAGATCATTGAAAAAAAAACAGAATCAGAAAATGTTGTTAAAACTTGATGAGATAAGGAAAAGTTACGGTTCTGCTTTTGCAGGAAACCTAAGGGAGGTGCTGGCCGGCGTAAATTGCGAGCTGTCTGAAGGAGAAAGTCTCGCTATACTGGGTCCGTCCGGTTCCGGCAAAACAACCCTGCTCAATATTATTGGATCTCTTGATTATCCAGATGCAGGTCAGGTATATTTCAGGGATGAGAAAATTACTTCATTTTCTGAAAAGGAGATGGAATCATTCAGGAACAATCAGATTGGATATATTTTTCAACTCCACCACCTTCTTCCCCAGTGCACCCTTATGGAAAACGTGCTGATCCCTGCAATGACCCTTACCGATAAAGCCGAGAAAGCCAGGCGACTTGAACGTGCAGGAATATTAATGAGGCGTGTCGGGATCTGGGAAGTACGTGAACAGAAACCGGGTCAGCTTTCTGGTGGCGAATGTCAGCGGACCGCCGTCATCAGGGCTATGATCAATTCCCCCTCCCTTCTGCTCGCTGACGAACCTACAGGTGCCCTGGATGCTGAAAATGCAGAAAAATTAGCCGACTTGCTGGTAGAGATAAATAAAACCGACAAAGTTGCCATTATAGTTGTTACACATTCAAAATCACTGGCAGAAAAGATGGATTCGATTTATGAGATTAAAAGCGGCCGCCTGATAAAAATGAAGACCTGAAGATGAATACCCGTAAACTGGTAATACGGAATCTTACTTATTTCTGGAAGAAAAATCTGACAGTTGTTCTCGGTATAGCCATCGCTTCTGCCGTTCTGACAGGAGCCCTTATGGTTGGGGATTCTGTGGTATTCAACCTTAAACGGATTATCAATCTCAGGTTAGGAAATGTTGATTTCACTCTTAATACAGGTGAGAGATTTATAACTGCTGGTCTGGCTGATAATCTTCAGGATGAACTGAATACAGCAGTGGCACCCGTATTAATGTTTCAGGGAATAGCTGTTTCCGGAGGAGGACAGAAAAGAGTAAACAGAATTCAGATGCTCGGGATCGATTCACGGTTCGACAGAGCAATGGGCATTCATGCATTCTATGACAGTATCTCCACGGATGAAGTCATTGTTTCTCTTAACCTGGCAGCCCGTCTCGATGTAAAGGAGGGTGATGAGGTGCTTTTTCGCATCACCAGGGCCAGTCTTGTTCCATTAAATACTCCTTTTGTTTCGGATGAAGAACCAATAGTATCTGCTAACCTGAAAATAAAAGCAATCGCAGGAGATGATCAGATCGGAAGATTTAATCTGCGTATTTCTCAAAGAAGTCCTTTTAATGCATTTGTTTCATTGAGTTTCCTGAATCAGTTAATGGATCTCCATGACAGGGCGAATATCTTGCTTTTTTCAGGAAATTCATCATTGACAAAAGAATCAATCATATCTTCCGTTCAAAGAACCTGGTCATTGGAAGACGCAGGATTGTCAATTCGTAAAACAGCAATGACGGGTGAAACAGAGTTATTGTCTGAAAGGGTCTTTCTCGATGAACCGGTACTTGATGCTGTAAAAAAAATCCCGGGGCCTAAAAACTTTATCCTTACTTATTTCGTGAATGATCTTTCATCTGCAAAGAAATCCACTCCATATTCTTTTGTCTCAACTTTACCGGACAGTATTATTGGCCAGAATGAAATTATTGTTAATAAATGGCTTGCTGATGACCAGGGAATTACATACGGGGATAGTATCAGGATTAAGTATTATAAGGTAGGACCGTTACGCAGGCTTATTGAATCAGAAAACCGATTTATCATTAAAAAGGTAGTACCTGTCAGGGATCAGTTTGCCGATAAGGATCTTATGCCGGTTATCCCGGGTTTATCCGATGCCGGCAATTGCAGGGATTGGGATACGGGAGTGCCTGTAAAACTTGAAAATATCCGGAATAAGGATGAAAAATACTGGGAGCAGTACAGAGGAACACCAAAAGCATTTATTTCACAATCCATGGCTGAAAAGATCTGGAAAAATCCCTATGGATCATATACTGCAGTCAGGTTTGGTATAAATGAAATAAGCACTGAGAATATCATCAGATCGATCACAAAAGAAATTCATCCTGTTTATCTTGGATTTAATGTTGGTTCTGTCCGGGATGAAAGCCTGTTTGCGGCAAACCACGGTGTGAATTTCAGCGAGTTATTCATAGGATTGAGCTTTTTTGTCATGCTGGCAGCTATCATACTAACTGTTCTGTTGCTTGTACTTAATCTGGAAGGCCGACAGGAACAGGTTGAGACGCTTTCCGCTCTTGGAATTCCACATAGAACGATAAGAAAAGTTATTTTAATGGAGAGCCTTCTGGTTTCGGTTACTGGGACACTACTGGGAATTGCCGGGGCTATTTTGTATACCGGACTTGTCTTTAGGGCACTGAACGGGATATGGATGGATATTGTGAGGACTGATGTCATGAAGATGATCATCACTGCACCTGCCATCATGAAAGGTTTTATATTCAGCCTGGTTATTTCATGGATCGCTTTGTTTTTTACTGTTCGTCGGTTTTTATTGCCTGAATATGATAAATCCGACGTGATGTGGCGAAAGAGTAAAAGTATGACCTGGATGAAAATAACATTAATCACGGCATTTCTTGCAGGATTAATCTCAATAGTGCTGATAACTACCCAGATCATCAGTAAGGAAATTGTAAATGCAGGAATATTTTTTATGTCGGGAGGATTAATGCTCCTTTCCATTTTATTGATCTTTTATTATTATCTGGACAATTTGAGAATGCAAAAGAATGGTCTTCTGAATATTAATACTTTGATTATAAAAAACATCCTGAGAAATAAAAGGCGAAGCCTGAGTATTATTGTATTGCTGTCGATTGGCACATTCATTGTGATTTCGACAGGTGCTAACAGAAAAGACTTATTTATCAGATCAAATGAACGATCAAGTGGAACAGGAGGTTTCCTTTTTATTGCTGAATCGACAGTCCCGTTTTCAAGGGATCTGAATGATATGCAAATAAGGGCAGAAAAAGGATTAAGCGGGAATTACAACATTGTTCAACTCTCCAGGGCGGAAGGAGATGATGCAAGCTGTCTTAATCTTAACAGGATTTCCAATCCTCAGATTCTGGGAGCAGATCCAAATAAATTGTCCGGAAGATTTAGTTTTGTCTCACGAACAGGATTTCTGGATAATAATACTCCATGGCTTTCACTTGATCAATCGTTGGAGGATAATGTGATTCCGGCGATTGCAGATGAAACGGTAATAAAATGGAGCCTTGGAAAGAAAGTTGGTGACACCCTGGTTTATATTGATAATCACGGAAACAGCCTAAACCTGTTGTTAATAGGAGGATTGGCCAATTCCATATTCCAGGGGAATGTTATAATTTCAAATGAGAATTTCCGGAAACATTTTCCTGATAAGAACGGATCAAATTTTTTTCTGGTTGATGGTCCGGCAGAATCCGTTGCAATGATTGAAGATGAGTTAAGAACAGCCTTAAGAGACTATGGGATAGAGATTGAATCCGCTCCGGGAAAACTTGCTGAATTTAATTCCGTGGAAAACACATATCTTTCAATATTCCTGGTAATGGGAGCATTAGCAATACTGATCGGGACAGCAGGGCTTGGATTGATCCTTGCCCGAAGTATTCTTGAACGTAAAAAAGAGATTGCCCTGTTCAGGGCTGTCGGCATCAGCCGGAAAAAAATCATGCTTCTTATTATGAAGGAGTATATCATATTACTTTTATCGGGAATACTTGTAGGGGCAATAACTTCAACGATTGCGATCCTGCCTTCCCTTATCAGTCCAAATACAGGAATATCATTTTCTTCAATAGTATTTTTGACGATAATATTACTTGTAAACGGGATCCTGTGGATATTACTCCTTGCCAGGATATATCTGAAGGATCCTGCAATTAGCTATGCTCTCAGAAATGAGTGAGTAAAAGTACCGCCCTATATTTATAATTGGCCAGCTATATTTGCCTAAGGGAGTTATAATTTATTTAAAAAGCCAACCAGTTTATTAAGGTCTGCAAGATCATTTACCTTGATTTTCTCATTTTTAATAAAATCCTGTGCGGATTTATTATTGCTGAATATACTTGTCAGGTCTTTCCTGGAAGAGATCTTTCTTAAAGGCATGTCTTCCACTTTAAGATAATATTCGTCCTTGTTGTTAAGGAATCTTTCAGGAACAGGATCCGCATATGGCCTGGGGGCAACATAAGGATGATAGGCAACGGATTTTTTAACAAAGATGGAATATTTCCCCGTATTCTGAATGAAAAAATAGCTCAATTTGCTAGTATCCTCAGGAAGAGGTTCGACACCAATCAGGTCATCATCATATTGGATAGTTTTTATATCTTTTTTGTTTACCCAGAGAGTTAAATCATCTTTTTTAAATTCTATTTCATCCAGGTAGAGATCATACCGGAGAGGGACATTGAGTGAACTGCCATCTATCAGGGTTACTTCACAATTAGTCATGTTGCTGGTATAATATGGACTGCCTTCAATACTGGCATAATTCAATTTCATGTTTGATTTTCTTGCTGCTACAACCTCCCAGTCAGTCGAAAAAGAACTTGGCTCAACCATCTGGGAATATGAATAAAATAATGGTATGTAAAACAGAACTGAAAGTATGAAAGCTTTCTTCATTTTGATTTTTTTAAAATATTTTAGTTACTATTGACCGTATAAAAATAAATAAAAATGGTGATTATTTATTATGCACATAAATCGTACCAAACAAATAAGTATAGATTCAGATAAAAAAGAATTTGATGAAAAATGATTTTATAACAGATAATCTCGGACTTAAAATCATTAATCATTAACATTCCCGAAAATTCAGAATGAACCGGAAAGCATATAGTTTTTTGTATTACAGATCAGGGAGGAATAAAAAAAGTATCCGGGACGATTTGTTTCAATTTTACGCATAAGATGCAATACAGGTGTTCCGGGTTTTATCTGGAGGTAAGCAGCAATTTGTTTCCCTGCCTTGATAGCCCTGAACTTTTGTTCTCCCCCTCGCACTTCAATCCGGTAATGCTTTCTCAGAACTTCAAACAGTGATTTATTTTCAAAATTCCTGCTGCAGAATCTTGGCAGATTAAGATTTGGAAGAAAGTTAATGTCATAAAATACAGGTTTATCACTTACTAATCTCAGTCTTTCCATCTTAATACAACCTATATCTTTTTCGTTCTCTGTAAGTTCAAAAAAGAAAGGTTCATCCCATTTCTGAACTTTAGGTCTGGAAATTATCCGGGTTTGAAGATTCTTTTTTCCTATCGCGGACGTTGTTCCAAAGATTGATAAAATACCTATTTCCTTTGGCAATCCGCATACAATGCTTCCCTTACCTTTATGCTTCTTGATGTAACCCTCATTGACAAGGGCATCAAGTGCGTGCCTGATCGTAGGTCTTGTAAGATTATGGAGAGCACACAATTCATTTTCGCTCGGCAGTAAATCACCTTCCCTGTAAAGATTCTCTTCGATTTGTCTCCTTAATTGTTCATATAATTTCCTGTATTGCGGGATTGACATCATCTGAAAGATTGGTAAAAATTTAGATCCTGTAATTTTCTTATGAATTACTTGTATATACAAGTTTTATTAATATCTTTGTATGATAAATTATTTTATTTGTTATATTACTGAGATACAAATATATATTAATAATTTGAATTATTGTTGTAATTACATGTATTTATTAAGTAAAATATTTTCATTCACTTTTAAATCAGATTATATATGGCAAAACCTGTAATTATGCCTCGTCTGGGACAGTCGGTTGAAAGTTGCATTATAGCCCAATGGATTAAGAAAAAAGGAGATGAAATAGTAAAAGGGGATATACTGTTGTCATATGAGACCGACAAGGCCAGCTTTGACCTGGAAGCGGAGGATGAAGGAATATTGCTGGAAGTGTTTTTTCAGGATGGAGATGAGGTGCCTGTATTAAGTAATATCGGAGTAATAGGGAATCCGGGAGAACAATATGATGAATTTCTTCCGGACGCGGCCGTACCCGAAAAAAAAACTGATCAGTCAGGCCCTGAAGAAACTGAAACAAAGGTAAAAGAATCAGCTGATAAAGATGATCGTATCATTCATCCCTCACAGGGTGAACCCGTCCGGGAATTAAGGATATCTCCCCGTGCCAGGAAACTGGCGGAAAAACTTGGTGTTTATTACAAATCCATTAAAGGTACAGGCCCTGATGGAAGGATCGTTGAAAACGATATTGAAGCAGCAGCTCTTAACCGACCCCGGCTTACTCCGACTGCAGCAGGAATTATCAAAGAGACTCTGTTGGTGCCCCCGGGATCCGGAACCGGTATTGGGGAAAGAGTAACCGGGAAAGACCTTGTTTCTGCTACCCCTGAGTCTGATGATACAGAAATTGTGAAACTTTCCAACATCAGGAAACTTATTGCCAGGGGAATGTTCAATTCCCTGCAAAACTCGGCCCAGCTCACCCATCATACCAGTGCTGATGCCCGGTTTATACTGTCTTTGCGGGAAGAAATAAAGAGGAAGATCAAGGAAGGAAGTATCATTGAAAATATTACTTTAAATGATATGGTTTGCTTTGCAGTCATAAAAGCACTCAGGAAAAATCCTTATGCCAATGCTCATTTCCTAGGAGATTCGATCAGGCTGTTCAAAAGGGTTCATCTTGGTTTTGCTGTTGACACGGAACGTGGTCTGATCGTACCGGTAATAAAAAATGCTGACAGTTTATCGCTCCCTGAACTATCTGTTCAGCTCAAAGATCTTGCCGGCAAAGCAAAAGCAGGGAATATTGATCCTGAGCTGATTTCTTCTGAGGCAGCATCTTTTACAGTGTCAAACCTTGGCGCTTATGGGGTTGAAATGTTCACACCCGTGATAAATCTTCCCCAGACAGCTATCCTGGGAGTGAACACTATTATCTCACGCCCTACTGATATGGGTAATGGAGTTTTTGGCTTCGTTCCATATATCGGGCTTTCTCTGACCTACGATCACAGAGCTATTGATGGCGGACCGGCATCGGTCTTCCTGGGAACAATTAAAAAGGAAATAGAAACTTTCCCTTCTTCATATTCACAACTTTAAATTTTTAAACATGTATGACCTGGGAATTATTGGAGCCGGTCCCGCCGGCTACATTGCGGCTGAGAAAGCCGGAAAAAACGGGCTGAAGACAGTTTTATTCGATAATAGATATCTGGGCGGCGTATGCCTTAATGAGGGTTGTATCCCAACAAAAACCCTTCTTTTTTCTGCTAAATTATTTGAATATGCAAAGGATGGAGAAAAATACGGGATTAAATCTGATCTTGTTAACTTCGATTTTAAAATAATGAAAGCCAGGAAGGAAAAGGTTGTTAAAACTCTTGTTTCCGCGGTGGCTGCAAGGATGAAAAAAAGCGGGGTCGAAGTGATAATGTCACATGCATATATCAGCGGAAAAACATCTGAAGGGATATCGATCAAATCAGATAACAGGGAGCTAATATGTAAAAATATCCTTATTGCAACTGGATCAGAACCTCTGATTCCTGAGATTCCAGGGCTCAACAAAGATAAAATCCTTACAAGCAGGGAAGTAATTGAATTAGATCCAATTCCGGAAGATATGGTTGTTATTGGTGGAGGGGTTATCGGGATGGAATTTGCAAATCTTTTTCATTCACTGGGAGTAAATGTCACAGTTATTGAAATGCTTGATGAAATACTCGGTGGCATGGACGAGGATTGTGCTGCAATGTTAAGAAAAGACTTTGTAAAAAGAGGGATGGCTATTCATACAGGTTCAAAGGTTACCAGGGTCGATAATGACAGAGTGTTTTTCCATTCTGCCGGTAAAGAACAATCCGTTGAGAGCAGGAATATTCTTGTGGCTGCAGGAAGAAAGCCTGTAATAAAGGGATTCGGACTCGAGAACCTGAATGTTGAGATCTTCAGAGGAGGGATAAAGATTGATCAATTCTGCAAAACCAACCTGCCTGATGTTTATGCTGCAGGCGATGTTACAGGTTTTTCATTACTGGCTCATACAGCGAGCCGCGAAGCGGAAGTGGCCGTAAATAATATCCTGGGTAAGAAAGATATTATGCGTTATGAAGCCATACCTGCAGTTGTTTATACAAATCCTGAGGTCTCCGGGGTTGGGCTTACTGAAAAGGAAGCAAAAAGCAAAAACATAAAGTATAAGCTCCGAAGCCTCCCCATGGCTTATTCCGGTCGGTTTATTGCTGAAAATGAGGGAAAACAGGGATTATGTAAAGTGATTGTGGGTGAAAAATATGGAGAGATCCTCGGGATTCATATGATTGGCAATCCCTCATCTGAACTGATTTTTGGTGCAGCAATGGCCATTGAAGCCCAGCTTCGGATCAAAGATCTAAAAGAACTGGTCTTCCCGCATCCAACAGTCAGTGAAATACTTAAGGAGACTTTTTTTGAGTTTTAATCATAAATAAAGAATAAAAATATATTTAGTATGCCAAAAGAACAATTCATTGATCCGTTAGTTGTACGTCAACCTTCATTTCTCGAGTTTGGGAAAATTCCCATGAATCAGTACAATAAAACCATTGAAGAAGAACGTCAGAACTATTCTGATGATGATTTTAAAAGGATATACAGAGATATGTGCATCATCAGGGAATTTGAGACCATGCTTAACCTGATTAAAACACAGGGTGAATACCAGGGTATACCCTACGATCATCCGGGCCCCGCCCATCTCTCAATCGGACAGGAAGCTGCAGCCGTCGGTATGGCATATAATTTAGGTATTGAAGATTATATTTTCGGATCTCACCGGAGTCATGGAGAAATCCTTGCCAAAGGTTTGTCAGCCATACATCAGCTAAAGCCTGAGGAATTACTGAAAATAATGGAAAATTTCCTTGGTGGGAATACTTTAAAGGTTGTTCAAAAGGATTTCAGGGGTGATGTAAAAGATCTCGCGGTCAGATTCCTCATCTACGGGACCCTGGCTGAGATCTTCGCCCGTGAGAATGGTTTTAACAAGGGACTGGGAGGTTCGATGCATGCGTTCTTCACTCCATTCGGAGTTTATCCAAATAATGCCATTGTCGGTGGTTCCGGGGATATTGCAGTAGGGGCCGCACTTTATAAAAAAGTAAATGATAAATCAGGGATTGTCGTGGCAAATATAGGTGATGCTTCTGCAGCCTGTGGCCCGGTATGGGAAGGGATTTCGTTTGCTTCAATGGATCAGTTCCGCACACTATGGCCTGAAGAAAAGAAAGGAGGATTGCCCATCATTTTCAATTTCATGAATAACCTCTATGGAATGGGAGGCCAGACCAGTGGTGAAACGATGGGCTATGGCGTTCTGGCCCGTCTCGGTGCCGGGGTAAATCCGGAAATGATGCATGCTGAACGTGTCGATGGCCTTAATCCTCTTGCTGTTATTGATGCATTTAAAAGAAAGATTAAGATTATCAGCGACCGGAAAGGGCCGGTACTTCTGGATACCCTTACATACCGCTACAGCGGCCACTCTCCTTCAGATGCATCTTCTTACCGGACAAAGGAAGAACTGGAAGCATGGATGGAGCATGACTCAATCAAGGTATTCGGTAACCAGCTGGTTGAAAACAGGATTTATGAGAAACATGCATTAGACAGTTTAAGAGAATGGGTAAGTGATAATATGAAAGAGATCTATAAGCTGGTTATAGATGACAAAGTATCACCCAGGATTGATCTGGTCAGGTACCCTGAAGCAATTGCTGATATGATGTTCTCTGGCCAGTCAGTTGAGAAAATGGAAGACCGTAAACCGGACGTTTTATTGTCTTATGAAGAAAATCCGCACATCCGGCAGCTGGCAAAAAAGGAAAGATTTGGTTTGGATGCCACTGGAAAGCCACTCTCCGGTGCAAAAGTTTATCAATTAAGGGATGGGATTTTTGAAGCCATTCTCGATCGTTTCCATAAGGATCCTACCCTGGTGGCCTATGGTGAGGAAAACAGGGACTGGGGTGGTGCTTTTGCAGTTTACCGGGGACTTACCGAAGCATTACCCTATCATCGCCTTTTCAATTCCCCGATCTCTGAAGGAGCCATTGTAGGCACAGCTATCGGATATGGGATGGCAGGTGGAAGAGTAATTGCAGAGATCATGTACTGTGACTTCCTGGGCCGTTCAGGAGATGAGGTGTTTAATCAGCTTCCCAAATGGCAGGCCATGAGCGGTAATTTGATAAAAATGCCTGTCGTGGTTAGGGTATCAGTTGGAAGTAAATACGGAGCACAACATTCGCAGGACTGGTCATCACTTGTGGCTCATATTCCGGGATTGAAAGTTTGTTTCCCCGCTACTCCATATGACGCTAAAGGCCTTATGAATAATGCTTTGCAGGGTACAGATCCGGTGATATTCTTCGAAAGCCAGAGAATATATGGTTATGGAGAGTATTTCCATAAGCAAGGTGTCCCTGCAGGGTATTATGAAATTCCTATAGGTGAACCGGATATAAAAATAGAGGGAAAGGATATTACTATCCTTACAATAGGATCGACCTTGTATACTGCCGTTGACGCTGCAAAGATGCTTGATGAGAAATACGGGATGAAAGCTGAAGTGATTGATGCACGTTCACTGGTACCTTTTAATTATGAACCGGTGATCGAATCCGTTAAAAAAACCGGCAGGATTGTCCTTTCCAGCGATGCATCAGCAAGGGGCTCGTTCCTGAATGATATGGCACAGACCATCTCTG
>Ga0068714_10004757_pt1 | contig 14921 bp, 13 predicted proteins | sample MTBNYHSulfiMetaG_FD_62988 | JGI IMG/M metagenome (GOLD analysis project Ga0068714, IMG submission 62988) | Enrichment culture microbial communities from rom New York Harbor, USA that are MTBE-degrading - MTBE-NYH (New York Harbor Sulfidogenic)... | ecosystem: Environmental > Aquatic > Marine >... | reverse complement strand
GGCGCCTTCATGAAAACCTTTCATGGAGGTGAGGGTATGGTGAGCTTTCAGGTGGGTGGCGCCCCCTCAGGGCGGGTGCTTCGCTTCTCGGTGCCGGAGGCCGGGGTGCTGGTGGCCGGCAGTCGGGGCCGTCAGGTGCCGCAGGCGGTGTGCCGGCTTCTGGTGCAAGGGTTGGGCAGGCAAGGGTTCGCCTTTCTGGTGGGCTGCGCCCCAGGGGTGGACCGCAGTTTCCGCCAGGCGTTGTCCGGGTCCCGGTACGCCGTGCGTACTCTGGTGGCCTGCGCCTTTCGCAGCCGGGTACGCGCCCTGTCGGGCTCGGGCCTGGGGACCTGCTGGGTGGTGCCGCCGGGACTATCTCCCAAAGCGGCGCTGCGGCGGCGCACCCTGTGGCTGGTCAAGCGCTGCTGCCTGGCCGTGCTGTTCCCGGAAGACCCCTGCACGGGCGAGTGGGGACCGGGATCCCGGCTGGTGTACCGTAGCTGCCTGGATCAACTCAAACCCCTGTTCGTGGTTTGCTCGACCGCCCCGCGGCAGAGCGAGCACGTGCGGGTAGCCAGCTCCACGCTCTACGGGGTCAGAGGCTTCTGGGTGGTGCCGCATCCGATCGCCGACGGCGGCCCCTGCGACGACGAGGGCTAAGCTCATGAACGACAACCGCACCATCCGCATCGTCGTGCGGCCCCTGGAGGGGCAGGAGGGAGCCTACCAGGCCAGCTACGTCTCGGAGTTCCTGCAGGCGGAGTTCTGCGTCACGGTCAGGGACTCGATCTTCGGGGCCCTGGCCCTGCAGGCCTTCGCCGAGATGATCCGCAAGGCCTTCGGCAAGCACTACAAAAGCGGGCAGATCGACTTCGAGGTGTCGCAGGTGCCCGGCTCGCCGCACAGCCGGGCGCTGTTGGACGTGGTGGAGCACGCCTTCTGCGCCTAAAGGGCTCTGGGGTCTTCCTCCGCACCCCCCCAGGCGCAAGAGGGCCAGGACATCCCTGTCCTGGCCCTCTTGCGCCTCTTTGAAACCCCCGAGGGCACAGGACGTGCCCGAGGGGCCTTCCCACGAAGCCCTCGCAGTGTGGGGGACGGCCCCGACAGTGAATGGGCTTCCCGCGGAGCCCCGCCCCGGCATGGTATAATGTTTCGCCACATGAGCACAGGACAGAGCGATTCGATTGCTTCTGTTGAAGCCTACCTATCAGCCGTCTCGCAACACAAGCGCGAGTGCTGGACCGCACGCAATCTACTTTCGTTCAGCCCTGGCGGAGCTACGTTCCCAGACGACATCAACACAGCGCGCAAGGTGCCTACTGCCTGGTTTCGCGGGCAATCGGAAGACTGGCCTCTGCTGCCGAAGGTATTCAGACACGATTACTTGGAAACCGACATGCTGTTGGACGTGCGGCGTCGGGCGCATCTTCTTCCCGGAATGCCAGGGTGGGACGACGTTGTCTCCTGGTATTTCGTATTGCAGCACCACGGATTCCCAACCCGGCTGATAGACTGGACCGAGAATCCCCTGGCGGCACTCTACTTCGCCGCAGAGCAGTACGACCGCTACTCGGGAGAGCTTGAACGGTTCAGGCCCGTCGTGTGGCTCATCCATCCCAACGCTTTCAACTGGGCTTTGCGCGGCTCGACAATCATTCCTGGTACCGGTCCTGATGAAGCCGTGGTAAGCCCCAGCGAGGGAGTCGACCGGCGTTTCGCCACGGAAAACATCATCGCTCCCTGGACAAGAACAAACGGCCCGGAGCGTCCCCTGGCCGTTGCGGGAAGCTATGTACACGCACGCATGTACGTGCAGAAAAGCAGATTCACGGTGCATGGCCGTGAGAAGACCGATCTGCGGGAATACTTCTCACAGAAAGACCTTCTGTCCCAGGGGCTTGCGCGGAAGTTCACCATCGACCCAGCCTGTGCAAGAACGGTGCTTCGTGAGCTCGAGCAACTCGGCGTGTCGCGTTCCTCACTCTTTCCCGACCTTGATGGAATTTCTTTGGAGTTCGATGAGATGTATCGAGCATAAAACACTGAGCCCAGCCGAAACCGCACATTGGCCGATTTTTCGAGGGTCCAGAATTTACACATTGGCGAACCTGCAGGGCGCCTAACGGAACATTCGGCGACATCGAGGCGACGGATGCTCCAGTGAGAGTGGGCTTGAGCTTGAGTAACAAAGAAGTGGTCGGCCGAAACGACCCTTGTCCCTGCGGGAGCGGAAAGAAGTACAAGTACTGCTGCCTTGCTATCCCCATGAAGAAGCGAAGCGACCTTGTGCTTCAGAAGTCGTATGACGACGATGATTCGGTCTTTTCCCCTAGTGCTGCAATCGAATACGGCCGGGCCGACCTGAACAGCCCAATCATAGATTCCAGGCACCTTCACGAAATCTCTTCTCCAAGGATGCTCTACAGCGTGCTCTTGATGCCCCAAGCTGAGGCCCTCGCCAGTAGGATCTCCAACCAACTGCTCACCCGCGCCCGGGGCGAGGCAGCAAGGATAGCACGAGCAAGAACCCTGCAACAGCTTCTTGAGATCATGGCGCATCGGCCGGATCCCCTGAACAATCCCGCCTCGTGGCGCGAGTCCTGGAGTTCGGAGGGAATGCGGTTCGGGAGATACTTCAACGATTCCGTGTACAGCAGAACGCTACCTTCGTGGAGCTCGGTATTCGCGTGCTCTTCAAGTCGGGAATAGACTGCCATGACGAGGTCTGCGACGTCGTTGACAACGGTCCGAGACGTGCGTACCAGATATCCTTGTTGTGTATGCTGCTGGGATTCACGAGAGATCGCAAGTACGTTCAGCGGCTGTGGAACTACTATCATTTCTTCCGTTACCATTTTCCGGCAGAGACCTACTCAGATGGGCCGCTGCTCGGTCTGATCGCGATGAAACTGGGGGGTCGGAGCGAATCGACAGTCAACGAAAGTTCGTTCGACCCCGCTTGACCCTTTGCCGGCGCGCCCGAAGCTTCTTCGCGGCGGCGCTCACCGCGGACCAGATTCCGCCGTGCAGGATGCGGGTCGCGACCCTCCCAAGCTCCGTGCCGTGTCGGGTTGGATCGACGAAGCGATCCGAGACTACCACGCCCACTCTTCGGCAGAATACCTTCAGCGGGAATTACGATTGTCGCCAATCACTCGGCGATTCGCCAACCTGCACCCCGTGGAATACGCCCCCTGCGGTTCGCGGCGCGCCACCTTAGCGTCCAAGTCCGCGGGCGGAGCGCAAACGCGCGCGGGTGCATCGCCACACCGGCCGTTGAGTGCGGAAGGATTTCGCGGTACTATCTGTATGAGAGAGGAGGAACTACTTTGGCCGATTTGACTAGGATAACACATGACCCGCGGGTGATGGGCGGGAAACCCTGTATTCGCGGTCTTCGAGTGACCGTGGGCACGATTGTGGGACTTCTTGCTTCCGATCACACCCAGGAGGACATACTCGAGCAGTATCCATACCTTGAGCCTGAGGATATCAGTGCTGCCCTGGCCTACGCCGCGTGGCGTTCCGAGGAAGTAGAAGTACCGCTGCCTCGTCCATGAGATTCCTCATCGATGTGAATCTCCCGCCGCGCTGGGTGAGCTTCTTGGCGAGTCATCGGCTAGATGCGATTCACTGGAGCGACGTAGGGGAACTCACGGCACCTGATAGTGAGGTACTGGATTGGGCACGTGAGCGAGATCACGTCGTCATCACCCACGACCTTGATTTTGGCGTCCTGCTGAGTGAAACGCGCGAGGCCGGACCAAGCGTCTTGCAGGTCCGTACGCAGGACATAACCCCAGAGGCGATCGGCTCGCTCGTGGTTGCTGCCGTGCGTGACCACGAAGCTACGCTCAAGGACGGAGCGATCGTGACGATTCAACTTCACACGTCCCGCGTGCGGGTACTGCCAATCCGAAAACGCGACTGAGCCCGTTTCCGCAAAGGCGCGGAACCTTCGGCGACATCGGGCGGGCTTCCCTGAATCGCTGATGCATGGCGAACACGAAGATAGCAGAAAGTATCAACCGCAGGGAGAACGCGGCAGCGCCTCCGCGGTCAGCGCGTGAGGATATGCCCTTGCCGTCGAGGCGGAGACCTTCTTTCTGCCCAGTCTGCGTGTCTCCTATGCTGATTGTGGTGTCGCACGAGGTCTTGCCAGACCCATTTCCTTTTCCCGTTGCATCAATACGAACCCACTTGAGCTTGCTCGAATGAGATTCCATGTTTCTCGATGTTTTCTGAGTTCTTGCTGGAATCCCAATCGAGAATCACAGTAACAACATATCTCTTTGTATGTACATTGTTGATACCAAAACCCTGCCAGAAGCTGGTTGATTGCCATACAACTGGTTTTCCGCAAAGGTACCCCACTCAGAAAAGACTCCGGGTCCCCGCGGGGCTCTGCGGGGTACTGCCCCCACGCACCGACAGCTGTGGCCACCGGCGGCGGCAAGCACACGCAAGGCTCGCCGGCCTCTCACAGCTCCAGGCTGTGGTCGGTCAGCCGCTCGTATCCTGCGTCCGTGATCCGGTAGTTGTGCTCGATGCGCAACCCCCCGATCCCCTGGACGTAGGCCCCGGGCTCCAGGGTCACCACCTCGCCGGCGCGCAACACCTCGTCGCTTTTCGCCACGAAGGAAGGCGCCTCGGGGTGGCCCAGGCCCAGGCCGTGCCCCGCATGGTGCGGGAAGGCCCCGGCCCTACCCGCCGCGGCAAAGGGTGCGGCCACGGCCTCGTGGACCTCCCTGCCCGTAACCCCGGGCCGGAGGGCCGCTTCCCCGGCGTTCATGGCCGCCCGGCACAGCTCGAAAAGCGCCCGCTGGCCCTCGGTCGGCGTGCCGGCGGCGATGCTGGCGGTGAAGTCGCCGCGGTAGCCCGCCACCACCACCGAGAAATCGCAAACGAAGATGTCCCCTGCCTGCAGCACGTGCTCCGTTGGCGGGCCGCCGGCGCCGGGACGGCCGGGGGAGGTGGCCCGGAAGTCCCCGTACAGCGGAGCGGAGAATCCCAGCTCTGCCAAGGCAGCCGACTGGATCTCCCGGAAGAGCTCGAACTCGCTGATTCCGGGACGCACGAGCTCCCGCGCCCGGCACTGGCCGGCCTCCCCGGCCCGGATGGAGCGCCGCACGAGCTCGATCTCGTCCGGGTCCTTGCGCCGCCGGAGGTCCCGGAGCAGGGTGCCGAGGGTGAGCCCGTCGGCGGGAGGGGAATCGCCCGGGGCGGGCAGCCCGATCGCCTCCAGCGCTCCGACGGGCAGCCACTCCGCTTCCACCCTGCCGCGCCCCGGCCGGAGTCGCGGCAGGATTTGCTGCAGTGCCTTGAAGAGCACGTGGTCGCGGTTGGGCACCCCGTGCTGCTGGTCGTACCAGGGCTCGGCGATGGTGCGATCCACGTGCGGCTCCCCGAGGGCGGCGCCCAGGGCGAAGTTGTCGCACAGCAGCACCGCCTCCCCGTCCCGCTCCAGGAACAGGAGCCCCCGCTCGCCGCAGGAATGACTCAGGGGGTTCACCCAGAACCCCGACAGGTAGTTCACATGCCGCGGGTCGGCGATCAGCACCCATTCGACCTGCTGCGGGAGCGCCTCCCACAGGCGCTCCCGCCGGTCCCGGCAGCCTCGTTCGCTCAGCATCACGAGCCCCCCTTGCGCGCCTTCGGCCCGTCCTGCCGGCGGCGCGCGGCTTGTCTCCGAGCCCAGGGTCCGCCGGGTGCCCGGGGTTTGTCAAGGAGGCGGCTCCCGGGGTAGAATGGGCACCCCGACCGGGAGGTCAATTCAGAGCCGCAGGCAGGTGCCGCCGTGATCCCTCCGACCCCGATCAAGCGAGAGTCAGCGATCGCCTATCGTCCCTTCGCCTTCGAGCTCCTGCACACCGAAGGTCCGGCCAACAACATGCGGATCTTCCACTGGCACGATTTCATGGAGCTGTCCTACGTGCGGGCCGGCCACGGAACCTACGAGATCGAAGGCAGGGCCTTCCAGGTCTCTCCCGGGGACATCGTGGTCATCAACAACGCCGAGCGCCACCGGGTGACCTATCGGCCCGAGGACCCGCTGCACGAGACCGTCATGCACTTCGCGCCGGAGCTCCTGTGCGCCCGGGAGGAGGACAGCCTGGACTCGCAGTATCTGCGGTTGTTCGCCCACGACGGGGCGGGGCTTTCGAACCGGCCGGAGCTCGCCTCGCACCGGCGCACCGAGGTCGAGCAGCTGGTTTCCGGCATCGTCCGGGAGTACCGGGAGAAGCGCCCGTGGTTCGAGCTCATGATCAAGTCGCAGCTCCTGGCCCTCGTCACCCTGCTGCTCCGGGAATCCGGCGCCCCCCAGACGCCTGACCCCAGGCGGGCGGCGCTGCGGCGAACGCAGATCGCCCGGCTGGAGAGGATTCTGGCCTACATCCGCGACTCCTTTGCCGGCGAGATCCGGCTTGCCGAGATCGCCGGGCGTTTTGCCATGAGCCCGGCCTACTTCTCGGACTACTTCCGGCGCAACCTGGGGGTCACCTTCAGCGAGTACTTGAGCCGGGTGCGCATCCAGGAGGCGGTCCGGCTCCTGGACCAGGACCGGATGAGGGTGCTCGAGGTGGCCCATGCCTGCGGGTTCAGCAGCCCGGCGAGCTTCTACCGGGCCTTCCGCAAGGTAACCGGCACCGCCCCCCGGGAGCACCGCCCCGCAGGCCCGCGCGACCCGGGGGATCGGTAGGGCCGGGCGGATCGAAACCGGCGATACAAACAGCCAAAGACCGTGGATGCACAGGCCGGGGCTTGTCTGTTATGCTCGAAGCAACGGGAGTGAGCATGGGATCGACGCTGGCAGTCTTCGGGGGAGGCGGGTTCATCGGGGGTAACCTCTGCAGGATTGCTCTGAGCAACGGCTGGCAGGTCCTGATCGCAAGCCGCAGGGAGCACGCGGCCATTCCCGGTGCGCGCTGGCTTCCCGTGGACATCACGGACGCAGCAGCCGTGCGCAGGCTCCTCGCGGAGGCGCAGCCCGAGGCGGTCGTCGACCTGGCCGCAATGGCGGACATCGACCGGGCGCAAGTCCAGCGGGAGGCAGCCCGGGGGGTGAACGTGCTGGGCGCCCGGATCATCGCGGAAGCCTGTGCAGAGAGGGGCTCCGCCTTCCTGTACTTCTCCAGCGACGCCGTCTTCTCCGGCACCGCGCCCGAGTACCGGGAGGAGGATCCCGTCGACCCGGTGAACTACTACGGACAGACCAAGGCCGAAGGGGAGAGAGCGGTGCTGGCCGCCCATCCAGGCGCAGCGGTCGTACGCATCTCCCTGGCCCTGGGGTTCCCGGTGACGGACGGCAACTCCTTCTTCGCCGCGCTGGCCGCCAAACTCGAGGCAGGGGCCGAGATCGCGGCTCCCAGGGACGAGATCCGCACCCCCGTGGATGTGCTCACCCTGAGCGAGTGCGTGCTGGAGCTCCTGGAGCTTCGCTTCGCCGGGGTGGTTCACCTCGGTGCCACGGGAAGCATCGACCGCGCCTCCCTGACGCGAAAGGTCGCGGCGCTGCTGGGCTACCCGAGTGCCCGCATCCTGGAAGGGCCCGCGGGCGAGCCTGCGGGGCGGGCCCCCCGGCACAAGAACGGCATCATTCGGGTCGGCAAGGCGCAGGCCCTCCTGGCCACCCCGCTGCTCTCGGTGGAGCGCAGCATCGAGCGTGCCGTCCGGGAACGCCTGAAGGAGAGATGATGGAAAAACCGAAGATCAAGCATGAGCTGGAGATCGCCTACGGGAGCGTGTACGGTCCGGAGGAGGAAGCTGCGCTGCTGGAGGTGCTCCGGGCCGGCGCTCCCTCCTGCGGCCGGAAGGTCAAGGCCTTCGAGGATGCCTTCGCCGCCTACTGCGGCACCCGCTACGCCCTGGCCGTGACCTCGGCCACCACCGCCCTGAGCCTGGCGGGGATCGCCGTCGGGGTGGGGCCGGGCACGGAGGTCATCACCACCCCGATCAGCTGGGTGGCCACGGCCATGGCCTTTTCGGTTCTGGGCGCGCAGGTCGTGTTCTGCGACGTGGACCCCCGCACCCTGAACCTGGACCCGGAGCGGCTGGAGCCCCTGATCACCGAGCGGACCCGGGCGATCGTGCCCGTGCACCTGGCCGGGCAGTGCGCGGCCATGGACCGCATCATGGAGGTGGCGGAGAAGCACGGGGTGGCGGTGATCGAGGACTGCGCCCACAACCCCGGGGGAGAGTACCTGGGCCGACGCGCCGGCTCGCTCGGGAGCATGGGCACCTTCAGCTTTCATCAGCAGAAGAACCTGGGAACCCTGGGGGAGGGGGGGGCCATCACCACCGACAGCCGGGAGCTCTTCGAGCGGGCCCTGTCGTACCGCTCCCTGTGCTGCCGCATCTACGGGGGCAGCGACAAGTACCTGCCCATCGACGAGACGCGCTTCCCCATGGGGCATGAATACTGGCGGCTGCAGTTCGACGACTTCGGCTACAACTTCCGCATGACCGACGCCCAGGCGGCGGTGGGGATCGAGCAGCTCAAGAAGCTGGACGGCCACAACGCCAAGCGCATCGAGCTGGCGGAAAAGCTCACCGACCGCCTCCGGGGGGTCCCGGGGATCGAGCTGCCCTGGGTGGACCCCAAGGGCAAGCACGTGTTTCACTTCTACGTGCTCCAGCTCACCGACGAGCACCCCCTCGGCAAGACGGAGATGATGTGGCGCCTCTATACGCAGAAGGGCATCAAGGCCTGGAACCACTACATGCCGATCCACCTGAGCGAGCCCTACCTCCGCCAGGGGCACCGGGAGGGGGAGTGCCCGGTGGCGGAGCGGCGGCACGACTACTTCCTCTCGCTGCCGATTCACCCCCGCCTCACCGACGAGGCCCTGGACTACATGGCCGGCTGCGTGGCGGAGCTGAGCGGGGCAGGAACGTGAGCAGGACGAAGGACGAAGCCGACCGCCGGGACCCCGTGCTCGCCCGTTTCCGAGAGCTGTACGGGGGGTCCCCCGAAGGCTGGGTCCGGGCTCCCGGGCGGGCGGAGCTTCTCGGCACGGACACCGACGACCACCTCGGCTACGTCCTGACCATGGCGATCCACCTGGACACGTGGGTCGCCTTCCGCCGGAGCGGCTCCGACCGGGTGCGTTTCCACTCCATGAACCTCGAGGAGAGCACGGAGTTCACGATCGGCCAGGAGCCCGCTGAGCCCGCGGCCAGCTGGGACCGCTACGTGAACGGGGTCTCGCGGGTCCTGGGGCTCGAGGGCTTCCAGCCCGTAGGTGTGGAGGCGGTGGCCCACAGCACGGTGCCCATCGGCGGGGGCCTGAGCTCCTCGGCCTCCCTGGAGGTGGCCGTGGCCCTCATGCTCCAGGAGGCGAGCGGGTTCGCCCTGGAGCCCAGGCAGACCGCCGAAATCTGCCAGCGGGCCGAGAACGAGTGCGTGGGGGTCAACTGCGGCATCCTCGACCAGTACTCCTCGGTGTTCGGCAAGGCCGGGACGGCCCTTCTCCTGGACTGCCGGAGCCTGAGCCACATCGAGGTGCGCATCCCCGTGGACATCCGGATCGTGATCTGCGACACCAACGTGCCGCGCACCCTGGCGGCCTCCGGGTACGCCCAGAGGCGCCGGGAGTGCGACGAAGGCACCCGCCTGCTGCGGGAGCTCCAGCCCGGGATCACGACCCTGCGGGACGTGAGCGTGCCGCTGTTCGAGCGACTCCAGGGCAGGCTCCCGGAGCTCCTGGCCAGGCGCTGCCGCTTCGTGGTGGAGGAGAACCAGCGGGTCATGGGCTTTACCGCCGCGGTGGTCCGGGAGGATCGGGAGGAGATGCGGAGGGCCTGCGCCGGCTCCTTTGCGGGCCTCCGGGATCTGTACGAAAAGAGCGTTCCGGCCATGGAGCACATGTTCGCGGCCATGAGCGGTGCTCCGGGCACGGTCGCCTGCCGTCAGTCCGGCGGGGGGTTCGGAGGCTGCATGGTCGCCTACGTGGAAGGAGAGCGGGTGGAGGAGTTCACCGCGCACGTCAGCACGACCTATCGGGCCGCCACGGGGATCGAGACCACGATCCACGTAACCGCGCCGTCCGCGGGGGCCGGTCCCTTCGAACCTTAGACACGGAAGCGAGGAGGCAAGCCGCTCATGAACATCACCAAGACCCTGTATTCCATCCTCCCTGACGGTCGCAAGGTGTTCCAGTACACCGTCGAGAGCTCCCGGGGGGTGTCCTTCAAGGCCCTGACCTACGGCGCCACTCTCGCCGAGGTCAACGTCCCCGACCGGGAGGGCAAGCCGGAAAGCGTGATCCTGGGCTACGACCGCCTCGAGGACTACCTGGAGCGCTCCCCGTACTACGGCGCCCTGGTCGGCCGCTTCGCCAACCGCATCAGCCGGGGCAAGTTCGTCCTCGACGGAAGCGAGCACACCCTGGCCTGCAACGACGTGTACGGCGCCGGAGCGGAGGCGGTGGCCAACCACCTCCATGGGGGCACGGTGGGCTACGACAAGGTGCTGTGGAAAGCCAGGCCCTTCGGGGGGCGCGACCGGGCGGGGGTCCGCTGGAGCTACGTGAGCCCCGCTGGGGAGGAGGGCTACCCGGGGACGCTCAAGATCTCCGCCGCCTACACCTTGACTGAAGATGGCGAGCTGTCCTTCGAGTACCGGGCCGTGACCAACAAGGCCACTCCGGTCAACCTGACCCAGCACGCCTACTGGAACCTGGCCGGGGCGGGCTCGGGGACCGTTCTGGACCAGGAGATCGAGCTCAACTGCCCGTACTACCTGCCCGTGGACCCGACCCTCATGCCCACCGGGGAGGTGCGGAGCGTGGCCGGGACCCCCTTCGACTTCACCAACGGGAAGCCCATCGGCCGGGACCTGGGCAAGGTCGAAGGGGGCTACGATCACTGCCTGGTGGTCAGGCGGGGCGGCCGGGAGCTGGACCTGGTGTGCCGCTGCCATGACCCGGCCAGCGGCCGGCGCATGGAGGTGTGGACCAACCAGCCGGGCGTGCAGTTCTACACCGGGAATTTCATGGACGACGACACGGGGGCGAAGGGGCGAGTCTACCCGAAGCACGGGGCCTACTGCCTGGAAACCGAGGCCTTCCCGGACAGCCCGAACATCGGGCACTTCCCGTCCAGCATCCTGCGGCCCGGGCAGCAGTACTTCCACCGGACGGTGCACCGCTTTTCGGTGTAGAGCGATTTCACGGAACAGGACCCGGCCCCGGCGGCTGTCCGGGAGCCGTTCCCGGGTGAGCAACGCTTGGCCACCGTCGGTATTGACTTCATCGGCCGCATCCTTATCGTACAGAGATTCACCAGCAAGTCCTACGACTCCAAGTTGGCACTGTGCATAATCAACATCAACAGAGTGCCAGCTATCGTCCCAGTTCTTAGTGACGAAGACATCGCGAAGCGATTTTGTACAACGGAACCTTTGGCCACATCGAGTCTGATTTTGGCGCTGAAATATGGCCTTATCGCCAGGTACCCCCATCCTTTACCCACATTAGGCAGGTACAAGGGTTCTTATTTTCTCCCAATCTCCAGATTTTCGTGATGCAACCCAAAGATCATAACTGGTCTGTAGATTCAGCCACAGTTGCGCAGATGTGTTGAATGCTTTCGAAAGCCTAAGAGCCATATCTGGTGTGATAGACCCTCTCTCGTTGATTATTTTCGATAGCGTCTTTCTTGATACACCCAAATCGTCAGCCACCTCAGTAATAGACAAGGAAAGAGGCTCCAAATAGTGTCTTTTCAGAATCCCACCAGGATGAGTCGGTTGTCTTTTTCGCATGGACATATCTATCCCCCTAATGGTAGTCCCTGTAGTCGCCTACGTAGGCGTTGCCCCCGGCCCGCCGCTCAGTCCAGGCGGATCATCACCTTCATGACCCTGTCCCTGGCGGCGTCGATGAGCCGGTAGGCCTCGAGGTACTGCTCGAAGGGATAGCGGTTCGTGATCAGGGCATCGAGCTCGATCTTGCCGGCCTCGAGCAGGGAGACCGCAGTCCGGTAGTCCTTCTCCTGGTACATCAGGGTACCGACCAGGGTGAGCTCCCGGTCCTGCACCAGGCCCAGGTCCACCCGGGGCTTGTCGCCGAACACCCCCACCACTACGATGGTCGAGCCCTTGCGGGCCAGGGAGACGGCCTGCTCGATGGTGGCCTGGGAGCCCACGCACTCCAGGATCAGGTCCGCCCGGTCGGGGCCGAAGCCTTCCACGAGCCGGGCGCCCAGGTCCTCCTGGGAGACGTTCACGGCGCTCCTGATGCCGCAGGCCCGGGCGATCTCCAGGCGGTAGTCGCTCACGTCCGTGATCATGGTGTCCCCAGCCCCGAGGGCCCGGGCCACCTGGGCCACGAGGTTGCCGATGGTGCCCGCCCCGAGCACCAGCACCCGCTTGCCCGCGACGTCGCCGGCCCTGCCCAGGGCGTGGGCGGCCACGGAGATCGGCTCGATCATGGCGGCCTGCTCCATGGACACCCCCACGGGCACCTTGATGATCAGGCGCGCCGGGACCACGAAGTAGTCCTGGGCGGCCCCGTCGGTCTGAAAGCCCATGACCCTCAGGTTGTCGCAGATGTGGTACATGCCGTGTTTGCAGGAGTAGCACTCGCCGCAGACGACCTGGGGCATGAAGGTGACCACCTCGCCGACCTTGAGGCCCTCGACCCCGGGGCCGATCTCGGCGATCTCGCCTGAGACCTCGTGCCCCTGGACCACCGGGTAGCTGGTGTAGGGGTGCTTGCCGTGGAACACGTGGATGTCCGAGCCGCACACGCCGATGTTGTGGATCCGGACCAGCACTTCTCCCGGGCCGGCGGAGGGGCGCTCGACCTCCCGCATCTCGATCTGTCCCGGCTCCATCATGACTGCCTGTCTCATGTTCTTCCACCTCCTGTGCATCGCCCCGCCCGCGCTCCTACCACTCGAACACGACCTTGACCGCCCGGCGGCTCTCCACCATGTTGAAGGCCTCCCGCCAGCGCTCCAGGGGCAGGCTGGCGGTGATGAGCGGCTCGTACTGGATCCTGCCCCGCTCGGCCAGGCGAAGCACGTTGCGCCAGGACACGAAGTCGTAGCCGAAGTGCCCGACGATCGTGGCGCCTTTGGGCAAGAGCGGATCCAGGTCCAGGCACTGGGGGGCATTGCCCCAGGCGATCCGGACGATCCTGCCCTTCGGGCGCACCAGCTTCAGGGCCAGGGGCATGACCGTCGGGGCCCCGGCCGCGTCGACCACCAGGTCGGCGCCCTCGGGGAAGACGGCACGCACCACCGCCTCGGGGTCTTGCTGTTCGATGTCGGCCACGCGGCTGGCCCCCAGGCATTTGCCCAGCTCCAGCCTGGGGGCGCTGCGGGGAGTCCCGAACAGAAAGATCTCCGCCGCGCCCGCCAGGGCGGCCATCTGGGTGCTGAACAGCCCCATGGGGCCGGGTCCGAAGACGGCCACCGCCTCCCCGGGCATGAGCCGCCCCTCCTGGATCACGGCCCGGTAGGCGTTGGCCGCGGGCTCGAGCACGGCGCCCGCCCGGAAGGGCAGGCTGTCCGGCAGGCGCATCAGGCTGCGCGGCGCCCGGGTCAGGGCCGCCTCCGGGATCAACACGAGCTCGGCGAAGCCCCCGTCCATCGAGTATCCCAGCCCGAGACGCTCGGGGCACAGCAGGGGACTTCCGGTAGAGCAGGCGTAACACCTCCCGCACACAAAGCCGGTGTTGTCACTGACCACCCGATCGCCGGGCCGCCAGTCCGTGACCCGTTCCCCGGTCTCCTCGACCACTCCGCAGAACTCGTGGCCCAGCACCACCGGGGGCCTCAGATTGCCCACCTGCTCGGCCCGGAAGAACTCGATGTCTGCGCCGCAGACCGCGGCCGCCTTCACCCGCACCAGCACGTCCCCGGGACCGACCTTCGGCCGCGGCACCTCCCGGAGCTCCGCCGCCCCGCTTCGCTTTTCGTACAACACCAGAGCTTGCATCCGTCGAGCTCTCCACCGCCTGCGCCGGGGGGGCCTCTTCCCGGCTTGGGGTTCGGGCCTCTTTTGCACCCCTCGACTGCGGATTATACCTGCGCCCCGGAGAAGCGGGCAAGCCCGGGGCCGCCGTAGTGCGAAAAGATCGAGCCTCGATCCAAAAAAAGCGTAATTGACTCGATCCCCTCCAAGCTGCCAGAATCGAAGGAAGAAGGGCGATATGAACGACACCCCCGCCGCTCGGCGCCGGGCCGGCGTGGCTGCAGACGGGCGCCTCGGCACCGAGGGGAGCATCACCAGGACTCAGCGTTTCTCGACCCACGACGGGCCCGGTATCCGGACCACGGTCTTTCTCAAGGGCTGCCCGCTGCGCTGCCGGTGGTGCCACAACCCGGAAGCCATCAGCCCGGCGCCGGAGGTCCTGTTCTTCGAGGAGCGCTGCCGGCACTGCGGCGCCTGCGTAGCGGCCTGCCCCGAGGATGCGCACCGTCTGGTCGCCACCGCCCCGGGCAGCGGACCCCCCGGCACCGCCACGCGGGTCGAAGCCCGCCACGAGTTCGACCGCGCCCGCTGCCGCCTGCACCTGCTGTGCGCCGCCGTCTGCCCCTTCGGGGCCCTGGAGGCCAGCCTCCAGCGCACCACCGTGGGGCGGGTGCTGGAGAGCGTGATCAAAGACGCTGCCTACTACCGCAACTCCGGGGGAGGCCTGACCCTCTCCGGGGGCGAGCCGCTCGTGCAGCCGGAATTCGCCGGCGATCTCCTGGCGGAGGCCGGCAGCCGGGGCGTGCACACCGCCCTCGATACCTGTCTCCATGCCCCCTGGGAAACCGTCGCGTCCCTGGCGGAGGCGGTCGATCTCTGGCTCGTGGACCTGAAGCTCCTCGACCCGGGGCGACACGAGCTGTACACCGGAGTCTCCAACGCCCTGATCCTGGAGAACCTCGACAAGCTGGCCGCCCTGCCCGGAGTTCGGCTGTGGATTCGCCTGCCCCTTGTCGAGGGG
>Ga0068714_10004756_pt1 | contig 14922 bp, 12 predicted proteins | sample MTBNYHSulfiMetaG_FD_62988 | JGI IMG/M metagenome (GOLD analysis project Ga0068714, IMG submission 62988) | Enrichment culture microbial communities from rom New York Harbor, USA that are MTBE-degrading - MTBE-NYH (New York Harbor Sulfidogenic)... | ecosystem: Environmental > Aquatic > Marine >... | reverse complement strand
GACCCAGCCAAACCGCATAAGCCCCTTACCAGGGGCAATCATGCGCCCCCTTCTCTCAAGGAGGCGGTTGGGCATGCCTGGCAAGTTGGGCTTCAGGGTTCTTGAGCTGACAGAGCGGCCATCCAGGGTGGTCCTTGACCGCCTGGCCGGATTGCCGGTTGCCAACGTCGCGGACGTGATGGGACGCTTCCGGTCGATGGACGAGGGGATCAAGCCGGTCGACCCCTCAATGAGGCTGTGCGGGCCAGCGGTTACGGTCCTGACCCGGCCCGGAGACAACCTGATGTGCCATATGGCGATGGAGGTCGCCAAGCCAGGCGACGTGATTGTCGTCAACACAGGCGGCTGTACGTACGCCGCCGTCTGGGGCGAGTTGATGACTCATGCCGCTCTCGAGGTCGGCCTCGGCGGGCTCGTGGTGGATGGGGCGGTTCGCGACCGGGCTGAGTTGAGGAAGCTGGGGTTTCCCGTGTTCGCCAGGGCGGTTGTGGCCACGTCCTGCGACAAGGACGGGCCGGGCGAGATCAACGTCCCGATCGCCTGCGGCAATGCGGTTGTGTTTCCCGGTGACGTCGTCCTCGGCGACGAGGACTCGGTCGTCGTCGTACCGCTTGAACGTGCAGAGGAAGTGGCCGCCCTGGCAGAGCAGAAGGCAGCCGAGGAGCGGGCCCGGATCGAAGAGATTCACTCCGGTGCCCCCTTCGTGGCATCGATCCGCGAGACTCTGCGCAGAAAGGGAGTTATCTGATACCGCGCCACATGCCATCCCGGCCTGCGCGGACCTGCCGCACGGACCGGCCACAGGTAGACATAAGGCATACACCAGCGACGCGGGCTCGCTGCCGGTTCGGCGGGGCCCGCAAGGAGGACGGGACGTGGCTATCTCAAGACAGGTCCTGATGAGCAAGGGCGCGCGCACCGTCGTCGGGGTCTGCCTGCAGGTGAAGTCCGGCGAGCAAGTCGTCGTCGTGGCGGACGCGGGGATGGAGTCCATCGCCCGGGCCCTGGCGGCTGCAGTGCAGGCCGCTGGCTCCGAACCGACGATTGTGACCATCGTCCCGCGGGATTCAGATGGACAGGAGCCGCCACCTCCAGTGGCCGCGGCGATGGCAGCGAGCGACGCCTTCGTCTGCGCAGTACGGACTTCGATCACCCACACCCGGGGCGTGAGAGACGCCGCCGCTGCGGGATCCCGCGGGATAATGCTGACCCAGTTCTCCGAGGACATGCTGATCTCGGGCGGTATCGAGGCCGATTTTCGCGCGCTCGCACCGGTCTGCGAGAGGGTCGCCGGGGCGATGGAGGGCGCGCGGACAATCCGCCTGACGACCCCCCGGGGCACGGACCTGACCATGTCCGCGGAGGGGCGCCCGGGGAACGCCATGACGTGCATCGTGGGCCCGGGGGAGTTCTCGCCGGCGCCGAACGTCGAGGCCAACGTATCGCCGGTTGAGGGCAGCTGCGAGGGGACCATAGTCGTGGACGCCAGTATCCCCTACATCGGGATCGGGTTGATCCGCGAACCGGTCACCCTCAAGGTCGAGCGAGGGCTGATTGTGTCGATCGAGGGAGGCCCACAGGCCCGGACGCTCGCATCCGACCTTGCAGCAAAGAATGACCCCGGCGTTTACAGCGTCGCGGAGCTTGGGGTCGGCCTCAACCCAAAGTGCCGCTTCTGCGGGCTGATGCTCGAGGACGAGGGTGTTTTCGGTTCCGTTCACATCGGCATCGGCACCAGTATCACGCTCGGCGGCAGCGTCAAGGCGGCTTGCCACTACGACCTCATAATGACCAGGCCCACGGTGGTTGCGGACGGCCGGGTGATCCTCGAGGACGGCCAGGTAATCCTCGAGGACGGCCGGGTCAGGGCCTAGGAGCCCCTGTTGGCGATATGCAGTGGGGCACTCGTAGCTGGAGTACCCGGCAGGATCTCGAGAACTTCTATATGATTACCTTCGATATGGCTAAGAAGTACATCTTCACTTCCAAAGAGCTGGCCACGCTTTCAGACCAGGAGCTCTTCCAGAAGCACCGTTCGGAACTGGCTGCAATGGATTTCCGGTCCCCCGAACGCGAACTGATCATTGCCGAAACCGCAACCGGGATGTTCCTGGGGGCGCTCTGGGTCGCCCGCCGCGAGCAAGGAGACCCCTGGGACCGCGTGGACCGGATGCCGGCCTGGGTCTACGACGTCCAGGTCCTCCCTGCGCATCGCCGGCAGGGCGTCGGCCGGGGGCTGATGCTGGCCGCAGAGGACTGGGCACGGGAGCAAGGCTACTCCGAGATCGGCCTGCACACGGCCTCCTGGCTGCCGGGAGCACGCAACCTGTACCTTGGCCTCGGCTACGCCGACCAGGCGTGGATCGCCTGCAAGAGACCTCACGCCGGCAAGGCCGCCTCGACCCCGGAGGGCATCTCGGTACAGCGATGGCACCCGGAAAAAGGCAAAGAAGTGCTCGCCCCGATGTGGAGCCTCCGCCGCCAGGCATTCGAAGCACTGACCGCCGACGACGAAGCGGCCTCAGGAGGCCCGGAGCAACCATCGCTGTACCCGCGGTTCAAACCGGTGCTGCCAGTCGACCAGCCGGGCTACCAGGTCTTTGTGGCGCTGGAGAAACCCGGCGGCGGCTACGTTGGCGGGCTTGTCGCCAGGGAGTTCGGGGGTGCGCTATGGATTCTTGAGGTCGGGGTTCTCCCCGCTCGGCGCCGACGTGGGGCCGGCAGGGCGTTGCTCGAGGCAGCCGAGGCGTCTGCTCTGTCCATGGGGGGGCTGGACGTCAAGGTTTTCTACCATCTGGGCTGCGCGGAGGCCCACAAGATGCTGGCCCGCGCGGGATTCGAGCCGGCGGACTACTACATGCGCAAGGCGATATGAGCGGACAAGTGCGGCTCGTCACGCCGGCCCCGCAAGACTACCCCCTAAACGTTCGATAGTACCTTTGAACGAAGACGCGCACGGAAGCGCGGTTTCAACCGGAGTACGCCGGCCATCCGGCCGGCCGAAGGTTCCCACGGAAGGGAGGACGGATTCATGCCCCGCGTTCTGACGGCCTCGCTGCGGCCCGGATGGTATCTCGCCAGTCACGTTCACAATCACCTTGGTCTCCTGCTTCTCGCGCCGGGCACCCGCCTCAGGCCTTCGCACATCCACAGGCTCGCCGAGCTTGGGGTTTGGGCAGTCGAGGTGGACGTTGCGAGCCCAATCGAGCGAGGCGGGGGAGACCTGGTTTCGCCGGAAACCAGGGCAAAGGCGGTGGCCGAGGTATACCGGGCGATTGACCTTTGCCGCAAGGGCGAGCTGCCGGATGCGACCCGGCTGCGGGCACACGCCCGGGCGCTGATCCGGGAGATCGTCAGGAACTGGGGCGCCCCCGCCGCGGCTCTGGACGTGCGGGCCCGGGCAACGCAGGTGGCCGCTCACTCGGTGAACGTCTGCGCGCTCTCGCTGGTCATCGGGCGTTCGCTGGGCCTCTCCGGCGCGGCCCTCGAGGAGATGTCGCTGGGCACGCTGCTGCACGATATCGGCCGGGCGAGGTCGGGCGCGCCGCAAGCTGCCGCACCGGACGACCGCCGGTCGCGGCCAGAAGAGGACCAGTCGCGGCCGGAGGAGGACCGCCGCTTGCGGCCGGAGCACGCGGACTCAGAACACACCTGGGACGGCTTTGAGATCCTCAGGCTATGCCCCGGGGTGACGACGGCCGCGGCGTTCGTCGCGCTGCATCACCATGAGAGGCTGGACGGGTCGGGCTACCCCACCGGGGTGGGCGGGAGGCGCATCGGGACCTACGCCCGGATCTCCGCCGTCGCGGACCTCTTTGACGCCTTGACCGCGGACTGGCCGCACGAGTCCGCGATGAACTCTGTGGCGGCGCTCGATGCCATAAGAGCCCTCGCCCCGGAAAAGCTGTGGTCGGAGGCGGTGCAGGCCTTCTCCGAATACAGCGCGGCGGCCCCGGCACAGGTCCTTACGGCCGGCGACTGAGACGGCCGGTGGCCTTGTGAGCCGCCCGGCGGCGACTTCCTACCCGGCCTGGTTCCCCTCCATCGCCTGTGCCAGCTCGCGGACCGCGGCGGGCAGCTCGGAGAGGCCCTCGACGACCGCGTCCGGGGCAAGCGCGCCTTCCTCCCGGGGGTGACGGTACGGCCTGGAGCCGTGCCGGCCGCCGGAGAGAAGAATCGCTCTCATCCCGAATTGCCTGGCCCCGTGGACGTCCGAGTACGGGTTGTCGCCGACGTGGACGGCCTCGCGGGGCTGCAGGCCGAGCCCCCGGACGGCCGCCTCGAAGGCCCTGGGGCTGGGCTTTCTGTAGCCGAGCTCGTCGGAGAAGACGAGCACCCGGAAGTGATCCTTCAGGTCGAAACGCTCCAACAGGACACGCAGGACCGGCCCCGGGGTCATGCCGGTATTGCAGATCAACGCGAGAGGGTACTCCTGGGCCAGGTGGCCGGCAACCGGGGCGGCCTGCGGAAAGACCTCCGGGGGGAGGGCGAGGGCCGCTTCGGCGTAGGGGGGAAAGGCGGTGGCCTGTGCGCGGGGCAGAACCTGCGGAGACACCCCGAGCCGGCCCAAGAGCATCCCGACCTGTTCCCACGGCCCCAGCTCGGTTTCGGAGTCCAGGCGATCATGGTGGTTGCCGACCGCCTCGATTGCGGCCAGGATTTCCGCCGGCGCAAAGGAAAGCCCGAGGTCTGCCAGGGCCCCGGCAACCCCCTCGGCGCGCAGGAGGTTGCGGCCCGAGTCCCGAGTATCGTAGATCAGGGTCTGCCAGAGATCGAAGGTCAGGCCTCGGAGCAAGGTGACACCCCCGTCTGCCCCCCGGCACGGCACGGAGGACTGCCGGGGGACGCTCTTCCCGGGAGTAAGTGCTTCTGCCTGGCCGGGCGGGGTCCCTCCCGGCGAGGGGTCAGCGAGCGGTTTTCTGCGGCAGGCGGAGGGTTTCGGCGGCCAGGTCGACGATCTCGGCCCCGGGATAATAGTGCATGATTATGTCCCGGTAGGTCCGGCCCCCGCCGGCGAGCCCGCGCGCGCCTGTCTGGCTCATTCCTGCTCCATGGCCGTTACCCCCGCCGGTTATCCGGACCTGGGATATCTCACCTGAGGCGTCGCGCTCTACCTCCAGGACAAAGAAGGCGCTCGGGAGGATCGAGTAGTTGCCCCTGGTGCTGCCGTCGAGCAGCCTGAGAACGATGGGCTGCCCTCCCATCAGGTGCTGGACCGGCCGGAGGGTGGTCCGGATGTTGTACTCCTTGATCACCCGGTAGGTGCCCGCAGAGCCGGAGAGCTCAAGGACCATCGCATTGCCCCCCTCGCCGCGCTGGACGACGCGCAGGTCCTTCAGCGTGCCGACCGGGTCGCCGAGGGGTACCGCCCTACTCTGGAAGTCGCCCTTGCCGTCCGCGGTCAGTACGAAGCCGGGCTGTGCGTCGTACCTTGCCCTGAGGTTTGCTCTGATGACCGCCTCGCACTCCGCCCGGCTCAGCGTAACCGTCCACCTGAAAAACGGCGCCCCGGCGTCAGGGGCGTCCAGGTCCGCGCGCCACAGGAAAGCGGCCATCGTCTCTTCGTCAGGGATGGTCCGGAAGTCGCTGGTCTGCGGGACCGCCCGCAGGTACGGGACCACCTCTCCTGGGAAGCTGTCGCCGGTCGACCACACCTCGTGGGCGTTGGCCGTGAAGCCGCACGACGTCGAGAAAAACCTGGCGTCGACGATCTCTCCCTGGAAGACGGGCACTTCCAGGCCCGTTGCGTCCACCGCCTGGTTGCCGGCGGGCACCTCGGGCACGTTGTTGTACACCTGCGAGAGGACGCTGTCCTCCAGGTGCGCCCCGAGGGCGGCATATCCGCCGGCGAACATCGACGCCACCGCGTAAGCCCGCGCCGCCATAGCCTGGGCCTTAAGGGACTCCAGGCCAAAGGCTGCAGGCATCTCGCTCGGGACCACCGAGTAGAGGTACTCGTTCAGGGGCAGGTCATTCACGACCAGCAGGCCGGAGGCGGCCCCGGGCGCGATCTCCAGGTACCCGCGGTACTCAGGGGCAAACTCCCCTCCGGCATGGCCCCTGACAAGACTGCCGACCTGGATCTTCCCCTCGCCCGACGGCGCGACGTGCAGCCGCAGGCCGCTCTCGATGAGGGGCATCCCGGTCGTGGTTTCGGCCAGGACGGACGTCCCGGTCCGGCGGAAGACGACGACCGTCCCCGGGCGGACCGATACCCTCCGGCCGGCGACCTTGTCCCGTATCACGAGGCCTCCGTCCGAGCTGACCGTTACGCGCGAGTGCGCGAGTCCTGCAAAGCCGCTGGTGTTGAGCGCCACCCGCACCCTGTCCGGACGGAACGGCTCGGCCTGCCCTATTGCGCAAACCTTCTCCCGCCAGAGGTATGCCGTCAGACCGCCAGTCCCTGGGATCAGCGTTCCCCGGAACGAGGGGGCCGCGGTGGTGAGATCGTAGACCGCCAGGCCAGACGGCCAGACAGGCAGGAGACCCTCAAGCTCGGTTTCCAGGGGTCCCCCGGGGGTGTAACGGACCAGCATGGACAGCGCCCGGGGAGGCGCCGCGGGCTCAAAGGCGACCATCCGGCCCGAGTTCAGCACGGCGAAACCCGCCTCGTACCCGGGCGGGCGCGGGACGTCGCTCTGGATGTCCAGTTCCCGCCCCCTGATGAGAAGCCTGGACCGGCCGGAGTCCTCCGTCACCAGCAGGGCGGCCGGGTGGGCCAGCACGTCGGGCAGCCCCGCCACCTGCCAGCCGCCATCGCCTTTGCGCATCCGGAAACCAGGCCAGACCGTCCCGTCTCTTGTGTCCAGGCGAGCGGCCAGCTCGCGACGGAGGGCAAACGCGAGGAACCCGGGACGGATTGCCGGCTCGAGCCGGGGCAGCTCCGGGTTTGCCGCAAGGACGGCCAGCGAGGACACGACCTCGCCTTTCTGCCAGGCCTCGGCCGTCAGGTACGCGCGGCCTGCCGCCGGGTCGCCGCCGGCCGCGGCCAGCGCTTCAATCAGGCTGGCGAGGGATTCCGCCGCAAGGTTCCTCTCCCGGGCTGTGAACAGGGTCCCCAGCACGAGCAGGACTACAAAAGCCGCCAGCGCGAAGGCGAGGACCGCCAGGCGCGTTCGCTTCGCCATGGCCGGACCCCCGTTCGGCGTGGTTTCTACCTTGTACTTTGTATATGTTGACCATTGCGGGGCGAGGCATCAGCGAGCGCGGGCACTGAACCGTCCACCGTCCGCCGGTGACCCCGCCGGTTACCTAATCAAGCACCGCCGCGACGGCCTCCCTGTGCCACCGGCGGGCGAGCACCTCGGCTGCGGCATCCGGCGAGCGGCTCGCGTCCGACAGCCCGTACCGCAGCTTCAGGGCAGCCACGCGCCTGACGGACTGGTCGATGCGTTCGGCGGAGAGAGCTCCCGAGGCCGCGGCGGCGCGCAGAGTTTCCACGGCGGCAACCTGGTCCGCGGCCCCTGCGGGAAGCAGCAGAACGTCGGCGCCGGCGGCGATGGCCGCCAGCATCGCCTGCTCCGGCGTGTAGTTCCGGGTGATTGCGCCCATGGTCAAGGCGTCAGTGATAATAACGCCGTCGAAACCGAGCTCCCCTCTCAGCAGCCCCGTCAGGACAGGGGACGAAAGGCTCGCCGGAGACCCGGCCGGGTCCAGCGACGTGAAGGCGACGTGTGCCGGCATAACCATATCCGCTCCCGAACGGATGGCGGCCGCGAACGGCCGCAACTCGACGGAATCGAGCCGGCTCCTATCGTGGTCCAGCACCGGCAGCTCGACGTGGGAGTCGAGCGAGGTGTCGCCGTGGCCCGGGAAGTGCTTGACCGCGGTGACGGTTCCCGTGGACTGGAGCCCCTTCATCACCGCGATGCCGATGGTCTCGACAAGCGCGGCGTCCGAGCCGAACGCGCGGTCGCCGATCACCGGGTTGTCCGGGTTGGTGTTCACGTCCAGAACCGGGGCCAGGTCCACGTTGATCCCGAGGGCCTGAAGCTCCTCGCCCATCGCCCGCCCGATCTGCCCGGCCAGCTCAGGCGACCGGGAGCCTCCGACGCGGGCGGCGGCCGGGAAGGGCGTCGCCTCGGGCGGCAGCCTGTGAACCCGCCCTCCTTCCTGGTCCGCGGCGATAAACAGCGGCAGGGGGTTGCCGGCGTTGAGGGACCGGAGCGCGTTCGTCAGCTCTACGGTCTGGCGGGCGGACTGGATGTTGCCCCGGAAAAGGATGAACCCGCCCACGGCATAGCGCCGCACAAGCTCAGCGGTCGCGTCGTCGACGTCAACGGTCGTTCCGGGGACCCCGAACATGAACAGCTGACCGATCTTCTGGTCCAGGCTCATGGCGGCCACGATTTCGCCGACAGAGCCGGGAGGACCTGCACCGTCCCCGTCCCGGCCGTTCCGCGGGCGCGGGATACCCGGGAATCGAAGCGCTATCGTATAGCCGGCCACGACCATCGCCAGGGCCACGGCGAGCAGCAGGCATTCCCTGCGGCGCAAGACGACACCCCCTGACAGGGAGGTTGCCCCGTGACCGGGGGTCTAGTACGTTTGGGTCCGGCAGCACCGGCGACACCGGCTACTCGGTCCATGGGGTCCGGGGGGACCCAATTGCTGTTGAAACCGGGGCCCCGCGGCGGCCTCCCCGGAGCAGGAATCCGCGCCGGCCGGCGGTAAAGCACAGGTGACCGGTTTCGCGGGCAGGGAGGGAGTGCAAGCTTGGCGGACGGCTGGGTTAACAGGCTTTACCTGGGAAACAACCTCGGGGTCCTCCGCCGCGAGCTGCCCGGCGCGAGCGTTGACCTTGCGTACATGGACCCGCCCTTCAACACCAAGAACACGTACCGGGTGCGCCGCAGGCGGGCCACCACCCCGGACGGGCCCGGGCGGCCGGGCGACTGGGGCGGACCGGCCCAGGCCACCGCCTTCGTGGATAGCTGGCAGTGGGGACCGGAGGCGGAGGCCGCGTGGAGCGAACTGCTGAACTCCGCCGCGGCTCGAGTCCGCAGCCTGGCGCAGGCCATACCGGACCTCCTGGGAACCAGCGGCACGGCCGCCTATCTATCCATGATCGCCGTCCGGCTGCTCGAGATCCATCGCGTCCTCAAGGACAGCGGCGCGATCTACCTGCATTGCGACCCGACCGCGAGCCACCACCTGAGGCTCGTCATGGACGCCGTTTTCTCGCCGCGCAACTTCCAGAACGAGATCATCTGGTCGTACCGCTCGGGCGGCGGCAGTTCCAGGCGGTTCGGGCGCAAACACGACGTGCTCCTGTATTACACCAAGGGGCCGAACTTCACGTTCAACGCCGACGCCGTGCGGGTCCCGTACGATGCGGCGATCGCGGCCAAGCGAAGGCACCTCTTTGACCCGCGCGGCAAGGTGCCCGGCGACGTGTGGGACGTCAGCCGCCCGCCCAATCACTCCAAGGAATGGGTCGGGTACCCGACCCAGAAGCCTGAGGCCCTGCTGCGAAGGGTCGTCCTGACAAGCAGCAACCCGGGAGACGTCGTTCTCGACGCCTTCTGCGGAAGCGGCACGGCCCTGGTCGTCGCCGAATCGCTCGACCGGCGCTGGGTGGGCATCGATTGCGCCCGCGCCGCGGTCTCGCTGGCAAGCCGGAGGCTTCAGGACAGGTTCGGGCTGACCCTGAGGCCGTTTCGGCTCTATGCCTGAGGCCGTTTCAGCTCTATGGCTGAGGCCGTATGGCTGCCTAACAGGGACCTGGACTCTGTCCCTTAGCCCCGCTTTAGGAGGTGAGGTTCTTGGAGGAGCTCTCTTTGCTGCCGGCGCTTGACGTGGCCATGAAAGCCGGCGCCGCGTACGCGGACATCCGCCAGGTCAACCGGGTGGACGAATCGGTCAGCGTCAGGCAGGGCGCGGTCCGGAGCATTACGTCAACAACCCGCCAGGGATTTGGCGTGAGGGTCCTCGCCGGCGGGGCGTGGGGCTTTGCGTCAAGCTCGAGGATGGACCCCGCGGAGGTCCTTCGCGTGGCCCGCCAGGCGGTGGCGATCGCCCGCGCGAGCGGCTCCGTTGCCGGCAGACCGGCGACGCTGGCCCCGGTCGAGCCGGCAACGGAAACCTACCGCACGCCGTACCGGGTGGACCCGTTTGAGGTCAAGCTGGAGGACAAGATCTCCATGCTGCTTGAGGCCGAACGCCTGGTAACCAGCCAGCGGCCGTTCTGGCGCGTCGCGACGAGGCTTTTCGGCGAGGCGTACCTCGGTTGGAGCCGCGAGAGCAAGCGTTTCCTCAGCAGCGAGGGCGCCGACATCGAGCAGGAGATCACCGAGTGCGGCGGCGGGATATCGGCCGGGGCCGGGACCCTGCGGGAGATCCAGCAGCGGTCGCACCCCAACGCCCACCGCGGGCATTACGCGACCGCGGGCTGGGAGTTTGCCGAGACGCTGGGCCTGGTGGACAACGCCGCCCGCGTCGGGCGCGAGGCCCTGGCCCTGCTCGGGGCGAAACCATGCCCTTCCGGGACCAAGACCCTGATTCTGGACAGCACCCAGCTCGCGCTGCAGATCCACGAGAGCTGCGGGCATCCTGTCGAGCTGGATCGCGTCCTCGGCAGCGAGGCCAGCTACGCGGGAACGAGCTTCCTTACGCCGGAGAAACGCGGGACCTTCAGGTACGGGTCCGGCGCGGTCAACCTGACCGCGGACGCGACCATCCCCGGGGGCCTGGGTACGTTCGGCTTTGACGACGAGGGGGTACCCGCCCAGCGGACGGAGCTAGTCAGCCAGGGCATCTTCAGGAACTACCTGACGTCCCGGGACACCGCCCCTCTCGCCGGCGACGGGGCGAGCAATGGCGCGGCAAGGGCGACCGGCTACGACCGGATCCCGATCGTCAGGATGACCAACATCAACCTGGAGCCCGGCGACTGGACGCTGGAGAAGATGATCCGCGACACGAAAGACGGGATCCTCATGGAAACGAACAAGAGCTGGTCAATCGACGACCACAGGCTCAACTTCCAGTTCGCGACGGAGGTGGGCTGGGAGATAAAGGACGGGTCGCTGGGCGCGATGGTCAAGAACCCCAACTACACGGGGATCACGCCGGAGTTCTGGGGCGGCTGCGACGCCGTCGCGGGCAAGGACGAGTGGCGCCTCTGGGGCACGCCCAATTGCGGAAAGGGCCAGCCGGCACAGGTCGCCCACGTCGGGCACGGCTGCGCGCCAGCCCGCTTTCGCGGCGTGAGGGTAGGTGTCGGCAGATGATCGGCCGCGAAGGCGTCGCCGCTCTGCTACAAAGGGCCTTGAGCTACTCGGAGGCCGGCCAGACCCAGGTCCTGATGATCAGCGGCGAGTCGGCCCTGACAAGACTGGCGGAGAACGTCATCCACCAGAACGTCGCCGAAACCGAGTCCCGCCTCACCGTCAAGGCCGTCTTTGGGAAAAAGGTCGGCACCGCGTCGGGCAACGACCTCAGCGACGAGGGACTCATGCGCACGGTCACCCGGGCCTGCGAGGTGGCCCGCCTGAGCCGTGAGGATAAGCAGTTCGTCTCGCTCCCTTCGCCGTCGCCGGAAGGGTATCCGGGGGTCGTTTCCTTCTCGGAGCGGACCGCCGGGTTCGTGGCGGCGCCCGGCGAGAGAGCAAGGGCGGCCGCGGTCCTGGCCGGTGCGGCGGGCGGGGCAGGGTTCCGGGCCGCCGGTTCGATAAGCGCCCAGGCCGGGGAGATCGGGGTGGCCAACTCCCTGGGGGTGATGGCGTACGCCCCTCACAGCAGGGTCGAGGCAAGCACGGTCTTCATGTCGGATGATAGCGCCGGGTACGCCGGGGATACGGCGGTGGACCTGGCCGACGTGTCGTTTGAGGACCTGGCGGAGGTGGCCCTGGACAAGTGCCGCCGTTCGCGCGAGGCGGTGACCGCGCCTCCAGGCGACTACGAAGTGATCCTCGAGCCGGACGCCCTCGGCGCGATGCTGCTCTTTTTGGTGAGGGTCGGTTTCCACCATATCCTTTACCGCCAGGGCGGTAGCTTTCTCTCGCGCAAGCTGGGGAAGCGCGTCCTCGGCGACAACATCACGATCTGGGACGACGGGACCGACCCGCGCGGTCTCCCGATGCCCTTTGACTTCGAGGGGACGCCCAAGCGGAGGCTCACGTTGTTTGAGAACGGCGTCTTCCGGAACATGGTCTACGACTCGTATACGGGGGGAGAGGCCGGCAGGCAGTCCACGGGCCACGCGATACCTTTCGCGGGGATCGGGGCGATGCCCGCGAACGCCTTTCTCCAACCGGGCCGCGCCAGCCTGGAGGACATGATCGGGTCAACCAGACGCGGGCTGCTGGTCACGCGTTTCCACTATACGAACCTCGTCCATCCCCGGAGGGTGGTAATCACCGGGATGACCCGCGACGGGACCTTTCTCGTTGAGGACGGCCGGGTGAAGGGCCCGGTCCGGAACATGCGGTTCACGCAGAGCGCGCTCGAGGCGATGCGGGACGTCGAGATGGTCGGCGCGGCATCCACCGTAAGGCGTCTCGGCATGGCCAACTTGCCGGCGGTCAAGATCCGGAGGTTTGCCTTCACCGGGGCGACGGAGTATTAGTGGCGGGAAGGGGGCGCGTGCGACGTGAAGCCGATCGTCCCGACGGTGGAAACCGGGCCCAACTACGTGTTTCACCTGATGGCCGCCGCCCGGATAGGCTTTGACAGCGATTACGCCGGCCGCTACGGCGATACGGTCGTCCCCGGAGACCTTGCCCTGCTGCGGGAAAACTCCCAGAGGCTGTCTTTCGGAGCCGGCAGGGGCGGGGATCTGGTCGAGACGCTGATCTTTCTGCCGGCATACCTCGGGCTGGATTCCCCGGGCGAGCTCGCCGAGTTCTTCCGCGTGCTGTGCGCCGACGTCGGGGCAGGCGAGCCGGCAGGCCAGCTCAGGCGCTACGGGAGGCGGCTCGCCGGGATGCTGGACTGGGTTTCCGGCGACGACTTCTCTGCCCGGTACAGGTGGCTGGGCGGCAGCCTGGACCTCATCCGGCAGCTTGGGGACGTGTACGTTCGCAACTTCCCGGCGTATCTCAAGCACGTCTGGTCGGCTGAGGAGCCGCCGATGCTGGAGGTCGCAGAGCAGATAGCCGGGTCCGTCGGGCGGCGCGACCTGATAGGCGACTGGGAACGGCTGACGGGCCGGGAGTTCAGGGCGGACCGGTACGAGATCGTGCTCTGCAGCGCGATTAGAAACGGCCCCAACGCCAACTCCCTGGGCTATGACCGGAACGTCTTCTTCAGCGGCTCGGACCCGGCGTTCCTGACCGAGTTCATCAGCCATGAAACCGGGACCCACATACTGATCGACCTCATGAAGAGCGGGTTCTGGAGGGAAGCAGGCTACCCGTTCGGTCTCGCGTACGAAGGTTACGAGAACCTCTCCAAGTTCTACAACGCCTTTATCCTCGGGCGGCGACCGGCAACCTACAAGGTGTCCCGGGCCGACGACCGCTGGCAGGAGGTTTTCGCCCGGGTTCACGCCGCCGGCCGGGGGGCCACCCCCGAGCAGCTCTTTGCCGCGGGGCTGGCTGAGATGGCGCCTCCCGGCGAGGTGGCCCCTCCCGCCGGGGCCACGACCTCGCCGTAGCTGCCCCCGGCGCAGCTGCCCCCGGCGCAGCTGCCCCCGGCGCAGCTACCCCCGTCAGGATTAGCAATCTAACTGAGGATCCCGGGCCTCACTTCGCAGAGGTTGACCATCGCCCAGACGAGGTCGTCGCGGGTGATGATGCCCACCAGCCTGCCCCTGTGCACGACCGGCACCCGGTTGATCTTGCGGCCGAGCATCAGCCGGCAGACGCTCTCCAGCGATTCGTCCGGCCCGACCGTGATGACCCGGCGGGTCATCACGTCCTCGACCTTGGTTTCCCCCACCGTGCAGAGGCCCTTGGTGAAGCGCGCGATGTCGTCGATCGACGTGTGCGGCGAAACCCAGCCGTAGGGATCGCGCGACGCCGCCACCCGCAGCTCCTGGCTCCTGCGCAGCACGTCGTGCTCGGATACTATACCGACCATCTCGCCGGCGTCGTTGACGACCGGGACTCCGCTGATGTCCTTTTCCTGAAAGAGCCGGGCCACCTCCGCCAGAGTCGTTCCTTCCTTGACGGTGACCACCGGGCTCTTCATGACTTCTCGTGCCAGCAAGGGTCTCATCCTCCTGGGAGTATGGATACAGAACGTTCTTCTTTGGACGGGCGGCAGGTTCCTATCTGCCCTGCAAGGTGGACGGATTCACCGGGCCGCGAGCATATTGCGGTAGGCGGCCAGCTCGCGGTCGTTGCCCAGCACGTAATGACCCGGCGTGACCTCCACCCACCCGGGCTGAGAGACCGAGTAGTCGTGGCAGGAGGGATCGTAGACCATCACCCTGCGCTCCCGCTCGACGAGCGGGTCGGGCGACGGGACGGCGGACAGGAGCGCCCGGGTGTACGGGTGAAGGGGGTTGTCGAAGAGCTCCTCGGTTTCGGCAAGCTCGACGATCTCGCCCTGGCGGATGACCGCCACGCGGTCGGATATGAAGCGGACCACCGAGAGGTCGTGGGCGATGAACATGTAGGTCAGGCCCTTGCGCTGCTGAAGGCCTGACAGCAGGTTGAGCACCTGCGCGCGGATGGACACGTCGAGGGCCGATATCGGTTCGTCGGCAATGATGAACTCCGGCTCCATGATCAGGGCGCGGGCAACTCCGATACGCTGCCTCTGCCCGCCCGAGAACTCGTGTGGAAACCGTGACGCAAACTCGGGGAGCAGCCCGACGTCGAGCAAAGCCTGCTCCACCTTTGCCAGCCTGTCCTGTTCGTCACGGTAGTCCCGGGTGTTGTAGAGTCCCTCGGAGACGATGTAGTCAACCTTGGCGCGTTCGTTGAGGGAAGCCATAGGGTCCTGGAAGATCATCTGGATCTTCTGGGTCACCTC
>Ga0068714_10004754_pt1 | contig 14925 bp, 17 predicted proteins | sample MTBNYHSulfiMetaG_FD_62988 | JGI IMG/M metagenome (GOLD analysis project Ga0068714, IMG submission 62988) | Enrichment culture microbial communities from rom New York Harbor, USA that are MTBE-degrading - MTBE-NYH (New York Harbor Sulfidogenic)... | ecosystem: Environmental > Aquatic > Marine >... | reverse complement strand
GCTTCTCCCGCCCCCTCGCGGGCGGCAGAGACCGTGTCGCCCACTTCACCTGCCAGAACGTCGATGCCTGGGGCTCCGGGTATCTCCGGATCCCCGGAGGATTGGGCTTCGGCTGGTAGCTCCAGCCCCCCCGGATCCCCGGCAGGTTCGGAAAGTGTCGACTCGGGAACCTCGGGCGATGCAGGCACCTCAGGCGGGATAGGGGGAAAGGCGATGTTCGTGATCACCAGCACGGCGATCATCAGAACCACAGCTAGAAGAAATCGGATCTCGGTTCTCATGGCACCGGGTCGTATCCCTTACCCCCAAGCGGATGGCAGCGGAGCAAGCGGCGCAGGGCAAGCCACCCACCCCTTCCGGCTCCATGTCTCGTGATGGCCTCCTGGGCATAGGCCGAGCATGTGGGTGTGAACCGGCACGACGGCGGAGTGAACGGTGATACGGCGCTGCGGTAGAACCGGATCAGCCCCAGGAAGATCGCCCTGAACATAGCTCCTCAGTAACCTTCAGCAACTCCTGCCGGAGCTGCCGGTAACTGGTTTCGTACGCTTCTCTCCGCGCGCGGATGAGAAGATTCGCCGGCACTGACGATGCCCTCAGGCGCGGCAACACCTCCCGCCTGCTGAGATCCCGAAGCCGGCGCTTCATCCGGTTCCGCTCCACTACCCCTCGCTGGTACTTGGGAACCACCAGCCCTATCCTCGGACGAGGCCCCGCTGAGGACAAAAAAAAGACGTCCAAGTGAGACGTCTTCCTTCTTCTTCCTTTGCGAAATAGGGCCCGAATCTCCCGGGTCCTGGTGATCCGGCTTGAGGGGGGCATCCCGAAGCCGGCCGGGGTCACCTCTCCCGGGCATGCCTCCCCCACGGGCCTACTTTGATCCGACGGTCACCACCAGACGCCGCCGGCCTCTTTGCCGACGCCGATTGAGGGTCTTGCGACCCCCCTTGGTCTGCATACGGGCCCGGAACCCGTGCTTGTTCTTCCGCTTCCGGTTCCGAGGATTGTACGTCGGCATCATGAGAAATCACCCACCCAGTCCAAAGGTTGAGCCCGAAGATGAGCTTTGAAAGGTACCTATGACAATGGCTGAGGGTCAACCCCGAGCGCGCTCGTGCGTGCGGCGTCGGGCGTTGAGCGAGAGCCCCGGAATTGACTTCTCCACATCTCCCGGATAGCTTCCCTCCCCCCATTTCCAAGCCTCTCTTTCCGGGTTCCCATTCGACCGAAGCGGGCGTCCATGGAGCTCACCGCCGCCGAACTCTGGTCCCGAATCCTTCAGCTGGTCCGGGCCGAGCTCCCTGAGCAAGCCTTTCGAACCTGGCTGTCGGGAACTCGTGCAACGGGCCTTTCCGAAGAGTCTCTTCTCGTAGAGGCTCCCGACGAGTTCCACGGTCACTGGTTGGAGGACCGGTATGGGCCGCTGCTGGACGCCGCCGCCGCCAGGGTCCTCGGACGACGCCTCACGATCTCCTTCACCGTCGGATCGGGCGGCCCGGCCCCGTTCATTCCTTCGGTCGAGCTCACCGGGCCTGTGCCAGGATCGCAACGAGACCCGGTGCTCCCCCGGGCTCCCCTCTCCTCCGGTCCTGGTCCCCGCCTGAATCCCCGATATACGTTCAAGCGCTTTGTGGTGGGCGGGGATAATCAGCTGGCCGCTGCGGCCTGTGTTGCCGTGGCAGAGAAGCCGGCCCGCATGTACAACCCTCTGTTCCTCTACGGGGGCGTAGGTCTCGGGAAGACGCACCTGATGCATGCCATCGGAAACGCGATTCTGGAGGCAGACCCCCGGAAGAAGGTGGCCTACGCTCCCACAGAACACTTCATGAACGAGCTGGTCACAGCGATTCAGGAGGGAACCACTCCTGAGTTCCGGCGCCACTACCGACGGATGGATCTCCTTCTAGTGGATGATGTGCATTTCCTTGAGGGCAAGGAGCGGACGCAGGAAGAGTTCTTCCATACCTTCAATGCGCTCTTCGATGCTCACAAGCAGATTGTGCTGACGAGCGACCGGCCGCCGAAGGAGATCCCGGGCCTTGAAGAGCGCCTCATCTCCAGGTTTGAGTGGGGATTGGTGGCTGACATCCAGGCTCCGGATTACGAGACCCGTGTAGCCATTCTCAGGAAGAAGGCTGCCGACGATTCTCTTACCCTGGATTCCGATGTCATCGACTATATAGCCCGCTCCTGCACGTCCTCCGTAAGAGAACTGGAGGGAGCCGTCATCAAGCTTCTGGCCTACTCATCGTTGAAGAACCTGGAGATCTCCATAGCGATGGCCCGGACCGCTCTTCAAGGAGTGCTGGGAAAAGGAGATCAAGCAGAGGGCATATCGGTCACTCCAACTCGCATACAGGATTCCGTGGCCAGCCAGTGGAATGTGACGACGCAAGCCCTTCGATCCTCACGGCGTACGAAAGACTTGACGGTGCCTCGTCAGGTCGCAATGTACCTGATGAGGGAGTTGCTCAAGCTACCCCTTGTGGAGGTCGGGAAGCTCTTTGGAGGTCGGGACCACTCCACTGTCATTCACTCCATTCGGAGGGTGGAGCAGACCATGGAGGTAGACCCAGCCTTTCGAAATCTAGTGAAGGACCTCCGGGATCGCCTTTCTCGGCCTGTGTGAACAACGCTGGGGAGAAACTAGGGAAAACACGCTAGTCTCCCACACCACTGGTCGTCACAGGAAACCGTTCACAGACAGAGACCGTTTTCCACCAGGCTCTCAACAACCGATCATGGGGGCAATCTCGGAACACACGAGGGGATCTTCATCCTCCTGATCTTCCTTTTCGACAGTTCCACAAGTACTACTACTACTGTTTCTTTCTTTCTAACTGAGTACAACCACCACTTGGGAATGGCTTCCCTGTGGAAACAGCAGCAGCCGATTTCCGGCAGAGCGGAGGATTCATGGATTTCACCATCACCCGACAGAATCTCCACCAGGGTCTAGCGGCTGTCTCGGCGAGCATTCCTGCCAAGACCACTCTCCCGGTCCTGTCGAACATTCTGATACAGGCCCGGGAGGGTGGTGTATGGATGACGGGAACGGACCTGGATGTCGCGGTGCGTATTCAGGTTCCGGCAGACGTCGCTGTTCCAGGGAGTCTCACTGCGCCCGGCAAGAAGCTCCAGGAAATCGCCAGAGAGCTTCCTGACCAGCCAGTCACCATCGTAGCCCGTGGAGATCAGTTGGAGATCCGATGCGGCCGGAGCGCCTTCAAATTGAACGGACTCCCGAGCGAGGAGTTTCCGAGCCTACCTGAGATCCGGTTCGAAGAAGGGTGGACAGTGACCGGAAAGGATCTCCAGCGCCTCATTCATCATACTTCTTTCGCGGTTTCTACGGAGGAGAGTCGCCCCATTCTGAATGGTGTACTCTGGGAACTTCGGGACGGACACATGAGGATGGTCGCCACCAATGGACATCGCCTTGCACGAATGGTGGTGCCGGCAGGAGCAGCCACGGCCACTAGCGCAGACTTCATCGTGCCGCCCGCTGCTCTCCAGCAGGTCCAGCGCCTCTTCAGGAGCGATGATGCTCTCGACGTGGCTCGTGACGGGAATCACCTGGGATTTCGATCCGGCGGAACCGAGGTTTTCACCCGCTTGATCGAAGGAACTTATCCCAACTATGAGCAGGTCATTCCGAAGGACAACGACAAGTGGGCGATTGTCCAGAAGTCCACTTTTGAGTCAGCGGTGCGCCGCATGGCAATTGTGGCGAGCGATCAAACGCACCGCATCCGTCTCGTGTTCCAGAAGAACAGCGTGCATCTGAATGTGCTCACTCCTGACCTGGGCGAGGGTGAGGATGAGCTCGAGCTTCAATACGAAGGCGATGAGCTGGAGATAGGGTTCAACGCGAACTATCTGCTGGAAGTCCTCCGTTATATGCCCACCCAGGAGGTGAAGCTCACTTTCAAGGCCCCTGAGCGGGCCTCCACCCTGGAGCCCGTCGTCAAAGGCGATGAAAGCCTCGACTACCTCTGCCTGGTCATGCCCCTGCGTTTGCTGGATTGAGCGAACGCCTGCTCCCCGCCAGTGTAAGAGATTAGGGTATCAATCGCCGGCCAATGACGCTGGCAAGAAGGTCTTCTAGAATTGTTGGTGGCCACCCTTAGGCATTGGCTGAGGGAACTTGAAGCATGAGAGAGGAGAGCGGACGCTACTGCGATGATGGGGCTTGTCGCTGAGGGTAGTCGTTGGCTCAGGGCTTCATCCCTGCTGGTGCTGACCCTGGTCGCTGCCTCGGTCGTGGCGTGTGGAGACAGCCAGGGCCCGCCAATTGGTGCCCTGAGGTTTGGACAGATAGGGGAAATCCGGGTCAGCGTCATGGCTCCGCTCGTCTCCGGAGCGGCAGATGGCCAGATCCAGCAGATTCTGACCTGGGGCTCCTCCGGGTCATGGATCCTAAGGGAGATCATCTCCTATCGAGGTCTTACGGGGGATGAGACGGTACGCCGGAGCGTAGGTGATCCCCGAGCGTACGCCTCAGCCTATGCATCTCTCATCACTCAATTGAATGAGGCGGCCGGCCTGCAGCTTTTCATTTCGGATCTGGCTCAAGGCCTTCCGAGTGAGTGTCCTGTCGGCTGGACTCACGTCTCCGTCTTGATCTGGGACGAGGCCAGGGAGCAGGAAGCCAGTTGGACCCGCTGTACCCAGGGGACCTTGGCTACGATCCAAACCTCGGAGTCGGGCCCGGATCTGAATGCCGGCCGAGTGATTCAGGCAGCCCTTCTGGTCAGGGACTTCACTCAGGGCAGCCGCTTTGCGTCGGCCTACCTGGGAAGCGTTCCTTTCGGAACCCTTGACCGTGTGGAGGATTCAGGGGCCAGATTGTCCGAACCGACTGTCTTCCTTTCCATTCCGGAGGGCAATCCCCAGTCCCCCACGGGATGGGAATCGTTCTGGCAGACTCACAAGGGCGGGCTGGCTTCTGCGCCTCCAGCGGTGGACTGGGCGCATGAGATGGTGGTCGTGGCGGCTGTGGGCTCCCGCTCTGAGGCGGGAGACAGCGTGGAGGTAAGGAGGATTCTGCAGACCGGGGAAGGCACTCAGATCCACCTGTTCGAGCGGGTTCCTGGCGACTTCTGCTCCCCTGCGGCCCGAGAGCATTCCCCCGTGCACGTCGTCGTCTCGCCCCGGACCCGCGAGCCGGTTCGCTTCAGCGATATAGTAGTCGAGCGGGTCCCCTGCGGGATCTGATACCGTGTCTCTCCGTCAGCAATTTGTCCTCGTGTTCGTGGCCTTTTCGGCCTTCATGTCGGCTCTTGGGGGCGGCATAGCGTACAGGACTGCCTCCCGTGCCCTGGAGAGGGAGTTGGATGCGAAGCTGGTACAGGTCGCGGGGGCGGCCGCAGAAGTCGGGCTCACCGCTGATCTGATTCTGGCCCTCAGACCCGGCGATGAGGAGCGCCGGGAGTTCACCAGCATCCAAAGCAGGATCCAACGCCTCAGGAGCTTTGTCGACGAGGCCTACATCCTCAGACAGGATCTTACCGCTCTCGTCACCACATTCTCCACTGACTCGGTCCCTATTGGAGCTACCCTTTGGGAGCTTGCTCCTTACTCCGATGAAATCCAAAGGGCCGCCATCCTGGGCCACGCGGTGTCGCCCCTCTTCTATCAGGAGGCGGAGGGGCGCTATTTCAAGTATGGCTTCGTGCGCCTCGAACAAACTGAGGCGGTTCTCGCCGTTCTCATGCCAGCGGATTTCATGGCGCCGCTCTACGCATTCCGCCGCACGGCAATCGCTGGCTCGGTCCTGGCTGCTGCGGTGGCGGCTCTCATTGCCTGGCTGCTGGCCACGACGGTTACCCGACCGTTGAATCGTCTTGGACGCGTAGCCCTGAGGATCCAGAGGGGGCGGATGGACGAGCCGGTCACCCAGGAACGAGGAGGAGAGCTGGGGCGACTCTCCCGAGCCATGGAAAGGATGAGGGAAGGGATTCTCCACAGGGATGAGCAGCTTCGCCTCATGCTAGCGCAAGTGGCGCACGAGATCAGGAATCCTCTTGGGGGGCTGGAGCTCTTCGCATCGGCGGCTGCGGAGACGGACGATCCGGACGAGAGGGGTCGCTTCATCGGTAAGGTCCGCTCCGAGGTGGCGGCTCTGAACCGCATCATCGACAACTTCCTCGCCTTCGCCAAGCCTTTGCGCCCCGACGGGGTCCTGCACGACGTCCGGGAGCCTGTCCGGGAAGCGGTGGACCTGGTTGAAATGGAGATGAGAGGTGCCGGTCGCGATTTCGTTGTGGTTCTTCCTCCGGAGGCCCTCATGGCCAGAGCGGATCCGGAGCACGTCAAGCGAGTGATCCTCAACCTCGTGCGGAACGCGGCTCAGGCGGGTGACAAGGTGCAGGTCCGGTGCGAGCCGCATCGAGGGGAAGCCGTCATCATTGTGAAGGACAACGGACCGGGTGTTCCGGAGGAGCTTGAGGATCGGATCTTCGAGCCTTTTGTTACCGACAAGGAGCAGGGCGCCGGCCTCGGCCTGGCCATCGTGAAAAGGGTGGTAGAGGCTAACTGGGGAAGGGTGGAGGCCAGTTTCGGGGACCGGTCAATTGGGGAGGGTGCCGAGTTCAGGGTATATTTTCGGGGTGGTGAAGACCTGTCCCCGGAGGAATCCAGGAATTGAGGAATGGCCCAAGTTCTCATCATCGATGACCATGATTCCATGCGAGAAGGCCTGGAGCTTCTGTTGCGCCGTAGGGGGCACAGGACCATTTCCGCCGACGGAGGTGCCCGGGGGCTGAGCCTTCTAGATGAGCAGGGGGCCGACCTTGTAATCACGGACCTGAAGATGGCGAAGATGGATGGACTACAGGTCCTCAGGAAGGTGCGTGAGAGTTTCCCGGACACGGAGGTCCTGGTCATAACGGCCTACGGGACCATCGAGAAGGCTGTGGAGGCCATGAAGTTGGGGGCAGCCGACTTCATCACAAAGCCCTTCTCCTCAGAGGAGTTCGGCGTGAAGATCGATCGGCTCCTGGCAGAGCGAGCGGAACGCCTGAGGCTACGGCGCGAAAACGTGGCTCTGCGGGTCGAGAATACCTATCTGAGACAAGAGGCCGAAGCACGCTACGGAGAGATCGTCGGTGAATCCAGCCAGATGAAGGAGGTGTTCCGATGGGTCGAGCGGGTCGCCCGTAGTGAGTCGACCGTGATGATCTATGGCGAGTCCGGGACGGGGAAGGAGTTGGTGGCCCGAGCCGTGCATGCAGGATCCCCTCGGAGAGAGGGACCCTTCATCCGGGTGAACTGCGGGGCCCTTACGGAGGGCCTTCTGGACTCCGAGCTCTTTGGCCACGAGAAGGGAGCCTTCACGGGTGCGGATCGCAAGCGTCGGGGGCGTTTCGAGCTGGCCGATGGTGGCACCCTCTTCCTGGACGAGATCGCAACGATCAATCAGTCGACCCAGATACGCCTCTTGCGGGTCCTCCAGGAGCGTGAGCTTGAGAGGGTCGGCGGGGAGGAGACCATTTCGGTGGATGTCCGGATCATCGCTGCCACCAACACGCCCGTGGAGGAGCTGCAACAAGGCGCTGCCTTTCGCGAGGACCTCTTCTACCGGCTCCACGTCGTACCCATCACCATTCCCCCACTCAGGGAGCGGAAGTCGGACATCCCGGTCCTGGCGAAGCATTTCCTCGAGAAGCTCAGGGAGAGGACCAGTCACCGGGTGGAGACCTTGAGCGAGCGCGCCGTGGAGCGATTGAGAGAATACAATTGGCCGGGGAACGTCCGAGAACTGGAGAACGTGATGGAACGGGCCCTGGTTTTGGCCGAAGGGCCCAAGCTGGAGGAAGACGACCTCCCGTTTCTCCCATCCGGGATGGCCCTGGACACTTCCCTTATCGACGCCGTAATCCCTGCGGGGGGCCTGGATCTGAATCAGGCTGTGGATGGTATGGAGGAGCGGCTTGTTCGAAAGGCGCTGGAACAAGCGCGGGGAGTGAAGGCCGAGGCGGCTCGACTTCTGGGTCTGAAGCCCAGTGCCTTGTATTACAAGCTCGAGAAGTACGGGATTCGGGCGTGATTCTCTCCTGCCGCTGCGGAGCCCGCCGAGGGCGTTTGGGACCGTGCCTACAGCTGGTCCTCACGGTGGCAGTCCTTCCGACATTCCTTCCATATCCCGCCATCGCCCAGGAGGAGTTGACTCTAACGGAGCTCGACCTGGCCTATCGGTCGAGTCTCGACGAGTACCGAGCTGCGTTCCAGGCCCTGGAGGTCCTGGAGAGCCGGTTCAACCGGGCTTCCCAGGCCTTCGACAGTGCCCGGGCCGCTGGGGACGAAGCAGGGCAGGAAAGGGCGCTGGCCGTGATTCGGCAGCTGGCGCCTGAAGGCAGGCAGCAAGCTCGGCGCGTGGAGGAGAAGGCCAGGGAGCTGAGGGCGGCTCGGGGCCGGCTGCTGGATGCTCGTGCCCGCCACCTGCAGGACCTTCTGAGGGAGGCGGACCTGGCCCGGACGCCGCAAGAGGCTCAGGAGCTGGCTGTGCTGGTGCAGGACACTCGAAATCAGATCGCCGAGCTGCGGGCGCAGGAAGATCCCGAGGTGACCCTCGATCCGGATCCGGACATCGTCATCGGACCGAGGGACGACAACGAGGACATCAGAATCAAGGCCAACACATTGGATGGGCGGGGGGATCAATATGAGGAACTCCTGACTGAGATCGACCGTAGGCTGGAGGGTCTTCGCCGGGACCAGCGCCTGGTGCGGCAGTCGGACGATTTCGTTGCGGGAGTGGAGCGTTTCGGGGATCCCCGCCTCCCGGTAGGTCCACCAGGGACTCGGAACGTCCCAAACCCCGCCCTGGCGCAGCCCCCCGGAGGTGTTGGCGATGCCGCCGGAGAAGACCGGCCCCTCACGCTTGAGGAGCGGATCCAGGCCCTCGTCGTTACCCGGGAGGAATTGGCGGAGCGGATCGAGAGAATCCGAGTGAAGGCGGAGAGCTTCCGGCGCCAGATTCGCCTAGAGATGGCAGGCCTTCGCAGTCTGTTTGCAGGTGCAACGGGATGAGGGCCCGGTATCGCTTGGCCGTGGCGCTCGCGACTTTCCTCGTCGGTGCCGGACCCATTCTACCCGTTTCCGCGTCAGCTCAGGTAACGTGGCAGGATCTCGTGTTTACCGGAGGAGTCTCCGCAGAAGGGTACAGGGGGAACCTTGCAGCCGTAACGGTGCCGGCCGTGGACAGCACGGATGCGGCGTCGGCGGCGGTGGGGGAGATGGGGCTCAGAGGAAGCGTCTCACTCCTGAGCAAGCAGGAACGAGGGGCCTTTCTACGATTCGATGCCGGGCTGCGGCAGTTCGTGGCAGGAGGTTTTCAAGTCAGGGACTATGCTCCCAGGGAGTGGGTTGGGCGGGCGGACGTGAGCTACAGGGAAGCCCTGGGTTCTCTTGGGGAGCTGTGGGTGTTCGGAGGGCTCGGCGGGCGCAGAGTGGATGACCGGCCGCCTATGCCCCTCTTCATCCAGCCCGGGTACCTGGCGGCAGATGGTCGGGTGCGCCTGCAGCTGTATCCAAGACGAGGGGTGCATTTCGACGGTCAGCTCTTTGCGGAGCTCGCAGACTACCGCAGCTCCAGGCCCACGCCGCAGCTGGACTTGCTCGACCGCGATGTTCTGGGACTCGAGCTGGGGGCGACATGGGGTTCCAGCTGGACGCTTCGCGTGCATTCGGGCTTCAGGGCCACCGAGTACGAGAATCAGGGGACCTTCGATCCTTCGGATCCGTTTCGGCGTGACAAGACGATGAATCTCGGAGCGACCTGGACGCTCCGTTCCAGCGTCTTCGTTCAGTTGGGGGTGGAGGGGGCCTTCAACCGGTCCAACTCGAGTCGCCCCGAATACGACGCCATCAGCCTGCGAACGGTCATGTCCGTTCCCCTCCCTCAGGAGCTCAGCCTGAACCTCTTCACTGTGCTGACGGCGAAGAGATATGTCACCAAGACTGACTTTGCGCGGCTGGTTCCAGGGGAGGAGGCCGACAACGCATCCGTGGTCTATCTGGAAGTGGTCCGCCCCCTCTTCCCCAATCTGGATGGGGCCCTGCGGTTTGCCTGGAACCGCGCCGAAACGGACATCGGGGGTTCCTATTTCGAGCGTTTCGGGGCGACCTTCCTTGTGCGTTATCGCCCCTGGGATTGATCGAACCCTCTGTAGGTGGTCAGAGCCGATTCGTGACGGCTGACCGGGTCCGTGAAGGTGAAGGCCCAAGCCTGAAACCTACCGTGATGGGAGAGGGAGAGGTCAACCTCGGTTCTCCGGCCCCTGACGAAGACCCTAGGGATTCTCCGGCCCGGGAGCCCCGGATCGCACCCTATCTCCAGATGGTCCTGGGGCACACGGAGGGCTGACGCCAGGGCCCGCCGAGCCGCCAGGCGGGTCAAAGCCGACGAGCGATGGGAGACGCAGCACCACTCTCTTTCTGTGAAGTGCCCTCTCAATCGATCCTTCCACCCCTCCGTGTCAGCTTCAATCCTATCCCATCCCCAAGAGAAAGGAGGAGTCGCCCCGGGGGCCGATCGGAGCCAGGTGAGTGCGTGGATGCCATCGCCCGCAAGCTGGACCCTGAGGGCCAATTCTGTACCCTGATAACATACCTCCCCGGAAAGTACCCCCGGGGGGTGATCTGCGAACACGTCTGTTTCCCTGGAAGTCTCCAGGTCGTGAAGGTTCACCAGGAAGGAGGGGTGATGAAAGACGGGAGGCTCCCCCGTGGTCTTGCTGATGCTCTTGAACGCGGCCTCCTTGGCTGTCCACCGCGTCCATAGCGCCAGGTCCGGATCGTGTGATGCATTGATTGCCTCCTGCTCGAATTCCGAGAATACTCGTCGCAGGAAGCGTTTCTCGCTCGCTTTCCCCAGAGCCCTGGGGTCGGCAAGGTCGATGACGTCGTTGCCCAGGTGCCAAGGTCCAGGCATGTTTGCCGCTGGGGGTTTCATACAGCCCCGACCCCGTCCTGCAGATGAGGATGATCACGAGGAGCCACCGGGCAAGATTGGTCGGATCCATCCCCTGGCGCAACGATCCTCCGAGAGCGCACTATGAGACCACTCGAGAAGAGCCTGCACCGCTTCCGGTCCGCGACCCGAGAGATGCGGATGCAACTCCTCCTCCAGTATGCAAGGAAGTTCCCGGATCTCCCCCAGGATTTCGTGGAGGCCCGCGACGCAGGGCTGAACCGTGTCCAGGAGTGCCAGACGCCCCTCTTCTTGTGGGTGGGTGTCCGCGAGGGAAAGGTCACCATCATTGCCGATGCGCCGCCGGACGCTCCAACGGTGAGGGGCTTCATGGGGTTCCTCATGGAAACCCTGAACGGCGCTCCTCCTGAGGAGGTGAGCCACCTTCCTGACGATCTCCTGGACCAGATGGGGATCGGGGAGGTCCTTGGAATCATGCGGACCCAGGGCCTGGGTTCGGTGATTCGTCGGGTGAAGCGGGACGTTGCCCGGGCGTTGGGCTCATGATGGGTACATCCCACAAGTTCTCCCGTTCCCTTGGCGGTATGGCATGAGGATCATCAGCGAGAGCCGGCTGCGGGCCATGGTGGGGGAGAAGGAAGCTCTTCGGGCCGTTGAAACCGCTTTCCGAGCCCTTGCCCAGGGCCAGGCCGTCCAACCCTCCCCCATGGGCATGGATTTGACCGAGCAGACGGGCGAGGTCCACGTGAAAGGGGCCTACCTCCGTGGGGAGCCGGTGTTTGCCATCAAGGTGGCTTCAGGGTTCTACGGGAACGTGGAGCGGGGGTTGCCCACTGGTTCCGGGGTGGTCCTCGTCTTTGACGCAAGAACCGGATTCCCCCTCGCTCTCCTCGAGGACAACGGTTACCTCACGGAGCTTCGCACCGGGGGAGCGGGAGCCCTGGCAGTGCGGCTCCTGGCACCGGATCGGCCGCTGGCGGTGGGCGTGATCGGGGCCGGGTCTCAGGCGCGGTACCAGCTTCGCGCCATGGCCAGGGTCCGGTCCCTGACGCGGGTACGGGTGTGGAGCCCACTACCGGGGGAAGTGGAGCTGTACCAGGCGGACATGGCGCCCGTGCTCGGGTTGCCGGTGTCGGGGGCGGCCACAGCCCAGGAGGCCGTGGAAGGGGCCGACCTCGTGGTGACGGTGACGCCCAGTCGGAGTCCCATCGTCAGGGCCGACTGGCTGGAGGACGGAGCTACTGTCGTGGCGGTGGGCGCTGACGGTCCTGATAAGCAGGAATTGGACGTGGATGTCCTGCGACGGGCACACAAGGTGGTCGTGGACTCCCGAGATCAGTGTCTTCGCCTGGGAGAGACCCACCATGCCGTGCGAGCCGGAGCCCTCCGTCCTTCCGACATTCACGCGGAATTGGGAGAGATCCTCCAGGGGCAGCGGTCGGGCAGGGAGGCGGGGGAGCTCATCGTGTGCGACCTCACCGGCGTGGGAGCCCAGGACGCGGCAATGGCCGGAGTCGTCTGGGAGGCGCTCCAGCGGGAGTGAGTGATCGGTTGGCTTCGCGACCTTCGGGAGGGTGTTACTCCAGAAGAGCGTCCACCTTGGCGGCACAGATGAAGTCGTTCTCGGTGAGCCCATCCACCGCGTGGGTGGTGTACACCAGCTCACAACGGCTGTAACCGGCGGACACGTTCGGGTGATGGTCCTCCCGATGGGATATCCAGGCGACGGCGTTGACGAAAGCCATGACCTCGTGGTGGTTGGAGAAGGTCATGATCCGCCGGATGCCGTGCCCATGGTCGATAACCTCCCACAAGGGCACCTCCTTCTGCATTTCGTTGGCTTCCTCCACGGTCATGGGGGGGATTCCACCTTCGCAGGGCTTGCATCTCTTTCTTCGAAGCTCGGTCATGTTCCCGTCCATTCGGTGGCGCGACGCGGCAAGAGGATCCCAGGAAGAATATGCCCAAGAGTTCAGGGAGTTCCCAAGCCGGGCAGGGGCGGGACAAAGCGCGAGCGCAACTTTCGCGTAAGGGCGGGTTCCGGAGTCCCGCAGGGCCCACTGAAGCTCTCCGCGACGATCCTGATGGGCGCACCGTCGGGAGGAAGCTCCAGATCCGGTGCCAACTCGAAGAGGGGTAGGGCCACGAAGGACCGGCTTCGAACATCCGGGTGAATCACTGGGGCATCAGGAGCCAGGGCGGCCCAGGCGTCTACTCCGTTATCCCTGGAGCCAGGGGCGTAGAGAAGGAGGTCAAGGTCCATGGCCCTGGGGGCATACCGGTCGCCGGTCCTTTCGCGGCCCAGTGCTACCTCCACGTCATGGAGGACTTCTTGGAGATCCTCCTGGGAGAGCCCGGTTCGAATCTCCAACACCCCATTCAAGAAGTCGGGCGCCTCGTACCCCTGGGCGCTCTCGGCCTCCCCCCGGCTGGCGCCTCCCGGAAAGAGAATGGGAGGGGTTCGATAGAAGGTGGAGATCCCTTTCAGCCTGATGTCGGGGTTCCCCGCCAACAGCTCGAGAGCGACCGTGACGCTCTCCTCGGGCCGAATGTTCGAGCCCACGGAAAGGAAGGCTCGAGCGCGAGCCTCAACCACGCCGGCGCACCACCTCGACACCGACACTCCTCGAGAACCGGACCGCACCGGGTTTCTCGACCCGGACCCGGGCCATGCTTACGCGGGGGTCCTCCAGGCATATCTTCGCTATCTCCTCCGCCAGCCTCTCCACCAGGAAGTAGGCAGAGCCCTCCACCAGCGCGATGGTCCTCTTCGTGACGGCTCGGTAATCGACGGCGTCCTTGAAGTCATCGCTGGCTCCGGCCGCCCGGCAGTCTGCTTCCATCTCGATGTTGATGAGGATGTCCTGCTTCTTCTCCCGCTCCCAGTCGTGGATCCCGATGATTCCGCGAAGGTGGAGATCCTCGATGAGAATCCGGTCGCTCATGTGCCACCTCCCAACCGAATGTGCCGACCTCCGTCCACGAACACGACCTGGCCAGTGACAAAGGAAGCGCCCAAGAGATAGGCGGTGGCGGCCGCGATGTCCCTTGGATATCCCCTCCTCTTGAGGGGGAGCTCCCGGGTCAGGCTCGCCAGGTAGTCCTCGTTCTCGCCATCGGGTGGCAAGACGGCTCCGGGTGCCACGCCGTTAACCCGGAGCTCCGGGGCGAACTCCAGCGCGGTCAGGACGGTCAGCTCCCTGAGCATCGCCTTGCTGAGGTGATAGGAGGCGTGACCCAGATCGCCCCCAATGAGTCGGGTGTCGAGGAGGTTCACCACTGAGCCTCGCCCCTCCGTGCCTCGCACTCGCCGCCAGAAGGAACGGGTCAGGAGGAACGGGGCCCATGCGTTCACCAGGACGTTCTCGATGAGGCGGGAAAGGTCCATCTCGTCCAGGCGTTCCGGCGGGAAGATGGATGCATTGTTAACCAGGAAGTCGAGGCCGTCCATGGCCTCCCAAGCTTCGCCGAAGAGGTTCTCGACCGCGGCGTGATCGCCGAGATCCGCGGCAAGGGGGACCGCTTGAACACCCATCTCGTCCAACTCCATGCAGAGGTCTTCCGCGGGACCCTTCGATGCATTGTAATGGACGCAGATATGGACCCCTTGACGGGCAAGCAGAAGAGAAGTCTCCCGGCCAAGACGTCTTGCCGCTCCCGTGATCAGAGCCTTCTTGCCCGGAAGAAAGCCCGGGTCACGCAACGGGGGCCGCCTCGAAGGACGCAAGAGCCGTGAGCACAGCGTCGACATCCTGCTCCGTATGGTCCGCGTTGATCTGGAAACGGATCTCCTCGTCCCCTCGAGGAACGACGGGGTAGGCCAAACCCGTGGCGAGCACGCCGTTGGCGTGGAGGTGGCGCACCAGGGCCCTCGTCTTCCCTGTGTCCCGAACCATGAGAGGTACGATTGGGTGCTCCCCGGGGATGGTCTCCATGCCCAGCGCTCGAATACCCGCATCGAATCGCTGTGTCAGTCTTCTGAGGTGAGC
>Ga0068714_10004752_pt1 | contig 14933 bp, 14 predicted proteins | sample MTBNYHSulfiMetaG_FD_62988 | JGI IMG/M metagenome (GOLD analysis project Ga0068714, IMG submission 62988) | Enrichment culture microbial communities from rom New York Harbor, USA that are MTBE-degrading - MTBE-NYH (New York Harbor Sulfidogenic)... | ecosystem: Environmental > Aquatic > Marine >... | reverse complement strand
GACCTCGAGGACCCCTGGAACCGGCCGCAGGAAGAGATGTTCCAGAGCACGAAGTCTCCGCAGGCCGCGCCGGACCGGGAAACGGTGGTGGAAGTGGAGTTCGAAAAAGGCATACCCGTGGGCGTCGACGGCAAGCGGCTTTCCCCCGTCGAGCTGGTCGAGACCCTCAACCGCCTCGGGGCCGAGAACGCCATCGGGCGGGTCGACATGGTGGAGACTCGCCAGGTTGGAATGAAGAGCCGCGGGGTCTACGAAACTCCCGGGGGTACGATTCTGTTCACGGCGCTTCGGGAGCTGGAGATGGTGACCCTGGACGGAGATGCGCTGCACTTCAAGCGCTCGATGGCCATGCGCTACGCGGAGATGGTGTACGCCGGGAAGTGGTTCACCCCGCTGCGGGATTCCCTGGAGGCCTTCATGGCCAGGATCTCGGAGTACACCACCGGAACCGTCCGCCTGGCCCTCTACAAGGGCAACGTGATCGTGGCGGGCCGCAAGTCCCCGTACTCGCTGTACCTCCAGGACCTGGCCTCCTTCGGCGCCAGCTCCTACGACCACGGCGATGCGACGGGGTTCATCAACCTGTTCGGCCTGTCCACCGGGGTCACCGCCATCGTCCATCGGGGCATCAAGGACGACACGGGGCAGGCCCCGGAGATCAAGGAGATGGCGGGCTTCCACAAGAAGTAGCCCCGCGAGGTCCGACGTGGCGGCGGTCGGCCGGGCGCTCAGCGCTCCTCGAGGCGGTACTTCTCCCGGACCGCGTAGAACAGGGCCTCCAGCAGGGGACTGGAGGCCCCCCCGATCCGGGCGTCGGCAAGGATGTCCCCGCGCTCCCGGGAAAACACCGTGTACAGCTGCCGGAGAGCCGCGCTCTTGGACTCGGCAGAATAGCAGATCTTGACCACCCGCTGCATCTCCTGCAGGGAGAGAGCCTTGCGGACCCCGCCGAAGTCCAGGAAGAAGCTCTTGCGGTTGTCCGCCTCGTCGATCCGGACCGCCACCCTCCCGCCGGCGGGCTGCTCCGCGCCGGCCCTCTCTCCTTGAGAGGCAGGGGCACCCTTGCCGCGGCCCCCGGACCTGCTTCGCCGCTCCTGGAGCTCCTGCATCTCCCGGTTGATGCGGTCGACCTGAGAGTTGTGAACCAGGATCTGGGCCTGCTGGAGCAGGAACAGCAGGCCCTCCTCGTCGAGCTGCCCGATCGCCTCGATCAGCTCCCCCTCCAGGCGCTGCTTCTGCGCGGAGGCCGCCGGGGCGGAGGCCGCCGCGGATGCTCCCTGCTTGCCAGACCCGGATCGCTTTTCTTTGCTCATGGATGGTTCCTTCCCTTACCGACTATAGCTCATCGCTTCCCGGCCTTCCAGCACTCGACGCGCAGAGACCGAACCAGGGGAAATTGACTTTGCAGGGGCAACGTGAGTACTCTTGAATCCAATGAGCCATCACACCTCCGGGCACCACGGCTCGTCCCCGCGGGGGTCGATCACGACCGGGCTGGTCTTCACTGTGGCCTTTGGCGTTGCCTGGGCGGCGACGGGTCTGTGGTTCTTCATCTTTCCCCTGGTCTTCGCCGGGGTCCTTCCCCTGGTGAACGGGCTCATGGCGCTGCCCCGGGCGAGGCGGGTGGAGAGCAGGAGCCGCAGCGCCGTCTCCGCGGTGGCCTCCCGGGAGAAGCAGGTGCTCCAGGCCGCCCGGGACGAGCAGGGCATCGTGACTCCCACCGTGGTGGCCCTGAAAACCGAGCTCTCGATCCAGGAGGCGGAATCCATGCTCGAAGAGATGGCCCGCAAGGGGTACGCCCTCATGAGGGTCACCGAGAGCGGTCGCCTGGAATACGAGTTCCCGGAGTTCCTGCCGCGCCTGGGCGAGGGCCCGCAATAGATCGCCGCAGGCGGCAGGAGACACGAATCCAGGCGTTGTTGACAGTGCGGAGGGGCCCGTGTTAGACTCCCCCCGCTCGACGTTCGGGCTGTAGCGCAGATGGTTAGCGTACTTGACTGGGGGTCAAGGGGTCGGCGGTTCGAGTCCGCCCAGCCCGAATCCTTTGCCGGCCGTTCTACCTGACGAATAGCGAGCGATGCAGTGGACAGCGTAGCCTCCCGGAAGAGAGAGCTGCGGATGGAGATTCGCAGCCGTCTCAAAGCCCTGAGCGGTCCCGAGCTCCAGGAGAAGAGCCGGCGCATAGCCGAAAACCTCTTCGCCACGCCGTGGTGGGGGCAGGCGCGGTGGGTGTTCGCCTACATCGCCATGCCTGCGGAGGTCGAAACCCGGGACATCATCGTGCGGGCCTATCGGGATCGCAAGCGGGTAGCCATTCCGCGGATGCACGGCCCGCAGCTCGTGTTCTACCGCTATGACGGCAGGACTCAGGATCTGCTCCCCAACCAGTTCGGAATCCTGGAGCCGGATCCCGCCTGGGTCGTGGTGGATCCCTGCCGTCTGGCCGAGGAGCCTGAGGCGGTCCCGGGAACGAATCGCCTGCTGGTCCTGGCCCCGGGCATGGCCTTCGATCGCAGCCGCCAGCGCCTCGGGAGGGGCAAGGGCTACTACGACCGCCTGCTTTCGGCGGCCCGCTGCTCCGGGGTGGGAATGGCGGTGGTGGGCCTGGCCTATTCGGAGCAGCTGGTGGACGAGATCCCGGTGCACGACCATGATCAGCCCCTGGACGGCGTGATCACGGATGGGGAAGTGATCGAGTAGGGGACTGCCGTCCATCGGCGCCCGCTCGCGGTGTCCCCGAGGGAGCCGTGGGGTGCTGCTTGATCACCGCCCCCGAGAATGAGTACATTTACCGTAACATCATACCGAATAAGGATATCAGAATGGCCATCATCAAGTCCGCCCTGGAAATCGCCCTGGAGAGAAGCAAGGACGTAGAAGCGGATCGGGAGGCCCTGGAAGCCAACCAGTTCGTCACCGAAGGCAAGAAGCTGGTCTCCAGGTTCTTCGCGGACGCGGAGGCCGACGAGCAGCCGAATCTCAAGGCCGGCATCGAGAAGTTCGACAAGAAGCAGCAGCAGTGGGTCAGGGAGGGGGTGCTGCAGGCCCTCCTGGCCAACCTCAAGCTCCCGGCCGACGAGATGTCCATGCTCCAGAGCAAGCGGGCTGCCAAGGGCTTCGCCGCCCTGGCCTCGGACACCCGGCAGCTCTCCCGGCTGCTCAACCAGGTCGAGCAGTTTCTCGGGGACTACCTGGAGGAGCGCAAGCGCCTGGTCGGCGCCGTGGAGCAGCGCTATGCCCCCATGCTCCGGCAGAAGGAGCAGGAGATGAGCCGCCAGATGGGACAGCCGGTCAAGATCGACCCCATGATGGATCCGGGCTTCCAGAAGATGCTCCGGGAGAACCTGGCGATGCTCGAGGACCGCTACGGCGAGGTGCTGGGTCAGGCCAGGCAGGAGCTGCGGCGCCTCTGCCAGTAGGGCGGCCGCTACTCTCCCGGCTCGTACGGGATGCCGTCGGCCGCCGGCGGCCGGGCCTTGCCCATCATACCCACCAGCACCACGATGGCCAGCACATAGGGCAGCATCTGCACGAACTGGCTCGGGACCGGGATCCTGGTTTCGAACATGATCCGGAAGGTGTCGGCGTAGCCGAACAGCAGCGCCGCCAGCACCGCTCCCACCGGGTGCCAGCGCCCGAAGATCATGGCCGCCAGGGCGATGAAGCCTCGCCCGCCGGTCATTCCGTTGATCCACTTGGAAGGGTAGAGCACACCCGCCGCCAGTCCGCACATGACCCCCGACAGGATCACCCCCGCGTAGCGCATCAGGTAGACGTTGATGCCCAGGGTGTCCGCCGCTTCGGGGTTTTCCCCGACGGAGCGCAGGCGCAGCCCGAAGCGCGTGCGGTACAGCACGAACCAGCACAGCGCCGTGACCGGGATCAGGGCAAAAGCGAAGCTGTTGATCCCGAAGAGGGTCGGGAACAGGTAGGAGTTCAGCTGGGACTGGGTCTCCTGGCCGAACACGCTCTGGGACAGGAACCGCCCGATGCCGACGGCCATGATGTTGATGGCCACCCCGCTCACGATCTGGTTGACCCGGTAGGTGATGGTGGCCACCGCATGGATCAGGCTCATGAGCACTCCGGTCAGGATGGCCACCAGGAGTCCCATCCAGATGCTCTGGAAGGCGATCGCGCCCCAGACGATCGTGAAGGCCGTTACGGCGATGAAGCCTTCCAGGGCGATGTTCACCACCCCGCTGCGCTCGCTGAACACGGCGCCCAGGGCGGCGAAGGCGATGGGAGCGGACAGCTCCAGTCCTTTGAACAGGAAATCCACGAGGAAGCTTGCGTCCATTTCAGGCGGCCTCCTTCTTTCTGAGCGCCCGGATGTAGCGGGTCACGATCTCGTTGATCACCACGATGAACAGGATCATCAGGCCCGTGATCAGGTAGATGATCGCGTTGGGCACCGAGGTGTACAGCTGCAGCCCGTAGCCCGCCTGCTTCAGGAAGGCGAACAGGATTGCGGAGAAGATGACCCCGACGGGTGAGTTCCTGCCGATCAGGGCGATGGCGATGCCGTCGAAGCCCAGCCCCGAGGCGATCTCGAAGGTGTAGTGGCCCCGGATGGCGAAGATCTCCTGCAGGCCGACCAGCCCGGCCAGGGCCCCGCTGATCAGGAACACCCCGATCTGGACCTGCTTGACCCGGATGCCGGAGTACCGGGAGACGTCCAGGGAAACCCCCACGGCCCGAATCTCGAAGCCGAAGCGCATGCGGAACAGCAGGAACCACACCAGGAAGCCCATGATGATGGCCACGATCAGGCTGTAGTCCATGTACACGTGCTCCGGGACGTTCAGTCCCACGAAGCGGAATGCGGCGTTGAGCTTGCCGAACAGGGCCGTGGCCAGGATCTTGTAGGTCTGGGGCTCCAGGCTCTTTTCGCCCCGCCCGGACAGGGGGCCGTTGACCAGGTAGTTCACGAGCGCCAGGGCGATGTTGTTGAACATGATCGTGGAGATGACCTCGTGAATCCCCTTGGTGACCTTCAGGATCGCCGGGATGGCCGCCCAGAGGGCCCCGCCCGCCATGGCCGCCAAGACCACGACCGGCAGGTGGATCGCCCGCGGCAGGGGCAGGTAGATCCCGGCCAGGGCCCCGACCAGGCCGCCGATGAAGTACTGCCCTTCCGCACCGATGTTGAACACCCCGGCGCGGAAGGCTACGGCCACGGCCAGGCCGGCGATGAACAGGGGGATGGCCACCGAGAAGACGGTGGCCAGCCGGGCCCCGGTGCCCACGGTGAAGCGGATGATCGCCGAAACCGTCCGCCCCGGGGTCTCCCCCACCGCCGCTGCGATGATCAGGAGCACCACCAGGGAAGCCAGGAAGCCCAGGATCGGGGCCAGGACCTCCAGGGCCCTGTACTTGTCGAGCTTGAGCTTAGCCATTTTGCTCCTCCCCGGTCATGTACAGGCCTACCTGCTCGCGGGTGGCCTCGCTCTGCGCGAACTCCTTGATGATGCGTCCCTTGAACATGACCCCGATGCGGTCGGAGAGCGACAGGACCTCGTCCAGGTCCGCGCTGATCAGCAGCACGGCCTTGCCGCCCTGCCGGGCGGCGATCAGCTCGGAGTAGATGAACTCCGTGGCCCCGATGTCCACGCCCCGGGTTGGCTGGGAGGCCACCAGCAGCCGGGGCTCGAAACGCATCTCCCGGGCCACGATGACCTTCTGCTGGTTTCCCCCCGACAGCGCGTTGGCGGGGGTCATCTCCGACGGGGTGCGGATGTCGTACGACTCGATCGTCTCCCGGGCGTACCCCCGGATTCGCCCCGAGTCGATGAGCTGCCTCCCCCGCACGAAGGGTGGGCGGTGGTGCTGGCCCAGAACGAGATTGTCCGCCAGGCTGAAAGGCAGGAGCAGGCCGTAGCGCTGCCGGTCCTCGGGGATGTGGCCGATGCCGGCGTCCCGGCGGGTGCGCACGTCCCAACCCAGGATGCTGTCGCCCCCCAGCAGGATTTCCCCGCCGTCCAGCTTGACCGGCTCGGTGATCGCCTGGACCAGCTCGCTCTGGCCGTTGCCTTCGACGCCGGCGATCCCGTAGATCTCCCCGGCCCGGACCCTCAGACTCACCCCGTCCAGGGTCGGGTGGCCACGCTCGCCGGTCTGGCGCAGGTCCCGGACCTCCAGGATGGCCTCTCCGGGGCTCGCTTCCGGTTTGTCGACCTTCAGGAGCACCGGCTTGCCGACCATCAGCTCGGCGATCAGGGGCTTGGTGGCCTCCGAGCGTTCCAGGGTCCGCACGACCTGCCCGCGGCGGATCACGGTAATGCGGTCGGCGATTTCCAGCACCTCGTCGAGCTTGTGGCTGATGAACACGATCCCTCGACCCTGTCCGGTCATCATCCGGAAGGTCTTGAACAGCTCGTCGACCTCCCGGGGGGTCAGCACGGCCGTCGGCTCGTCGAAGACCAGGATCTCGGCACCCCGGTACAGGATCTTCAGGATTTCGACCCGCTGCTGCAGACCGACCGGCAGATCCTCCACGTGCGCATCGAGATCGACCACCAGGCCGTTCTGATCCATTATTTTCTGGACGGCCTCGGCGGGCCCCTCCATGCGCAGCACCCCGGTGGTGTGGGTCTCCATGCCGAGCACGATGTTCTCCAGAACGGTGAAGGGGGGGACCAGCATGAAATGCTGGTGCACCATGCCGATGCCCTGGTTGATGGCGTCCCTGGGGTTGCGGATCGTGGCGGCCTGTTCCTTCAGGTAGATCGAGCCGGAGTCCGGCTTCTGCAGCCCGTAGAGGATCTTCATGAGGGTGGTCTTGCCCGCCCCGTTTTCCCCTACCAGGGCGTGGATCTCCCCTTCCTTCAGGTCGAAGGAAACCCGGTCGTTGGCCCGCACGCCCGGGAACACCTTGGTGATCTCCTCCATCTTGAGCAGGGTCATGATCGTCCTTTCTCCCGGCGACAAAAAAGCGGGACGACCCTGGATCGAGGATCGTCCCGCCTCACCACCTGCGCCCGCTCAGAAGGTCCTGGCGGCCCAGTCGGCGACCTTGGCGTCGTCGTCCGGCACGGTGATCTTGCCGTCGATGATCATCTGCTTGATCTCGTCGACCTTGGAGATCACCGGCTGGAGCTTGTCGCGGTTGTACTGGTTGACCGCGTAGCCCACGCCGTCATCCGCGAGACCGAAGGAGCTATAGCCCCCCACGTTCTTGCCGGTCTCGATGAGCTCCTTGCCGGTCAGGTAGATCGCGTTGTCCACCCGCTTGAGCATGGAGGTCAGGATGTACTCGGCGGTGGCCTTCTCCTCCGGGTTGTCGCTGGTGGCGTAGATCAGGCCCTGGTCGGAGTCCACACCAATGGCCAGCTTCTTCATGTCCTTGGCCGCCTTGAACAGCCCGGTCCCGGAGCCGCCCGCGGCGTGGTAGATGATCGAGGCCCCCTGGTTGAAGAAGTTCACGGCGATGCTCTCCGCGGTCTTGGGGTCGTTGAACGCCGAGGGGTCCTTACCACAGTACTGCCCGAACAGGTTGCCGCTCTTGCGAAGGTCGGGGTTCACGTACATGGCCCCGGCGTAGAAGCCGCCGTGGAACTTGTGGATCAGGGGGATGTCCATGCCCCCGATGAACCCGACCTTGCCGCCCTTGTTCATCAGCCCGGCGATGGCGCCGACCAGGAAGGAGCCCTCGTGCTCGGCGAAGGCCAGGCAGGTGATGTTGCTGGATTCGTTGAGATCCGGGACGAAGCCGTCGATGATCCCGAAGTGCTGGTTCGGGAAATCTGCCGCGACCTTGGTGATCGAGTCGGTGAAGAGGAACCCGACCCCGATCATCAGGTCGTAGCCGTCCTCGGCCATGGCCCGCAGGAGTTGCTCCCGATCCTGGCCGCCGGCTTTGGGCTCCAGGTACTTGAGCTCGATCTCCCGGCCATGGTCGACTTTGGACGGGTCGTCCTTGATGAAGCCCTTGAACTCCTTGGCCAGCATGACCATGCCGTTGTAGGCCGAGTCATTGAAGGACTGGTCGCCCCGGCCGCCGATGTCGAAGACGATGCCGATCTTGTACTTGGGTCCGGACGGGGCCGCGGCCCCCCCCTCTTTCGTGCCCCCGGCGAACAGGGGCACCGCAACTGCGAGAACCAGCAAGAGAACGATGAGTCGTTTCAAGGTCTACCTCCTCCTTTTTGAGATTGCCTATACTCTAATCCCGGGGGAAGCACCCGTCAAGAAGGATTTCGAGCCCGGCGGTCTCAGCCTTCCTGCCCGGCCGCGTCGGCCAGCAGGCGCAAGAACTCCTCCTCGCCGAGCACCGTGACGCCCAGCTCACGCGCCTTGGCAAGCTTGCTGCCGCCGCCGGGGCCGGCCAGGAGGTGGGTCGTCTTGCCGCTGACCGAGGAGGTGACCCGGCCCCCGAGGCGCTTGACCTCTTCCATGGCCAGCTCCCGGGGCTTGAAGTGCTCGAAGCTGCCGGTGACGCACCAGGCCTGCCCGGCGAGGGGTCGGCCGGGGCCGACCCCGACCCCGCCCTCTGCGTCTCGGGTCCCTGCCGCCGGGGCCTCCTCGCTGAAGCGCAGGCCCGCGGCCCGCAGACCCTCGATGCGCCGCCGGACCTCCGGCCGCGAGAGCGTCAGGATCAGGGTCTGGGCGGTCTTCTCGCCGATTCCGTGGATGGAGGTGAAGACCTCCGGATCGCCGCGGTCCACGGCCTCGAGCAGGGAGTCGATGTCCCGGTAGCCCGCCTCGCAGAGCAGCTCCACCACCTTCTGGCCCACCTCCGGGATCCCCAGGGAGGCCAGCACGGCCCGGTACGGCTTGGTCTTGCTCTTCTCCAGCCCCCGCCGGATCAGCTCGACCTTCTTCTCCCCGAAACCCGGCAGGCCCAGCAGCTGCGCCGGGTCGAATCGGAACAGGTCGTCGATGTCCCTGACCAGGCCGCGCTCGAGCAGGACCTCGATGGTCTCGGGTCCCATCCCCTCGATGTCCATCTGGCCGCGACCGGCGAAGAAGAACAACCGCCCCCGAACCTGGTCCGGGCACCCGGTGTTCGGGCAGAACTGGTGGGCCCCGGTGCGCACGAGGGCGGTCGCGCAGGCGGGGCATCTGTCGGGCATCTTCCAGGTGGTGTGCCCTTGCTCGTTCTTTTCCAGTACCCGCTCCACCGCGGGAATCACGTCGCCCCGCTTGGACACGCTGACCCGATCGCCGAGGGCCAATTCCAGGGTGTCGATGTAGTCCTGGTTGTGCAGGGTGGCGTTGGAAACCGTGGAGCCCGACAGCCGGACCGGCTGGATCCGGGCCACCGGTGTGATCCTGCCGGTACGCCCGACCTGGACCTCGATGCGCTCGACCACGCTCTGCGCCTCCGGGGCCTCGAACTTGAAGGCCAGGGCCCAGCGGGGGTGGTGTCCCGTGAAGCCCAGGGCCGTGCGGGCCTCGATCTCGTTGACCTTGACCACCAGGCCGTCGGTGTCGTAGGGCCGCCCGGCCCGTCCGGCCCGGGCTTCGTGGATGTACCCCGGCAGCGCGTCCAGGGTCCCCACGGTCCAGCGGGGGTGTTTCTGCCGCAGAGCCTCCAGGTCGTGATGGTCCGGGAAGAACCCCGTGCGGCGGTTAATCTTGAAGCCCAGGGCCTCCAGCTCTTCCAGGACCGCAAAGTGGGTCTCCAGGGGCGGGGAAAAGTAGCCCTCGTAGACGAAGATGTCCAGGGGCACCGCGGCCACCTCGGAGCTCTTGACCCGGTGCAGGGTGCCCGAAGCCAGGTTACGGGGGTTGGCGTAGGGGGTCTCCAGGCGGGCGTTGATCCCCTCGAAGAGCTCCCGGGTAAGGAAGATCTCGCCGCGGGCGGCCAGGCCTATGGGACGCGGCAGCCGCAGGGGGACAGCCCCGATGGTCTTTACGTTGGCGGTCACGTCGTTGCCCACCAGCCCGTTGCCCCGGGTCACCGCCCGGGCCAGCAAACCCTCCTCGTAGTACAGGACGATGGAGGCCCCGTCGATCTTCTCCTCCACCACGAGGGACAGCTCCCGTTCGGCGTTGCGCCGGGTCTTCCGGACCCAGCTGTCCAGCTCTTCGGTGGTGTAGACCTTGTCGAGGCTCAGCACCGGAATCGAGTGCGGGACCTCCGGGAGCTCACGGGTCAGATCCGATCCGACCCGCTGGGTCGGGGAGTCGGGACGCCGCAGGTCGGGGAAGAGATTCTCCAGCTCGGTCAGGCGGTCGAACAGCCGGTCGTACTCCCGGTCGCTGACCGAAGGGGCGGCCGCCACGTAGTACTCGTACTGGTAACGGGAGAGGAGGGCTGACAGGCGGTCGATTTCCCGGGCGGCCTCGTCCCGGCTCGGGTTACTCGACGTACCGGAGGAAGGCATCCTTGAAGCCCCGGGCCTTGAAGAGGTACAGGAGGGTGCCGCTTTCGTCGGTGTTCAGCGGACCGATCAGGACCTTGTAGACCGTACGGGTGCGGTCTGCAGTGGGCAGTATCGACACCTGGTAGTTGGGACCCAGGTCCCGGGCCAGCTTCTCCGCCAGGGTTCGGCTGCTGTATGCCCCCAGCTGAAGGAAATACGCCTGAGGGGTCAGAACCGGGGCCAGCGGCGCGGCAGCCGCTACTGCAGGCTCCTCGGCCGGTCCTTCCGTTTCCCTCGCCGCCGGCTCGGGTTCAGCCGCTTCGGCTATCTCCGTTCGCTCCTCGACCGCCTCGGTTGCTGCTGCCCTGATCTCGGCCGGAGCTTCCTCCGGGAGCTCGAGCGGCGGGGTTGCCGGCTCCAGGGCCAGCGGCTGCTCCTCCTCAGGTGCAGGCAGGCGGGCCCCTTCGACTTCGGGGCGATCGGGCTCCAGGGGGCGGGGGACCGGGAGCTCTACGGCCAGGGCGTCCCGCGTCTCCTGCGGGCCGGCCAGGCTCACCCGGGGCTCCGATTCGGGCGGGCCGAGGGCTTCCTCCGCTTCGGGAGCTTCCTCCGCCTCGACCTCGACGATGGCCGGGGTCTGCGCCGGCTCCTCCTCCGCCGGGGCCTCCTCGGGCGCCTCGACGACCGCCGGTTCTGCCGGCTCTTCCGACTCGGCGGGCTCCTCGGGAACGGACAGGGCGAAGCGCTCGCTCTGCCGGGGGGGGTGGAAGAGCTGCTTCTGCGGGAGCCGCCGCTGAAGCTCCGCCAGGCGCTCCTGCTCGGGCGAGGGCTCTTCGATCGTAGGGGGTGCCGCCGCCGGAGACGCCACATCCGTCGGGGGCGCCTCAACCGCCGGACGTTCCGGGGCCGCAGCAGCGTCCGGGGCCGCCGGTGCGTCGGTCGGGGCCGCCTCCGCAGCCGGCGGTTCCGCAGGCAGCTCCGCGGGCAGCTCCACGGCTGGCTCCTGCAGGGGCGCCGGCTCCAGGTCCCGGGCCTGGAGCTCCGCCGCGGGGTTGATGTCCGGATCCGGGTTGAATGCCTGTTCCCCGTCGGGCTTCCAGGAGCCCGCCGGCGGGCCGGTGACCAGTCGGGCGGTCACCCGGACCACCTCCGATCCTGACACCCCAAGCCGTTCCGCCGCCTGCTCGGACAGGAGGATGAAGATGTTGTCCGTGTCCTCTATGCGCTGGAGAATGGTCACCTGCACGGTCGTTCCGGTGACGAGGCTGCGTACTTCGACCCGGCTGTCCCTGGGAAAGGAGTTGGAGGCGGCAAACAGCCCTGCTTCCGGAAAGGTGCCCCGGCGGACCACGGCGGCGTTTCCCTCCCAGGCCTCCTGGGCGCCGCACGGCCCGGCGGCCAGGAAGAGGAGCGCGAAAGCCGCGGCCAGTCGGCGGACTCCGGTCCGTCGGCACGATCGCGGCGCGGGTATGCCGATCAGCCCGACAGGCTGCGTGCCTTTCTGGTTACGGCGCATGGAAATATCCCCTCTTCTCTCTCATCGGCGCAATCCCGGGCCCTGATGAACAGTTTACCGCAAAAAACCCCCGCCGGGTCATCCTTCGGGGTCAGCGGGAGTCGCCCCCCGGGCGCAGGGACACGATCGCCCGGGCAAGCTTCTCCCCCGTCGCGAAGAGGAGCTCGCCGTAGGTGAGCTCCCGCTCGCCCTCCGTGCTGGAGGCCGTGAGCTCGCCGCGGCCGAGCAGCCGCGAGGTCCTTGCGTCGAAGAGCAGGTACGACGCCCGCACCGCGATCTGCGTCCCTGCCGTGGGCGCAGCCTCGGACCCGGTGAGTCCCCCCGGCTCCCTGGGGTGAGCTTCCGCGAACACTCGAGCCACGGCCAGGTAGCGCCCCAGGCCCTCCCGGGTCAGCAGCAGGGGCTCCGAGAACTCGAGACTGTCCCAGTCCATCTCAGGCCGATACTCCCCGGTTTCGAAGGTGATGTGCCCGAGATCGAACATCCCGGACATGAGACCTTCCTGGCTGGCCGGAGGCACCTCCACCGCTTCGCCGTCCCGGAACTCCTCCACGATGACGAGAAAGGTGTCTCCGTGCGCCGGGGCGTGGATCCCGGTGCACAGCAGCACGAGGGCCGCGAGGCAGTTCCACTTCATCCCCATGATTGTCCACTCCCTCGTTTTCCATTGTATCGGCGGGATCCCCGGATGGCCACATCGCAATCTGTTGCGGAGCCGCCGGGCCCACCCGGCCCGCCTTGAAGCATTCGCCGGGACGTGCTATAACTCCCGCGACAGCCATGAGCGACCAAGAGGGATACACAGGGCGCCGGCGCGGGCGAGGCCAAGGGGACACCGGGGAGGGGGACACCATCTCCCTTCTCGACATCGTCGCCGTGCTGGCCCGGAGGAAGCGGCTGATCAGCGGGGCGACGGTGACCGCAGCGGTGCTCGTGGTGGCTTTCTCCATCTACACCCTGAGGGTGCCTGCGGATTCCCCCTGGAACCCCCTGCCAAACGTCTATCGCTCGACGGTCAAGATCCTGCTCCAGAAGGACAGCGGCGGCGTGCGCCTTCCGGGCCTCGAGGAGTCCGAGGCCGCGAAAACCGCCGCCCGGGAAGTGTTCCGTTCGGCTCTGGACGTGTCGGCCGGCGCGGAGCAGGGCAGCAACATCCTGAGCGTGGCGTACGAGGACATCGACCCGGAGTTCGCATACCGGGTCCCGACCCTGGTCAACATCCTCCTGGAGGACAACTTTCGCAGCCTGGGGCTGGAGCGCCTGGAGGTCGTGCGGCAGGATCTCCAGAAGGCCCAGATGGCCCTGAGCGCCTTCCAGAGGCAGTACGGGGTGCTGGACATCTTCGCCCAGGCGCAGCAGCAGAGCGCCCTGATTGCCGGACTGCGCTCGGAGATCCTGAGGTCCTAGATGGAGATCGAGAGCCTGAGGGAATACCTTCCGGACACCGACCCCCGCATCGTCCGGCTGCGCCAGGAGATCGAGGGCAAGCGGGATTTCGTCGACAGGCTCCGCACCGGCGCTCAGCCCCTCGCGGACTCCTACATCCCGCAGGAGCAGATGCCCTCGGTCTTGTACGACTACCTGAACCTGCAGGGGGAGCTGGAAGTGCAGCGGGCGGTGTACCGTACCCTGCTCCAGGAGTACGAGTCCGTCGAGATCGACGAAGCGGACAACTCGAAGGTCTTCCAGGTGATCGAGCCTCCGGAGGTGCCGGAGATCGAGGCCGGCCCCTACCGGGGCAAGATCTGCGTGATCGTGACGATAGCGGCCTTCTTCCTGTCCGTGTTTCTGGCCTTCATCCGGGAGTCCCTGGACAAGGCCCGGCGCGACCCCAGGGAGGCGGACAAGCTCGAGGGAATTCGCTCGGCCCTCAGCCTGCGCAGGAAGGGATGAGCTTCTTCGTCATCCAGGTCGGCACCGGGAGCGAGGAGAACTTCGTGCGGGGGGCCCGGCAGCACCTCCCGGCGGGGCCCAGGCTCTGGTGGCTGCGGCGGAGCCTGCGCATCCGCAAGCGGGGCCGCTGGCAGGATTCCGACAGCTCGATCTTCCCGGGCTACCTCTTCCTGGAGGCGGCCGAGGTCACTCCCGAGCTGTTCCGGCTGCTCAGGCAGACCCCGGGCTTCCGCCGCTTCCTCAAGGACAACCGCAACATCCAGCCCCTCGGCCCCCGGGACCTCGAGGTCATCCGGCATTTCCTCTCCTGCGGAGAGGTGCTGCACCGCTCCACCGTGGTCTTCGACGAGCAGAACCGCATCCGGGTCATCGCCGGCCCCCTCAAGGGGATGGAGGGGCGCATCGTGCGGGTCGACCGGCGCAAGCAACGAGCCCGGGTCAAGATCGAGCTGTACGAGGATTCCTTCCTGATCGACTTCGGCTACGACGCCCTGGAGAGAGCCCCCGCCCAGGGATAACACTGTAGGCCCCTTTGCGGAAATCCGAACATTGTAGTATGGCAGGAAGCCGTCCCAAGAACCGCATCTACATCATCGGTGCAGGCATCACGGGAACCACCCTGGCCCGAGAAATCCAGGGTAAGGGGATCTTCGGCCGGGTGGTGGCGTTCCTGGACGACGACCCGGCCAAGGTCGGCCGCCGGGTGCACTCGATCCCGGTGCTGGGTCCAATCGAGGAGGTCATGGAGCTTCTCAAGGCCACGCCGGCCGACGAAGCCATCATCGCCATTCCAGGGGCCACCCGGGATCAGCTCAAGCGCATCCACCGGATTCTGACCGCGGCCGGATTCCCGCGCATCCGCATCGTCCCGAGAGTCTCACAGATCCTCGAGGGCGAGGCTCACCTGATCCAGGCCCGGGAGATCAACCCGGAGGACCTGCTGTCCCGGGAGCCGGTGAAGGTAAGCCTCCGGGAGAGCCTGGCGTACCTGCGGGGCAAGCGGGTCCTGGTTACGGGAGCCGGGGGCAGCATCGGGGCCGAGCTCTGCCGCCAGCTTCTCTCGGGAGGAGCCGAGCGGCTGTACCTCTTCGGCCACGGGGAGAACAGCATCTACGAGATCGACCGGGAGCTGCGCCTCCTGCAGGAGGAGGGCGTGGGCGAGAAGGCCACGCTGGTGCCGGTAATCGGGGAGCTCCAGGACCGGGACTACGTGC
>Ga0068714_10004747_pt1 | contig 14940 bp, 25 predicted proteins | sample MTBNYHSulfiMetaG_FD_62988 | JGI IMG/M metagenome (GOLD analysis project Ga0068714, IMG submission 62988) | Enrichment culture microbial communities from rom New York Harbor, USA that are MTBE-degrading - MTBE-NYH (New York Harbor Sulfidogenic)... | ecosystem: Environmental > Aquatic > Marine >... | reverse complement strand
GTGGCACCATCAGCTATGCTTATATTCAGGTCACTCATGAGATTCTTTGGCTCTGCTCGTAGTGATACAAGTCGGGAGTTTAGGCTTTTTTTTGAGGAACCAACTTGGTTATCAGGTTGTCAACCTGGAACCTAGTTCTCCTCGCCGGGTTCTGCCCCTGGAAACCAAAAGGTCCGGGAGAAAACCCAACTAGGTCTACTCCCGGACCTTTTTGACAGCCAGTACTGCTAGTCTTGAATCGAGCCGCCGGGACCTACAATGCTGTAGCTTGCCGTTCCGCTTGGATGATGAGCCTTCATATTATACATGGTCGAATCTGCGCTGTTAATAGTAAACGATACGTTTTCAGAAAGAAAAAGCCCATACGTGGTACCGATCAAGACACTTGTGTTGTTGGTATAAGTCTGGTTATCAACAAAGTATGCTTCCTGGGCCGTGGCCGCATTCCTCAAATCCGCCTGCGCTGCGGCGTTGAACGATCTGGCCCTGTAGGCCGCGAACTGCGGGATGGCGATGGCAGCCAGGATACCGATGATCGCGATGACGATCATCAATTCAATCAGGGTGAAACCTTCATTTTTCTTCATCATCTTCGACATCATTGTTTTCTCCTCCTTCTTATATTTTTAGCTAAACTCAGACCTATTTTGTTAAACCTCTTAATGACCTTCCCTTCACCTCCTCCCCTTACTGGATTCATCCTCGGGTTTTAGCCGTATTCTGTTCGATCTCTGGTACATTCAAGTCCCATGCCAGAGGCATGAAAAGAGATTCTCAAAAAATAGTAGTCTATTTTCAAAAAGTTAGGAGTGAACGTGTACCGATTAGAAAGGCTTTCCGGCGGTTTGATGCACAAAAAAATGCGGCCCTGCACATTTTTTGTTAGATCAATGACATTTTTTGTCGGCGAATTGAAGAGACTAGGAAATGACGCGCCACGATTTTGGCCCCTCCCCTGCCCCTCCCACCAAGGGAGGGGAATTCTCCCAGAAGCTTTCTTGTAACCCGGACCGGTAGAACCTATCCGGGTGTTCCAGTAGAGGTGGAGGGTTCAGTAACAACCAAGGGAGATGGCAGCGGGCACGAGACAGAGTTCCTGGGCTCGAGTTTTAAGACAGGGCATTGGTACAACCGACTAATCGCCGGAGGAGGAAAGGCCGAGCTTTTCCAGGCGGTAGCGGAAAGACCGCATCGTGACGCCCAGAAGATGGGCGGCTCTTTGTTTGGATCCATGAGCCAGTTCGAGGCTCTTGAGAATATAGTCCTTTTCGATATCAGCTAGCACCTGGTCGAGATTGATTCCCTCGGAAGTCAGGTCGCTTCGCCGCCTGTTCTCCCTCGTTTTCTCCCGCTGGAAATTGGACAGGGTGAGACTCTCGGGAAGAACGATGTTGGACGACTCGAGGGCTACGCTGCGCTCGATGATGTTTTCAAGTTCCCGCACATTTCCGGGGAAACTGTACTGTCTCAGGATGTCCAGAGCATAGGCGGACATCTTTTTCACATCCTTTTCCAGTTCCTTCGAATACTTCTCCAGGAAATACTGGGCCAGGGAGGGAAGGTCTCCATCCCTATCTCTCAATGGGGGCATGGAGATGTGGATCACGTTCAGCCTGAAGAAAAGATCTTCCCTGAATTTCCCGTTGATCACCTCGTCTTCCAGGTTCTTGTTGGTAGCGGAAATGAACCGGACGTCTACGCTTTTCTCTTCGGTCCCGCCCACGGCCGTAAAAGTTCTTTCCTGGATGACCCGCAGCAGCTTGACCTGGATGGCCGGCGTGAGTTCTCCTACCTCGTCGAGGAAAACCGTTCCTCCGTCGGCCACGTCAAAAAGCCCTTCCTTGTCGGTCGCAGCACCGGTGAAAGCCCCTTTTCTGTAGCCGAAGAGTTCGCTCTCGATGAGGTTCTCGGGGATCCCCGCACAGTTGATCACCACGAAAGGCTTCTCTTTTCTCGGGCTCTGGCGATGAATGGCCTTAGCCACCAATTCTTTGCCCGTCCCGCTCTCACCCGAGATGAACACGTTGGATTTGGTCGGCCCCACCTTCTCGATCAGCTCGTAGACTCGCTTCATCTGAGGGCTGTCGCCCACGAGGCACCCGAAGTGAAAAATGCTCCTTTCTTCGTCCTGGACTGCCGCGGGTTTCCGGGAATCGAGGGCGTCTTTGATGATTTTCTTGAAATCCCGCACCTTGAAGGGCTTGGGGATGTAGTCGTAGGCCCCCTCTCTCATGGCTTCTACTGCCGTTTCAGCCGTCGCATATGCGGAGATCATTATGGCAATCGTGTCCGGACTCACGGCTTTGGCTTTTTTGAGCACATCGATGCCGTCCACATCCTGCATACGGATATCGGTGATGAGCAAATCGTATTTGTCCTTTTTCAGGCAGTCAAAAGCTTCTTCTCCGCTCGCTGCAAGGGTAACCTGGTAGCTTTCTTTGCTCAGCAGTATGTCGAGGAATTCACGCATGCTTCTCTCGTCGTCAACGACAAGGACGCTCGGTTTCTGTTTTTCGTTCAACTCCATCCTCCTTCGTCCGTGTCTGAAAGGTTCTTTACCCAAGAAATGTTATGGAACTTTTTGCGAGACCAACAACAAAACTCATAAGACAGCGCACCGGCTCAATGGCTCAAGGTTTTACGGGAATACTGCCGCTACACCTTCTCATGATGTGGCCTTCAGATCAACAGTTAGCAAAAAACCTCCTTGCCGGGGAAACGACAAGGAGGTTTGTGCCGGTAAGACAACAATGAAAACATTATGCACTTTGTGCCGGTTCCGCGCCTTTCGCTTCCCCCTCTTTAGCCTCTTTGCCCTTTGTTTTCAGGCTTTTTCCGGGGGATTCCTTCTTCGCCTTCTTCTTTTTCTCCGCCCCTTCTTCGGGGATAAGCTGGATAACGGAAATAGGGGCCCCGTCACCTTTTCTGCTGTTTTTCTTAACGATCCTGACATAACCGCCTTGACGGGCAAGATAACGGTCTTTGATCTCGTCAAAGAGTCTGTGCGTCACCCCTTTGTCTTTCAAGACCGCGAGAACCTGGCGCCGAGCATGAAGGTCTCCCCTCTTGGCAAGGGTGATCATTTTCTCGGCCAGGGGCCTTAATTCCTTTGCCTTTGCATCCGTCGTTTCGAGTTGCTCATGCCTGAAAAGGGATGTCATCATATTTTTCAGCATGGCCTGACGATGGCTTGTTTCACGACTCAGGTTTCTTCCTGCTTTTCGATGTCTCATTGACTAAACCTTCTCTTCTGTTTCTTGGTCTTCTGCCTGATCCTGTTTCTTGGGCGCCTGGAAATTCTCCAGTTTCATTCCGAGAGAAAGCCCCATCTCTTCGAGGATGCTCTTGATTTCATTCAACGATTTCCTGCCGAAGTTCTTTGTCTTGAGCATTTCCGCTTCTGATTTCTGAACCAGTTCACCGATATAGGTTATATTGGCGTTTTTAAGGCAGTTGGCCGAACGGACCGAAAGTTCAAGCTCCGACACGGGCCTGAACAGGTTCTGATTGAGCTTGTCTTCCTCTTCCCCATGCACCATTTCCGTCGGTTCAGGCTCTTCTTCGAAATTGATGAAAGGCGCCATCTGCTCCTTGAGAATCTTGGCGCCGTAAGCTACTGCATCTTCAGGAGTCACGCTTCCGTCCGTCCACACCTCCAGCGTCAGCCTGTCGTAATCGGTAATCTGCCCCACCCTGGCGTTGGTGACGACATAGTTGACCTTCTGGATGGGAGAAAATATGGCATCGATGGGAATCTCGCCGATGGTTTGGTCCGTGACTTTGAGGGTCTCGGCAGAAACATAGCCCTTCCCCATCTTTACTACCATTTCCATGCCGAGTTTAGCTTCCTTGTTAAGCATCGCGATGTGTTGAGCGGGGTTAAGGATTTCAGCCAACCCATCGGTTTGAATATCACCCGCAGTAACGGCGCCCTCCCCTTTTTTTGACAGCCGGATGACCGCTTCATCCGCGTCCTTCAAACGGAGCTTGACCTGTTTGAGATTCAGGATGATATCGGTAACGTCCTCTCTGACACCCGGAATAGTCGAGAATTCGTGTACCACGTCCTCAAACTTCACTGAAACGATCGCTGCGCCCTGCAAGGAAGAAAGCAAAATGCGCCTCAGTGCGTTGCCGATGGTAATGCCATATCCTCTTTCCAAGGGTTCACATACGAACTTGCCGTAAAATTTCGTGTGTGTCTCCTCTTCGATGGCAATGTTTTTCGGCTTGATCAATTCCCGCCAGTTTCTTGCTCTTAGATCTGCCAAAAATGACCTCCGATCAATGAGTGATGGTCTCGCAAAAAGCGCTTCACTGCTACTTGGAGTAAAGCTCGACGATCAAGTTTTCCTGGACGGGCATGGTCAAATCCTCTCGTTTGGGAAGGGCCTTCAGTGTCCCGCGAAATTTGTCCTTGTCAACTTCCATCCAGTTCGGAATACCTCTTCTCGCCACTGTCTCCATCGCTTCCAGAATCACCGGAATCTCGCGCTTTTTCTCCAGTATCTCTAACACATCCCCTGCCTTCACCTGGAACGAGGGGATGTTCACTCTGCGATTATTCACCAGCACATGACTGTGTCTCACGATTTGCCTTGCCTGATCCCTTGAAGATGCAAAGCCCATCCGGTAAACCACATTGTCCAAACGGCACTCCAGGAGGAGAAGGAGGTTCGTGCCCGTAATACCCTTCCGCTTTTCGGCAAGCTCGTAGTATTGCCGAAACTGCTTTTCCAGGAGCCCATACATCCTTTTAACCTTCTGCTTCTCTCTCAACTGCAATTGATAGTCCGAGAGCTTCCCTCCCCGTCTCTGGCCATGCTGACCCGGGGCATAGGGTCTGCGTTCAAAAGCGCATTTATCACCGTAGCAGCGATCACCCTTGAGAAACAGCTTCAGGTTTTCCCGCCTGCACAATCTGCATGAAGAACCGGTTTCCCTGGCCAATCCAGAACCTCCGTTATTCAATACTTCATTTATCTTTCAGATGACTCAACGATTGTCTATATGAATCCGAATCTGATATGAGTCAACGAAATTTTTCGCTGTAAAATCTACACCCTTCGCCTCTTTGGGGGTCTGCACCCATTGTGAGGAATGGGTGTTACATCCCGGATGACGCTTACGGTGAACCCGTCGATCTGAAGGGCTCTCAGCGCGGCTTCCCGCCCCACGCCCGGGCCTTTCACCCTCACTTCCGCCGTTCTCATGCCCTGCTCCATGGCCTGCTTGAGGGCGTCCTGAGCCGCCATCTGGGCGGCAAAGGGAGTGCTCTTCCTCGAACCTTTGAATCCCATCTTGCCGGAGCTCGACGCGGCGATAACATTGCCGCTCATGTCCGTAACCGTCACAATGGTATTGTTGAAAGTGGACTGAATGTGAACAATCCCTGAAGGGACGTTCTTTTTGTCCTTCTTTCCTTTACCTGCTTTTGCTGGTCTTTTTGCCATCGTCTTTCCCTACGCCCTATTTCTTCTTCTTTCCCATGACTGCTCTACGGGGACCCTTTCTGGTTCTTGCGTTGGTGCTCGTTCTCTGGCCCCTCACAGGCAATCCCTTCCTGTGTCTCAATCCCCGATAGGCCCCGAGGTCCATCAGCCTCTTGATGTTCATTGAGATTTCTCTTCTCAGATCGCCTTCAACCTTATGCTTTTCATCAATGATCTTCCTAAGGTTGTTGATTTGGCCTTCCGTGAGATCATCGGATTTCGTGTTCCAGTCCACACCCGCCTCGGTGAGTATCTCCTGAGAAGAGCTCCTGCCTATACCGTAGATGTAGGTCAGGGCAATCTCCATCCTTTTTCCTCTGGGTAGATCAACTCCTGCGATTCTAGCCAATGATTTGCTCCCTATTTGTCATTTGGTAAAAGTTCTGCCACAAAGACTCCAAGCCACAAAGATCATATTCTTGATAAACATCCTAACCCCCTTTGTGTCTCTGTGTCCTGGCGGCTGAACCGTTTACTACTTGTCGTCAGTCATTTCCTATCCCTGCTTTTGCTTGTGCCGGGGATTTGCGCAAATGACCCGCACAGTGCCTTTGCGTTTAATGATCTTGCACTTATTGCATATTCTCTTAACGGACGCTCTCACCTTCATGACGACTTTGCCCCCACGCTTGCCTTTTGTTGGACTACTTCCCCCGATAAACTATCCTGCCCCGCGTCAGATCGTAGGGGGACAGCTCCAACGAGACCTTATCTCCGGGCAGAATCTTGATAAAGTGCATCCTCATTTTTCCGGAGATGTGAGCCAGAACGCGATGACCGTTCTCGAGTTCCACCCTGAACATGGCGTTGGGCAGAGTCTCGACCACCGTCCCCTCAACTGTAATGACTTCTTCTTTACCCACGAAACCTTTTCCCGCATTCCAACCGGCGCCTGCTACCTAGCACGTCCCAGTCCCTTCCTCATGAATCCTTCATAATGCCTCGTCAGCATATGAGCCTCGATTTGATTGGAGGTATCCATCGCCACACCGACCACGATAAGCAATGCCGTCCCGCCGAAGTAAAAAGGGACATTGAGCTGGTAAATAAGGATCTGAGGGAGAACACAGACAGCGGAGACGTAAATAGCTCCGGAAAAGGTAATCCTGGTCAAGACCCTGTCAATGTATTCGGCGGTGTTCTTCCCCGGTCTGATTCCCGGGATAAAACCTCCGTATTTCTTCATGTTATCGGCGACATCTACAGGATTGAAGTGGACCGCCGTGTAAAAATAGCAGAAGAAAATGATAAACACCACAAAGATGAGAGTGTACACAACGTGATCCGGCGACATGAACCGCACCACCGACTCCAGCCAAGGAAACTCCTTCACATTCAAAAAATTAGCGATAGTCGCAGGGAACATGATGATCGAGGAAGCAAAAATGGGAGGAATCACGCCCGCGGTGTTGATTTTCAGGGGCAGATGCGTGCTCTGGCCGCCGTACATCCTCCTCCCAACAACTCGCTTTGCGTACTGGACCGGAATTCTCCTCTGTCCCCTTTCGATGAAAACGATCACTCCGACCACGGCGATCATCAAAGCCACAACGATGGCCATGAAAAAGGGAGTAATCTCTCCTGTTCCCATCAAGCGAAACGTGTTTGCCACCGCCACCGGAAACTGAGCCACGATTCCCGCGAAGATGATCAGCGAGATGCCGTTGCCGATCCCCCTTTCGGTGATCTGCTCGCCGAGCCACATAAGGAAGGCTGTCCCGGCCGTGAGAGTAATAACCGCAAGTATCCTGAAAGCCCATCCCCCTGCCGGCACAACCATCGTGCCTCCAGGTCCGCTCATCTGTTCCAATCCGATGGCGATCCCGAAGCCTTGGATGACGCTCAGAATTACGGTGCCGTAACGGGTGTATTGAATGATCTTCTTCCGCCCTTGCTCCCCTTCCTTCTTGAGTTTTTCCAGGTAGGGAATAACCACTGTGAGCAGTTCCAGGATAATGGAAGCGCTGATGTAGGGCATGATGCCAAGGGCCATGACGGACATCTGGCTGAGGGCCCCGCCTGAGAACATATCGAACAGACCGAACAACGTTCCCTGTCTCTCGCTGAAAAATGCGGCGAGAGCGGCGCTGTCGATGCCGGGTGTCGGGATATGACACCCCACGCGATAGACCGCCAGCATCATGAGGCTGAAGAGTATCCTCTTCTTCAGTTCGGGAATCTTAGGTATGTTTTGAAAACCGCCTAGCATAGATCTCTTTCGCTTTCCAATCCCCGTCTATGGACCCAAAAGCACCGCGCCTTCACAGGATTTGGACCGTTCCTCCCGCGGCTTCGACTTTTTCCCGCGCCGTTTTGCTGACTTTGTTCACCTTGAGGGTAAGGGGATGAGGAATGTCTCCTTTTCCGAGAACTTTGACACCGCCTTCCGTCTTTCTCACAAGTCCCGCCTTCTTGAGGTGTTCGATATCCAGGATCGAATTCGCCTCGAAACCCGCCAGATCTTTCACATTGACCACCGCGAAGGACTTCTTGAAGATATTTGTGAAGCCCCTCTTGGGGAGCCGCCTTTGGATCGGCATTTGCCCGCCTTCGAATCCCGGAGGAACGCCGCCGCCCGAGCGGGCTTTTTGCCCTTTGTGGCCTCGGCAGGAGGTTCGTCCATGGCCTGATCCGACCCCTCTTCCCACACGCTTCCTTTTGCTCTTTGACCCCTTCGAGGGGGCAAGATCGTGGATTCTCATGATTGCTCTTAAACCTCCACCTTGACCATGAAGGATACCTTTTCAATCATCCCCCGGATGGCCGGCGTATTCTTGAGTGAGACCGTTTTGTTCAAACGGGTCAGACCGAGGCCTTTCAGGGTCTCTCGGACTCTTTTTTCCTTTCCGATGCCGCTCCTGACCAGAGTCACCTTAAGTGTGTCAACCATTATCTTTCGCCTCAGTCCTTCTTATTGCCTCAATTCCCCAACCGCCTTGCCCCTCCGGCGAGCGATGGATTCGGGATGTCTCAGTGACTCCAGACCCTTGAGTGTCGCCCGCACCAGATTGTGGGGATTGTGTGACCCAAGGCACTTGGTCAGAATGTTCTGGACACCCACCGCTTCCAGAACCGCCCTCACGGCACCTCCGGCAATTACACCGGTGCCGGCAGCGGCGGGTCTCAAGAGCACGCTTCCCGCTCCCCATCTTCCCGTTATCTCGTGAGGAATGGTTTCGTTGGTGATCGGAACAGCCTTCATGTCCTTTCGGGCTTTTTCCACACCTTTTCGTATGGCCTCCGGGACCTCGTTCGCCTTGCCCAAGCCGAAGCCGACTTTGCCTTTTCCGTCTCCCACCACCACGATCGCGCTGAAACTGAAACGCCGGCCGCCTTTCACTACTTTGGCTACGCGGTTGATGTAGACCACTTTCTCTATAAGCTGAACTTCATCTTCTCCGTTGTACAAAGCCCTCTCCCCTATCCTTCATGGTTCCATGACGTTCATTCCGCAACCGTGGGCCTGCCGCGGTTAGAATTCAAGGCCGTGTTCCCTTGCCGCCTCGGCGAGGGCTTTGACCCGGCCGTGATACAGGAATCCGTTCCGGTCGAAGACTACCGCCTTGATCCCTTTTTCCGCAGCCCGTTTCGCGATCAACTCCCCGACTATGCCCGCTCCCGCCTTGTTTCCCCCTTTGCCCTCCATACCGGCTCGCACCTCCTTGCTCAGGGAGGATGCATCGACGAGCGTTCTCGCTTTAGTGTCGTCGACGATTTGGGCATAAATATGCCGGGCGCTTTTGAAGACGGACAGTCGGGGTCTTTCGGACGTTCCCCGAATGCGTTTCCTCACGCGCCTCTTCCTCTTCATTCTTCCGGTTAGCCTGCTCACGAATTTCATATGTCAAACCCTGCGATCACAATTTAGTCCGCAATCAATGGTCGGTGGCCGGTTCTGTTTCACCCTGCCACAAACAAAAGGCGACAGACAACGGATATACTTCAATCCCAATATTCCACAATTCGATCATCCCACCATGACCTCAAAGGTGGAGTTCCTTGCGCCGTGTGCCTTACGCCGTGCGCCGTTTCTCCTATTTCGTCCCCGTTTTGCCGGCCTTTCTTCGAACGATCTCTTCGGCATACTTGATTCCTTTCCCTTTGTAGGGCTCAGGCCTTCTAAAGGCGCGAATCTTTGCAGCCGTTCTGCCCAAAAGCTCCTTGTCTATTCCCTTGAGGGTAATCCTCGTTTTCTCGATTTTCGCGTCCACGCCCTGTGGCAACTCGTATTGAACGGGGTGAGAGTAACCCAGATGGAAGGTCGCCGTCCTCCCTGACAATTCCGCCCTGTACCCAACGCCGACAATGTCGAGAACCCGCTCGAATCCCTTGCTCACTCCGTTGACCATGTTGGCGATCAGAGCACGATAGAGGCCGTGGAGCGCCTTGGCTTTCTTTCCCGAATCTCCGACACTCACCATGATCTGCCCCTCCTCGGTCTCGACACGCACGGTCGGGTGGAGTCTTCTTCGGAGCTCTCCCAAAGGCCCTTTCAAAACCAGCATATCCTCCTTGACCTCTATGCTGACATTCTTCGGTATTGGAATAGGCTTCTTGCCTATGCGAGACATGTCGATTTCCTCCCCGGGGCCATGTTCAGTGCTCGGTGTTCAGGAAAAAATCTTGCGACCCCCTACTGAACGCCGAAAATTGAACAATTCTTCTTACTCCTTACCTGTTACATTCTTCTGAAGCCGGCGGTCTTACCACACCGAACAAATGATTTCCCCGCCCACTCCCAGCTTCCTCGCCTGTTTGTCCGTCATGAGCCCTTTGGAGGTGGACACAATGCTGACCCCGTAACCGTTGAGCACCTCCGGAATGCCGTCGCTCTTGGCGTAGACCCGGCAACTCGGTTTGCTGACTCTCTTCAAGCCTCCGATGACCGATTCTCCGTTCTCGTCAAACTTGAGGAAAACCCGCAAAACCCCCTGCCGCTTGTCGGGGATCATCTTATAGTTCTTGATAAAGCCCTCTGCCTTCAGAATCCTGGCGATGTTGACCTTCAGCCTCGAACTCGGCATATCAACGGTGTCGAATGAAGCGATAATGCCGTTCCTCATTCGGGTCAGCATGTCGGAAATGGGATCACTCATACTCATGTAATACGCTCCTTGACCCTAGTTCACCAGCTCGACTTGATAACGCCGGGTATTTCCCCGCCCAGAGCCATCATCCTGAAACAAATGCGGCACATACCGAACTTTCTCAAGTATGCCCTGGGCCTGCCGCAAATCGGGCACCGGTTATACTGCCGGGTTGAGAATTTCTGTTTTCGTTTGGCCTTAGCGATCAGAGACGTTTTTGCCAAGTTTACCTCCAAAAAATTAGCGCCTGAAAGGCATCCCCAAGAGTTTCAGCATAAAATAGGCTTCCTTGTCATTTGTCGCGCTCGTTACGATAGAGACATTCAAACCCCGGACCTTGTCAATCTTGTCATAATCGATCTCCGGGAAAATGATCTGCTCCTTGATCCCCACCGTGCAATTACCTCGACCGTCAAATATCTTGTCCGACAGGCCTCTGAAATCTCTCAGCCTGGGCAAGGCCACGTTGAAGAGCTTGTCCATAAACTCGTACATCTTTGTATGCCTCAGAGTGACCATGCAGCCGATGGGCATGCCTTCTCGGAGTTTGAAGCCTGCAATGGATCGTTTCGCTTTTCTTACGATCGCCTTCTGACCGGCAATGAGGGTCAGCTCTTCAACCCCTTTATCCAGGACCTTGATGTTGTATATAGCTTCACCGAGGCCCATGTTCAGAACAATTTTCTGCAGCCGCGGCACCGCCATCGGGCTCTTGTAGCCGAATTCCTTCACCAAGGCGGGGACTGCTTCCTTTTCGTATAACTCTTTGAGCCGGGACAAAGTGAACTCCTTACCTAGCATAATTACAGAAACAAACCTTGGCTCACCACAGAGGCACGGAGAGCACGGAGAAAAGCTTTTGTTTGTCGGGAGATACCGACAAACAAAAGGATATCACCCCAAGAAATTCCAAAAACCAGTCGCTTCTTTTGCCTCTTGCAGAGGTTCTTTTCGTCTATCGGTATCTCCCGATAGACGAAAACCTGGCCGTCTCTATGTGTACTCTGTGCCTCCGTGGTGAATCTGCCATCAACTGTCCAGCAGTTCGCCACACTTCTTGCAGACTCGAACTTTCGAGCCGTCTTCCAGAATTCGCTTTCCGATCCTCGTCGGTTCGGCACACTTGCCGCACATGATCATGAGGTTGGAGATTTGCAACGGACCTTCTTTCTCCACTATGCCCCCTTGCGCATGCTTGCCTCCGGGTCGAGTGTGTCTCTTGACCATGTTGACCTTTTCAACAATGGCACGGCCTTTTTCCGAATCCACCTTCAGGACCGTCCCGATCTTGCCCTTTTCTTTGCCCGAAAGAACGACCACTTTGTCGTTCTTCTTGATAAGGGGATGTTTCTTTTGCACGGTTTTTGCTCCCATCAGGATTTCCCTACAGGACCTCTGGCGCCAAGGAGACGATCTTCATGAAGTTCTTGGCCCTCAATTCCCTCGCTACAGGACCGAAGATTCGGGTGCCCACGGGCTCATTCTGTTGGGTGATGAGCACGGCCGAGTTGTCGTCAAATTTGATGTATGATCCGTCGGGTCTCGCAATCTCCTTCTTCGTCCTGACAATGACGGCTTTCATCACATCACCTTTCTTAACCTTCGAATTGGGCATGGCCTCCTTGACGGATACGACGATGATGTCTCCAACCGTAGCGTATCGTCTCCTCGTTCCCCCAAGCACTTTGATGCACTGTATAAGCTTGGCTCCTGAATTGTCAGCCACCCTGAGCCTGGTTTCCGTCTGGATCATTTCAATCCCCCACCGCTTCTGCGCCGCCGACTTCCTCGCCTCTTTCTTCGGCCTTGCCCACCACATCCAAGATCATCCACTTTTTCGTTCTGCTGATGGGTCTTGATTCGATTATCCGCACCTTGTCTCCCACCTGGCATCGGTTCTGTGGATCGTGGACCATATATTTTCTTTGTACCGTGATGTATTTGTTGTAATCCTTGTGTTTCTTGAGCCGGCTCACGGTAACGACAGCCGTTCTGTCCGTCTTGCGACCGATGACCAAACCTACCAGTTTCTTCTTCACTCCCCGTTCGCTCATTGCACCCTCTTTTCGCCGGCCCCTTCCGTTTCATGGATCACAGTCTTGACGCGAGCCAGATCCCTTTTCGTCTTCATAACAACGGCCGTGTTACCGAGTTGGCCTGTTGCTCTCTGGAGTTTCAAATTGAACAGCTCCTGCCGCAACTCCCTCTCCTTGACCTTCAACTCCTCAAGGGTCAGATCTCGCAATTCTTTCGCCTTTGCCATCAGACTCTCCTGCTGACGAACCGGGTAGGGAACGGCAGCTTGTGTCCTGCCAGACGAAAAGCCTCCTCGGCCACGCTTTCGCCGACCCCTTCCAATTCATAAAGAATCCGTCCGGGCTTGACCACCGCCACCCAGCCTTCCGGTGCACCTTTCCCTTTACCCATCCTCGTCTCCGCAGGCTTTTTTGTAAAGGGCTTGTCCGGGAAAACCCGGATCCAGATCTTGCCGCCCCTTTTTACATGGCGGGTGATTGCAATTCGTCCGGCCTCTATCTGCTGGGCGCTCATCTTGCCGCAGGTGAGAGCCTGAAGCCCGAAATCACCGAACTCAAGCTTTGCACCTTTGCTGATGGCCTTGCCTTTCATTCTGCCTTTTTGTTGTTTGCGGTACTTGACTTTTTTTGGACTCAGCATGGCAAATCCTAACCTTTTTTATCCGGCAAAATCTCTCCTTTGAAGATGGAGACTTTCACCCCTACGGCTCCATAGGTAGTAAAGGCTTCTGCAAACCCGTAGTCGATGTCCGCTCGAATGGTCTGGAAAGGGACCCTTCCTCTACGGTACCATTCCCGTCTCGCCATCTCGGCGCCGCCGAGCCTGCCGCTGCAAGCAATCTTGATGCCCAAAGCGCCGAAACGGAGGGCGGAGCTTACACTTTTCTTCATGGCTCTACGGAAAGACACGCGTCTCACCAATTGGAGGGCCACGTTTTCCGCCACCAATTGGGCATCCACCTCGGGTTTCCTCACTTCCTGGATGTCGATGATGATCTCCCTTTTGATCCTCTTCTCCATCTCTTTCTTGAGGTTTTCGATTTCCGAACCTTTCTTCCCTATCACGAGACCCGGCCTTGCGGTGTGGATCTTAATCCTCGCCTTGTTGGCGGCCCTCTCAATCTCCGTCTTGGAGACACCGGCCTGGGTCAGTCTTTTTTTCAGGAATTTCCTGATCTCGTGATCTTCCAGGAGAAAACGGGCATAATCTTTGCCTGCAAACCATCGGGAATCCCACGTTCTGTTAATTCCCAGTCTAAACCCGATTGGATTGGTCTTTTGTCCCAACCTTCACCTCCCCTTGAATCCTATCCTTCCAATTCGTCCCAGCTAGGCTTCGTCCAGAATGACGGTCAAATGGCTTGTTCGCTTTCTGATACCCGAGGCACGTCCCATCGCTCTGGGCTGAAAACGCTTCATAACCGGCCCCTGATCGGCATAGATTCGCTTTATGTACAGGGTGTCCACGTCGATCTCTTTGTTCGCCTCCGCATTGGCTACGGCGGAATTGATCAATTTCTTCAGAATGCGCGCTCCCTTGTTCGGGGTAAAAGACAGAACCTTGATAGCTTCGTCCACCTTTTTCCCTCTCACTTCATCCATGATCAGTCTCACCTTTTGAGGAGAGATCCTGATGTATCTTGCCACAGCCCTTGCTTCCATCACTTCTTAGCACCTTTCAATCGCGTTTTCTTATCCCCAGCGTGGCTGAAAAAGGTCCTGGTCGGCGCAAACTCGCCCAGTTTGTGCCCCACCATGTCTTCTGTCACGAACACGGGAAGGAATTTTCTCCCGTTATGAACTGCGAAGGTGAGGCCGACGAACTGGGGAAGAACGGTCGATCTTCTCGACCACGTCTTGATGATCTTCCTGCTCTGGGTTTCCAAGGCGCCTTCCGCCTTCTTCATCAGATGTTGATCGACAAAGGGTCCCTTTTTGACTGATCTCGGCAAGGTATGCCCTCCTCAAAATTCAGTTTTCGGTGTTCAGTGTTCAGAACAGATGATGCACAGCGCAGACTCGCTGAACACCGAACGCTGAAAACTATTTTCTTCTCTTAACAATGAGCTTGTCGCTCGATTTCTTCACTCTTGTCTTGAAACCCTTGGTGGGGACTCCCCATGGTGTCACGGGGTGCCGCCCGCCTGAAGACTTACCCTCTCCGCCGCCGTGAGGGTGGTCCACGGGATTCATGGCGACCCCCCTGACGTGGGGCCTCCTCCCCCGCCACCTGGTCCTGCCTGCTTTTCCGATCCTGATATTCTCGTGCTCCAGGTTACCCACCTGGCCGATGGTCGCTTTGCAGTCAAGAGAAACCATCCTCAC
>Ga0068714_10004746_pt1 | contig 14941 bp, 16 predicted proteins | sample MTBNYHSulfiMetaG_FD_62988 | JGI IMG/M metagenome (GOLD analysis project Ga0068714, IMG submission 62988) | Enrichment culture microbial communities from rom New York Harbor, USA that are MTBE-degrading - MTBE-NYH (New York Harbor Sulfidogenic)... | ecosystem: Environmental > Aquatic > Marine >... | reverse complement strand
ATTACCAAATCTTCCTCAAAGAAGGAGAACCTTTCTTCGAGATCATCCAGAAGGCGAAAAAGGATTCTGCGGATCTCATTGTCATGGGCACCCATGGAAGGACAGGTTTGGATCATGTCCTCTTCGGGAGCACGGCTGAAAAGGTGGTGAGAAAATCCCCCTGCCCGGTCTTAACGGTTAGGCTTCCTGGAAGGCGATTTTCATTGCCTTAAATGGAGACCGCCCTTTCGGTCCGGTTGGAGAAATCTCTCGACAAAATGATGACGTTGTGTTAGGGAACATCAGGAGCAACAGGGCATCATGTTTCGATATATCGTCATAGAAGGTCCGATCGGTGTTGGGAAAACAAGCCTGGCTAAACTTTTAGCTAAAAAGTTTAATGCCCGATGTATTTTAGAGAGAGCGGAGGACAACCCCTTTCTTCCTCATTTCTATGAGGATCGTAAAAAATATGCCTTTCAAACTCAGATCTTCTTTTTGCTAAATCGTTTCCAGCAACAAAAGGAAATTTCCCAACTCGATCTGTTCAACCAAATCACCCTCTGTGATTACCTCTTTGACAAAGACCGCCTATTTGCCTCTATCAATTTAGATGACCATGAACTCGCCCTTTATGAACAGATTTTTCATCTCCTCAATGCACAGCTCCCTCCACCAGATCTGGTGATCTTCTTGCAAGCCAAACCAGAAGTCTTACTTCACCGAATCAAATCGAGAAATGTCTCTTACGAGAAGGAGATTGATTGGGAGTATCTGAAGACCTTGATCGAGGCCTACAATTATTATTTTTTCCACTATGATCAAACTCCCCTTCTGGTGGTGGATACAAGCGAAATTAATTTCGTAAACCGAAAAGAAGATCTCGACCAATTGCTACGAGAGATCAAACAGATGAAGCAAGGAACATCGTATTTCATTCCGATGAGGTCCAAATAAAATCCGAAGGACGAAATTCGGGCGAAGCATCCCGCAGGGATCAATCCGAAACAATCTCCAAAACCATAAATTCAAATTCCCTAAACTCGTTTCGGATTTTTCGTAATTAGATATTCGAATTTACATAGTCTAACCTTCCGCAGTGGATGGCCCTTCTTTTGGGGCCTCTGGAGGAACCTCCTTGGTTATCTTTTCCGGTTTCTTTTTCTCCGCTTCTCTCACACTCCCCTTAAGGCTCTCCACAGACGATAAAAGTCCTTTGGCCCGAAGCTTCCTTCTTTCTTTTTTCCGCTTTCTTCTCCTCGCCAGTTCCCGTTCCTTCTCACGTCTTGGCATGTTTTCCTCCTTATCTAAGATAGTTCGGAGTAATTAGTTCGGCGTTCGGAGTGTTTTGTCTTGAATCTCCGAACTCTTAACTCAAAACTCAGAACTCTGTCGTGGCAATCGACAGAGACGACGGATCTCCTCCATTGCTCGATGGGTCAGAGGAACGGCATCGGCCTCTTGATCTGCAAAAAGGGGGGCGCCAATGCACACATCCACTCGCCTCCTCCAGCCCGACCGTTCCCCATATCGAATGCCCACCGGAATAAAAGGAATAGAATATCCCATCTCTGGTTGGAATTTCAAAATCATCTGAAGCAGCCGACTTTTCCCTGAGCCCACTTCATTCCGAAAGTACGTTCCTTCCGGAAAAATGACGATCTTCTCCCCAGCCTTCAATAAAGAGACAAGGGTTCTGAAAGACTCTAAGGTCCGAATGGATTGTTTCCGATCCACCGGAAGACCACCCACAAGAAAGAGATAATCTCGAATCAAAGGATATTTAAAAAGTTCCCTTTTGGCCACAAAATAAAGCAGAGGCTTGAAGGCAAGGCTGATGATCGGGATATCGGTCCAGTATTGGTGTTTAGGAAGAATGATCATCGGTCCACGGTCAGGAAGCCTTATTTTCATTTCAATCTCAATCCGATAAAACATCGAGAAGACGATTTGGGCAATCTTTTTGGTGGTAGCGTAGACGATGGAATTTCTTTTCACTTTAGTAGGAATCTAAAAGGTCTTCTTCGGGAACTTCTGGAGGCATCTCTGATTTCATCTTTGTCTTCTTCGCTCGTTTGGCAGCACTCATCCCGGCCTTCAAGGCATCGCGGTTCAACTTCTCTGTGCCCTTGGGCACCCTTGCCAACACAGCAGATTCAATGGCCTTGGAAGAAACAATCGGGGTAAATTGACTGAGCGCTCCGAGAGCAACAATATTTGCCACCACTTCCCTTTTAAATTTTTCTCGAGCAATCCGAGTAAATGGAACCTGAAAAACCTTTGGTGTGGGAACCTGAGTGACGAAGGTCGAATCGACAATGAGTAACCCATCGGGTTTGAGATCAGGGTAAAACTCATCGCAAGATTTCTGGTTCATGGCCAGGAGGAGATCAAGTCTCATGGCCTTGGGATAGTCAATCTCCTCATCGCTGACAACCACCTCCGCTTTGCTGGACCCCCCTCTCGCCTCCGGCCCATAACTCTGAGTCTGTGCAACATACTTCCCATCATAAATCCCAATCGCTTCGGCCAAAATAATTCCCATGAGGATCAATCCCTGCCCCCCTGAACCGCTCAACCGGATTTCATACCGACTCCCCATCGCTATCTTCCCGCTGCCCCTCTTGCTCGTTCCCGAATCTTACCGTATTCATCCTGATAGACAGGAAGTTCCTTATTCACTAAGATCCCTATGATAAATTTATTCTGCAATTCCTCAGGCTTCATCGTGGCTGCCTTCTCCACCGTGACCGCGTTATCTCTCTGTGACTCCATCATCTCTACCGCTGTCCCCAGACGGTTCTGCCTCCCGTACTGGGTGTGGCAATGGGAGATCACTTCCACCACCGAAAACCCCTCCTTTAAAATGGCCTTCTCGATTAAGCTATCCAAAAGTTTGGCATGGTAGACGGTTCCCCTCCCCACAAAAACCGAACCCGCTGTCACCGCCAATTCCGAAATCTTGAAGTCTTGCTCAATATTGGAATAGATCGTGGTGGAAGACCTCATCCCGTACGGGGTGGTGGGAGAATATTGCCCACCGGTCATCCCGTAGATACTGTTGTTGACGATAATGGCCGTCACATCGATATTTCTCCGGGCGGAATGAATAAAATGGTTTCCTCCAATGGCCACCGCATCCCCATCCCCCATGATCACAATCACTTTCAAGCTGGGCTTCGCCAGCTTCATCCCCGTCGCAAAGGTGAGGGCCCGGCCATGAGTGGTATGAAGGGTATTAAAGTCCACATAAACGGGGAGCCTCCCTGAACATCCAATCCCTGAAACCAAAACCACCTCATCCTTCTCATATCCGATCCGATCAATGGCTCGGATGAGGGCACCCAACATGATCCCGATTCCGCAACCCGGACACCAAACATGGGGAAACTTCTTGTCATGGCGAAGATACTTGTGAATGAGCTTTGTCACCTCTGACATCAAAAAACCTCCCGGTCACCGTCACTCCGAATTGAAACCAAAATACCTTTTCTTTCGAATTCTTTAATATTGTCCATGGATCGTCCCCATCGCCCATTTTTCAATGATCTTCATGACATGACCTCCTGAATTCGATCCAATATCTCTTCAGGAGTGATAATCGTTCCATCCACTTTATTAAGGGTGAAGACCTTCGCAATCCCCCGGTTGACCCGCTTCACCTCCCGAGAAATTTGACCCATATTCATTTCAGGGATAAGAAGGTTTTTTGAGGTTTGTAGAACTTTCTCCACGGCAGACCTCATAAAAGGCCAGATCGTCACCAGTTTGAGAAGCCCCACCTTCAAACCCTTTTCCCTCGCCTCAATCATCGCCCTTTTAGCAGATCGGGCCACACACCCATAAGCGATGATCGTGAGCTCAGCATCCTCTGTTTCAAAATATTCGGCCATCTGAATCTCTGAAAAATACTGACTGATTTTACGATGAAGCCTCGCAATAAAAGGACCGATCTCATCCGGCCTCGATGTGGGGAAGCCCCGGATATCATGAGTCAGACCTGTAACATGATATCGATAGCCATCTCCAAAATTGGCCATGGCCGGAATCCCACTGGGTGTGTCTTCGTAGGGAAGGTACCATTCCGGCGGAACCGTGGGTTTGACCCGGTCGAAGATCTCCACCTCTTCCCCATCCGAAAGAATCATCTTTTCCCGCATATGACCGACGACTTCATCAATTAACATCACCACTGGGGTCCGAAACTTCTCAGAAAAGTTAAAAGCTTTGATCGTCATGTCGTAACACTCCCGAACCGTGGAGGCGGAAAGGACAATGATGGGATGATCTCCGTGGGTCCCCCACCGAGCCTGCATGACATCACTTTGAGAAGGAGATGTCGGGAGTCCGGTGCTTGGCCCTCCACGCATCACATTGACGACGACGCAAGGAACTTCCGCAATGATCGCATATCCCAAATTCTCCTGCATCAGTGAAAACCCAGGGCCACTGGTTGCCGTCATGGACTTCACCCCCGCAAGAGAGGCGCCGATCACAGCACCCATGCTCGCAATCTCATCCTCCATCTGGATGAAGGTCCCCTCCACCTGGGGAAGTTTAATGGATAAGAGCTCAGAAATCTCGGTCGCCGGAGTAATCGGATAACCCGCAAAGAAACGGCATCCTGCGCGAAGGGCCCCCTCCACAACCGCTTCATTCCCCTGGAGCAACCATTCTCTCCGGTGAAATTTCTTCTTCCTCTGGCTCTGCTTCTTCACCTTTTTCCTCTAAGGTCTTTTTCCCCTTCGTCCTCTTCTCAACGGTGATCGCAAAATCCGGACACCGAATCTCGCACCACCCACAGTTAATACACTTCTCAAGATCCTTCACATAAGGATATCCCGCCTCGTCTTTGGCCAGCGCTCCTGTGGGACAAAAGGCGACGCAAATTCCGCAGGCTTTGCACCACGCCTTGTAGATATCAATTTTAGGTGCTTCCTTCTTCTTTTTTGTTTCAGTCATCTTTACTTTTTATGGGATGGAATTGCTCCTATTCCCATCCCTCTCTAATTCTCCCACATCATTTATAAACTGAAACCAGAAATGTTGTCAAAGGGTTTCAATGACAGCAGAAGCAAATTCGGAGCATTTCACTTTCTTAGCTCCTTCCATCTGCCGGGCCAGATCATAGGTAACGGTTTTATGTGAGATGGTCTTTTCCAGGGCTTTTATGATTCTCTGACTCGCCTCATTCCATCCTAAATAATCAAACATCATCGCTCCAGAAAGGATCAGTGACCCAGGATTGATCACATCCTGATTCGTATATTTGGGTGCAGTCCCATGTGTGGCCTCGAAAACAGCAGCTTGATCTCCAACGTTTGCGCCCGGCGCCATCCCTAATCCCCCCACCTGGGCTGCCAAGGCATCAGACATATAATCTCCATTCAGGTTGGGCATGGCAAGCACATCATAGTCCTCGGGTCTTAAGAGGATCTGTTGAAACATGGCATCGGCAATCCGATCGTTGAAAAGAATCTTTTCTGCGGGAAGATTCTTCACCCTCTGGTCACCCCATTCACTCTCCAGCTGAACTTTTTCTCCAAATTCTTCTTCAGCCACCTCATAGCCCCAATCACGGAAGGCTCCCTCTGTGAATTTCATGATATTTCCCTTGTGAACCAACGTAACACTCCTTCGGCCGTGAGTCAGTGCATATTGAATGGCCATCCGAACCAGGCGTTTTGTCCCAAAACGACTAATCGGTTTAATTCCGATTCCCGAATCTTCCCGAATCTTCTTTCCCATCTCTCTCTCAAGGAACGCTCTGAGTCGCAATGCCTCTTCCGATCCTTCCTTCCACTCGATCCCTGTATAGAGATCTTCTGTATTCTCCCGAAAGACGACCATGTTCACTTTTTCTGGGTGATTTAACGGGCTTGGTGTTCCAGAAAGATACTTTACCGGTCGAATGCAGGCATAGAGATCGAGCTTTTGCCTCAACAATACATTGATGCTTCGAATTCCTCCCCCTACGGGTGTGGTCAGCGGACCTTTGATACCGATTTTATATTCTCGAATCGCCTCGATCGTTTCCTCCGGAGCCCACTCCTTTTTCAATTGAAATGCCTTTTCTCCTGCATAAACTTCCAGCCAGGTTACCTTTCTTTTGGCCCCATAGCATTTCTTTATGGCAGCGTCGAAGACTCGCACCGAGGCTTTCCATATATCCGGTCCCACTCCATCCCCTTCGATGTAGGGAATGATCGGTCGATCAGGGACATCGAGTTTTCCCTCTTTGTTATATTGAATTTTTCCTCCGGTCATCGTCTCTCTCCTATTCTAATCCCCCCAACCCCCCTTTAGCAAAGGGGGGAGAGGGAGGATTATACTTTCTGAAGACTAATGAAGTACAGTTACCGCCAAAGGCAAAAGAATTGGAGAGCACCACTTTTACTTCCATATCACGAGACTTCCCGGGAACATAATCGAGATCGCAATCCTCATCACCTTCTTGATGATTCAACGTAGGAGGGACAAATTGATGAACCAGTGAGAGGATTGATGCAATGGCCTCAATGGCTCCTGCGGAGCCCAAACAATGACCCACCATTGATTTAATGGAACTGATGGGAATCGAGTAGGCCCTATTTTCAAAAACATTTTTTATGGAAAGTGTTTCGACCTTATCGTTGAGCGGTGTGCCGGTTCCATGGGCATTGATATAATCCACTTCGGTTGAGGGTATTTTGCTCTCTTCGAGGGCATCTCTCATCACTCGAGCTTCCCTCATTCCAGTGGGTTCGGGTGCAGTGATGTGATAAGCTTCTCCCCCGATTCCATATCCTAAAAATTCAGCATAAATCTTCGTCCCTCTTTTCACTGCCTGATCGAAATCCTCTAAAATGATAATCCCCGCTCCTTCGCCTAAAGACATCCCTGCCCTTCTTCGATCGAAAGGTTTACAGGGAGAAGGATCCATAGCCTTTAAGGAATTGAATCCACCAAACGTGAGCTCGCTCAGAGACTCGCTTCCTCCGCAAAGAACAGCTTTGCATTTGCCGCTCCGGATGAGATCCGCTCCATAGCCAATGGCCGTCGCAGATGAACTGCATGCCGTGGTGACCGTAAATTTCGGACCTGAAAACCCGAACTTTTCTGCAATACGATCGGTGGTATAACTTGGGATAAAGGGCCAGAGGAGAGAAGGTTTGGACCTTTCTTTGAGAAGAACTTCCCGGTGATAGGTTTCCGCCTCAAACATTCCTCCTGCGCCAGCTCCCAGACAAACTCCTATTTCCTCTGAAGAATAAGAATGTATCCCGGAGGCATTCACCGCCTCCTCCGAGGCGATGAGTCCAAATTGGTCCGTCCTGGAAAGCCTTTTCAACTCTTTTTTCCTAAAAAACTTCTCCGGACAATACTCTCTGATCTCCGCCCCGATTTTGCAGGGATATTTGGAAGTATCAAATAGGGTGATCGATCCGATGCCTGTTTTTCCCTCTTTCAAAGATTGGTTAAACTCCAGCGCATTTTTTCCAATAGAACAGAATACCCCGATTCCTGTAATAACAACTCGTTTCGATTTCATTCTCTCATTACACCACCAAGCGTATTATCTATATCACTTTTAAGCCGATACTCGCAAGACAAGATCAGGTCAGAGTCGATGTTACACTGTTGGATGAGAATAAATCCGAGAATAATTAGAGAACCACAATTAAGAATCTTATAGACAACACAGGAAAAAGGTAGTAAAAAAGTGTACAGAGAAGACCCGATTTGAAACAAATCGGAACTTCGTCTATTATAATAGTCAAGCCGCTCTATATAATCCTATACCAATGATTACACTTTTATTCTTGGTAACAATTATTGCACAGATATTGGCGACGATATCTATAGTATTTAGTATTTTGGTTCCGGCTCATAGAATTTGGCCACCGGATGAATCTTCATCTTGGAAACACTATTTAATGTGGTTCCTCTTCGATATTTCGACTATCGGCATCATCGTTGTTGGAATACTTGATTGGGGAAGCTTAGCTCTCCCTCCATGGATGCAAATTGTGTTAGGGGTACCCCTTTCGCTTGGCGGGATTGGCTTTTCACTTTGGTCTATCGTTATCCTCGGCCCGTCATCAACATATGGCAACGAAGGTCCTCTCATCCTTCGCGGACCGTACCGCATTTCACGGAATCCACAGTATTTAGGGTTTATAGTGGCACTTATCGGGTGGTCTATTGTTACGAGTTCAGGGGCTTCAATATTGGCTGTATTAGTTTGGATTATTCCTTTGGTATTAGTACCATTTGCTGAAGAGCCGTGGCTACTACAGAGGCACGGATCGGAATATGAAGAATATTTGCGAAAAGTGCCCCGCTTTGTGTCGTTAAAGAAAAGTAAAAAGGCAGCCTAATCACTCCAGCGGATGGCTTACAGCCACCGCTAACCTTTGGCGTCGAGGTTACAATTTCATAAATCTGATGCCAATAAAACCAACTCATTAAGAATCGAAAAATCGGCATAATCGGACTTTTTCGAAAGACCCATTAGTTGTCTTGTGGAGAGGCATGAGAACTCAAAAGGAGGTGAATCCATGGCAGTCCGTATCGTGCAGCTTGGAAGCCCCCGCGTAAGCAACGAGGGCCTGCGCATTGGCACAGTTCGACGCCCACCAAGAGGCGTGCCCAAAAGCGAGTATGTGTCGCGCAATTACTATGATGTGTGGTTGCCTAACCTCGCACCCAGTGAGCCGCTTCTTAAGGCCGGACGAGCAACTAAAGACGAGACCGCTTGGCGCTCCTTCGTCAAATGTTTCCGTTCGGAAATGAGCCGAGCGGAGAACAGCCGGGTCCTTGATCTGCTCGCCGCGTTATCGCACCAGGCGAATTTCTCGGTGGGATGTTATTGCAATGACGAAGACCACTGCCATCGCTCGGTGCTTCGTCAGCTCCTCGCCGAGCGTGGGGCGGCACTCGCGTGAGTAGAGGGATATGAGGAGGCTTGACATACCTCAGTTCCTCCATTAAAATAGGCAAAAGAAATTGCTAGGGGAGCTCATTGGGCTGAGAGTCCTTACTTTTCAGGGTAGGGAGACCCTCCGAACCTGTTTGGGTAATTCCAGCGAAGGGAAGCGGGAAGCAAAAAGGAAGCCGTAATACCTCCACTGGGATTACGGCTTTTATTTTTTGGGTATAAAATCGTTGAGTCAAAAAATCATTGTTACCGGTTTATCGGGGCTAAATACTGGCCTATTGATACTCGATTCTCCAACATCAAGCATTCAGAATCCAGTAACCAGCTTGAAGGAAAGACATGGAACTTGATGTAAAGATTATTACGCAGGCGATCATCGATCGTTACTTTCGGAGACTAAAGGAGAACCTCTCTGTCGAGATTGCAATTGTCTGGGGAAGGTGGATAATCAGAATAAAAGAAAAAATTCCCTCACTCCCTGACGGGAGAGGGATAGGGTGAGGGGGATAAAAGGGGGAGATCAAAATGAAGCGAATACTGACGATTGCCGGATCGGATTCTGGAGGTGGGGCAGGAATTCAGGCAGACCTGAAGGCGATCACCTTGCTGGATGGTTATGGGATGAGTGTCCTCACTGCCCTCACTGCACAAAATACGGTTGGAGTTCAAGGCATTCATGCAGTTCCTGCCCAATTTGTTGAAAGGCAGATCGATTCTGTTCTTTCGGATATCGGTGTGGATGCCATCAAGACAGGGATGCTGGCAAATAAGGAGATCATCGAAGTGGTGGCCAAAAAGATTGAGCGGTATGGTGTAGAAACAGTCGTGGTCGATCCGGTGATGGTCTCCAAGAGTGGAGCCTACCTTCTTCGAAAGGATGCCCAGAAGGCACTGATCAAACGGTTGTTCCCCCTCGCATGGGTAGTCACGCCAAACCTCTTTGAAGCATCCGTTCTCACCGGAATGAAAGTTAATTCTCTTGAGGGAATGAGGAAGGCTGCCATTCAGATTTGGGAACTTGGAGCAAAGAATGTGGTTGTAAAGGGAGGCCACTTAAAAGGAATGGCGATTGACATTCTCTTTGATGGACAGAATTATGCTGAGATCGCAGGACCGAGAATTAAGACGAAAAATACCCATGGGACTGGTTGTACCTTTGCCTCGGCAATCGCAACCTTGCTAGCCAGAGGGGAACCTGTTCCGGAAGCAGTGAGAAAGGCTAAAATATTCATAACCATGGCGATCCAAGCCAGTTTCGACCTTGGAAAAGGGACAGGCCCTACGAATCCTTCTGCTTTTGTCCTGAGAGAAATGGAGCGGTATCAAGTCATCCAAGAATTAAAAAAAGCAGTGGAAGTATTGAAGGAAAATAAAATGGGACACCTCATTCCAGAGGTCTCATCCAACTTGGGCTACGCCCTCCCCTATGCTGAAGGGGTCGGAGATGTAGCGGCATTTCCCGGGAGGATTGTCCGATTCAAAGATTCGGTAGTCACTCATAGTGATCCGGAATTTGGTGCCTCCCAGCATGTTGCCAATATTATTCTTACGGTTATGAAATTTTCCCCTGAGTATTGTTCAGCAATGAACATTCGGTATTCGCAAGAGATGGTGACCCAATTAAAAGAAAAAGACTTTCTCATCACCCATTTTGATCGAAGGCGTGAACCAAAGAAAGTAAAGGAGAGAGAAGGTTCTTCTCTCGAATGGGGGGTGGGAGAGGTTCTGAAAAAAATTAAACGGGTGCCTGACTTTATCTGTGATGAAGGCGATGTCGGTAAAGAACCGATGATTCGAGTTTTGGGAAAAAACCCCATGGACGTCGTCGCTAAGATACTGAAAGTAATAGATAGTAACCAGTAATCAGTAACCAGTGATCAGTGATTATTTGTCAATAAACAGTAATCAGAAATATTCGAGAACGGGGAGATCGATGAGTAGATTGGGACATGCTGAGAGCTTCAGAGATCTGGTTGTTTATAAGAACGCTCGAAAATTATCAAAGTCAATTTTTGAACTAACGAAGTCTTTTCCTAAGGAAGAAATGTATTCCTTAACTGATCAGGTCAGACGATCATCGCGTTCTATTGGAGCACAGATTGCTGAGGCATGGGCTAAGAGACGATATAAGAAACATTTCATAAGCAAGCTCACGGATGCCGATGGCGAGCAGCAAGAAACGCAACATTGGATCGAAACGGCAGAAGATTGTAGATATTTGAGTCCAGAACAAACTCAAAAGCTAAACAGTACCTTATCCGAAATAGGTAGGATGATTAATTCAATGATCAATAAAGCGGACATTTTTTGTGATAAGCGTTTTTCAGTCACTGACGACTGATCACTGATGACTGATCACTAATTCCTGTCTGCTTTTTACCAAGGAGGAACAGGATCTATGGCAGGGATTCAGCCGGTTCCAAAGAAGGAAAGGAATTTAGGAGGTTGGGACTTTTTTTTGCTCTGGGCAGGGGCAGCCATCTCTTTGGCGGAGATATGGGCTGGAGGTCTGATCGTTCCACTGGGATTGGGTTTGGGGCTTTGGGCCATTCTTCTCGGTCATCTTATTGGAAATACTCCTTTTGCCCTGGGCGGCTTGATTGGAAGCCGGTGGGGGATCCCGACCATGGTGAGCGTTCGGCCCTCTTTTGGAATCAGAGGCTCCTACTTTGCCGCGGCCCTCAATGTGATCCAGCTCATCGGCTGGACGGCTGTGATGCTGATTGTCTGTGGTCACGCAGCCGATGCCATCTCTAAATTCTACGGATTTTCAAATCTTAACCTCTGGATCATTCTCTCCGGGGGAATTACCACTCTATGGGCATTGGTGGGGCATCGGATCTGGAAATGGCTGCAGCGAATCGCCGTGTTCGCTTTGTTGATTTTATGTATCGCTACGACCTATGTCGTTTTTCAACAATACGGATGGGAGGTGCTCTCCCAAATACCGAGAAAAAGGGATTTCCCTTTTATGGTAGGCATGGATCTTATTATCGCCATGCCCATCTCATGGCTTCCTCTGGTTTCCGACTACTCACGCTTTGCTAAGAATTCGAAGACCAGCTTTTGGGGAACCTGGATCAGTTATTTTATCATCTCTTCCTGGATGTATCTTATCGGTCTGATGGCTTCGTTGGCCACCCAATCCCAAGACCCCTCGGGGGTGGTGATGAACCTCATGTTAAAATTTGGATGGGCCATCCCTGCCCTCATTATTGTTCTCTTCTCTACCTTTACCACTACCTTTTTAGATATCTATTCTACGGCGATCTCGGGCCTGAATATTTTTCCAAAATTAGGAGAGCGAAAGGGTGTCATCCTTGGAGGAATTTTAGGTACCCTCATGGCCATCATCTTTCCAACCCTGCTTGATTATGAACATTTCCTTCTTTTCATCGGCGCCATGTTCTGTCCATTATTTGGGGTTGTCCTCGTTGATTACTTCTTATTAAGGAAAGGCTCAATTCATATCGAGGATCTTTACAAACGCGGGGGCCAATACTGGTTTAAGGGCGGTATCAATCCAAATGCGATCATTGCCTGGGCAATAGGATTCGTCATCTATCTCGGCTTTTCACCAATGTTGATGGAAAAGGTTTTACAAATCAAGACAGCCTTCCCCTGGGCCATCGGCTCCTCCCTGCCAAGTATGTTGTTGGCAGGGTTGATCTATTGGTCTCTGAATCAAAGAAGAAGATCCAATCGCACAGAAAATTAAAATTCCAATTTACCCCGTGCGGATTCAATACTCCTTACACTACATTATATTCTTGAATCAGTTTGCCTTCTCGGAAGCGCGTCAAACTTAACGAGGAAATATCTAACGTATGGGCTTTTCCATCAAGGATTTCTTCAGCCAAAAGCAAACCACAGATTGGCCCATGCATCATGCCATGTCCGGAGAAGCCATTGATGCAATAGAAGCCATCCACTTCCGGCACTCTTCCTAATATCGGGTGGGCATCCGGAGTCACCTCATAGAGACCTGCCCAACGGCTGCTAATTCCCACATTTTCAAGAAGTGGCATCCGCGCCATTGCTTCGTCAAAGTGTCTGAGTTCCCACTCTCGATCCACTTCTTGATTAAAACTTGGAGGTTCATTCAGATTGGACATGCCTGTGAGAATACCCGGTCCTTCTCGATGGAAGTAGAGATTCTTTGCAAAATCAATAACAAAAGGGAAATGGGGTGGGAGTTGAGGAATGGGTGTCGTCACAGCTATCTGCCTCCGAACGGGAACAACAGGGAGGTCTAAACCAATCATTGCGCCAATTTGAGCGGCCCAGGGTCCGGCTGCATTCACGACAATGGGTGTTTCCATTTCACCCAGCGTTGTTTTCACACCATGGGTCCGTCCATTTTTCAAAGAGATATTTTTAACTTCCACATCGGTCAAACACCTTGCCCCCATTCTTTTCGCCCCTGCAATGTAGCCCTGAACCACACTGTTGGGATCGACCAACCCATCCTGAGGATTCCAGGTGGTTCCCAAGACATCCTCAAGGGACATGAGGGGCAGACGGGAACGCACTTCGTCTCCGCTGAGCCACTCCGTCATGACTCCAAGGCGGTGCTGTAAAGCCAAACTGGCATGAAACATTTTGACATCCTCCTCCCGAGTGGTGAGAAAAAGATAACCACAATGCCGAAGGTCAATGGCCTGGCCCAGCTCTTCCTCAAAGCGATCCAACATGGGAAGACTGAGAAGTGAAAGACGGATATTGATCTCGGTAGCGAACTGGTAACGAATACCACCGGCGCATTTCCCGGTAGCTTCCTGTCCAAAGAGTGGGTCGCGTTCAAGAAGAACCACCTGCTTACATCCTTTAAGGGCCAAATGATAAGCAGTGCTTGCGCCCATCACCCCGCCGCCTACGATCACCACCTCAGCATTCTTTGGAAGGTCCATGAATCAGCTAAAATCCTTCTAAATTCTCACTTGCGCAGAAGTGGAATAAAAATTCTTTCATCCTTTCAAACTCAACAGGGCAATCAAACCAAACGTCAGGATGATAAGACCTGAAATTTTATTGACCCACTGCAACCCGTAATGATTGAATTTTTTCCCAAGTTTGCCCACTCCTCCGCTTAGAATAAGCCACCATAGGGCTGAGCCAATAAATACCCCCAGGACCAATACCCCCGCAGAGAAATAGTTTCTGCTTGCACTTCCCACACCTAATCCAGCAAAGATTGCTGCAAAGGAGAGGATGGTTATTGGATTTGTGAGGGTCAAGAAAAAAGTTGATACATAGGCACTGATGAGACCATTTGCTTTAGTTGAAACCGCTCGTTTGGAAGGGCCAGCTAAAAAGGTCTTAAGGCCAAGATAACAGAGAAATCCGCCGCCTATCAGACGAAGCCAAATCTGTTGACTGATCAGGATATTTGAGATGAAGGCCAGTCCGAATCCAGCAATGGAACCATAGATGGCATCAGCCGTTGCGGCTCCTAGACCAGAGACAAAGCCAGAGGTGGTCCCTTCTGCCAAGGTGCGGCGGATGCAGAGCACACCAATGGGCCCCACTGGAGCAGCGATGGAGAAACCAATGATTATCCCACGTAGAAAAAAATTGATTTCCATCGATCTCTCGGTCTATTTTCATCTTCTATGATTCTCCGAGGTAGGCCTGTCGCACCATCTCGTTCTTCCATAAATTCTCTGCTGAATCGCTCAGTACGATTGAACCCGTCTGAAGCACATAGCCACGGCTGGAGACCTGCAAAGCTATGCGCGCATTCTGCTCAACCAGGAGAATGGTTGTCCCGCTGTCGTGCAGTTGCCGAATCGTATCAAAGATGCTATCCACCAACACCGGTGCCAAACCCATTGAAGGTTCATCCATCAAGAGAATGCGGGGGCTAGCCATCAACGCCCGGCCCGTAGCCAGCATCTGCTGTTCACCGCCACTCAGTGTACCGGCCACCTGCTGACGGCGCTCTTTCAGCCTGGGAAAGAGACTATAAACCCTTTCCAGGTTTGCGCTGATGAGCTGATGATCAGAAATGGAGAAAGCGCCCATCTCCAGATTCTCCGTTAC
>Ga0068714_10004745_pt1 | contig 14945 bp, 18 predicted proteins | sample MTBNYHSulfiMetaG_FD_62988 | JGI IMG/M metagenome (GOLD analysis project Ga0068714, IMG submission 62988) | Enrichment culture microbial communities from rom New York Harbor, USA that are MTBE-degrading - MTBE-NYH (New York Harbor Sulfidogenic)... | ecosystem: Environmental > Aquatic > Marine >... | reverse complement strand
TAAGAAGCGCGTTAGGATGTGACACGAGGGTCCTCCTTCGTTCAGTTGTGGCGTCAGCACCTACAACCGAACAGGAAGACCCTCATTTGTGTCAACAACCTATGTGGGCAGTACATCTAGACCGCACTTCCACGCAGGCGACACTGCCTCGTGCGCTAGGCTCGGGTGGCACGCGCTCATCTGCGCGCCGCCCCCGAAGCGTCGAGACGCTAGACGGGATTGGAGGGGTCCGTGGATCTCGCAACAGCTGGTGAACATCTGGCAGCTCTCGATGGAGGCGACCTGACGGGGCGCCTGTCCGCGCTTGAGAGTCTCTTCAGGGGGCAGGACGCTCTGTCGGCTTCCACGCTTTGCGCCCAGAACGGCATCTCGGACGATCTTCTTGAGGCTGCGTTCGTGATGAAAGCGGTTGCGGGTCAGATCAACGTCATGATTCACGCCGCTGGGATCCTGGCCGCGTTGCCGCACATCTTGCTTGAGGGCGAGACGGTGGAGAGTCTGTCCCTCGGGGCGGGAAACACCGGTCGCGCCTTCGACCTGGAGACGACTCACCGGGTTGCGGAGTTCAAGTTCATCCAGTGGCGTGGCGGGCCCGAGTCTATTCGTCAGAACGGTCTCTTCAAGGACTACTTCTACCTTGCGGAATCCGACACGTCCAAGGAACGCTGGCTCTACCTGCTCGGCTTGGAACGTCCGCTGGCATTCCTTCGTGGAGGCTGCGCCCTGAGCAGCATCCTGTCCAAGAACGAGCGGCTCCGTGATGATTTCCACGGGTTGTACGGTGACCAGTTCACCGTTGCTCGGGACTACTACGCGTACCGCCGCGACAAGGTCCAGCTGGGCGATCTCATGCGTATCGTCCCGGCGTTCTCCGACCTTGGCGACTCGCCAGTCCGTGCGTCTTCCCGCAGACGAGCCCTACGCTTCGGCTAGAATGCGACTGGAAAAGCTCGGCTTCAAACCCGTCGAATCGGACGGGTTTGGATGCCAGGGCCGGACCGGTTCGCTCTCGGTCCCAAGCAGCGGATCAGGGTGAGCCATAGGACGTGACGACGATGACCAAGCTCAAGCCAGTGACCCCCGGTGAGCGGTGTTTGCTTTCCTGTATCCGGTGGGATACATTCCATGTGTGATTGAGATCCGGCAGACAGACGAGTGCAAGCCGTGGTCTGACGGGCTGCGCGACATTCAGGCGAAGGCGCGCATCCTCACTCGGATCCGTCGGCTGTCGCTCGGCAACTTCGGCGACATCAAGCCGGTCGGCGAAGGGGTGTCGGAACTTCGGATCACGTACGGGCCCGGCTACCGCGTCTACCTCAAGCACTGGGGGGATGTGGTCGTCGTCTTGCTTGCGGGAGGCGACAAGTCGAGCCAGAAGCGCGACATCGAGCGGGCCAAGGAGCTCGCCCGGGGCCTGTGAGGAGGCCGCTCATGAGAAAGACGAAGACGTATACCACTTCTTGGGATCCCGCGAAGTACCTCGACTCTGCAGAGGCCATGGCGGCGTACCTGGACGCTGCCATCGAGGAGGACGATCCGGCGCTGCTCGCCGCCGCGCTCGGTGACGTCGCGCGCGCCAAGGGCATGACGCTGATCGCCCGCGAGACGGGTCTTGGGCGCGAGAGCCTGTACAAGGCGCTTTCTCCGGATGGGAATCCGGAGTTCGCGACCGTGCAGAAGGTCGTTCACTCGCTTGGGCTGAAGCTGCATATTTCGACGTAGGAGGTACTTGGGCGATGGCGTGGGGCAGGGTCAAGACGGAGCATGCTGGTCCCAAGCGGGGCAAGGGATACTGGGGCAGGAAGGCTGCCGCGAAGCGCGCCAGCAACTGTGGCCGCCGCCGTGAGGATCGAAAGACTGCGGGTGCTGCCGCGTCTGAGAAGGAAGAGACGTGGCTGTGACGGTCGGGCCAACATCCGACGTACCGCACAGCCCACGGGCCATCCTGTAAGGAAGCGGCGCTTCAGATCATCGAGCTGCGAAGGGGAGATCAGCGGATGTTGAACATCAGAGTGCATAGCGGGGATGTTGTGAGCGTGCCGCTCGCCGAAGCGGTTGACACCGTACTTCAGGCTCCGTACGTCAGATGGTACGACGCCTTGCCCAGCGGGGAACCGGACCGGATCGACATCATGGATCTCGCGTTTCCGGCTTTTCTGGATGCGGTCCCCAACTTCAAGGCGCTCCTTTCCGACTGCGGCGCCGAAGAACTGCAGCAGAAGCTGGATGCCGCCTCGGCCGCGCTCAAGGTACTGCCTCACGGCAGTTCACTTGCCACGTTTGACGACAACGATGAGAACCGGGTCGTGCTCAAGAGGCTCTTTCAGGCGTGTACGGGGGGCGCCAATAGCGGATTTCCGCAGTTCGGTCCTGCGCGTGCGACGAAGTTGCTGCACAAGAAGAGGCCGGATTTGCTGCCCATTATCGACAGCTGGCAACTGGAGGCGTGGGACAAACGCTCAGATCGCTGGTCAACCGACGACATGGTGGACGTCGTGTTTGCCATTCGTGATCAGATCGCTTCGAACGGGGCAGCGCTCAGTGAGGTCGGGGTTCGCGCTCGGCACGCAGACCAGTCGCTGCCTGCGCTTAGCGACCTGCGCATATACGACATCCTGTTCTGGGAGATGAGCCGACCTCCTGCTCCACTAGAGATTCCGCGAGCGGAAATGCCCACCGCGAATAGGGGGTTCGTCTCTGATGAGTAACCTGCCGATCATCTCCATCTCCGATCTGCGCCGGGACACAGCGCGCATCATCAAGCGTGTTGTTATCTCGAACGAGCCGATCGTCATCACACGGCGGGGACGCGCCTGTGCCGTGCTCCTGAGCGTGGCGGCCTACGAGCGTATGCAGCGGGAAATGGAGACGCTGCGCATCCTCGTGCAAGGCGACGCCGACGTCGCGGCGGGCGTGGGAGACGATGCGGGGGACGTGACGGCCGAGGCTGACGGGTTGCTGACAGGGGAGTAGCGGTTCACTCTCCAGGCGGGTGTCAGCACTTCAGGGTTCCCAGGGCAGATCGGTGCGAACCTTTCAATCACACGCACTCCAACCTTACAATCACACGCCCTCCAACTTCGTGATCGCGCTTGCTTCCGCTGACGATGAGTGCGAACATATGTTCGTTCCCGTGAGACATCGGGGCGGGGGATTAGGGGGAAACCAATGGGGGACGGCGATCCGCGTTACATCTTTGACTCGGTCCATGGGCTCATCAGCTTCACGGGCGACACAGGCGAGCTCCTCTTCGAGCTGATCAACACCGCTGAGGTTCAACGCCTGCGACGTATCCATCAGCTCGGCATGAGTCCCTGCGTCTTCCCGGGGGCAAGCCACAGTCGCTTTGCCCACAGCATTGGGATGCTGCATGTGACCAGCCGATTCATTGATCGCTTCAGGCGGGTCGCTCCGCCGGTCACCGAGGATGATGAGCGTGTGGTCCTAGTTGCGGCGTTGCTTCACGACGTCGGCCATGGTCCGTACTCTCACGTCTTCGAGAAGGCTGCGAAGGAGAATCACGAGAAGCGGACGGCGCAAATCGTTCTGTCCGCTGAGACGGAAGTCAACCGGGTTCTGATCAGCGTCGATCCGTCGCTTCCTCAGAAGGTCGCAAGCCTGTTCGGGGACGTTCCCCCGCCAGACTGGACCCTGCCCCTGCACCTGCGGCAGACCATCTCCAGCCAGCTTGACGCAGACAGATTCGACTATCTTCTTCGAGACAGCCACTACACGGGGGTCGACTATGGAACCTTCGATTCTCACTGGCTTCTCGAGCACATCTTCGTAGACGAGTATAGGGGGGTCTACGTTTCCCAGAAGGCGCGGGATGCCCTTGAGACCTACGTTTTTGCCCGATATCACATGTACCACGCAGTGTATTACCACAAGGCCACGCGAGCCGGCGAAGTAATGCTGCGGCTTCTCCTGGATACCTACACGAGGGCAATCGACGCGACACACACGCTCGAGGAGCGACGCGCCGTCGTACCGGGTGCGCCAGAGGAGGTGGTGAGTGCATTCTCGGGGGCGATGAGCCTCGAGCAGTACCTGGAACTTGATGACTACGTCATGAACGTTTTCTTCCGGCGATGCGCGAGTTGCAGCAATCCGGTGCTCGCCGAGCTTGGCGCTGGATTGTTGAATAGGCGCCTATGGAAATGTCGCGATCTGACTCATCTGCAGTCGAACCGTCTCGCGGGGTTGATCTCAGCAGTCAGGCTGTGGCTAAGAGATGAGGGCGAGCCTGACTCGCTGTTCCAGGATGACACGCCCGGCGACACACCGTACAAGCCATACGATCCGCCGGCGCGGCCCGATCAGGGTGAGGAGATGGAGAAGCTGATCTGGCTTCAGAAGCCCGATGGAGAGCTGGGTGAATTGTCAGGCCAATTGGATACGATTGCGGAACTGACTGAACGTTATCTGCTTGTCCGCTACTACTTTCCTGAGCGGCTTAGGAACAAACTGAGCATGTTCATTGATGATTGGCTCGCCAACAACTAGGGAGGATGAATCCCATGGAGCACTATGCGTGGCTGGTGTCTGTTATCGGGGCGCACAACAATCGCCGGGTCCTAGGCAGGATCAGACTCCAGAAGACGGTCTGGTTCCTCCAGCGGCTAGGGCTGCCCACCGACTACGCGTTCAGGATGCACTTCTGCGGCCCGTACAGCGAGGACGTGCAAGCGGACTTGCGCCTTGTCGAGAAGCTGGGTGCTATCTCCGAGCAAGTCGTTGGAGCGGGCTATGAGTACGTGGCTGAGGACACTGCCCTTGTCCGTGACGTCGGCGAGTTCAAGAAGGCAATCTCCATTCTTGAGGCGCACACCTCCGTCGTACTTGAGTTGGCGGCAACTACCGACTGGTTCGTTGACTACGGCTACCCGCTCGATGCTGCCCTTGACGCGATGCGTCGGGTGAAACACGACAAGTGGTCAGAGGAGCACGAATCGCTTGTCAGAGAGTTGCTCGTCGCGCTCGGCCTGGTCGAGGTCGCGGCCTGACGCCGAATGCCTCAGATCGGGGACGGCTGATACGCAGGGTGAGGACCAGACGGGACAGCGTCTCGTCTGAGCACCGAATCTGATTGTCACGGCCCGTGGTCGCCCCCTATGATTGGCGCGCGCTCCAACATTGGGCGTCCGGCCGTGGCTGATCGGGAGGTGCGAGATGGGTATCGCAGGCTGGTGCGATTCGTGTGGCGCATACGTGTGGGTGCGCGCCGACTGGTCGTGCGTGAACGGCCACCCCGCGAGCGCCGTACGCGCTCACTACGATACCGAGACCGGACAGCCGGTGGCGGTGCCAGCAGCCGAGCCTGCGATAACGCCTGCACCCTCGCCAGCGCCCGCTGCCGTATCCGAGACTCTCGCCGCCGCCGCGCCCGTCGAGGCAGCCCCCACCCCCGGCACCCGCCTCGCCCTGCTCGCTGATATGCTCACCACCCTCGCGCAATACCCCGGCTACACCGCCGCGTACGGCACCGACACCGACGTCCGCGTCGACAACGAGATCGCGAACGCGTCGTGGGGTGTCGGCAAGAAGAAGGTCGAGTACTCGGCGCGCATGAAAGCCGTGGAAGCCGAGCGGGTCCTGTACTTCTGGGAGATGCTCAAGGAGTCCGGCTCCGGCATGAGCCTCGGCGGGTTTGACTCGGAATCAACGTCCACGTTTGGCGGGAAGCGATGGGGCGTCAAGAAAGAGAAGATCATCGGGCCGGGGGGCGTTGCCGTCGACTACTCCTGGGACTATGGCAAGACCCGCGCGATTGTCGAGTCTGTCGCGGCCCGGCACGGGTTCTCCGTGAAGGTCGTTCTGAGTTCCAAGAAAGCGTCGTACTGACGGCAACGCGTCGACGGGCTCCCAAAGCGCGCTAGCTTGCGCACGCCAGAGGCATGAGGGGTTCGTGCTCGCGGGGTTCGTACTCGCGAGCGTTGAAGCCCGCTGACCTGATGGTGCGCATGATCGCCGAGGGGCTGGTCAGCCGCTCGTCGTAGAGCACCGAGATGAGCTTGAGCGAGCGGACCGCCGCAACATCACACACGCCGGACGTGAACCGGACAAACATCTCAAGAAGCGTGGCTTCGTTGGAGTCGTGGACACCTTCGGTGTGCAGGTGGACGGCTTTCATCGTTCCTCCTCACTTCGCGGGGCGAGGGGCACCGCGAGTAGACGCGGTCAGACAGCGAGGGGCTAGGCGGCCGTCGGCTGTCCGCGCGTGCGTGAGGCGGAGGACATGAAGCTCGTGTAGGACGATCCGGAGCGGATGTGGAGCGCCTCAGAAGCGGCGGAGCTGGAGCTCGCCGCGTTGTTCGCGCTCGCGTCGGCCGCCGCGGCCCCGGACGCAGAGTGCGTGCCGGAGGCCGCGGCAAGAGAAGTGCTGGCGAGACGCGCACCGGACCGCGGGGGCTGGGCCGCCGTGGGCGCGCCGTCGTCTGCGACAGGGGAGAGGGTTGCGGACGGGAGGAGGAGGGGGGATCCGCTGTGGGAGACCTGTCGCGTCTCAGGGCCGGCGAGGGGGGTCGCGCTTGCCGACGGTACGGCGGAGGCGAAGATCGCAGCTGAGAGGCACAGAACAGCCAGCGCCTGGCCGCGCCGCCTTTCTCTGTGTCGGATGATCTTCCGTGCTCTCATTGCGAGTGCCTCCATCGTGTGCCAGCCCGGGGAGAGAGGGGGAGCCGTGGCCGGCGTCGTTCGGTTGGCGCACGACGATCATCGCAAGACCATGTGGAGAACCGGTGACGGCACTGTCCCGATTGTGCGGAGAGCAGGTTGCGGGGAGGTGACGGCGGCGCGGGCGGAGTGCGGCGGGGCGGGCGCCTTGGGCGCGGCTGCAGCGCCGACGCGGTGCGGCGGCTTGGAGCGGCTCAGGCAGAGCAGGCGGCGCGCGTCGGCCCGATAGAGATCCTCGCTACCCGATCGTCTCAGGCAGAGCTCGCTCGTCGGCGAACCAGTCGTTGTCCATGTCGCCCTCGGCGATCTTCTCGATGGGGAGGCGCAGGTAGCGGCCCTTCGCCTCAACCGCCACGCTGCCGTCGGGGAGGCGGATCTCGCCGCTGCCTTCGAACATGCGGCCGGCGTCTTTCGTGATGCGGCCGTGCGCGACGATTTCGCCGTCAAGCGGCACGGGCTTGCGGTACTTGACCGTGAGCTCAATCGTCACGCCCCACGCCTCGGGGTCCGCAACGTTGATCGCGCGGCCGATCGTCTCGTCGAGAATGGTGGACGCGAGCCCGCCGTGGAGGCGGCCCGGGTAGCTCTGGTGGTTCTCGCTCGGCGTGAAGACACCGGCAAGTTCGCCGCTCTCGAGCTCGAAGAACCGCGCATGCAGCCCTGCTTCGTTGTCGGTGCCGCAGACCATACACATGCGGCTGATGTTCTGTGCTGCGATGACGCGGTCGGCCATGGTGGCGCATCCTTTCGGTGGTGAGTGTCACTATTGTATCCGTCAGGTACTCTGTGTGCGGAGGTGTGGCGCGCCGGAAACGATCCGGCGTGCGATGTGGCCCGCAGTTTGGCCCACGGTTCGGCCCGCATTCCGGCCCGCAGCCAGGCTCACGGCACGGCATCCCCCCATCAACTGGAGGCCCCATGCTCTACAGCATTATCTCGCTCATGCAGTGCCCCGTCTGCGCGGCGCGTCTCGCGCGGCGCGGCGACGTGCTTGCATGCAAGACGGGGCACTCGTTCGACATCGCACGCCAGGGCTACGTGAACCTGCTCCCCGGCAACGCACAGACTGGCACCGCAGACACGGCCGAGATGCTAGCCTCGCGCACGCGGGTGCTCGCAGCGGGCTGCTATCGTCCGCTGCTGGAGGCGGTTGCCGAGGCAGCGGCCGGGGCCGTACCGCGCACGCCGGGTTCCACGTCTCCCGCGATCGTCGATGTGGGCGCGGGCACCGGCGAGTACCTCGCAGCGGCGCTTGACCGCTCGCCAACCGCGATCGGTCTCGCGCTCGACCTCTCCAAGCACGCGATGCGCCGCGCCGCCCGCGCGCACCCCCGCATGGGAGCGGCAGTGTGCGACGCCTGGCGCGCCCTGCCCGTGCGCGATGGCGCCGCCGACGTCCTCCTCAACATCTTCGCCCCCAGAAACGCCGCCGAGTACGCGCGCGTGCTCGCCCCTGGTGGCCTCCTCATCGTCGTGACGCCGCTCCAGGAGCACCTGGCTGAGCTCGTCGGTCCACTCGGCATGATCGCGGTGGACGGGCGCAAGGAGGAGCGGCTCGAGGCAACACTCGGTGGGCACTTCGAGCGTGAGACATCGCGCGAGGTTCGGGGGGCACTTGAACTCACACACGATCTCGTGCGGGACCTCGTGCTCATGGGGCCGAGCGCGCATCACGTGAACGCCGCCGAGCTTGAAGCGCGGGTCGGCGCGCTGCCTGAGATCGTCCCAGCAACACTCGCGGTGACGATCTCAACGTGGCGCCTGGCGCGACTGGAAGAGGACAGCTCGTCGGGCGAACAGGTCTAGTCAGTACGCAGCGCCTACAGCTTGTACCCGAAGTCCCGCACGATCTTGTGCCGCCATGCCATACCCTCGGCGTCCTCAATACCCACCTGGCTGTAGCCGTCGATGACGCCAAGGACGCCGCGGCCCTGGTCGGTCTCGGCAACGATCACCTGCACGGGGTTCGCGGTTGCGCAGAAGATGTGGCAGACCTCGGGCACCATCTTGACGGCGTTCAGGACGTTGATCGGGTAGTAGCCCTCGGCCAGATGGAGGACGAAGACGTGCCCGGCTCTGATCGCAAACGCGTTCTCCGCTGCGAGCGCCTTCAGGTCTTCATCGGTGCCGGTGACCCGGACGAGCCGCTGGATTGAGGCTTCACAGAACGCCAGGCCAAACTTGATGCCCGGCACGCAGTTCACCATCGCCTCGTGGATGTCTTCCACAGTCTTCACGAAGTGCGACTGGCCGATGATGACGCTGACCGGTTCCGGCTTCTCGATCGTGACGGTCGTGAGTTCCATGCGCGCTCCTCTCGTTGTGGCCCCCGGACGGAAAACGCCCCCATGCGGAGCCGATACCTTGCGGAATCGGTTTCGCACAGGGGCGCAATTGCGCTCTTGCGGGATGGGTACCCGGCGTTACGGATGGACGGCCTAGCGGCGGCGTCCCCGACTCCGGTTAGAACTGTACACCGTCCGGACCGCTCGTGTGGCCGCACGTTCCGGGTTGGGAACGAGCCGCTGCTGGCTGTACTCAAAGCCCTCGGCGTCGTGCGTCTCGAGAACGGTGCCGATCTTCACTTCGATGTCGCGAAGGAGCTCGTGCTCTTCCGGCGCCAGAAGCGAGATCGCCACGCCACTCTTCCCGGCGCGCGCCGTGCGGCCGATGCGGTGGACGTAGTCATCCGGGCTATTGGGGAGGTCGAAGTTCACAACGTGGCTCACGTCGTCGATGTCGATGCCGCGCGCCACCACGTCGGTGGCTACGAGCACTGAGCATCGGCCGGCCTTCAGGTTGTTGAGCGCGCTCTGGCGCTGAGACTGCGAGCGGTCGCCGTGGATCGCGGCGCTCTTGATGCCCGACTGCTGCAGCACCTTGGCCACGCGGTCCGCGCGATGCTTGGTGCGCGTGAAGACGATGGCGCGGTCGATGCCGTGCAGGTTCACGAGATGCACGAGCAGCTGCGCCTTCTGCGTTCCGCCAACGGGGTACACCTGCTGGCTGATGAGCTCGATCGGCGTGCTCGCCGGCGAAACCTCAACGCGGACCGGGTCGTGCAGAGTCGAGTTCACGATGCGCATGACGTCGGTGGACATCGTTGCCGAGAAGAGCAGGTTCTGACGGGCGGCGGGAATCGTCGCAACGATCTTGCGGACCTGCGGCCAGAAGCCCATGTCCAGCATACGGTCCGCTTCGTCGAGCACCAGGATCTCCACGTTGTTGAGCTTGGCTACGCCGCGCTCCATGAGATCGATGAGACGTCCGGGGGTGGCGACGAGAATGTCGACACCGCGCTTGAGCGCCTTGATCTGCGGCTCGTAGCCGGCGCCACCATAGACAACGGTGACCCGGTGGCCGGTGGTCTTGGCAACCTGGAGGGCGACGTCTTCGATCTGCTGGGCGAGTTCACGCGTCGGAGTTACAACGAGCGCCCGGGGGCCGCCCGGCTTGTTGGGGATGCGCTGCATGAGCGGCAGCACGAACGCCGCCGTCTTGCCGGTGCCCGTCTGCGCGCAGCCAACGACGTCACGGCCTTCAAGCACGTACGGGATTGCATCGCGCTGGATGGGGGTGGGGGTGGTATACCCCATGGAACGGACGGCCTTCAGGAGGCGGTCGTCGAGACCTAGATTGTCGAAACTCAAAGTATGAGCTCCTTCCTCGTGCGCCATGTCAGGTCGCACTGCGGCAGACGCAGTCGATCCGACACATCACGAGGAAGGCGAAGGACAACCGGGTCTTAGGTGGGCGCGCCACGTGTTGGCGCACTGGTAACTCATGCAGTATACGCGCTGACAAGTAGAAACGCTAATCGGGAGAAAACAGCCGCTCGGCGACTCGTGCGCCCCAGGGTGTTGACGGCTTGTTGCGGACTGTCACAATCGCCGATGAGTCCCGGTGGGCGTGCGCGTCTTCTGGTGCGTGACGGGGACCGGAGACGGGGCGCGAACCGCGATGCAAGGGGAGGCAAGTGTGGATACGTTGTCCGGACAGAGCCAGGCCGCAAGCGAGTCAACGTTGGGTATGCCCGGGAAGGGGCGCCGATTCCTCGTGATCGACGACAGCCAGGTGTTTCTGGCACTCGCATCGAGCACGGTTGCCCTGACGTTCCTGGGCGCCGAAGTGGTGCGGCACAACACGTTTGACACCGCCGCGCACGATCTCAAGACCGGGTCGTTCGACGCGATCATCTGTGGCTACGGCATCGGAGAGGGCAAGACCGCACACGACTTGCGGCTGCTGACTGACGCTCCCATGGTCGTCTTGACGGGTCGGCTCGGCGGGGTGGATGCGCCGCGCGGTGCTGTTGTCGTGGAGAAGGGTGCGGGCCCGGAGGCGCTGTCGCAGGCGCTTCACAAGGTGCTCGCCTAGAGCGGCTGAGAGTCTGGCGGTCTCTGCGTCTGGTGACCGTCACATCCGCCGCCACCAGTAGGCCCTTTGCCCTCTCACGTGGTAGGGTTTGCGCATGGAACCCACCACTCACTACATAGCCACCTGTCCAAAGGGTGTTGAACATCTTCTCGCGGTGGAGCTCGCCTCGATTGGCGGCTCCAACGTCATAGAACGGCGCGCGGCGGTTGCCTTCAGCGGACCGCTCGAGATCGCCTACCGGGCGTGTCTCTGGTCGCGTCTCGCCAGCCGCATTCTGCTGCCGCTCGGCGAGTTCGCTGCGTCAAATGCCGACGCGCTCTACGCTGGGATGGCCGCGATTGCCTGGGAAGAGCACATTCCCGCCGACGGCACGATCGCGATCGATGCCGTTGGGACGACGGCCGGTCTCACGCACACACGCTTCGTGGCACAGAAGGCGAAAGATGCGATCGTTGACCGCTTGCGCGATGTAAGCGGGACGCGGCCTTCGGTCGAGTTCGAACAGCCCTCCGTGCGCGTGAACGTGCGGCTCAACCGCGAGCGCGCGACGGTGTCGATCGATCTCGCCGGTTCGCCACTGCACATCCGGGGATACCGGACGCCCGGCGACCAGGTGTCCGCGCCGCTCAAGGAGAACCTCGCCGCCGCGTTGCTGGTGCGCGCTGGCTGGCCTCGCATCGCGGCAGCGGGCGGCTCGCTCGTGGACCCGATGTGCGGCTCCGGGACGCTGCTCGTTGAAGGCGCGCTCATCGCCTCGGATCAGGCTCCCGGACTGTTGCGTGACTACTGGGGCTTTGCCGGCTGGCTCGGCCACGACGAAGAGTGCTGGCACGCCCTCCTTGATGAAGCTGACGAGCGTGCCGAGAGCGGCCGCGAGCACATCCCGCCCATCGTGGGCTACGACATTGACGAACGAGCGCTCGGCCTCGCGCGTGCTTGCGTGGCGCGCGCCGGACTGAGCGGCCACATAGCGCTCGGCCGCGCGGACGTGAGCGAACTGCTGCCGCCGGTTGCGGGACTTGCGGAGGCGAGAATCCCGATGTCGCCGGGCGAAGGGGCTGGGACGTCCGCCCTCGCCGCCGTTGCGTTCCCGGGCCTCGTAATCGTGAACCCGCCCTACGGCGTCCGCCTCGGCGAGGCAGACGAACTCGCGGCGCTCTATGCCACCCTCGGGCAGCGCTTGCTCGCAGGCTTTGACGGCTGGGAGGCGGCGGTCTTCACGAGCGACGAATCGCTCGCGCGTGCCACCGGCCTCAGGAGCCACTCGGCGCACACGTTCTTCAATGGGCCGATCGAGACGAAACTCTACTGCTTCACAGTTGCCCGTTCGCAGACGCGTGCCGAGGTGCGACGGGCGCCTGTGGCACGGTCGGCGGGGGCGGAGATCTTTGCCAACCGGTTGCGCAAGAACGTCCGCCACCTGGGCAAGTGGGCCCGGCGGGAGGGCGTGACCTGCTACCGCGTCTACGACGCCGACCTGCCGGACTTCGCCGTGGCCGTGGACCTCTACCAGGGCGCGGGGCCGGACGCCGGCCGCCGTTTTGCACACGTGGCGGAATACGCGCCGCCCGCCACCGTTGACCCCGAGGTCGCTGAGAAGCGCCTCACCGAGGCCGTCGACGTCATCGCCGAGGTGCTCGAGATCCAGCCCGGCGACGTTGCGCTCAAGGTGCGCAAGCGTCAGCGCGGCGAGGGCGCACAGTACGCGCGTCTGGCGGAGCGCGGCGAGTTCGTCGAGGTGGAGGAGGGCGGCCTGCTCTTTGAGGTGAACCTGCACGACTACCTGGACACCGGCCTCTTCCTGGATCACCGCCCCGTCCGACAGCTCATTCGCGAGATGGTTCCCGGGAAGCGCTTCTGCAACCTCTTCGCCTACACCGGCGTCGCGAGTGTGTACGCCGCGGCCGGGGGCGCCTCGGCGGTCCACACCGTGGACCTCTCGGAAACGTACACCGACTGGGCCGAGCGCAACATGGCGCTCAACGGCTTTGCCGATCGCCCCGGCGTGCGCTTCTTCCGCACGGACGCCCGCCGCTGGTTGACCGAGGAACGCCGCCGGGTGGAGGGCGGCTTTGCCGATCCGTACGGTGTCGTCTTCTGCGACCCGCCGACGTACTCGGCGAGCAAGCGGCTCGGCGCGAGCACGTTTGACGTGCAGCGGGACCACGCCACGCTCATCGACGATGCGGCCGCACTGCTTGCTCCCGACGGCGTGCTCTTCTTCTCCACGAACGCGCGAACGTTCACCCTGGACACGGGAGCGCTCGGGAATCTCGAGGTTGAGGACATCTCCGCGAAGACGATCCCGCCGGATTTCACCAGGAACCAGAAGATCCATCGCTGCTACAGAATCACAAAGCCGCGATGATGGCGGTCTGGCGCTAGCGGCGGTTACCACAAGATGGTGTGCGCCCTGGATCCCGAAGGCATGCATGTTGGGGGTCGAAATTTGCCGACGGTCAGCGCCAACCGCCGGGGCTGATCCCAACCCCCAGTGCGGGTCACGCTAAGGGTTGTCTGATCGCGTCGCGCTTGGACTATTCACCGCCGCTACCTGCGATAAGAGTGTTTTCTTTGTTTTCCTGAATAGGTACTAGCGCGGGGCGTTGCTCTCGCGTAAACTGCATTTGGGCCAGAGGCGGCCCGGGGATCTGCGAGGCGACACTCGCAAGCGTGCGAGGGACGAGTCGGGTCGCAATGGTTTTGCCCTACGGGGCGAGAGGATGGGTTTTTATGGCACAGGGTACCGTCAAGTGGTTCAATCCGGACAAGGGCTACGGCTTCATCTCCCGCGAGGATGGCGACGATCTGTTCGTCCACTTCTCCGAGATCCAGTGCGAGGGCTTCAAGACCCTCGACGAAGGCCAGGCAGTTGAGTTTGACGTGACCGCTGGCCAGAACGGGAAGATGCAGGCGAGCAACGTTCGCAAGCTCTAATCCGATCATCAATAGCGCCACAGAGGGCGACCCAATAGGGTCGCCCTACTTTGTGTCCGTGGTTGCCTCAGGCGATGCTTGTGGCCCCCGGACAGTTCTGGCGCCGCCGGCGCCGCCGGTCCGTCGGCCTCTCCGCCTAGCGCTCCCGTTGCGTGTTTGCGGCAATCGCATCCCGTACGTAGCGTGCAAGTCCTGGCCGGATCTTCTCGTACGTCGCCGTGAACCGGGGATCCGCGATGTACATGTCACCCAGCGCGAGATGCATCTCGCGCGAGCACGGGTAGAAGCAGGTGTCTATCAGCAGTCGTGCCCGCTCGGCGGCGTCCATTGCTCGCGCATCGTCAGGGGGGATCCCTGAGTCAAGTGCCTCGGCAAGGGCGAGCGTGCTCGCCTCGCTCTCGGCCTTGAAGCGCTCCCAGTCCGTCTTCGTATAGCGCGCGGTGCGGCGTGCCGACTCTTTGTACGCGTCGGTGTCGCCCCAGCGCTCCTGGACCTCTTCCTCGTGCTCGGCCGGATCGAAATCGCCGAATGCGCCAAACATCGCATCAGTACTCATGTGCGTTCCCTTGCTCTCCGCGTCGATTGCCCGCTCCAGTGAGGCGATGAGCGCCCCGAGGCGCGCGGCCTTGTCCATCAGGAGGTCCCGCTGCAACTCCAGCGCTGCCCTGCGGTCGAGCGCTCCGCCCGAGAGAAGCGTGGCGATGTCGCCCAGCGGTACGCCAAGCTCTCGGAAGTAGAGGATCTCCTGCAGCCGCTCCAGGTCTTCGTGCGCGTAGAGCCTGTACGCCGCATCGCTGCGTGCCGAGGGGGACAGCAGGCCGATCGCGTCGTAGTGGTGCAGCGTGCGCACGGTGACGCCTGCCAGCTTCGCAACCTGGCTGACGGTGTATGCCGAGCCTGCCGAGTCCGTGAGTCCCGCCGAGTCCGGCGCCTCATGCGTTGGTGCGCTCTTGTGT
>Ga0068714_10004744_pt1 | contig 14947 bp, 11 predicted proteins | sample MTBNYHSulfiMetaG_FD_62988 | JGI IMG/M metagenome (GOLD analysis project Ga0068714, IMG submission 62988) | Enrichment culture microbial communities from rom New York Harbor, USA that are MTBE-degrading - MTBE-NYH (New York Harbor Sulfidogenic)... | ecosystem: Environmental > Aquatic > Marine >... | reverse complement strand
GGCAACCCCTTCGGTCTCCGGCAAGCGATGACGTTCGGCATCATCAGCGCACTAGGACGTGTGATTCAAAGCCCAGATGGCCGGTTCGTCGGCGCAGCGATCCAAACCGACGCCTCCATCAACCCCGGCAACTCGGGCGGGCCGCTTCTGAACCTTGACGGAAAGGTTATCGGCGTCAACTCGCAGATCATCAGCCCCGTACGCGGGTCCTCGGGGGTTGGGTTCGCCATCCCTTCGAACACGGTCGCACGTGTCGCCCGGGCGCTGATCGACGAGGGCCGGTATCCTCATCCATACCTCGGCATCACAGGATACGGGCTCAGTCCCGAGTTGATCCAGTTGTTCCGTGCCAACAGCGCGCAGCTGCCCCTTGAGCGAGGTGTGATGGTTGCCGCCGTGGATCCGGATGGGCCGGCTGCGCGAGCGGGCATCTTGCCGGCATCCACAGCAATCGAGGTGGGTGGATTCGTCGTTCCCGTTTCTGGCGACATCGTTCTGGCCGTCAACGGCGTGCCCGTGGATTCCATGCTGGATATCATCTTCTATCTCGATACGAACACGCAGGCAGGAGACGACATCACCCTCACTGTCTTGAGGGATGGAGCCTCCATCGAGCTTGCGGTCCAGCTGGGGGAGCGTCCGTCGTAGCGCAGCCGAGGGTGACGTCGCATCGGCGCGAACGCGCGGCCGGGCTTCGACGTGAGGACGGGCAGTGTACGTCTCGGACGACGGCGCCCATACCGCCGCCCGGATCGCTCCGGTGCGACCGGCGGTCCGAAACGGGGCCTGGCCTTTACCGGAGTTCTGGGGACGCAATACTCATTCCAAGGGGCAGTTCCGTACTATGTCCCCGAAATTCCACGGAGCGTGGGCAGAGATCCTCTGCGAGTCCACTTGAGATCGGTGGCTGTGTCAAGTGTTGTGTGTAGATGGCCTCTCTCAGGTGACAGGCTGAAGAGCTTCCTCCTCCTCTTCGTCCGGCTCGGGTTCCATCATGGTCAGGCACCGAGGGCAGCGCCAGTTGAATCGCTCCATGACCTTCGCGAGGACCTTGAGGAAGAGCTCACGATCTGGATCGACCAAGAAGATCCCTTTGCGGGCGTTGCCCGCGACAAGGCACGCGATACACAGCGCCCGGGTACTCAATACGCAACGAGCGAGCAATGACTGACTCTACCACGGTCGATGTGTGATTGCAGGACTTGACCCCGTCGCCAGATTCCCCTATGGTTCTCGCACAGAGAGGCCGCGGCAGATCCTCTTCGCAAGAAGGTTGGGTATCTCGGTGTGACGAGGGATGCCCTCCACGTGTCCGGTAGAGGAGTCCTCCCAGAGCGAATGCGAGACTCCTTCGCGCTTGAGCACACAGCCATCGCGCCGCAGATGCCTCAGCAAGGCTTGCCGCTTCATCCAATCTTGACAATCTCGCGGAGAGCGTCCGCAGGGACTCCCCGCAGACCCTCTTCTCGACGATCTTCGAGAATCAGCTCAATGGCGGCGGCAAGGCTCTTCAAGCACTCGTCCTTGCTTCGGCCCTGGCCATTGGCACCGGGGATCTCCGGGCAGTAGCTGATGTACCATTCGCCATCCCGTTCGATGACGGCAGTGAACTCATTGCTCATGGCGTCTCCTCCGTGAAGGCAGGTTACGGGAAGTCAACTTGGCGGTCAATCGTGCGATGGTATTCTGAAAGTGAATCCCTGAAGTGTCGCCTGTCCAACAATCGTTTCCGCTCCGCACCACCGTTTATGGACACGCTCCATGAACCCCGCACTTCATTTCTACCCCGCGGACCCAGTGAACTCTACGAACCAGCACTACGGACTGCGTCTCCGAACGACAGTAGATCGATATGCTAGATTCTAGTGCTGGATTGCAGGACCAGACCTCGACGCCCACCTTGCTGTGAACCGCCTCGGGATTGCCGGAGACCGCATTCCTTGAGAGGATGGGGTTATGAAGGCTGGGGGACGCATGCCGCGCCCGGCGTGCTGAAGACGCTTGCGCCGACCGCCTCTCCCGCCGGGGGAGGTGCGAGGCGGGAGCGGGTCAGCGGTCGGCTCGCTCGAGGCAGGTGATCACGTAGGGGCGGGAGGGCTCGCGCTCGACGTGCTCGCTCACGACCCGAAGCTCGGCGTGGGCGAGGAACGGACGGTGGAAGAGCCTCGCCGCCGGCCAGGGGCCAACGAGCAGGACGTGGCCGCGGGCCGCGATCTTCGGGGCGAGCCGTCGCGCGAGGTCGCGGATCTTCGCGAGCGACCCCAGGTAGTAGAGGACCTCGGACAGGACGACGAGGTCGAACGTCCCGTCGGGCAGTTCGGCGGTGACGTCCATTCGCGCGAACCGGACGCGCGGGTCGGCGGCCTGGGCGCGGGCCCGCTCGAGCGCCGCGGGGACGAAGTCCACCCCGACGAGCTCCTGCGCCACGCCCTCGCGTGCCATGCGGCGGGTGAACAGGCCTTCGGCGCAGCCGATCTCGAGCGCGCGGGCGTACGGGGGCGCGGACGGATCGGGCCGCCGCGGGAGCACGGCGAGCTTGCGGTCGTACTTCGTCCGCTCGTACGCGCTCGTCTCGTAGTCCCACGGGTCGGCACGGCGGAATCGCCGGGCGAACGCCCGCTGGCGCCATCGCGGCCGCCAGGGGGCCCAGACGAGGAGCAGCCCGACCTCGAGCGCGCCGCGCACGGCCCGCGCGAGCCTGCGGGTCCGGCCCCGCAGGGGGGCGATCTCCGGCCGGTTCTTGCCGATGCGCAGGAGCCCCTCGCGCGAGAGGTAGGTCAGCCCGGCGCCGACGAGCAAGAGCTCGAGGAACCGCACGGTGAGGGAGAAGGCGAACGCTCCTTGGGAGGAGATGTCGAGCAGGGCGAAGATGCCGACCCGGCCGCCTTCGGCCATGCCGACGCCGGCGGGGGTCAACCAGAGGACGGTCGTGAGGACCGCGTTCAGGTTGAAGTAGACGGCGAGGTCGGAGAGGGAGAACGCGCGGGCCTCGGTGAACCGAAAGAAGATGAGCGGTCGCGCGTAGATGCAGAGGAAGCTGAGCGCCTGCAAGACGAAGGCGACGGCCGTCCGCGGGAGGAAGCGATGGAAGGCGGCGTGGACGTCGTTCTCGACCTCGCGGACCTTCGCCGCCCAGGCGGCCGGTCGGCGCCAGCTCGCGCGGAGCCGGGCGAAGAGGCCGACGATCCGGCTCAACCAGTGGAGGTTGCGGACGAAGCTGTAGACGCCGAGCCCGACCGCGGCGGCGACGAGCGCCAGCGCGACGGCGACCTGGACCTTGGCCGTCGGCGGCAGGAGCGGGCCGGCGAGGGTGAACGCGCCGCCGAGCACGGCGAACCCGACGAGACACAGGCCGGCGAGCAGCCGATCGACGAGCAGCGTCGCGTAGACGGTGGGAAGCGGTAGGCCGCTCTTGCGGGAGGCGAGCCAAGCGCGAAGCGGCTCGCCGCCGATGTAGGCGACCGGGGTGACGTACGACACGGCAAACCCGGCCAGGCTCGCGCCGCCGAGCGCGCTCCACGTCAAGCGGGCGCCGAACGCGGCGAGGAGGATCCCCCAGCTCGCGATCCAGAGGAGGGTCGCGAGGAGGTCGTTGCCGAGCATGGCGAGGAAGCCGAGCGGGCCGAGCGCCTGGACCTGGCTCCACACCTCAGCCGGGCCGACGAGGGCGAGGATCGCCCCGAACAGCCCGAACCCGACCACCACGAGCACCGCGGTCAACCCAGCCCGGCCCATTGAGCCAAGGATACGCCGAACCTCTTCCGGGTCCCAATCGAGCGGAGCCTAGGGGCCGATGAGGAGCCCCGTCGCCTGGGAATCCCCAACGAAACGGAAAACGGGAAACTTTCTCGCCGCGCCGCGCAACACCGCAATGCTGCGCGGCGCGCCCCAAAGCCGATGACCGAACGGAGAAGGCGAAGCCTTCTCCCTCGCGCCGCGCAACACCACAATCCTGCGCGGCGCGCCCCAAAGCCGATGACCGAACGGAGAAGGCGAAGCCTTCTCCCTCGCGCCGCGCAACACCACAATCCTGCGCGGCGCGCCCCCTACTTGTGCACCCGCTTCAGAAACTCCGCCATCTCCGGCATCCCGCCCTGGAAGACGAGGTATCCGTCGTGGCGCTCCCGTTCGGTGATCTCGCCGCAGATCGGCGTCAGCATGATCCGCTTGACCTCTTCAAGGTCCTCGGTCTGGCCGAGCGCCCAGGCGAGCTTGACGTACGCCACCTCGGGGAGCATGTTGGCCGCGGGGATGATCCCCTTGGCCATCAGGTCCCGCCCGGTGTCGTAGACGAACATGTGAACGTAGCCCCACAGGGTCTGCACGGTCATGTAGATCGCCACCCCGGCGGCGACGGCGCGCTCGATCGCCGGGTAGACCGGCTTGTTGACGTGTCCGAGCCCGGTCCCCGCGATGACGATCCCCTTGTACCCCTTCTCGACGAGGGCGTCGAGGATGTCGGGGTGCATGTTCGGGTAGTAGTAGAGGAGCGTCACCCGCTCGTTGAAGGTGGGGACGATGTCGACCTGCCGATCCTGACGGCGGCGGTTGTAGTCGTCGCGCAGTGGGGTCACCCCATCGCGGGTGACCGTCGCGAGCGGGATGTCGCCGATGGTCCGGAAGGTCGATCGATAGGAGGAGTGCATCTTCCGAACGCGGGTGCCGCGGTGCAGGAGGCCGTACTCGTCGGACGTCGGGCCGAACATGCAGACCATCACCTCGGCGATGTCCGAGGTCGCGGCGGTCGTGGCGGCGTGGATGAGGTTCCGCGCCGCGTCGGAAGAGGGGCGGTCGGACGAGCGCTGCGACCCGACCATGACGATCGGCACCGGCGGTCGCTGGACCATGAACGCGAGGACGCTCGCCGTGTGGTGCATCGTGTCGGTTCCGTGTCCGATGATGATCCCGTCGATCCCGCTCTCGATCTCGCGGCCGATCGCCCGGGCGAGCGCGATGTACTGCGTCGGTCCCATGTTCTCCGAGAAGACGGCGAACAGCTTCTCGGTCGAGAGGTTGCAGATGTCGGCCAGTTCGGGCACCGCGCCGTAGAGCTCGCCGGGGGAGAACGCGGGGATGACCGCGCCGGTGCGGTAGTCGAGCCGGGAGGCGATCGTGCCGCCGGTCCCCAGGAGCTTCACGTTCGCCTTGTCGGGCGAGACGGGAAACTCCTTCTCCGGAATCTTGTAGTGCGCCTCTTTCGAGCCGAGGATCCGAACCTCGCGGATCGTGCGAACGTCGACCCCGACGTTGTAGCCGGTCTCGAGCTTGAGCACGAGATGCAGCGCGTCGTCGAACTCCGAGCGAGGAAGGACGATCCCGCGGAACCGCCCGCGCGTCGACTCGATCTCGACGTCGTTCCATACGGCGACGCCGAAGCGGTCGAGGACCTCGAGCGCCTCCCCCTTGTATCCCTTGTGCGCGTCGCTCATCGAATCGCCTCCTCGACCGCCGCCGCGACGTCGCGAAGCGCGACGTTCCCGAGCGCGATCGGGCGGAGCCGCCCCATGATGCGGCTCCGGCGCTCCGCGAGCGGCGCGCCGTCGCGTTCGCGTTCGGCGCACAGGCGACGGACCGAAGCCATCACCTCGGCCGGCGGATGGGCCCGATAGCCGATCCGATCGAGGAGCCGGTCGAGGTTCGCGTCCGGCTCGGCGAGGGACGCGTCGAAGAGCGGTCCCAGAACGTCGTCGGCCAATCCTCGCTCGCGGGCCGCCCTTGCCACATCAAGGATCCGCCGCTCGTTGATCGGACGGGTTCGGCTGGCGTGTCGGAGGCGGTGCCCGACAAGCGATCCGGCGAGCCGCGGCGCAAGCCCGATCTCCTCGCAAAGCCGCTCGACCAGCGGGAAGAGGGATCGTCGGAGGATGAAGCGGTGGCCGTCCGACGGCACCTGCCACCGGATCAGGCGTTCCATCTGGTCGGCGATGGACAGGACGGGCAGCGCGCGTCGCGCCTCCTCGATCATCGATTCGCTGATCGGGATCGGCGCGGAGTCGGTGTCCGGGTACATCCGATCCGGCCCCGGGAGGACCCGTTCGAAGACGGTCGTGCCGTCCGGCAGCGCCTTGCGGGTCTCGTTGGGGACGCCTCGGAACGCCCACAGGCAGCGCTCGGCGATCGCTTCGATCGCGGTGGGCAGGTCCGGCTCGGGCCCCCACACCAGGAGCAACGCGTCCGCCGGGGTCGCGCCGAGCCGGGCGCGCAGGGCGTCCCAGTCCGCGCAGACGGGGGTTGCGCCGCCCGAGTCGGAGTGCGCGAGATTCGGCTTCTCGATGCACGCGACGACTTTCACTCGGTCCGAGAGCTCGTCGGCGAACGCTCGCCCGGGCGAGGTGAAGGTGGAGAGAAGGCCGGAGAACGCGGGCAGAAGAATCGCCTCGAACCGAATCCCGTCAGCGGGTCGACCCGCCCCGACGGAGTGCAGGACCTCGTCTCGGTCGACGGAAGCGAAGCGCAGGGCCCACGTCTCCGGATCCTCCCATCGGGCGACGAGTCCGTCGCGGATCTCGAGAAGGGCCTTCTGGCGGAAGGCCTCGTTGTGCGTGAGCTCCGGGATCCACCGGATGTGCTGCACCCCTTTGATCTCGACGCGCGTGCCGCCGGAGATGCTCACGTTGACGTCCTCGCGGGCGGCGCCGATGCCGCTGTTCACACAGCCGGTGCTTCGCGCCAGGTAGCGCAGGTAGTCCGCCGCCTCGGCCGCCTCGTCGGGGCTTAGGAGCTCCGGTTCGGTCACCGTCTCGACGAGCGGCATCCCGAGCCGATCGGTGGTGTACACGCGCTCGTGGCCGCGGTCCGACACCTCGCGGCAGGAATCCTCCTCGATGCTCAGTTGGCGGATCCCGACCCGCTTCGCGCCGAGCGGGATCGACCCGTTGATCCCGACGATCCCCGTCCGTTGAAACCCCGTGGGGATGCTTCCGTCCAGGTACTGCTTGCGAGTGATGTGAAGCTCGCCGACGATGCTCGTCTCCAACAGCAGGGCGATCCGCATCGCAATGGCGAGCGCCTCGCGGTTGAGCGGGAACGGCGGGGTGTCGTCGATGTCGTACGTGCAGGCGGTCTCTCCCTTGATCCGGTAGATGATGTTCTTCTTCGTCTTGAACTCCATCAGCGCCGTGCCGTCGTATTCGCCCAGTTCGCTCAACGTCGGGCGCATGTGGCGGACGAGCTGCGCGTCGTAGTCGCCGTGCGCCTGGTAGCGCCCGGCGGGGCAGCGGCAGAACAGCTTGTGCGCGGTCTTGAGCTGCTGGTGAATCTCGAGCCCGCAGCGAAACCCAAGGTCGTGATAGGTCTTCGGTGTCGCATGGGCTCGCGGGATGTAGGAGATCCGATCGGCGCCCGCTGGGTGCTGATGCGAAGGCTCCGTGGTCTCTGGTCGATCCAGCACGTTCGTTCGTCTCCTGTCGGCGGGAATGGGGCAAGCATATGGGACGCGCCGATCGCCGGCAAGGCGGGGCGTTGTGTGATCTGCATGACTCATCGTTTGGCTCGTTGCTCGTATACTGTAGGTCGCGTCGGCGGGGACCCGGGCGCGCGGCGCGGAGGGGAAGGTCGAGGGAGGTCGTGTAACGATGAACAGCACGTTTGGGATTTGGCTGATCGGGGTTGGCGTGGCTGCGCTGGCGCTGTTGCTCTTGTTTGCCCCCCCGTCCGGGGAGCCGGCGGTGTCCGAGGCGGCGGCGCTTGAGGAAGCGGCGGTGGCGGAGGCCGCGAGCACGGCGTCGACGAGCTACTGGCGCCCGGCGACGAGCGGCGTGACAGGCACGACCGCGTCGCCCGCCGTCGTACAGACGGTGGCGGTGCCGGTCTCGACTGCGACGTCTTGCGCCGCGTGCGGCCCGTCAAGCGGCGTCGCGACGGCGGCCGTGCCCACGGCGGGCATCGTGCAGGTCGGCGGCTGCGGCCAGCCGAGCGCGGCCTGCGCGCTGCCGGCGTGCCCAAGCGGGCCGCACGCGTGGAGAGCGCCGGCGGCTCCTGCCGTCGTGGCACCGGCAACCGGCTCGAAGCCGCTCGTCGGCGGGTGCGGGACGCCGAGCGCCGCCTGCGCGCCGACGCCCTGTGTTCCCTGGGCCTACGCCTGCTACGACGTCTGCGCCGATCCCTGTCGGGTGATGCGCCCGGGGATCAACCGGAACATGCCGCCGTGCGTCGACGAGTGCTCTTTCGTGCAGCTTCACGCGACGGTCGCCCATCCCATCTGCGAAGCGGTGCGCTTCCAATGGAACGCGAGCCGAGGGTGGTTCCTCGATCCGAGCGCCAGCGACCCGCTCTACTTCGCCCCCGCAACGGCCTTTCCGGGAGGAGAGGATGTCTGGATCACGCTCCTCGTGACCGACGCGTCCGGCGCGCAGTACTCCGACCGGCTCTCCCTGCACGTGCGGCACCTGCCGTAGTGGGAAGCCTCGATCGGGGCACGGCAGTCGGATAGACTGGCTCGTCATGCGGATCCGCGCGGCGTTGCTCGACCTGGACGGGACGCTCTTCGACGGGGGGATCGACTGGCTCGCGCTGCGCGAGCAGATCGAGATCCCGTGGGACGGCCGGCCGATCCTCGCACAGCTTCGCGATGCGGCGCCGGAGCTCCGCGAGCGGGGGCTTGCGCTGCTTCACCGGGCGGAGCGCGACGGCGCTCAACGTGGTGGCCTCCTCCCCGGAGCCGAGGAGTTCCTGGCCTTTCTCGTCGATCGGGGCATCCGCCGGGTGCTGGTGACGAACAACTCACGCCGGAGTGCGGACACGGTCCTCGCGCGGTTCTCGTTGCCGCTCGACGTCGTCTTGACGCGCGATGACGGCGCGTACAAGCCGGATCCCGAGGCTCTGCTCTCCGGGCTCAGGCAGGTGGGCGTGAGCCCGAGCGAGGCGGTCGCGATCGGCGATGCCCATCTCGATCTGATCGCGGCGCACCGCGCCGGGGTGCGCGAGATCATCCTCGTGCGGTTCGCGGAATGGATGAAGGCGCATGTCCCGCCGGACGCTCGCTACCACACCGCAGCGGATCTCTTCGAGGTACGATCGCTCCTCGCGTCGCTGCTCGATGGGGGGACGAGCGCGCCTAGCTAGCGGGCCGTCCAGATCGTTCCCTCGGGACCGTCCTTCAGCACCACGCCGAGCGCCTCGAGCCGGTCGCGGATGCGATCCGAAAGGGCAAACTCCTTGTTGCGCCGAAGCTCGCCGCGCAGCTCGACGAGCAGGTCGATCAGCGATGCATCGCGGGACGCAGCGGGCGGCGCGGACGGCGGGAACAGGCCGAGCGGCTCGGCAAGCTCGCGAATGAGCGCCGCGGCCGCGAGCAGGGCGGGACGGTCCTGCGCGGCGGCGTCGGCCTTGAATCGATTCGCCGCGGCGACGAGCTCCTGGAGGACGCCGATCGCGTCGACGGTGTTCAGATCGTCGTCCATCGCCTCGACGAAGCGTTCACGATGCGTCGGGAGGGACGCGACGAATCGGCGCCCCGCCTCGCCCGGCTGCTGGGACTCGCCGCGCAGCTCGGCCTCGACGTCCCCGACGAGGGTGTGGATCCGCGCGAGCGCCGTCTGTGCCGCGCGCAGTCCGTCCTCCGAGTAGTCCATCGGCTTGCGGTAGTGGCGGGAGAGGAAGTAGTAGCGGATCGCCTCCGCGTCGCACCCGTCGAGGACCCGGTGCGCCGGCGCCACGTTTCCGACCGACTTCGACATCTTGCTCTCCTGGAAGCCCAGCATGCCGTTGTGCAACCAGAATCGGAAGAACGGTCGACCCGTCGACGCCTCCGCTTGGGCGATCTCGTTTTCGTGATGCGGGAAAATGAGATCGTTCCCGCCGGCATGGATGTCGAGGTGGTCGCCGAGGTACTTCTGCGACATCACGACGCACTCGGTGTGCCAGCCGGGACGGCCGGGCCCCCACGGCGACGGCCAGGTCGGCTCGCCGGGCTTGGCGGCCTTCCACAGGGCGAAATCGAGTGGGTTATGCTTCTTCTCCGACGCCTCGACCCGCGCGCCGACCTCCTGCTCCGCGGGCCGCCGGCCGGAGAGCTTGCCGTACGCCGCGAACGCGTCGATGCGGAAGTAGACGTCCCCATCTTCCTCGTAGGCGTACCCCTTCGCGAACAGGTCCGAGACGAGGGAGATCATCTCGTCGATATGGTCCGTCGCAAGCGGGCTGTAGGTCGGCGCGAGGACGTGCAAGCGACCAAGGAGGTCGAAGTACGCCTTGGTGTACGTGCTGGCGATCTCGTCGACCGGTTGGCCGGTTTCGATCGAGCGTCGGATCAGCTTGTCGTCGACGTCGGTGACGTTCTGGACGTGGAGGACCCGCCATCCCTTGAACCGCTCGAGGTAGCGGCGCAGGGTGTCGAAGACGAGGATCGGGCGGACATTGCCGATGTGGATGTGGTCGTAGACGGTGGGACCACAGACGTACAGCCCCACGGTGTCGCCGTGCAGCGGCTCGAACGGCTCGGTTGTCCTGGTAAGGGTGTTGTAGAGCCTCATGCGTCCCACCTCCGTGGCCCCGATTATAGGGACGTCCCCACGCGGGCACCACGATCTCGGGGCACGGAACGGGCTCGACCGCTACCCCGGGCGCCGAGGGAGCGGTAGACTCACCCCATGTCTCTTGCTTCAGCGGTTCTCGTCCTTGCCGTGTCGGCCGCCCCGATCGCGGAGCTTCGCGGCGGCCTTCCCCTTGCGATCTCGCTCGGCTACCCGCCGGGCGGCGCCTATGTGTTGGCCGTTCTCGGGAATCTCCTTGTCGTCCCGGTCGTGCTCTTCGGCCTGGAATGGGCGGAGGCGCTGCTCCTTCGCTGGCGAGGCTCCCGCGTCCTGCTCGAATGGCTGTTCGCCCGGGTACGGCGCAAGGGGCGCTTCGTGGAGCGGCTGGGTCCGGTCGCGCTCGTCCTATTGGTCGCGATTCCGTTTCCCGGCACCGGCGCGTGGACCGGGGCGCTCGTGGCGCGGCTGCTCGGCATCCCGGCGCGGCGGGCGATGCCGTGGATCGTAGCGGGGGTCCTGATCGCAGGCGGGATCGTCCTGTTGGTGAGCCTGGGGATCGTCAAGGGGCTTGCCGTCCGCTAGCCATCAGCGGCGAAGCGGCCGGACGACATAGCGGGCCGTCAGCGGAAAGAGGAGCAGCGCGAGGCCCAGGAAGGATGCCGAGGTCACCCAGAATCGCGCGTCCGACATGTCGAGCACTCCGGTGACGTAGCGCATGGCGTTCGCCATGTGCGTGAGGGGCATCAACGAACTCACGACACGCAGGAACGCGGGCATGAACTCGACCGGGAAGTAGATGCCCGCCATGAACATCATGATCATGGCCGATGCGTTGGCGATGTTCCCGGCGCTGGACGGTCGGCGAACGAGCAAGGCGATGAGGGTCCCCAGCCCCATCGCTCCCAGGGTGGAACAGATGACAAACAGGACGTAACGGAACCAGTCGATGGTGAAGTCGAGCCGGAAGACGAGGATCCCCACACCCAGCGTGATAAGGGTGGAGATGAACCCGGCCGCCAGCCTGACAGCGCCAATGGCGGCCAGCAGGGCGACCGGCGCCATCGGGGTGACGATCAGCCGATCGAGGATGTTGCGCTCCTTCATCTGCGTGAGGTGTCCGGACACCGCGAACAGCCCGGACGACAGGATCGAAAAGGCGAGGATGCCTGGCAGGACAAGGTTGAACCAGCCGACGGATTCGATCTCTCCGGCGTGGATGCGCACGACGCCGATCGCGGGTGCCGTGCCCTGTCGCTGCATGTTGAACTTGGCGGTGATGCCGGCCGCCACCTGCTCGAATGCGTAGTTCTCCTGCAGACGAGCGGGATTGTAGAGGAAGCGAAGCGCGGCCCCATCCCAGATCATGCCGAAGTCGACCCGCTGATCGGCGATCGACTCCTCCAAGGCCTCCAGGGAATCGAACGACCGAGTTTCACGAAGCCCCGTGTCCTCGAGGGATCTGGCGAGCGCGTCGGCATCCGCGATGGTCGCTACCATCAGCCCGAGGGAAGCCTGGTCGACGTCGCCCATCCCCCCCATGAGGAGCCCAAATAGGAGGACGAACACCAGCGGGAACAGGAGGGTGAAGAAGAGCATCATTCTGTCTCGCAGGAAGATGCGGATCTCGGTGAGCAAGAGGATCGAGAATGCGTTCATCGCTGCACGTCCCATCGAAGGCGCCGAACGCCAGCGAAGGTGCAGATGCCGATCCAGAGGACGGGGACGACGAACGTCCACGGCCACGGCATCAATGTCCCCGATTGCACGCCGACGCTCTGGCGGAGCGATTCGAGCAAGTACGTCACCGGATTGGCGAGCACGACGACCCTCATGAACGACGGAAGCCCCGTGATCGGAAAGAACATCCCCGAGAGGAACATCATCGGCATGTTGAGGATATTGGCCGTGGCCATGCCCGCGTTGGCCGACTTGGCCAAGGAGGCGATCAGGAAGCCGAACGCCAGGAAGGTGACGACAGCCAGGATGAGGATGAGAAGGGTGGTCGGTCCGAAGAGCGAGATGCTCGCGCCGAAGGCAAACTTGCCGAGCGCGACGATGAGCGTGAATTGCAGGGCGCAGAGGATCAAGTGGCCGGCTCCAAACCCCATCAGATACCGGCCGACGGACAGCGGCGTCACCCAATACCGGCGCAGCACCTTCCGATCCCGGTTGAACAGGATCGTTCCGGGGACGCCGAATAGCCCGCTGGCAAAAAACGCCATCAAGAGGATGCCGGGAAGCACGAAATCGACGTAATCGACCTCGGACTCGCGCTCACCGACCCAGCCGGTCACGTGGGCGATGGCCCGCGATTCGTCGAAGCGGCCGACCCGGCCGAGCAGCGAGCGATCCACCTCCGCGAGCACCTGCTCGATGATCGAAGCCGCGGTCTCCGACGCGACACTCGTTGCGCTCATGTACAGGTGGGCTTCCGCGCTCGGCGCGCCGCGGCCCGCGTCGAGCGTGTCCATCACGCGTTGATCGAAATCCGGCGGCAGGACGAGGACGGCAGCGAGCTGTCCCCGCCGGAGCTCGACCAGCTTCTCCTCGAGGAAGCCGTCTCGGTCTTGCCCCGCCTGGGGCGTCTCGATCGCGAAGAGGGGCTGGTGACCACTGTCGGTCGGTGCGGCCAGTGCGGCGAACGCTTCCGCGATGATCGCCGAGGGGGAGAACGGCGCGGCGCTCGCCGCGCTTGGGTCGTTGATCAGCGCGATGGAGAAGTGAACGTCCTGTCCGTCGCTCATGCGACCGAAGATCAAGGAGAGGATCGTCAGGAGGAACAGCGGAAAGATCAAGAACCAGAAGAGCGTTTCCCGCTCGCGGAACGCGGTGAGGACGTGCGCTCGTGCCAGGGTGAGGATGTCCTTCATTCGCGCAGCGTCCTCCCGGTCATGGTCAGGAAGACGTCCTCGAGGTTCGGCTGGCGCACGCGAAGGTCGTGGAACCGGGTGCTCTGTGCCTCGGACCAGCGGAGCAGTCCGGTCATCGTCCGCTGAAGGTCCGAGGTCTCGAGTGTGAAGAGCGGGCCGTCATGGCGCAGGCGGTCGCAGCACGACGCAAGCTGCCCGATCGCTTCGCCGTCGGTCTCATCGACGCGGAACTCGATCAACGTCTCTTCCCCCAGCCGTCCGGTGAGATCGCGCGGAGATCCCTGGGCGATGATCTTGCCGTGATCCATGATGCAAACGCTGTCCGATAGCGCTTCCGCCTCTTCCATGTAGTGCGTCGTCAGGATGATCGTCTTGCCCTGCGATCGAAGACCCGAGATGATGTCCCACATGTTACGGCGGGCCTGGGGATCAAGCCCGGTGGTAGGCTCATCGAGGAAGACCACGTCCGGATCGTTGACCAAAGCCACGCCGACGGCCATGCGTTGCCGCTGACCCCCGGAGAGGGTCCGGACTTGTGCCTTCGCCTTCTCTCGCAGCGCGACCAGATCGAGAATCTCGTCGACGGATCGGCTTCTCGCGAAGAAGGACGCGAACAGCTGGATGATCTCGCGCACCTGGAGATGCGGTTCGAACCCACCGTCCTGAAGGAGGACGCCCATCCGCTGCTTCGCGTCGCGGCTCACGCGCGTCATCGGCTGGCCGAAGAGGACGAGCTCGCCGCTGTCCGCCTCCCGGATCCCCTCGAGGATCTCGAGCGTCGTCGTCTTCCCGGCGCCGTTCGGCCCGAGCAACGTGAAGACCGATGCGAGCGGCACTTCGAAGGAGATCCCGTCGACGGCTGGTACGGACCCATAGTGCTTGACGAGTCCGGCGACGCGCAGCGCTATCTGGTTCGTCATCGATTCGGCTCCTGCGGGCCGGGATCGCGAATCGGGCCCGTCGTGGCGAAGTCTAGCCCGTCCCTCGGCCGGGGGCAACGCGTCCGGCGGCGAGGGAAGTGAGATCGGCAGCGATCCAGTCGGGCGGAGGTGCCCCCGGGGGGAACGAGGGAGCCGCGGTGACCCCGGAAAGCACGAGCGCCGTCCCGAGGCCGAGTTCGATCGCGCCGGCGATGTCCGTCTCGTATCGGTCGCCGACCATCAGCGTCCGCGCCGGCCGGCGGTCGGGTCCAAGACGCGAGAGGGCGGTCCGAAACGCCAAGGACGACGGCTTGCCGGCGACGGTTTCGGGGGGGTAGCCCAGCCCCTCCATCGCACCGACGATCGCCCCCGCGCCGGGAAGCAGGCCACCGAGAGCGGGGAGGGTCGCGTCGCGGTTGGTGGCGAGAAAGCGGGCTCCGGCAAGGAAGGCGCGCAGCGCGTCGGAGAGGGCATCGTACGTGAAGCCCCGGTCGATGCCCGCCACAACCCAGTCGGCGCAGTCTGGATCGGTGACGATCCGATGGCCGGCCTCTTCAAGTTCCTCCCGCAGCCCGGCGTCCCCGAACGCGAGCACGCGGCACGGGGCGTGCGAGTCGGCGAGCCAGCGGGCGGCGATGTAGCAGGACGGGACGGTTGCCTCCGGCTCAGCCGGCAGGCCGATCGA
>Ga0068714_10004740_pt1 | contig 14962 bp, 11 predicted proteins | sample MTBNYHSulfiMetaG_FD_62988 | JGI IMG/M metagenome (GOLD analysis project Ga0068714, IMG submission 62988) | Enrichment culture microbial communities from rom New York Harbor, USA that are MTBE-degrading - MTBE-NYH (New York Harbor Sulfidogenic)... | ecosystem: Environmental > Aquatic > Marine >... | reverse complement strand
TATTTCCATGCTCTGAGCATATCATATCAGAACCCTTTTACCAGCCTTCGGCTGGGACGCTTTCACCCACGGGCTTACGCCCGTGGTCCTCAGCGTCGTTTTGATAGATATCTCCCCCGCTCTGCTTCACAATCCCGTAAACCGTTGATAACCCCAAGCCGGTCCCCTTCCCTTTCTCCTTGGTGGTAAAAAAGGGATCAAAAATCTGCTCCTGCACTTCCCTCGTCATCCCCACCCCACTGTCACTCACCGAAAGCATAACATAAACACCAGGAATCATCCCGGCATGGGAACGCGCATACCCCTCATCCAGTTCTAAATTGGCGGTCTCAATAGTGAGGTTACCCCCGCTGGGCATGGCATCTTTGGCATTGACCGCAAGGTTTACGATCACCTGCTCCATCTGCCCCGGATCTACCTTAACCATTCCCAGGTCATCAGCTAACATGCTCGCAAGTTCAATGTCTTCCCCGATAATCCGGTGTAACATCTTCTCCAGATCACTGACAATGATATTCAAATTAAGAATCTTTATGTCTAAGATCTGGCGGCGGCTAAAGGCTAAAAGCTGGCGGGTAAGGTTGGCGGCCCGGTCGGCTGCTTGCTCGATATCTTCGAGTTTTTCCTTCAAAGGGTCACCTTCCCGCAGTCCCCGGAGAGCGAGCTGGGTTTGGATGCTGATCACGGTAAGCAGATTGTTAAAATCATGGGCAACCCCTCCGGCCAGCCGCCCAATCGCCTCCATCTTCTGAGACTGCAGAAGCTGTGCCTGCAAAGATAACATCTGCTGCTCGGCTTGCTTGCGCTTGGTGATGTCGCGGCACAGCATCAGGATCTGTGGTCCGTTTTTGCCGGTGACCAAAGTTGCATTTGCTTCGATGATAATGCTTAGTTGTTGAGGCCCGACATAGTTGAGTGCAAGATTTCGTACAAACCCCTGCCGAATACATTTTTTCACTGACTTTGTGTTGCGTTCCCTATCGTGTTCCGCCGTCCACTCAGCCACCGATCGGCCCAGAATTTCATCTCGGCGCTCGTGACCGGTCAGACGAGCATACTCATCATTTGCGTCAAGCACTTTTCCCGTAAGATCGAGTATTACATAACCGGTGTTCGTGGTTTCAATGAGAGCGCGGTACTTTTCTTCGTTCTCACGCAGCGCCTCCTCCGCCTGCCTACGCTCTGTTACCATTTTGTTTTCCGCCAATGCTCGGTTAACGGCAGGAACCAGCCAGCTTAGGTTGCCTTTTAGAATGTAGTCGGTTACCCCGGCCTTAAGTATCTCTATCGCTAAATCCTCTCCTATCATCCCGCTTACAATAATAAACGGCACTTCCAGTCCCTTTTCTTTAATTATGTTGAAAGCCTCCATTCCGGTGAACGCGGGAAGCTTATAATCCGCCAGGATTATCTGGGGCGTGAATTCTTCGATTTGGGAGATAAAATCATCCCGGGTCTCCACCCGCTTTGATTGAAATACTATTCCCCCTTTGCGCAATTCACGTTCAACCAATTCCGCATCCGTGGGATTGTCTTCAAGAATCATGATGCGAATCTCATCATCCCTCATCGAAAATGCTCCTTATTGCGCAACCGCGTTAAGTTGATCATTCGTAGCGTCACGCAGTTCCTTTTCCTGGGTTCTATAGTAGAAGTACCCTGACGCTCCAATGCCAATGGTTAAGACAATAAAAATAAAAAGAAGATACCAGAAAGAAACCCATTGGCCTTCTCGGGGCCGGTTCAGATTGCCTCTATTTTGTTCTGCGTCCAAAACTTTATGTTTGTTCTCAAAAGGAATTTCCATTGATTCAAGGCGTTCACTCTTCTGCAGGTTGGCTCGTCGTGCTTGCCCCTTGCTATCTCTTGTCCCTCTCTGCTTTTCCACACCAAAAACAAAAAAGCCCTAACAGTCCGTGCTTCAACTGCTAAGGCAATTTCCAAAGGTGTTCGGAATTTTTTCCCGTGTGTTTCTCCTTTTTGGCAAATTTAAAAAAGGAATTCCACTTTAATGTCAACTTTTTATAATATTTCTAAGTAAATGTCAACAAAGATTAGACTTTACATTAATTCAAAAAGATCATACCTCCCTAAATCCTAACTTATTAATTATAAAAGTAATTTAATGGGTTGTTCTTCGCGCTCGATTTTCGTTCCCACTGAATTTCCGCAATAAACACAAAGATAATCATATTTATCCCCCTCAGGCAGAGCTAAAAGAAGCCTTTTTCTTACCGGGACCGCTTCCTTACACTGAGAGCAAAATAAAACCGTAGCTTCAAGCTGGTCAAATTGTTTGGGGGAATGCTCATGCTTCGGGCCAAAAGGATCAAAATCAGAAAAATCATTACCCGGGTATTTCACTCAAAACCTCCTCGATTGATTTTAAACGCCAAAAGAGTAAGCTTTTAAGAAATAAATAATTAATTCATTGACAAAAAAAATTTGAAATGATACCGGAAATAAAAATCACTTTTCGCTCGTCGCAATGCTAAGGGGAAACCACGTGATCATGATACTACGTGGTAATACATATTTTGGTAGCCGCAAGCTTTAGCTTGCGCTTGTCGGATATGTGATTTCACTATGTTACGCAGCCTAAAGGCTGCGGCTACCCCCCTGTTTTTGAATTGTGACACAGCCTTTAGGGTTTGGCCTGGGTGGCTAAAGCCAGCGAGTGGGATTGAACCACCGACCAACTGATTACGAATCAGTTGCTCTACCGCTGAGCTACGCTGGCTGTGTTTTTAATTTATGTTAAAAACTAATACATTGTCAAGTAAAAGCCCGTTAACTTTTTATCACCGACAGGAAGCCTTCTTCTGGCTTAGCCTTCGCCAAGTTCCCGGAGTAGGCAATGTTATTTGCAACCGGCTCATTAAAAAGTTTCAGACTCCTGAAAAGGTTTTTCACGCCTCGCCGGAGGAGCTGAAAAAAATTGAAGGGCTTCGCTCGCAAACGATTGAGGCAATCGTTGCTTTCAAGGATAACGATTGGGCAAAAAAAGAATTGGACCAGATCGAAAAACAGGAGATTACCTTTGTAACCATACAGGACGAGCGGTTTCCTCGGAATCTAAAAGAAATTTACGACCCCCCGCCTTTTTTATACGTCAAAGGAGAGCTTTGGGAAAAAGACAACCTCTCCTTAGCAGTGGTCGGCTCCCGAAACGCTTCATCCTATGGAAAGGCAATGACCAAACGTCTTTCCCGAACCTTGACCGAACGAGGATTCACGATTGTGAGTGGTTTAGCAAGAGGGATCGATACCTGTGCCCATAGAGGCGCTCTGGAAGGAGGAGGAAGGACGTTGGCCGTGCTTGGCTCCGGCATTGACCTCATTTATCCCTGGGAGAATAAGGGACTGGCTGAAGTGATTACTCGCCATGGGGCTATTGTATCGGAATTTCCTTTGGGGACTCAACCCGAAGCAATCAATTTTCCTCCCCGAAATCGAATCATCAGCGGTTTTTCCTTAGGCGCCGTTATCGTGGAAGCCTCCTTTCGGAGCGGTTCCCTGATCACCGCCCGGATGGCCTTAGAACAAGGAAGAGAAGTTTTCGCGGTTCCCGGCAATGTTGATTCTCCCTGGAGCAAGGGAACGAACCGCTTGATCAAAGAAGGGGCGAAACTTATTATGGACCCGGACGATATTATCGAGGAGGTGCTCCCCCAATACAAAGCGCCAATAACCTCCAGGCAAGAGAAACCGCCGGAGACAAAGGGATTAACGCCTGAAGGTCGGAAAATTTTTGACCTGCTCGACAGTAATCCCCTGCATATTGACCACCTCATCCAACACAGCGGGCTGCGACCCAATCTGGTTTCGAGCCTGCTCCTTGAGTTAGAACTCAAGGAATTTGTAAAACAACTACCCGGAAAAATGTTTATTAAATGTGAGCGTTAAAAGCATGGCAGAATCTTTACTCATCGTTGAATCACCCACAAAAGTTAAAACCATTAATAAATTCTTAGGGGAAAAATTTCAGGTTATGGCCTGCATGGGACATGTCCGAGGACTTCCCAGCCGGTCAGGTTCGGTGGACATACAGAACGATTTCACCCCCCACTATGAGATCATCGCTCAAAGCGCCAAACACCTCACCCTGATAAAAAAGGCCCTGAACAGTGTCAAGGAAATTTATTTGGCTACTGACCTTGACCGGGAAGGAGAGGCCATTGCCTGGCATCTGGTAGAAGCGCTCGGCCTTAATAGGGAGGGAAAAAAGAAAAAAATCGCGCTTAAGCGAATAACGTTTCATGAGATCACTGAACCGGCGATTACCGAGGCCATGAAACATCCGAGAAATGTTTCCCTGCCGCTCGTTGACGCCCAGCAAGGCCGGGCGGTTCTCGATTATCTTTTTGGATTTAATTTAAGTCCTTTTCTCTGGCGCAAGGTCCGTTCTGGCCTCTCTGCCGGAAGAGTGCAATCTCCTGCCCTGCGGATGATCTGCGAAAGAGAACTTGAGATCCGCGCTTTTAGAGAAGAAGAATACTGGACCATCACCGCGGAGCTCTCCACCGCAAAACCAGCCGCTCCTGACACCACGTTTAACGCTCTTTTGACCGCGATTGACGATCGCCCTTTAGAAAAACTGGGAATCAAAACCGAAACTCACGCCCAAGAAATAACCGCGGCTCTGCGCGATGCTTCCTTTCGGGTAAAAAAAATCCAGAAACAAGAACGAAAAGAAAACCCTCCTCCTCCCCTGATCACCAGCACCTTGCAGCAGGAAGCCAGCACCAAACTGGGATTTTCCGCCAAAAAAACCATGTCCCTTGCCCAGCGGCTTTACGAGGGGGTAGAGATCGGCGGGGAAAGCGAAGGTCTGATTACCTACATGCGGACCGACAGTTTCAACGTGGCCGCTGTCGCCATCGAGAGTATCCGGGGTCTGATCCAGCAACGTTTTGGATCGGAGTATCTCAATAAAACTATCCGCCGATTCAAACAAAAGTCAAAGACCGCGCAAGAAGCTCATGAGGCAATCCGGCCGACAGATATCAAGAGAACCCCGGAGAGTCTTAAACCTTATCTCCTCCCTGACCAGTATAAGCTTTATGACCTTATCTGGAGAAGAACGCTCGCCACTCAGATGTCTCAGTCAATTGAGGACCGGGTTTCCGTGGATATCGCCGGAGGTGAAAACTATCTTTTCCGCGCTCATGGTTCAATACTCATCTTTCCCGGATTTAAGAAAGCTTTCCTCTCCGAGAAAGAAACAAAATCCAAACAAGAAACTGACGCTCTGCCTCCGCTCAATAAAAATCAGGAATTAGATCTTGTTACTCTGAATCCTGAGCAACACTTTACCAAGCCGCCCCCGCGTTACACGGAAGCTTCGTTAGTCAAGGCTTTGGAAGAATATGGCATTGGCCGGCCTTCCACCTACGCGAGCATCATTAGTGTGCTTCAGGATCGAGACTATGTAAAACTGGAGAGTAGAAAGTTCATTCCCCAGGAAATCGGAATGATTGTCCACAAATTACTGAAAGACCACTTTTCTCAATACGTTGACTATCAGTTTACCGCGCGGGTGGAAGACGAACTGGATAGCATCGCCCGAGGAGAAGCGAGCTGGAAAGGAGTGGTGCGGAACTTCTGGGAGCCGTTTATTCAACTTATCAAAAAAAAGAACGCGGAAGTTAAAAAATCCGATGTCGTCAATGAACCTACCGATGAGATTTGTCCGGAGTGCGGAAAACCTTTAGTGAGCCGCTTAGGCCCGTATAGCCGATTTTTAGCCTGCACGGGTTATCCCCAATGTCGCTTCGTTAAACCGATTGGCACTGAAGAGATAGCCCTCGAGACTGACGACAAAAAAACCGATGAGGTCTGTGAGAAGTGCGGATTGCCCATGGCAGTGAAGCGGAGCCGTTTCGGTCTTTTTCTGGGTTGCTCCGGATACCCAGTTTGTACCAACACCAAACCGCTGGGGGGTGGCTCACGGGAAAATGCGAAAGCTTCGGACGAAAAGTGCGAAAAATGCGGAGAATTTCTGGTGATCAAAAAGAACCGTTTCGGGAAAACGTTTCTTGCGTGCCCTAATTACCCGAAATGTACGTATGCGAAGTCAATAAAGAAAAAACCTGCGACCACCAAGACAGAAGAACCAACGCCATAAACAATGAAACCTGATCGTTTGAACATTGGAATATTCGCGTTAAGAATGATTATGGATTAAGATTTAAGGGTTAAGGGACGAAGGGTTAAGGTAAAAGGAACGAGGATCGAGGAAATAGGAGTAAGAAACTTAACACTTAAAACTTTAAACTTAACACTTTTTCTTTTTACGAAGCCGTCAAGATTCAGATCAATAAGGTGAAATATGTTTTTCGAAACACATTCTTGCGCCTTACACCTCGGGCGAGATTTTCCAAGGAGGGAAAAAATCGTATGCAAAAAAAAATTACCCTGGTTATTTTAATTATTTGCCTATGCGTGATGACCGGCGCTGCCACGGCACAGAAACAAGAAAGACCTTTAACGTTAGAACAAAGTATCACCCTCGCTCTCGAACGAAGCCCTTTATTCCATTCGGCTCAGAAAGAAGTCACGCGAACAGATTTTTTGAAAAAGGGAGCGCGTTCTGACTTTTTCCCAAAAGTCACAACCGGATATAACTTCACTCAGTTGAATGAACCTTCCCACCAAAACGCCCCGGCCTCCGGCCCTGTTCCCTCGCACAGCATCATAACGAGTCCTTTACACACCTATATTTGGAATGTCACCGTGGAACAGCCCTTGTTTACCGGTTGGTCAATAACTACCAATCATCAACTTGCCAAACTCGGTTTTGATATCGCTAAAATCCAGGAAATCCAGGCAAGGCACGACTTGATAAGAAATGTAAAAATCGGATATTTCGAGCTTTTAAAGACCGAAAAATTCCTCGAAGTAGCTATACAAACCGAGAAACAAGTTAATGACCATTACAAGGTAGCCCAATCATTTTTTGAGGTGGGCATCATTCCGAAAAACGACCTTCTCCAATCTGAGGTGGAATTGGCTCAAGCAAAACAAAATCTCATCCAAGCGGACAATGGGGTCAGCATCGCCAAATCAACCTTTAATACCATCCTCCGCAGAGATGTTAATGAACCTCTCGAAGTAGTAGATATTCTTACCTTTACTCCCTCTACTGAGGTCTTTGATGATTGCATGCACAAGGCTTACCTTAACCGCCCTGAACTAAAAGAAATAGCGCTTAAAGTGGAAGAAGCTCGCAAGCAAATTACCCTGGCAAAGAGCCCTTTTTATCCCAGTCTTTCTCTCCAACTCTATTACGAAAAGCAGGGCGATACACCTGATGTGCGCGGCACACAGTTCCGAGATGAAGAAAGCTGGAATATTTTTACCTCACTGGATTGGACATTATGGGAATGGGGTAAAACCTACTATTCAGTAAAGGCAAGCAAGATCGGTCTCATCCAGGCTGAAGACGCCCAGGTTCAGGTTCGAGACGCAGTAACCTTAGAGGTCAAGAATGCTTTTCTGAAACTTCAAGAGTCCGAAAAAAATATCAAGGTGACGGAGACCGCTATCGACAGTGCTGAGGAAAATTTTCGCTTGAATGAAGCCCGGTATAAAGAGCAAGTAGCTACCACAACCGATGTCATGGATGCCCAAACCCTGCTTACCCAGGCACAGATAAACTACTATAATGCCTTAAGTGACTATAATATCGCTCGGGCGCAGCTTGAGCGGGCTATGGGTGTAGAAAAATAATTATAGTCCTGTAACCTTTGTTCCCTTTCTTGCAAAACAGGTGAAAAATGAAACTTAAATTTGATGAAGCCGTAAAAAGGAGAAAATCAGACGGCACAGTAAAAAGCTTCAGATGCAAGGCGCGCAAATCCGACGGAATGAGGCGTACTTACCTGTACGCCGCAATGACTGAGGATGCAGCGCAACGCCGCAGATGGGCTTTTTACGAAGCCGTCAAACTTTACATGGTCCTCCTCTTGTTAATGCCATTTCTTTCCGGGTGTTTTCTTTTTGGGTTTGGCGCAGCCAAAAAAAATCCCGAGCAGGAACTCTTTGATGAAATCATTACCGCTTATAATAACCGCGCTTACGAAAGCAGCATCAAGGCTTGTGAGCAGTTTCTTGCAACGTATCAAAAATCGAAGGTTAAAGAGTCGGTTATGATGCGGATGGGGGAATCTTTTGAAGGACTTTTAAATCGGGACTATCATGAATTAATCAGTAAAGGGATGGAAGAAAAAAAGGCTCGAGATTCGTTTTTGACAAAACATGGATCATACCATTGCTGGGAAATTCGCGAACAAGGACTTCGGTACAATAAGGAGATGTTTCGAGAGCTTTTAAAAGAAAATCCCCAAAGCTTTTATGCTGACGAAGCAGCGTATAACCTCATTTCCTGGGAACCGGATTATAAGGAAGACCCGGAACGGGTCCAAAAAGAGATCAAAGGATTAAATGGAGTTTTAACCCAATACCCCACGACGAGCCTTCGTCCCAAAATTTATTTTCAAATGGGATATCGCTTTCAGATTCTTTATGAGATATATAGCTTTTCAAAAGATCAAGCCAAGAGGGACGAAACCAAAGCCAAAGAAAGTTTCCGCCAGGCCGAGTACCTCTATAACCTTTGTTTGAACTTCCCTGTGGAATCGGAATATTCACCAAAAGCTTTACGCTATTTAGACCTGTTAAGAAACCAATCACGGATTTATATCAAATAACGATCAAAATTCCCCAAGCAATGTTTATTGTCTTCCTCCCTTTTTTTGGCGTGTTATTTTTTTATCTTCATTGTTTGATCTAGAACGACAAGGACATTGCCAAACCGGAACGTAAAAAATTGCTTTTCGAGGAAAAAATGGAAAAAGTTAGGGCGCACGTTATTATTGAGGGTAGAGTACAGGGAGTATTTTTTCGGGCTTACACCCAAGGCGAAGCTCGCCTCAGGAAAGTGACTGGTTGGGTAAAAAACCGGCACGACGGCAAAGTAGAGGCGGTGTTTGAAGGAGAAAAAAAAGCGGTTCAAGCTCTCATTGACTGGTGCCACACCGGCTCACCTCATGCCTCCGTAAAAAATGTCAAGACTAAGTGGGAAGATTATCAAGAAGAGTTTTCCTCTTTTTCCATCACCTCTTGATTGTCACCGGCGATTTTCCGGATAACCTCGACCGTATCCCCCACTGCAACTTTTCCGCCAATAAGAATTTTTATAAATATCCCTTCCCGGGGCATTATGCAATCGCCTGTTTTATGGTAGATCGCGCAGCGGTCATGGCACACTTTTCCGATCTGGGTTATCTCGCCAATAACCGAATCTCCTAATTTTAGTTTCGACCCTACCCCCAGGTCGAGTAAATCAATACCTTGGGTAACAATGTTCTCGCCAAAGTCACCATAGTCAAGCTCCAAGCCCAATTTCCTCATTTTCTCGATTGATTCGTTTGCCAACAAGCTCACCTGGCGATGCCATGCTCCTGAATGGGCGTCACCCACAATCCCATGATTAGCTTTTACTTCTCCTGAACCCACATTTTCTTTCTGCGTCCCCTTTTCCTTGCTCACACAAACCGCCAAAATTTTTCCTTTCATGCGCCCAACTCCTGAAAAGGTTTCTTCGATCGCCTGACTTTTATGTAACTATAGCTTTACCCCAGATTAATTTCAAGAGGTTAACCCACCCTATTAGTTTTTTAAATCAACCCAAAGATGGATCAGCTTAAATTTATCAGGTTTCACATTTTGCCGTTTTAACTTTTGGTGGCACTGTTGCACCTTTTTATTATCAAATGAGAAGACAATTTTAGGATTATAAGAACAATGAAGCTTTTGATAACCATTTACTTCATCTTGTATTTTTGGGGGAGTCATGCTGATGATGTAGCCAATCATCATTCCCGAAGCTGCTCTTTTTCCATATTCATGCGAAGTGCAATCAAATCGTTTAATACCATTCGTTACATAGTTCTCATTTAATTTCCAGTTGGCACTACTCGGAAGTCCAAGGCGTTTGCATTCAATGTGAAACGATATTTCAAATTCATCAGCACAACTAGCAAAAGGGTTTGTGAGTTTACATGTGAAATCAGGAATCTTTTGACTTTTATTCCCCTTTAACTCATTTTCAATATCCGGCTGAATTGGTTTTTCCCAATCAGGAGTGCGGATTTCGCGTTGTTGGTTTCGGCTTTCATCAAAACATAAAACATTAAGAATCGGACAAAGACGTTCAGAAATGATATTTTCGTGATTTGTATCGCCTGGATTTTCTGAAAGACGCTGAAGCGCCGCACAGAAAATTGTAACGTAAATATCTTCATGTTGTTGCCATAACTTGGGAAATGAAGGAATGAAACGTCTTGCCATCAGTCACGTCCTTCATCTCCGGGTTTAAAATCAACCATGCGTTTGCACAAAGTTGCCTCTGCATCCTCCCGTGCCAGGCTGCGTGTCCAGAACCGTCTTTCATTTCGCTTAATAATGATAATGGCCTCGTCAGATACGACGTGGAGAATCCCATCTAAGACAATTTGTGATGTGCCCATTGTGTGTGATAAAGCACTGCCAAGCTGCTTAAGAACATCCTCCCATGAGCCGTCTTTAGGTTTTAGATTCCATGGGTCTTTTTTATCCGCAGGGAAAAATTCAACGGCAACCATGTTATCATGAGCCACAAGATGAACCGCTGCACGCATTTCCTCATCATCGTTCAAATATGGATTCCAACGACAAGCAAATATTTTCACATAATCTTCTATCGGCAAAAAATCATCTTCACAAGCGGCAGGAAAGGTTGCTGCGCCGTTCAATGGCTTGTAGAAAAATGGAAGTGTTATTTCACAACAATCACGGATCAGGTCTTTTTGTTCGTTGTTCAGGTTATAGAGTTCGAAAACCGCCTCGTCGAGTTCATCTTCCCAAGCACGGCGTTGTGCTTCGATTTCATCTTCAGGTGAACCTTCTTGATGATGCAAGTCCAGTTTTTTCGGGTGATAATTACGAAGCTTGTCGACAAGGGTAATAACTTTGATGGTTGCAGGATTACTTTCTTCGAGTACGACCGGCAACCTAAAAAGTTCATCATCCAGATGAATTTCATGATGCCAGAGCCCCCAGTTTGCAGAAGTCATAAAAAAATAATACCTAGAGAAAGAAGACCACAAAATTCCAAGGATAGCCTTGTGCCGCCATTCTTCTTGTTCTTTTAGTTTTATCCCATTAATAGCATTGGTGAAACAAAAAGCATCTTCAGCATATCTTGCTATAATGCGACCTTTAATTGCATGTTTTTCAGATATTCCGCGCTGAACGAGTACTCGTCTACCTGAATAGGAATCAATCGTTCCAAATCGATAAACTTTCTTTGGGGGAGAAGAAAAGCATAGGTCGTCGTATCTGGAAAATGATTTGATTTCCAAGTTTTTAAACTTTGCTAATTGTCCTGCATTGTAGTCCTTAGACGCCAATACGTAACCCTGACCAGAAGCTTCCCTCCTAACAAAAACATCTAGTCTTTTCCCACGCCGTAATTGCTTCAAAAAATTTCTATCCGCAAATCTTCCAAACCACAAATTTTTCCATAATTCACTAGATACCAAATCTTCGTTTCGCAGCATATGAATATCATACTTGGAAATACAGACCGCCTGGGTTTCCTTTATAGTCATCACCTGCTTGGCAGAACAATATTTAACAGGATGATCATTTTGCATTTCTTTTGCGAAACTTAGGGCAAGAAACGGAGATATTGAGCCTTTAAAAAACATTGATCTTACATGCGTAAAGTTAAATACTTCCAGCAATCGTACACTATTCATCCACTGTTCACGAAAGGTCTGAGTAGTCGTGCTATGCTTGAATAATACACCAGCGGAAACCAGTATTCCTGCTCTGCCGCCTTCCTTCAGAAAATCAAGGGCGCGCCAGAGAAATGCTTGAGATGGTTCTTTGTCGCCAACTGGCCTCTTGTTTATACGGCACCATTCAAGCATTAACTTTTCACGTGCTTTTGCTTTTTCTTCTGCCTTATTTCCGAGGGCCCCCCAAGGTGGATTACCGATGACCAAATCAACAGAATCTTTCCCAAATCGTTTTTTTAATAGCGGTGTTGATTCGATTTTAGCTTCATCAAAGGCATGACCCACCCAAACACAATGAAAATGGTTCGGGGATTTGCTCTCAGTGACCAGAAGGTTTGGCAATTTATTACCCTGACTGATTTGCGCTTTAATTGAAGGCGGATCGAGATAGTGAAGCATAGCCAGATAAAGGCTAAAGGCGGTAATCCTGGCTGCTTCTTCATTAATTTCAATACCGGCAATCTGATCTCGCAGAATTTGTATTAGAGATTCAAAACTAGGCCGCTCCTTTTGCTTATGCCATTCATAGCGCACCATTCGCCTGAATGCTTCAACAAGAAATATTCCCGAACCACAGGCTAGATCAAGCACGCGGGGCTTCTTTTTCAATTCCTTGACGGTAAGTGTTTGCGAAAGAACAAATTCGGCCAATGCTGGTGGTGTGTAATAAGCGCCATCCTGCCGTGCCTTACTTTTCTTTTCGTCATCATCTATTGATGTATGGTAAAACTCTTCATAAATCGAGCTGATAAGATCAAGGGGAATGATGTTAAATCGGTAGGAATAAAAGAACAATTTTTTCTGTACACCCACATCCCCGTAGAGAAGCCCCTGGATCAAGTTCAAGTGCTTTTTTTTAACAGCCTTTTCCTCATCGTCCACTTCAGGAAACATGTCACCATTGAAATCTTTCGCAAGCTTTCTAAACAATGCATAAGTGAATTCTTTATTTTCCAAAACTCGGGGATAGAGTGCCTTGCATTCGGAAAAGTCAAGTCCTGTACGTGACGATTGAGTTCTAAGGAGTTCTGTCCATCCAGTGGTTTGGCGGGCAACACTTTGGAAATAATCCAGAGTTAAAATCTCGCGATCTTCAAGATACCTAATAAAAATTGAACGGCCAATTAATGCATGGGCATGCTTCATCAGATGTTTTGAAAGTCCATCTTGGATTAACTCGCGACGGACCGTCTTTAGGTCGCGTATTAGGGCTTTATCTGCCCGGTTTTTCAAATCACCAAATCGTCTGTCACCAAAGACCTTGCCTGATTCAATATTGTCGCGATGAAACTGTTGAAGCTGCTGTGTTATTTTGCCAATGTCATTGATTGTTTCCAGCGTTTTTAATTCACGCTCCGAATGTTCTATTTTATCAATATTGAGAGGTTCCTGTGCAAGATCAATTACTGAAACTTCGCCAGGTGAAGCCAAAAACAATAATCTCGGTCGGGCAAGGCTCCATATGCGATTGAATGCTTTTATTTTTTCAACATGATCAGCATTGCATTCAGCAAAAACTGCAACTGGATTATTCTCGACAAAGAATATTTTTTCAGCACCTGCGCGTTTCGCTGCAGATAACCATTCGCCCTTTTCTAACCAATCATTACTTTTTATGGAAGCTGTGGGCTCTTCAATCGCAGGAAGAAGCGAGCCGCTTTCAAAGTCCAATATTTGGTATAGGCTATTAAGCATTTTCCTCATTAAAAGGCTCTGCTATCATTTAAGATATTTGACAAGAAACTGTTTTTTATTGAGAGGAGTATAGGCAAAGATCAATTATGTGTCAATAAAATATCGGCCACAGATCGGTCTTACTAACCTTCCGTTGACGTTAACGTCCGTTTTTTTTACCAACCAGATATAATCTAAGTCCTTATTCGATTTACTTGAAAATTATCGGGTAAAATTTTATATTTTAAAAAACCATTTGATGAAACCAGGTTATCGGAGACGTAATAATGCCGATCTATGAGTTTTTTTGTCCTGACTGTAATACTTCTTTAACTTTTATTCTCCCACAGTAAACACCCGTAAAATCCCTCTGTGTCCTCAATGCCGGCACAGGAAACTGGAAAAATTCTTATCCACCTTCGCCACGATTTCAGGCAAAAAGAAAGCAGAGAAAAACGAAGATATTCCCCTGGGTGAAGCAAAGATGATGGAGGCTGTTCAGATGATGGAAAATGAGATAAAAAATGTAAAGGAAGATGATCCCCAGCAAATGGTTTCAATTCTGCGGAAATTAAGCAAAACCTTGGGGGTAAAAATGAACGACCGAGTGGAAGACGCTATGCTCAAAATAGAGGCGGGCGGAGATCCAGAAGAGATTGCTTCAGAAATAGCCGAAGAATTAAATACAGAAAGTTTCTTTGAGGAAAAGAAACCAACAGGAAAACAGGGTGAAAAAATAAGATACGATGAAACGCTTTATGAACTTTAGGGGAAGGGTAAGCGGCTCGCCTATACCCTTATTAAAAAAAGGGGGGAGGAGGAGCACGAGCCGCTTACCAATCTCTTTCAATACCGCATCCTTACAAATTAATGAACTACCCCGCCGCAAGCGGTTGGGAATACAACCCGAAGGGATTTACAAAGAGCGCCTTCAAAAAAGTTCAAACAAAAAAAATTGATTAATCTTCTCTTGAGAAATATCAAAACAACTCCAACACAAGAAAGTGGGGGCCTAGACCCATTTCTCCTCATCCCGATTGATGTTTTTATAACATAAGAAACTTATTCTTTTTTATAAACCTTAAAAGTCCTGATGGAGCGATTTCGTGCTTGATAAACCCTCGATCAACTCCTTTATTCAGAACTCTTTTTGGTGCTTCAGTTGCTATTTTTTGGTTTTTAACCTTTGTGCAACTATGAAATCTAGGCCCCCTAAATAAACAATCGAAATTTAAGGTTGTGTTCTCCTTTCCCTTGAAGTTATTTTCAAAAATATATTAAAGGGTTACAGACGTTTTCCCTCCTGCTATAAAACGATCGAATTTCTTTAACTGATCTTCAACAGTTATGAGGGGGGGATGCAGTGAAAGCCCTTGAAAATACTGGATTGACCTTTGAAGATTTTTAAAATGCGGTGCCACAGATTATGCTGATTTTTCTTT
>Ga0068714_10004739_pt1 | contig 14963 bp, 14 predicted proteins | sample MTBNYHSulfiMetaG_FD_62988 | JGI IMG/M metagenome (GOLD analysis project Ga0068714, IMG submission 62988) | Enrichment culture microbial communities from rom New York Harbor, USA that are MTBE-degrading - MTBE-NYH (New York Harbor Sulfidogenic)... | ecosystem: Environmental > Aquatic > Marine >... | reverse complement strand
GAGCAGGTGTCCAAGGTGACGGCGGGAGGCGCCCATGGATCGTTTTGTCTGCTGCCTCGTCACATCGACTTCGTTTCGGTCCTCGTCCCGGGGCTGCTGTCGTATGAAGACGAGGCGGGTAAAGAGCATTTTCTCGCCGTGGACGAAGGGGTGCTGGTGAAGGCCGGATCAGAGGTTCTCGTCTCGGTCCGGCGGGCCGTCGGTGACGCTCCGCTGGGAGAGCTGCAGCGGATGGTGGCAGAGCAGTACGAGAACGTGGATGAAAGAGAAAAGAAGACCCGCACCGCGCTGGCCAGAATTGAGGCCAATTTCGTGCGGCGATTTCTGGAGTTTGCAACCTTATGAACAAGCCCGGCTCGGATGCGCAAGAACCCTCTGCTCCTCGGGAGCAATTGCCGGAGGACGTGGGGCGGAAGGCCGCGCGCAAGCTGAAGGCCCGGCAAGAGAAGCATCGCGAGGTATGGTTCGGGCTGGGCATGTTCGGCTTGGTCGGCTGGTCGGTCGCGATTCCCACGCTCATCGGCGTCGCGATCGGGGTGTGGATTGATGCCACTTGGCCGAGCCGGTTCTCGTGGACGCTGATGCTGCTCGTCGCCGGCTTAGCAATCGGTTGTTTGAACGCCTGGCATTGGGTCAGGCGAGAATCTCGAAAAGACTGACGGACCACCGCTCGGATTCCGGTAAGAAAGGAAGTTGTGGGTAACGTGAATCGGAAGAAGTGGAAAGGCCCGGTGAGGAACCGGGAGCGTTGCGCTCACTCCTGGTGGGAGCGATGATGGAAGCTTCCGAAGGTTGGGCCTTGGTCATCCTCGGTGCGTTTCTGCTCACGGGGTATGTCGCGTATGTGATTGGCCCGAGGATCTTTGTGCCCCGGGTGACGCTGTTGCTCATCATTGGGGCGCTCTGTGGACCTTCGATTCTGGATCTCGTTCCCAAGCAGGTGTCGAACTGGTTTCCTTTTGTAGCACACATGGCGTTGGCGATGGTGGGCTTTCTTCTGGGGGAGAGTTTTGTCCAAAAGGAGCTGAAGGAAAAGGGGCGCGTTATCCTTTGGATCTCGATTGGCGAGACTGTTCTGACAGCCTCAATCGTCTTTGGCGCTCTGGTCACTATCGGGGCGCCCATCGTGCTGGCTCTGATTCTGGCGGGCATCGCGCCGGCCTCCGCCCCGGCGGCGATCTTTGAGACCATTCGGGAAGGGAAAGCCAAGGGGCCGCTGACGGATACGGTGCTTGGCGTGGTGGCCATAGATGATGCCTGGGGAGTGATGGCGTTCAGTCTGCTCTTTGTGGCGGCACAGGCGGTGGCCGGGCAAGGGGCGGCTTCGAGCGAACTGCTCAACGGTTTGTGGCAGATCTTCGGCGCGATACTCGTCGGAGGAGTCATCGGTTTGCCGATGGCCTGGCTGACGGGAAGAATCAAGCAAGGGGAGCCGACCTTGGTGGAGGCCGTGGGCTGCGTCTTTCTATGCAGCGGGGTGGCCACCGTGCTGAATGTTTCCTATCTTCTCGCAGCAATGGTCCTGGGGGCGGTGGTGGCCAACTTGGCGAAGCACCATGCCCGCCCGTTCCACGCTATCGAGGGCATCAGCGAGCCGTTTTTCGCCGTCTTCTTTTTGCTGGCGGGCTTTCGGTTTGAGTTAAAGACGCTGGCGACGCTGGGTCTTATCGGCGGGGTGTACGTTGCGGCCCGGGCAATCGGTCTCGTCGTGGGCGGAGCGATAGCCGGAAAGGTGGTCGAGGCGCCGTCGGAGGTTCGGAAGCGAGTCGGCTGGTGCATCTTGCCCCAAGCCGGTGTGGCCCTCGGCTTTGCGCTGCTGGCTCAAGAGAAACTGCCCGGCATCGGGGATCGGGTCCTGCCTCTTGTGATCGCAACGACCGTGCTGTTTGAAATCGCCGGGCCTCTGATCGCTCGGTGGCAACTCTATCGCGCCGGGGAGATCGGCGAGCTTTCAGGGAAGGCCGCCTAAGATGGTTGAGATGGCGCTTCACTACGCCGTGGTATTCGCAGCCGGAATGGCCTTGGGCCTGCTTTATTTCGGCGGCTTGTGGTGGACGCTCCGTCATCTGCCCGGGATGCGAAGACCGGTTCTGTTGACGGTCGGGAGTTTCCTGCTGCGAACCGCGCTCGTCGTCGCCGGCCTGTGCCTGGTCGCGGGCGGCCGATGGGAGAGGTTGCTGGTTGGACTGTTAGGGTTCTTATTGATGAGGCAGATTCTCCTCTGGCGACTGGGAGGCAAGAGAGTCCTCCTTGAGTCCTCAAGGAAAGGCATGAACCATGGACATCAACCCTGATAGCGTCGTGATCGCCGCTTGGGGACCGCTCGTGTTGAACGCGACCCTGCTGTATTCCTGGATCACCATGGCGCTGCTGGTGGCAGGCTCCTGGCTGGTGACGCGAAGGCTGTCGCCCCGGACACAGCTGTCCCGGGGCCGGAATCTGCTGGAAATCATTGTCTCGACCATCCGGCGTCAGATCCGGGACGTCAGCCAAGGCGATCCTGATCCTTATCTGCCCTTTGTCGGCACTCTTTTCCTGTTCATTGCTTTCTCCAATGTGCTCGGAGTCGTGCCTTATTTCATGCCTCCGGCCGCCTCGCTTTCCACCACGGCTGCCTTGGCTATCTGTGTGTTCTTCGCCGTTCCGATTTATGGAATCGCTGAAAAGGGATTCAAGGGTTATCTGCAAAACTATATCCAGCCTTCGGTGGTGATGCTTCCTTTCAATATCATCGGGGAAGTGTCCCGGACGCTGGCGCTTGCGGTCCGCCTATTCGGCAACATGATGAGCGGCACCTTGATCGCGGCGGTGCTCCTGAGCGTGGTTCCCCTGTTCTTCCCGGTTATCATGAATGCGTTCGGGCTGCTCATTGGACTGATTCAGGCCTATATCTTCGCCATTCTGGCGATGGTCTATATTGCGTCGTCGGCGCGTGTGCGCCGTCAAGAGGAAGCAGAACATTCACAGGAGGAAGGGGAGAAAGAACATGGATAGCATGACCCTGATCGGCTTGGCATCCATCGCCATTTCGGGCATTACGATTGCCGTCGGCTCGATCGGTCCCGCCTTGGCGGAGGGCCGCGCCCTGGCTCAGGCTCTCAGCGCGATTGCCCAGCAGCCTGACGAGGCGAACACGATTACCCGAACGCTCTTTGTCGGCCTGGCGATGGTCGAGTCAACCGCCATCTATTGCTTCGTCATTTCCATCATTCTGATTTTTGCCAACCCGTTTTGGAATCACGTGATCGCTCAAGCGGGAGGATAGACTCGTGGGATTCGACTGGTTTACCTTTGTCGCCCAGATCGTCAATTTCCTGATCCTGGTCGCCCTGCTGCGCTATTTTCTCTACCGCCCCATTCTTGAGGCGATGAACCGGCGCGAAGAAGCGATTCAGTCCCGGCTGCACGAGGCGGAGCAGACGAAGGAGGAGGCCGAGCGGGAGGCGGAACAGCTGCGCCAGGAACGGGCCGAGCTGGAGCGGAAACGGGACGAGCTGATCACCAAGGCCCGGGAGGAGGCTGAGAATCAGAGGAAAGCGCTGATCGCGGAAGCCCGCAGGGAAGTGGACAATACCCGGACGAGATGGCAGGAGGCCATCGAGCGGGAAAGAGAATCCTTTCTCAGCGAGTTGCGGGAGACGGTGGCCCATCAGACCAGCGCGGCGATTCGAAACATCCTGGGGGATTTGGCCGACGAAGCACTCGAAGGTAAAGTCATTGAGCAGTTTCTGAAGCGGCTCGATGAGATGGACGACGATTCGAAGAAGGAGATTGCGCAGGCGCTGGCTGACAGGGAGGGAACCATCGCGGTGCGAAGCGCCTTCGAGATCCCCGCAGAAGAGGCGGAAGAGATCCGAGAAGCGATGAAGAAGCATTTCGATCCGAAAGCGGAGATTCAGTTCGAAACGGCCTCCGAACTTCGCTGTGGAATCGAGCTGCGGGTGGCCGGGCACAAGCTGGGCTGGAATGTTGAAGACTACGTCCGTAGATTGGAGGACAGCTTCCTGCAGGTGTTCGAAGACTATGGCAGCGGGAAGGAAGAAGGGCAAGGGAGCGAGGAGCAAGAGGAGAAGAAGGAAGAGGAGAGGAAGAAATGAGCGGCGGCGAGTCTATCCTTCAGCCTGTTCTGGAGCAGAGCCGCCGGGACTTCGAGCGCGTCCTGGAGCGGCAGGAGGCCGGCTTGAAACTGCGGGAGACGGGCTGGCTGAAGTATGTGGGCGAAGGGACGGCGATCGTGGAGGGATTGCCGGGGGTTCGATCCGAGGAACTGCTCGTTTTCCCCGGCAACCTGTCGGGCATGGCCTTTAATCTCGATGCCGCGCAAGTCGGAGTCATTCTACTGGACAAAAGCGATCTGCTGCGGGCGGGTCAGGAAGTCCGGCGCACGGGCCGGGTGCTCGATGTGCCGGTGGGCGAAGCGTTGCTGGGGCGAGTGGTGGACGCCTTGGGACGCCCGGTGGACGGCGGCCGTCCGCTTCGGGCGGCTGAGCGGTTGCCGGTGGAAAGGGAGGCGCCGGCGATCATGGACCGCTTGCCCGTGAACGTCCCTTTGCAGACCGGCTTGAAAGTGATTGATGCGTTGATCCCGATTGGCCGGGGGCAGCGAGAGTTGATTTTGGGGGACCGCCAGACCGGTAAAACAGCCATTGCGGTTGATACCATCATTAACCAGAAAGATAAGGATTGTCTCTGCATTTATTGCGGCATTGGACAGCGCAGCTCCTCGCTCCGAAAAGTGATCGCCGATCTTCAGGCCCATGAGGCAATCGAGTATAGCGTGATCGTGGCGACGACCGAGGAGAATGCCCCGGGCTTGCGCTATATCGCGCCTTACGCAGCGATGACGATCGCCGAATTTTTCCGGGACGAGGGGCGGGACGTTCTGGTGGTTTTTGACGATCTGACCCGGCACGCCCGCGCTTATCGGGAGTTGTCCCTGCTGCTTCGGCGACCTCCGGGCCGGGAAGCCTTTCCGGGTGATATTTTCTATATTCACTCCCGCCTGCTGGAGCGTTCCACGCACCTGCGGGAAGCGCTCGGCGGCGGTTCCCTGACTGCGCTGCCGATTGTGGAGACCGAGGCCCAGAATCTTTCCGCCTATATTCCCACCAACCTGATCTCCATTACTGACGGTCAGATTTACCTTTCGCCCGAGCTGTTCCAGAAGGGCGTTCTGCCGGCCGTGGACGTCGGCAAGTCGGTCTCCCGCGTCGGCGGTAAGACTCAGTTGCCCGCCTATCGAAAGGTCGCCGGGGATTTGCGCCTATCCTATTCCCAATTTGAGGAGTTGGAATCGTTCGCCCGCTTTGGAACCCGGCTGGACGAGGACACCCGCAACACTTTGGAGCGAGGTTACCGGGTGCGGGAGGTCTTGAAGCAAAACCAGTATGAGCCGATGCCGGCGGCGGAGCAGATCGCTGTCCTTCTTGCCGTCGCCCGAGGCATCCTGGACGACGTTTCAACGGCGAAGGTGGCCGAGACGGAACAACAGATTCGAGACGCGATAAGAAGGGAATTGTCCGCACTCTGCAACCGGATCGAGGAAGGCCAAACGCTTGGCGACGAGGATGCGGAGCGATTGCTGGAGGTCATTCGGGCCGCCGCTACGCCTGAGGAACTGGAAGAGAAGGAACAAGCGGATGGCGACGCTTGAAGAACTGGCGAAAAAGATCGAAAGCGCGGAAGACTTGCAGTCGGTGGTCAAAACCATGAAGACCATCGCCGCCGTCAATATCCGTCAGTTTGAGAAAGCGGTCGAGTCGCTTCAGGACTACAACCGGGCGGTTGAAATGGGTCTCCAGGTCGCCTTGAAGAACAAGCCCAAGGGGATGATTTCCAGGCGAGGCGAATCCTGGAGCTTTGTGTGTGCGATTGTGTTCGGCTCCGATCAGGGAATGTGCGGTCAGTTTAATGAGCAGGTGGCGAGCTACGCGGTCGAGCATCTCCGCTCGCCGGAAATGGAAGGCAAACAGCGCCACATTCTGGCCGTAGGTGAACGGGTGGTGAGCTCCCTTGAGGTGGCCGGGCAGCCCGTCGAGCGGCGCTTTTCGGGGCCCGGCTCCACAGCGGGCATTACGCCGCTGGTGCAGGATCTCCTGATGAGTATCGAAGCGTGGGGGGCGCGCGAGGCGCTCAGCCGGGTCCTCCTGTTCCACAACAGGCCGCTTTCAGGCTCGGCCTATGAGCCTCGCCGCGCCGAGCTTTTGCCGATGGATGCGCGCTGGTTACAGGCCCTGGCGGATCGGCCTTGGCCTTCCAAGCAACTTCCCATGTTCAGCATGGACTGGAACCCCCTGTTTTCGTCCCTCGTTCGGCAATACCTGTTTGTTGCGATCTATCGGGCTTGTGCCGAGTCCATGGCGGCTGAAAACGCTAGTCGGATCGCGTCCATGCAGGCGGCCGAGAAAAACATCGAGGAGCGCCTGGAGCAGCTGCGCGCGGGGTTCCGCCACGAGCGCCAACGCACGATCACCGAGGAACTGTTTGACATTATCTCCGGCTTTGAGGCGCTCAGCGAGTGAGCCGCGGGGATCCCCGGCCTTGCTCTAAGGGCAGGGAGGCGACGGGCGAGCTTTTTCCTCGAGTCTCAGGCCTTCCACCAGGAGGATGTTGACGCTCGCCGCTTTGGAAAAGATCTCTTTCCAGGGCCGATATTCCTCGGAGTCATACCAGCGGTGGAACGCCTCGACGTTCGGCCATTTGTGAGCGATGATTTTGCCGGGAACCCAGTCGCCGTCGATGACCTCGTAGTCGCCCCCGGCGATAATGAATTGCCCTCCATACTTCTCAACAGTTCCCCATTGGCCGTCGAGGTACTTCTGGAATGCGTCCTTGTCTTTCACTTCGATGTGGAGGATGGAGTAGATCGGGCCGACCGTAGCGGCGGGAAGTGTCCCTTGGGCGGAGGGTTGCGCTTGTTCCTGTTTCGATTTGTGAGGCATCGCTGCCACCTCCTTCTCGATGGTTGTTCTCCAGCCCGAGCCGGCGGTTATTGTGGTCCGGGCTGTTGCTCGGATATGCCTTTGAGCCATCGGGCGACCCCCAGGGCCAGGACCCCGATCAGGGCGACTACGCCTGCCAGGGTAGCCAGGGTGCCGACGCCCGGCTCCGTGACGGCAAGCATCACCCGGTGAGCGAGCAGCCCGGTGAGGAAGACCCCGGGAGCCATGCCGATCAATGATCCCAACACGAAGTCGCGGAAGCGGATATGGGAGGCTCCGGCGACCACGTTCACCAATGTGAAAGGCGCGATCGGCACCAGACGAACGACCACCATGGTCAGCAGGCCGCGCCGGCCCAGGTAGCGACTCACCCGATTGATACGGGAGCCAGCCAGGCGACGAATGGCCTCGCGCCCGAGAGCATAGCCCGCCCCGTACGCGGCTACAGCGGCAGTGAGCGCCCCCAGCAAAGCATAAAGGCATCCGCTGACGGACTGGAATATCGCCACAGTCGCCACAATCAGCAGCGTCAGCGGGAAAGCGATGAAGCTGGCTGCGACGTAACCGCCGATCAGGGCAAAGATGCCGGAGGGACTATCGCGCAGCCAACCGGCAAAAGCCGCCAACCGGTCGGGATGGATCCAGTGTCCCAATGGGGTCCATCGCCACGCTGCCGCCAGGATGAGCAGCACAAGGGCCAGCCCTGCAAAAGAGAGCAATTGGCGGCTGGCCGACTTTCGCTCCGGCGAGTCGAGGAAACGCTCCACCAGCGTCTCCGGCTCGATGGGCCGCTCCGGGTCGAGGATGAAGGCATCGGGGATTTGCTCGTCCAGCTCTTTGTCCACCGTGCCATCGAGCGGGCGGAGGGTGCGTCCCTGGCCTGCCAGCGCCTCGATCGCGGCAATGAGGCCTCCTGCCTCTTTCATCGCCTGCCTCACTTTGTCAAGGCTGCAACCGAGGTGCTCGGCCAATAGACGATGATGGAAAGTCTCAATACTGTCCTTCAGATCGGAGTGATCCAAGGACTCGATAACAACATTGCACTCGCTGTCCAGTCCCATCGAACGATTGCTGAGGTTCGCAGAACCCAGCTGCAAGAGGGTGCCGTCGGCAATCATCAACTTGGTATGAACAATCAAAGGGTGCCTGTCCAGTCCCGGCACATCGGGATAGTAGACTTTCAAGCGCTGGTGGCGATCGGCCTCGCGCAGCTTCTTCAGGATGCGAGAGCGTAGGACGTCCATGGTGAGTTGTTCGAGCCAGCCCCCTGTTTTTAACGGGAGAACGGCGACCACCTCGGGTCCTTCCCTGGCGCTGAGGCGCTGAGCCAGGGCATCACAGATCGAGGAGCTGGTGAAATACTGGCTTTCGATGTAGATCCAGCGTTTTGCCGAGGCGATCATGTCAAGATAGAGTTGTTCGATTTCCCGCACTTCCGGCCTGTCCCGGTAGGCTGGAAAGGTTCGAGCAAGCCCGATCGTCAGCCGGGTCATGTCCGGGCTGAGCTCGTCGGGCCAAGGGACATGATCGGCAATTTGCACGGGTTCTAACTTCTCGCCGGTGGCGGTTTCCCAGCGATCGCGCGCCAGTTCGCCCAGCGCCTGGGCGGCCTGCCCGTCCACAAGCATCTGGACGTCGTGGAAGGGCGCATAGGCTTCCCCATTCGCGTCGGTTCGCCGGGAGTCCTCCGGCCGATGCTCGGAGGTATCCCAGCGGTGCTTACTCAAATCGAAACCGCCGCAAAAGGCGATCGCGTTGTCGATGATGACGATCTTTTGATGCTGGCTGGCTCCCACCGGATGGAAGCCGTCAAGGCGGAAGTGAAGCCTGCGATGGCGCCGCCACGCCCGGTCATACAGGGGAGTCCACTCCCGATCAAAGGCGTAGATCATGGCGAACTCCCAAGTCAGGATGTAGATGTGCAATTCTTTGCGGCGCTTGAGAAGAGCGAACAGAAAGTCGCCCAGCTCGGCCGGGAAATCATCCACCCTTTCGCCTCGCACCAGCCGCATTCGACTGTCAACATCCCAGCCGAGAATCATTATTCTCTTTCGAGCCTGGGCCGCCGCTTGTTGAAAGGCGGAGAAATGGGCTTCCCCGTCAATAAGAAACGCGGCACGATTCGCCCGGGTCACCCGCCAGCAATTCCGGCCGGGTTCGAGCAAGCGGCCTTTCTTTGAAGACTCGGCAGACTGCGGCATATTCCTATGATTCCAACCTGCTCAATATCTCTCTTTCAGCCCGATGGCGGAATCAGGATTTTCCCTCTTTTCCACTCCGGCATTTCCCCAGCACTATAAGGCGAATCCCGACCAGTCTCCGGCCGAATGCAGCCAAGAGAGCGACTTCGGTCCTCGCGGATTTACGAACCCGGCGGGGCAACGGCCGGGAAGCGAGAGAGGAAGCGACATTGGGGAGAGCCAATACGAGGCGTTCCAGGCATATCACAAGAGCAAGACGACTCTCACAGCTCTCCGAGCTGCTCAAGACCCCGCATCACCGCTATCCTTACAACTCTATATACCTGAACATGTTAGAGGATACCATACGAGCAGTCGAGACACGCAACAGCAGCACGTTTTGCAGGAAGCAGCGCACCGTCCCGGAGATCCTCCTTAGTTCGGCCTGCCGAAAGTGATTGACACGCATGGTTCAAGAAGATATCGTTTGTAAAGCATTGACTTCCTTGCCCGAATGACACGGGAATCAAGCAGCATCAGAACACTGGAGAGGGTATCGCGAGGCAGTGCGGTGGTGGTCTGCGGCCGCGGAGGACAAGCCGATAGGCCGGAGCGAAAGGAACGAGCCGATGGACTCGGTGAGAAGAATTTTGATCGTGGATGATCATCCTATGGTACGCCGAGGCCTGGCGGACATGGTCTGCGGGGAGCTTGGCCTCGAGGTTTGCGCCGAGGCGAGCGACGCCGGCGAGGCGCTCGAAAAACTGAGTAGCGCTTGCCCGGACCTGATCATCATTGACCTCTCGCTGAAAGGGGGCAGCGGACTGGAACTGATCAAACAGGTCAAGGCCCAATCGAACGAGGTCAAAATGCTGGTGGTCTCGATGCACGACGAGAAGTTGTTTGCCGAGCGCGTTCTGCACGCCGGAGCGCAGGGGTACATCAATAAAGAGGCGAGCCCGGCGGAGTTTATCCAAGCGATTCGCTCCGTCCTGCAAGGCAAAGTTTATCTCAGCCCCCAGATGACCGAGCGGGTGCTGGAGCGTTGTGTGGATCAGGATGTGGCCGAGCTGGGCGCTTCGCCGATCGAGCGTTTGACCGATCGGGAGCTGGAGGTGTTTCTCTTGATCGGCAAGGGACTGACCACCCGACAGATCGCCAAGCATCTCAGCTTAAGTGTCAAGACCATTGAAACCCACAGGGATAGCATTAAGCAAAAACTGAATGTGAGGACCGGGGCTGAATTGAACCGCCAGGCGGTGGCCTGGTCCCTCGAGCAGAAACTGGAATAGCCTGCAGAGCTTCCGCCTCACCCGCCGCCGGCGAATGCCGGCAAGGCATCACCCAAGACGCGCCGATGCGATCCGTTGGTTGATTCGCCTGTCTTAACCGATGGACCTCGATCACCTGAAGGGTGACTTAGCGTGACCGGCTCGCCCATGCCTGGCGAAATGCGAGCGAGAAAGGAGCAGCTTGACCTCGGGCGCTGAAGCGGAATAGATCCATATAGAGGAGTTATGCCATGAGAGAGGCAGCGCTTTATGAAACGAAGCCGGACGGAAGCGTCCGGTGCCGGTTGTGTGCTCATTACTGCCTGATTCCCCTGGGAGACAGGGGGAAGTGCGGGGTTCGAGAGAATCAGGCGGGCACCCTTTTCACCCTTGTCTATGGGCGAACGATTACCGAAAGTGTGGACCCCATTGAAAAGAAGCCCTTGTTTCACTTCTATCCGGGTTCGGCTGCTTATTCCATGGCCACGCCCGGCTGCAATTTTCGCTGCCGGTGGTGCCAGAATTGGCAGATTTCTCAAGCGGTTCAGGACCAAGACCTGAGCGCAGGGCGGCCGGCTGAGCCGGAGCAGATTGTCGCCCGCGCCCAGGCCGCGGGTTGCCGCAGCATTGCCTACACGTATACCGAGCCGACCATTTTCTACGAATATGCGCTCGACACTGCTCGCCGGGCGCGCGCAGGGGGCATGGCCAACATTTTTGTCTCCAACGGGTATATGTCCGCCGAAATGTTGAAAGTGTTTCATCCCTATTTGGACGCGGCTAATATCGATCTGAAATCTTTTCGCGATGAGACCTATCGAGAATACGTCGGCGCGCGGTTAAAGCCGGTGCTGATGACCCTTCAACGCCTCAAGAAGTATGGCATCTGGCTGGAGGTGACCACCCTGGTCATTCCCGGAATCAATGACAGTGCAGCCGAATTGAGCGACGCGGCGCGCTTTGTGGCCGGGGAACTCGGCCCCGATACGCCATGGCATCTCAGCGCTTTCTATCCCGCCTATCGGATGATGGATACGCCTCCCACTCCATCAGAAACGTTAAAGCGCGCTCGGGAAATCGGCTTTCAGGAGGGACTCCGGTACGTTTACCTGGGGAACGTTTCCGGTCTTGGCACCGAGAATACGCTTTGCCCCTCTTGTGGTGCCCCTCTGATCGAGCGAAGGAACTGCCAGCTGCTCTCCAACCGGGTCTCCGGCGGATGCTGCCCCGACTGCGGCACGAGCATCAGCGGCGTAGGCCTCTAGACCGCCGCCTGTTGAAAGACAAGGTGGCCGAGCTTCATTCTTTTCGTCGCTCCAGTTCAGCCAGGCGGTGTTTCACCTCCAGCACGCTGTCCGGGTTCAGAGAGATTGAATCAATGCCGGCCTCGACCAGAAACTCTGCGAAGTCGGGGTGATCGCTCGGGGCCTGACCGCAAATTCCGACTTTTGCACCGCTCTTGTGAGCGGCGTTGATCAAGGCACGAATCATTTCCTTGACGGCGGGGTTCCGCTCGTCAAAAAGATGGCTCAGCGGGGCGGAATCCCGATCTACGCCCAAAACGAGCTGCGTGAGATCATTGGTCCCGATGGAAAAGCCGTCGAAGCGGTCGGCGAACTTCTCCGCCAGGATGACATTAGAGGGGATCTCCGCCATGACGTATACTTCAAGATCATCTTCACCCCGCACGAGGCCGTTGTCGGCCATGACCTCGAGAACTCGGTCCGCCTCCTCGAGTGTACGGCAGAAAGGGATCATGACGATGACGTTCTTCAGCCCGATCCGCTCACGGACGTACCGGATCGCCCGGCACTCCAGTGCAAAGCCGTCTCGGTAGTCGTCGCTATAGTAACGGGAAGCGCCGCGAAATCCGAGCATCGGGTTCTCTTCTTGGGGCTCGAATTGCTCCCCTCCGATCAGGTCGGCATATTCATTCGTTTTGAAATCGCTCATTCGAACGATCACCGGATCCGGCTCGTGGGTAACGGCGATCTTGGCAATTCCCTGAGCCAGGTGCTTGACAAAATAATCAGTCTTGTCGCCGTAGCCACGGGTCATTTTATCGATCTCCCCGCGCACTTTCTGATCCTGGACCTCGTCAAAGCGCGCCAGGGCAAGAGGATGGATCTTGATCAGGTTGTTGATGATGAACTCCACGCGGGCCAGGCCGACACCCCGGGCCGGCAAGCGCCACCATCGGAAGGCAGCCGCGGGACTGGCGATGTTAATCAGAATCGGCGTGCGTGTCGGGGGAACTTGGTCCAAGTCAATCTCGGACTGCTCATATTCGAGGATCCCCTCGAAGACGGAACCCTTCGCGCCTTCAGCGCAAGACAAAGTGATTGCCTGCCCGTCCTTGAGTGTTTCGGTCCCTTCCTCGGTGCCCACAACGGCCGGAATGCCCAACTCCCGGCTGACAATGGCCGCGTGGCTGGTGCGTCCGCCATGATCGGTGACAATGCCGGCAGCTTGCTTCATGATCGGCACCCAGTCCGGGTCGGTCATACCGGTCACCAGAATGGACCCTTTCTCGAACCGGTTGATTTGATCCGCGCTGTGGATCACCTGGGCTTGGCCCGACGCGATGGCCTCGCCGATGGCAAGACCTTGCAGCAACTTTTGCCCTCGCTCCTTCAAGCGATAGGATTTGAGGACTTCGAGGCTCTTGCGGGACTGGACCGTTTCAGGGCGAGCCTGGACGATGAATAGCCGCCCTTGGGGGCCGTCTTTGGCCCATTCGATATCCATCGGCTGGTCGTAGTGTTCCTCGATCGCGCATCCCCACCGGGCAAGCTCAATGATCTCTTCATCTGTGAGAACGAATGAGTGCCGCTCCTCGACAGAAGTGTCCACATTCTTCGTCGTTTGACTGCCGCCCGAGGTGTAAACGAGTTTCTTCTCCTTTGCGCCCAACTGCTTGTCTACAATCGGCACAAGACCGTCCTTGCCGAGCAGCGGCTTGAAGACCATGTACTCGTCGGGTGTGACGGCTCCCTGAACCACATTTTCACCCAGGCCCCAGGCAGCATTGATGATGACAACATCCGGATAGCCGGTATCCGTATCAATGGTAAAAAGGACGCCCGAGCCGGCCCTGTCGGAACGCACCATCTTCTGGACGCCAACTGAGAGGGCGACTTTCTGATGTTCGAAGCCCTGTTCTTCGCGATAGCTGATCGCCCGATCCGTGAAAAGGGAGGCGTAACATTTCCGACAGGCCTCGATGAGCTCATCGTCGCCGGAGATGTTGAGAAACGTTTCCTGTTGGCCGGCGAAGCTCGCCTCAGGCAAATCCTCGGCGGTCGCACTGCTGCGAACGGCGACGTCCACCTCCTCGGTATCGTACCGGGCGCATAGCTCCTGATACGCTTTGAGGATCGCCTCGGTCAATTCCTCGGGAAATTCGGCGTTGCGGATCAGCTTGCGAATCTTCTTCCCCACCTTTTCCAACGGAGACTTCCCGCTCTTCAAGGCTTTCAGTTCGTTGTTTATCGGCTCAGTGAGATTATTCTTTTGAAGGAAAAGGCGGTAGGCGGTGGCTGTGGTGGCGAAACCGTCGGGCACGAGAATGCCTTTGTCCTTGAGCGTTTGAATCATTTCTCCCAGCGAGGCGTTCTTGCCGCCGACGCTGGGTACATCCTCGGAGTTCAAGTCCTCCAGCCATCGAATATAGGAAGAATCTTGATCTGACATCATCTCATTCCTTTTGACGCCTTGCCGGAGCGCTCCGGCGGGATTGCGGGGCGCAGGCCTCTTTCCGGTTCACCGCGAAGAGGTGTCAGCAGTCAGCGAGCCGTGTATCCTCCGTCAATGACGAGCTCGCTGCCGGTGACGAATTTCGACTCATCGGAAGCGAGGTACAGGATTCCATATGCAACATCTTCGGCCTCGCCGATGTGGCCGATGGGATGGAGGCGGTCGAGGCCCTCGCGGAACGCCGCCGGGCCTTCCTCGGCCTCCTCTCCCAGCGCTTCCACCAAGGGCGTCCAAATGTAGCCGGGATGAACCGAATTAACCCGGATGTGGTCCTTGGCGTAAAGCAGGGCATCGGTCTTGCTCATCAAGCGCACGGCGCCCTTCGAGGCGTGATAGGGGGGGATGTCCGGCGCGCCGACCAGGCCGTAAATCGAAGATAGATTGATGATGCTTCCTCCCCCCGAGTTCTTCATGTGAGGGACGACGTGCTTGGTGCACAGGAACACGCCTTTGACATTGATATCAATGACTCGGTTCCACTGTTCCTCGCTCAACTCATGCGTGGGCCGGTTGTCCCCAGCGATACCGGCGTTGTTGACCAGGATATCGATCCTTCCAAACGCATTTTTGATCTTTCCGACGACTGCTTTCACTTCCCGTTCGCTGGCCACGTCGAGGTGCCAGAACTGGGCCGTCCCCCCGGTGGATTGGATCTCCTCGAGGACCTGGAGGCCTTCCTCGTCAAGGATATCAGTCACCGCGACCACGGCCCCCTCCCGGGCGAGAAGGAGGCAGGCGGCCCGGCCGATTCCTAAAGCGCCACCTGTAACCACAGCAACCTTCTCTTCAACGCGATTCATCGGCACTCTCCTTGA
>Ga0068714_10004738_pt1 | contig 14966 bp, 12 predicted proteins | sample MTBNYHSulfiMetaG_FD_62988 | JGI IMG/M metagenome (GOLD analysis project Ga0068714, IMG submission 62988) | Enrichment culture microbial communities from rom New York Harbor, USA that are MTBE-degrading - MTBE-NYH (New York Harbor Sulfidogenic)... | ecosystem: Environmental > Aquatic > Marine >... | reverse complement strand
ATCGCAATACAGGCCATCCCAATGCCAAAATCAACGTGCCAGACCAGTAGTTTATCCGTTATGGGTATCTTTATCTTATAGTTTACCTGAATGGCCAGAATCAGACCCAGGCTTGCAGTTACCAGAAAAGTGATCAGAAGAAGAATATTCCAGATTTGCCGATGGGAAGAAATCCTGATTATCCCGATTCGTACCAGAAGATAAGTTGTAAGATACAGGACAAGCGCTAGAATACCAATCGGAATAATGGCATAGGGTGAATTCATAATTAAAAGATACTATTTTAGGATATCTTTCTCGCTAAATACAACAGCTTCATAAGTGAATATTTCCGCCTCTTTCCATCCATCCCACCCAATCATGGCTTTATCTCTTGCACAGTGACTGAGAAATTCTTCCCTGGTCCATTTTGTATGACTGGCAACCTGTGGAAGAAAAGTTCCTGTCTGAATTCCTTTTTTTATATATATGCCATGCCTGCCCATTTCTATTTCTTCAATGGATTTGATCTTTTTTAATGGGGAGAGAACTGATATTTCAATTTCAATATCTTTCATTTCACTTATTTTCAGCCTTTCAAACCGATAATCGTTTACAGCGGCTGCAACAGCCATATTCTGGACAACCTTATAAAGAGGCATATCTTCTGATAATCTTCCGATACATCCCCTTAAACTGCCATGTTTATTCAGCGTAACAAACGCTCCTGCATAGCTTTTTAGCATTTCATTCAAATGATCCGGTTCGATGTCGTATACCCTGTTATTTTTCAGATAATACTCAATACTGTTGCGGGAAATTTCCAGTAAAGTTCTTTTGTCAGTTTCGGAAAGATTGAAATTCTTTAACTTCTCACCCTCTCGTTTTTTCAATATGATACTCATGGCATTGTACCCGACTACCCTTATTTTATCCCCATATTCGGAATCGCCTGAATTCATATAATCAATGACATGGATTTCTGTACCCGGAGTTTTTTCAGCCATATATAACAGGGATAAAACTGATGTCCAGCCACAGATCCTTGTCGCCAGATTAGGAATGTTTTTATCACTTCCCATCCTGATTGTACTTAGAAATTTTGCAGGTGATTTTGATACAATTGCATCTGCAGTTTGTTTATCTATTACTATTGCATTGCGATAATCAGGATAATGAGAAAAATCTGAACTGAAAACAAAAAGGTTCTCTTCATTAAAATAAGGTAATAATGCTTCGGCAATTTGTCTGGTCATTGAAGGATTTTGGGTGCCTACAATGATCGGAATGATCTGAAAATCTTTTTTCAGGTGATACTGTAAAAATGGAAGCTGAACTTCCAGGCTGTGTTCATTTCTGAAGGCATCCGGTTTTGCAATGAAAACGGGATTTTCACGAATAAGCTGATCTGCAAGTGGAAGATTCACTTTGACAGTTCCAAGAGGTGTTATGAAATTACCCGAATTATAAATGGATGCCCCTTCAAATAACATCTGATGACTTGAACCCATAACAAAAACTGCCTTATACTCTTTTTCAGGATCAATCTGATTAAAAGCAGAGGCAGCTATTTTTCCTGAAAACACATAACCGGCATGCGGAGAAATTATTGCAATTACATCCCCGGGATGAGCATCAGATTTTGCCCTGGAGAAAAAAGCTTTGAGCATTTCTCTCAATTCTGAAGGTTCAGCCGGATAGAATTGTCCGGCAACACAAGGTCTTTGATCAATCAACTGTTTTTTGGGTTGACCGAAAATATTGTTCAGCATACCAAAAGCAATTAAAATAAATAAAATAATATTGGTGATAGTTTTCATGATACTAAATCACTTTAACCCATAATAAACAATTTCTTAATAATTAACAATTCTAAAGTTACAAAGAAATAGCCAGAAATATTAAGCGTAATCCCAACTTCCTGTTTCTGTTTCTATTTAGTCTCTTGCTTGTCTTATTTCAAATCCTTAATATTTAATCAGTAGTGTCCGGTTAAAATAATGAGATTCTTCGCTTCGCTCAGAATGACAAATTTTTATACTGTCTGGGAGAGGAAGGGGGTGGCTGGAAGCGACGTCTCCAGCCACCCCCTTCCTCAACAAAATAAATGCCTGTCATTCAGAGTGAAGCGAAGAACCTAGTCCCGCATTACGGGATGAGCTCACTGAAAGTAATCTCATTTTAGTTGTTCTACTATAAATTTCATTTCGTAAAACTCATGAAATTTAAGTTTCATAAATAAAAAAATCCCTTTAAATTTTATATTTGTATTTTAATTGAATTCCTAACCTAATTGCATAATAATCATGAATAAAATTTTTTCATTTACAATGATTTTGGTCCTCGTATTTTCATGCAAAGGACCATCTGATAAAAAGCAAAAAACAATGAATCTTTTTACTGGTGCAAAAGCTGAAGTGAAATTAATCACTCTCGATCCCGGTCATTTTCATGCAGCACTCATTCAAAAAACAATGTATGAGCAGATCTCTCCGGAAGTAAAAGTTTATGCCCCGGAAGGAATTGAACTGAATGCACATCTTGCTCTTATCGAGGGATACAATACACGGGCAGAAAATCCTACTGCCTGGAAAGAAATTGTTTATACAGGTTCTGATTTCTTTGAGAAGATGTTATCTGAAAAACCTGGAAATCTATTGGTCCTGGCAGGTAATAATGCGAGAAAAACTGATTATATTCTTGGAGCTGTTAAGACAGGGATAAATGTACTTTCAGATAAGCCAATGGTTATAACTCCTGAAAAATTCCCATTGCTCGTTGAAGCATTTGAAGAGGCAGAAAATAATGGAGCCCTTTTGTATGATATAATGACCGAACGTCATGAGGTTACAACCATTCTTCAAAAGAAACTTTCTTTGATTGAAATGGTTTTCGGTAAATTACAGACCGGCTCAATTGAGGAACCAGCCATCTCAAAGGAAAGCGTTCATCACTACTCAAAATTAGTATCGGGAAAACAGTTGATTAGACCGGTATGGTATTATGATGTGAACCAACAGGGAGAAGGAATTGTTGACGTTACCACACATCTTGTAGATATGATTCAATGGGCCTGTTTCCCTGACCAGATCGTCAACTATACCACGGATATTGAAATACTGGAAGCAAAACGCTGGCCCACCTTGATTACACCAGAACAATTTGAGAAATCAACCGGTAATAAAGGCTTTCCTGATTTTCTTCAAAAAGATATCAGGGAAAATGTACTGAATGTCTTTGCCAATGGCTCTTTCATTTATAAGATCAAGGGTGTATTTGCCAAAGTTTCCGTTATCTGGAATTTTGAGGCACCTCCAGGCACCGGCGATACACATTATTCCATCATGCGTGGATCTAATTCCAACCTCTTAATTAAACAAGGACCGGAGGAAGATTATAAGCCTACCCTCTATGTGGAAGCCGTTCAGGGTAAAAATATTGAATTTGAGCTTGAGAAAGCCATTTATGAAGATCTGCAAAAAGAATACCCCGGACTGGAACTTGAAAAAATAAAAGACGGTTATTGGAAGGTTAATATACCGGATAAATATAAAATCGGACATGAGGAACATTTCGGACAGGTGACAGAAAAATACCTTAAATACCTTGTTGATGGTAAACTGCCCGATTGGGAAGTCCCTAATATGATCGCAAAATATTACACTACTACCCAGGCTCTTATAAAAGCAAAAGAATAAAGTTTAAATGTCTTCAAAATATAAGACCGGAATAGTTTTAAGTGGCGGAGGTGCAAAAGGTTTCAGTCATCTTGGTGTTTTGCAGGCACTGAATGAGGCCGGTATATTTCCCGATATTATTTCCGGCGCCAGTGCCGGTTCAATAGCAGGTGTATTCTATGCCGATGGATATAAACCTCCGGAAATCCTAAAGCTTCTTTCTGGAAATAAACGACTTGACTACCTGAGCTTTGTCGTCCCAAAAGAAGGTCTCATGGAAATGACCGGATTGTTGAAAATCCTTAACAAGTATATCAGCGCAAAGAAATTTGAAGATCTTAAATTACCATTGATTGTTGCCGCCACCAATCTGAATGATGGAAAAATAACCTACTTTTCAAGCGGCGATCTCTTGGAAGTCATTATCGCATCTTCCAGTATACCCGTTCTATTTAAACCTGTTATCATTGATAATATTGAATATCTTGATGGGGGCATAATGGATAATTTTCCTATCCGCCCTTTGCAAAAAAAGTGTGAGTTTCTTATTGGTTCACATGCCAATCCTATTGGCTATGTGAATAAATTAACCAGTATGATAGCAATAGCTGAACGAACATTTTACCTGAGTGTCGCTTCTCAAGTGATCACTAAGATAAAAAATCTTGACCTTCTTATTGATCCTCCTGAATTAAAAGATTTTAATATTCTTGATATATCTAAAGGAAATGAAATTTATAAGATTGGATATGAAGAGACAAAAAAGAAATTAAAACCGTTCATTAAAAAATTTCATAGAAAGAGTAATTAGTCATTTTTTTATTACTTCAAGTTCCAATAGTGTTTTTAATTCTTTCTCAAAATTCGGGGTTAAAAGACCCTTTCTTCTTAACTTTTCAACTTCTTTTAGATTCCAGTATCTCCCCCCGGATAATTCACTATTGTTTATCTGAATGTTCTGATCCGTCTGACATATAAATGTGAAGACCATTTCTTTTTCTATTTCTGTTTCCCATATATATCTTCGGATGAATCTGGCATTAAATTCTGTCAGACCAATCTCTTCTTTCGTCTCCCTTTTTAAGGCCTCTTCAATACTTTCTCCATAACTGATATGCCCTCCTACTGAAACATCCCATTTGCCAGGCTGAACTTCTTTGTTTTCCGGCCTGTGCTGTAAAAATATTTCTCCTGATGAATTAATAACATGCATATGAACAACCGGATGTAAAAGTTTTTTTTCCTTGTTGAAATGGCATTCCGACCTTCGTGCCCTGCTCACTATATTACCCTTTTCATCCACTACCGGTAATAATTCCTCTGCAGGCATATGTTTCCTGAGATACCAGTCCTTCATTATTTCAAATCCGAAATAAGTAAGAATCATGATATAAAATAAACCTCCGCTGATGAAAGCCCAGGCTTCATTCGACATATAAAAGGATGAATAAAGTACTGCCAGGATATGTCCCAAAATAAGATATAACAAAACCTGTAGAGATCCTGATAATTTTTTTTCTGCATAAGAATTTATCTGAACATCCCTTAAATACCGGAGAGACATTTCATAAATGAAATTCTTTTTCCCAAAGACTGATACTGCCAGAATGGATGCAAAAATTAATTCGATCAGGGCAGGTTTTAACTTAAAAAATATCTCATTTTTCAGCAAAATGGAAATCCCTCCCAGAATGATCAGTAAACCAATATCAATCAGGATGAACTTCTCAAATTTTCCCGATTTAATATAAGTGAAAAATAATTCTGCAACCCCAAAACCTAAAGCAATATATAAACCGGTCAATGTCCCCCAAATTGCATCCGCAAGTACAAAAATAAACAGGGGTAAGAGACCTGGTAAGAGATTATGAAGTATTTTCTTGTTTAATTTCATATGATCAACATATGAACTGGAATAACTATTCTTTCCACAAAGAGAAATATTACAATGTTATTTTTACATTGAATTAAACATAATGTTTGATGACATTATTCAGAAAATCATTGAATTTTTTCAATTGTGCAAATATATCTCTGATCTTATCAGTAATTTCAGAGGAATATAGTTCCGACTCCTTGAGAGACCTGTATACTATATAGCTCGTGTATCTTAATAATTCAATGTGCGGATGATTCCTTGGATAAGCTTTAGGGATTGTTTTTAATTTTTCTCCGGCTAATTCAGGAAAATATTTTTTAAATTCCGGATCGTTAATTATTCCAAGAAAAGTATCCGGTTCATCAGCAATCGCTTCACGTACAGCCTTCAGGATATCTGCTTCAGGCATATATATACCTCCGGATACAAAAATCTCACCGGGTTCAATATGAAAATAATAGCCCGCCCACCTGGAATTTTTACCTCCCCGATTAATATAGGCTCCAAAATTAGTTTTGTACGGAGATTTATCCTTCGAAAAACGTGTATCCCTGTAAATCCTGAAAATGCAGTTTTTTGGCTCAATAATGCCAATTTCAGGGTCAACAGATTTTACAATTTGTATTAATCGGATGACAAAATCATCAAAATTCTTTTTTGCCTTAAGGTAATAATCCTTATTAGCCTCAAACCATTCACGGTTATTGTTGTGCTTTAATTTTCTCAAAAAATCTAGTGTTTCTGGACTTATCATCATTATATTATTTAACTGTAATCGGATTTTAAGTAATTACCAAATGTAGAAGATTATCTGTAAAAGAACTCATTCATTTTAATTATTTTTGTTTAATGAAAAATGTAGTACTAATTGTTGCAGGAGGTTCTGGTATCCGGATGGGAACAACCATTCCTAAACAGTTTCTTGAAATAAACGGAAAACCTGTTATTCTGCATACACTGGAAAAATTCATTTCATTTGATCCCGCGATTGAAGTAATTCTGGTCATTAATCCTGATCACCAGTCCATTTGGGACCGGCTGACTCTTGATTTCAATCTGTCTGTTAATTTTAAAATTGCCAGTGGAGGAGAAACCCGTTTCAATTCCGTAAAAAATGGATTAGCACTTATCAAAAATGAATCATTGGTAGGTATCCATGACGCTGTACGCCCTTTAATTAAAATTGAAACTATCAGAAATATTTATAAAGAGGCTTCTACATACGGAAATGCAGTACCTGCAGTTCCTGTAAAAGAATCAGTAAGGGAGATAAAAGGATCCGGTAGTAAAATAATTGACAGGTCTGCATTACAACTTATTCAAACTCCACAGGTTTTTTTATTTTCAATACTAAAAAAAGCCTATAATACCCCATATTTACCTTTTTTTACTGATGATGCCAGTGTAGTTGAAAAATCAGGCGTTGAGATCCACCTGGTGCAGGGCGATTATTACAATCTGAAAATTACTTCTCCCGAAGACATCGAAATTGCAAGGAATTTACTGGATTAGGAAACTTATTCTATTATTCCTGCTGCTTCATTTGTTTTATATTTTTCAATCTTACCTCCTAATGTGGTTTTTATATTTTCACTTTCCGGATCTCCAATGTATCCAATGAATCCGGCAATGCTGGCATTCCCTTCGATTATATTTTTTGCCCGTACTTTTGCCGTTGCAGCTGAGTTTGATTTAACATAACTGTCCTCCGCTTCAAGCAGGTATGCGGAATAAGTAGCTCCCGTGTTAACTGTTATCTTCTGCCTTTTAACCTCCCCTTTAAATACAAGTATAGCACCCTGTGTCACTTCAGCTTTTAGCTCATCAAGCTCCAGCTCAAGTTCCATCTTACCTCCTGAACGTGCATTAAAATTCATGGCTTTTCCTTTGATCACTTCAGCCGAAGTGATCAAACCTCCTGACGCAACAGTGATATTCTCCAGATCAGAATAATTTACCTTTACTTTTACAACTGCATCTTTATTACTGCCTGTCTTTAAACGTATGCTTAATCTACCCTGTTTAACTTCTGTAATCAGATTTTCAGCTGGTATGTTTTTTACTGAAATCTCAAGATTCGGTTTATCCGATTTATATAATTCAACTCTTATATTCCCTGTCAGATTTAATTCAGAAAAATCTTCAATTTCCCTCGTAAAGACCTCCTGACCGAAACTAACATGGCATGTTACCAGAATACTGGCAATAATGGATAAAGAATAAAATACTTTCATCTCAATTGATATTTCTTAATCGCAAAATTCAAAATAATTACCATCAATCCCAAAAAACATACCATTAATTCAGCATTTTCTTTTCGTATATTCGCTATATCAACTGTTACCTATTGATAACAAAACTTAAATATTGTCTATATTCATTTATCTTTCTGTTCATAGTTAGTATAAAATATTCCTACGCACAGGACACTTTGTTTATTGTATCAAAAATTGAAATAACAGGTAATAAAATAACCCATAAAAACATAATCCTCCGGGAACTTACATTCAGTATAGGAGATTCAATTTCTTCAGACGAACTGTCTCATAATTTAGTACGAAGCAGGGATAATGTTTTAAATACAGCACTGTTTAACTTTGTTACGATAAATTATACTCTTATATCACAAAATGAAATTCTGATTTTTATAAATCTCGTTGAAAGATGGTACATATGGCCGGTCCCAATCATTGAACATGCTGAAAGAAATTTTGGGGCATTTCTTAAAAATCCTGACTGGAATAAAATTAATTATGGCCTGCAGCTTAATTGGAATAATTTCCGGGGAAGAAAAGAAATCCTCACATTCAAATCCCGTTTCGGATATAAAGAACAATTCTCACTTATCTTCAATAAACCTAATTTCGGAAGAGATCAGAAATATGGGATATCCGCTGGTATAAACATGTTCAGGATGCATGAAGTGAATATCTTAAATAAAGAAAATAAACCTGTTTATTTGAAAACTGATGATGTTTATCTTTATGAAGATTTAATGTCATCCATAATATTTTCTTACAGAAATTATCTGTATGTAACACATTCCCTGATGTTTTCATACACTAATGTTGCTTTCCGCGATTCTGTTTACCATATTGATTATCTTGGAATCCCTTATGACGACGATGTCAGGTTCTTTTCACTTGATTATATGATAGAATACGATTTGAGAAATTCCAAGTATTACCCTCTTAATGGAAAATACCTGAGAATTTCTCTCACACAACGAGGACTGGGTCTTATTCCTGAATATACTGAGAACAGGACATCATTACTCATTTATGCTTCTTACCATAAAAAATGGAATGATTACTGGTACCATAATCAGGCTGCCAGAATATATCTCTCACATGATAAAAGAGAACCTGGTTATTACAGGAATGGTATAGGATATATTGCCTATCTGAGAGGTTATGAACTTTATATCGTCGAAGGAACTTCATCAGCAGTTTTTTCCAATCACCTTAAATATTGTCTTATCCCTGAAAGAACTTTTACTATTCCATTTGTTCCATGGTCACAATTTAATAAATCCCATTTTTCAATTTATACAAACCTTTTTTTCGATGCAGGTTATGCCAGGGGTAACTACCCCGATCCTAACCTGAATACATTTGTAAATAAATGGCTTTATTCTGCGGGAATTGGATTTGACTTCGTCACCTATTATGATCAGGTACTCCGACTTGAAACCTCCATAAATCGCGAAGGAAAATGGGGCTTCTTCATCCATTCTGAAGTCCCGTTTAAAAGATGGTGATAAACTTTTTCTGGTAAGTTTTTACCCCATCTGTCATTTCAAAGAACAGTTAACAACGCATTTTTAAACCTGAATCAAAATCAATAATATTTCCCTGTGTTTTTTTACCCTGTCTTAGTACTATTTCTCTTCAATTTTAACATAAATATATATGGGACTCTTTAATGATTTACTTCAGTTTTTCTTTCCCGAATTGTGTGTTGCCTGCCAACAACTGCTAACAGCAAAAGAGAAAATCCTTTGTTCCTCCTGTTATTATCATTTACCCAGAACTGATTTCCACAAATTCAGTGATAATCCGGTTTCCCAGTTATTCTGGGGAAGAGTGCAGATAGAAAACTCAACAGCATGGTTTTATTATAATAAAGGAAGTGCGTATCAATCCATAATTCATAAATTAAAATACAATGGGAGGAAGGATATTGGAATAGAGATGGGAAAAGCTTTTGCATCTGAAATTTTAACATCACCTGTTATTGAAGTTGATTATCTGATTCCTGTTCCTCTCTACCCGAAAAAATTATCATTGAGAGGATATAACCAGAGTGAAATGATTGCATTGGGAATGGCCTTGATATTAAACAAGGAAGTTTTGAATAATGTGTTAATAAGAACTTCATATACAGAGACTCAAACACGTAAGTCTCGTTTTGAAAGATATAAAAACATAGAAGGAAAATTCAAGGTAAGAAATGAAGTGATCATTCAGGATAAAAATATCTTACTGATTGATGATGTAATAACCACCGGATCAACAATCGAAGCTTGTGCACAGGCATTAATGGAGATAAAGGGGGTTAAAGTAAGTGTTGCTTCCCTGGCCGTTGCCTGATTATATTAATGTGCATTCACGAATTTGTATATTCCTCGATAAGCTTTTGTTTAAGGATCTGTAATCCCTCTCCCGCCTTTTTCTGGATGAAATTATAGCCCCTGTTGACGGGAACTATTATTTCATTCGGATCAACCAGAAATACAGGACAATCTTCCGGTACATAATCTATCAGGCTCGCAGCAGGGTATACATTCAACGAAGTACCGACAACAATGAAAATATCAGCTTTACGGCATATTGTAATCGCATCATTCATTTTGGGAACCGGCTCACCAAACCATACTACATAAGGACGAAGCTGATATCCCATTTCACAAAGATCACCCGGATTTAATTCAGTACCTGGAATTTCATAAATCAGATCGGGGAAAAATGTACTCTGTGCCTTCTTTAACTCTCCATGTAAATGAATAACCTCTTTACTTCCGGCACGCTCATGAAGATCATCAACATTTTGAGTAATGATATGAACATCAAAAAACTCTTCCAGTTCAACCAGTGCGATATGACCTGGATTGGGATTCGCTTTTATGAGCTGACGCCTTCTCTCATTATAAAAACGAAGAACAAGCCCCATATCTTTCGCCCAGCCTTCAGGACTTGCAACATCAGTGACACTGTACTCCTCCCATAATCCTCCCATATCCCTGAAAGTTTTTAACCCGCTTTCAGCACTGATCCCCGAACCACTGAACACAACAAGTTTTTTCATATGATAAATTTATCCAAATATAAAAATACTTGAAAATCTGATATAAAATAAGATTATTTGATCTTTGGGATGATGATTATTTAATCATCTGAAGGGATATTTTCCTGTATACCGGTATTACTGATGTATTTTTACTTATAATACCCTGATAATAAACTTTTAATTGTCTATTTATATTCGGGATGTCCAACCTTGCCCATGAAAAGTAATGCTCCTGTTTTTATTTCCCTTATAGCATATATAAATGGTTTATCGGCAATAAAGTATTTCGTGTTATCCATTGATGCAGTATCTTTTATTTCAATTACTGTCACAGCAGCAGCTTCCGTCCCTTTTTCATTCACATCGATGAATGTCTGATGAATTACACGGGAAATAAAAAAATTAGCATCTGGATTTATACCTGAGAAATTTGCACGGCTGTCAAAGGCTTCCTCAAGACCCATATTACAAAGTGGATTATTAAGAAGTGATTTATACTGGTATTTAAATTGGGGTAACTGAACAGATATTTTTTCGGGCTCCTTTAATAATCCCATCCATTCTTTCCAGTTGGAAGAGTTCATCTGACTCAAAAGATCCTCTATGCATTTTTCCTCTTTGGGCAGGAAAACATCCATCACAAAATTTCCACTGCCGTATGGTAACTCAACTACACTAAGCAATTCATTTTGAAAAAACCTGTATGAGCTGGTGTTTCTCATGTACTTTACATTTAAATCTTCATTGTCACCAAAGAATTTACCTTGAAAACTGTTTTTTTCTTCAAATTCATACTGCCATAATCCATTAAAGTACAAAGCATTAATGAGATACATCACAATATCTTCCGAAGTATTATCCAATACATCTCTGACTTTATCGTCTGTTTTCTGAGCGATCCAGTTATTGATAATATTAACAGAAGCAGGATCTGAAAAATCCATATCTCTTACTTCTGCGTAATAATACTTTTTACTCGCATCAATAAAAGTTTGTAAAACATTGTATAATTTTTTATACCAAATTGAATTAGCTATTGTGAAAGTAATCCTGTTATCAGCTGATACCAGATAATCAATTAATTCATTATGAATGTTATTAATTTCCTCTCTTGTCAGATCATTTAATCTCAATGTTTCTTCGAAAGCTGTTTTTGTACTTCCCTCTGCTCCATTATATGTCATTCCCAATGCAATTGCTACGCTAACCGGAGACATCATTATATTTTCAGGACATCCTTTATCAAGGACAAGTAAACGAAACAAATTAAGGCCAAATTCATTATCAGCCTGGATTAATCTACCTGCTTTTTTATCTCCTAAATATTTTAATTCCCGGATAGGATAATCAACTGGTTTTACACATGAGATAAATAAAATTATAAATATTAAAAAAATGGAAGGAGAGGTTTTCATTCTTTCAAATAATTCAATTAAAATAAAGATGTTACTGAAATAAGAATGGTTGCGTTAAAGTAATACACCTGGTTATAATTATATTTGACTGTCATCACGAACGCAGTGAAGGATCTCTTCTTGTTTAGCGAGTACCTCTATAATTTCTTGTTACTGTCATTGGTAGCAATAGCGAGGAACCGAGTTCCTCACTGCGGGACGAGCACATTGAAAGTAATCTTCTGCTTATTAATATGTTTATTATCAATCGCATATAGAATTAATTATATCGAGCCAAGGTTATTTTAATAAATATTTAATAGGATAAATTTCGGAATAAATTCCGATGAAATTTGTTTTATTATCTGATGAATTCCCTACCTTAGTCAGGTATGATCATAATTCGTAATCTGTTGATTATTAATAGATAACTTCCTGAAAATGATTGACCAGGATACCATTAATAGAATTTTTGAAAGGGCTGATATTGTCGAGGTAATTTCTGAATTTATTCAACTTAGAAAATCCGGTGCAAATTATAAGGGACTCAGTCCATTTACCAATGAGAAAACACCTTCATTTATGGTATCTCCCGCAAAAGGTATTTATAAGGATTTTAGTTCCGGTAAAGGGGGTAATGTTGTTGGTTTTCTGATGGAACATGAGAAACTCTCATATCCTGATGCACTGCGGTATCTGGCCAAAAAATATAATATTGAAATTATAGAAAAAGAAAGAACTGCCGAAGAAATCCAACAGGAAAGCGAACGCGAAAGCCTTATGGTGGTTGTTTCTTTCGCCCGGAAATATTTTAGTAATAATCTCAATTCTGCTGAAGGAAAAGCTATTGGTCAAAAATATCTAAAGGAAAGAGGGATACGTGAAGATATTATTGAAAAATTCCAGTTGGGATACAGCTTTGAGAGCCGTGACGCCTTTTCGAATGAAGCCCTGAAAAAAGGATATAAAAAAGATTACCTGGTCAAAACCGGTTTGAGCATGGAGAAAAATAATCTATTGATTGACCGTTTTTCAGGCAGAATAATGTTCCCCATTCACGGACTTTCAGGCAATGTACTTGGTTTTGGAGGAAGGACCTTGCGTGCAAACAAGGATGTGGCAAAATATATTAATTCACCTGAATCAGATATCTATCATAAGAGTAGAATTCTTTATGGCTTGTTCCATGCAAAAAAATCTATCGTTAATAATGATAAATGTTATTTGGTTGAAGGATATACCGATGTCATTTCTATGCACCAGTCCGGAATAGATAATGTAGTTGCTTCTTCAGGAACAGCTTTAACAGTTGATCAGGTCCGTCTTATCAAACGATTTACTCGTAATATTACCATTATTTACGATGGAGATGAAGCTGGGATAAAAGCTTCATTCAGGGGAATTGACCTCGTATTGGAAGAAGGATTAAATATCAGGGCAGTTTTACTTCCTGATGGTGAAGATCCGGACTCCTTTTCGAAAAAAATGAATGCATCCGGTCTTAAAGAATTTATTGCCGGGAATGAAAAAGACTTTATTAGTTTCAAATCAGAGATACTTATGAAGGATGCTTTTAATGATCCGGTTAAAAAAGCAAACCTTATTACCGATATTATCAGATCTATTTCAGTAATACCCAATAATATAAATCGTGCTGTTTTCATCAAAGAATGCGGAATGCTTCTTGAACTGGATGAAAAAATTCTCTACTCAGAAGTCAATAAATTGCGTAAAAAAGCTTTTGAAAAAAACTGGAAGTCCAATTTACCGGAAAGAGAATCCCTGTATATTCCAGTTCAACCTAAAGTCCCTGCTTTTGTTGATGAAGTATATTCAGAATATGAAGAGAGAGATATTATTTATTTTCTCCTGAAATTTGGAAATGAAATTCTCCGTTTAACTTCAGAAAAGAATACAGAACTAACCGTAGCACAATTTATAATCCGGGAAATTAAAAACGATAAACTCGAATTCAAAAACCTTATCTATAAAAAGATTTTTGAAGATGTTTATAATCTGATTGTAAAAGGAGAAACCGTTGCAGAAAAGCATTTCATTTTTAGTGAAGACAGCCGCATACGTGAATTATCGGTCGACATTTATACTTCCAGATATGAATTAAGCAAAGTCTGGCGAAGGAAAGATACATATATCGTACTTCCCGGTGAAAATCTGGGAACCGAGGTTCCAAAATCTGTTCTGGCATATAAAAATAAAATCATTTATATAGCATTGAATGATTTATATAAGAAAATTGATGAAGCTTCAAAAAATAAAAATATTCAGAGGGTTGCAGAATTGCAAAAACAGGTAATAAACCTGAATGATGTCAGGATGACAATCTCCAGGGCTTTGGGTGAAAGAACAATAATTTCTTTTCTTGCAGGCTATAAAAGTTAATAAATATTAAAAGAAACTGCTATTTATATTTCCTGTTGATTTATTATGATATACTTTAAAACTCTTTGTTTCTTGATTCAATAAAAATTAAATATTAAATTTATCAAAATTCAAAAACTAAATGAAAATCGACCTTACTAAATATCTTAAAGACCGGTATAGCGATACTTTGTCCAATCAACCATTTCCTGGTCCCGTGGTAACCATATCCAGAGAGCTGGGTTGTCCGGCAAAAAAAATTGCCAACTCACTTGTGGATAAACTTAATAACAGCGATATCAAGTTTACGAAATCTATTCCATGGAGGTGGATCAGTAAAGAAATTATGGAGGAATCTGCAAAGGAACT
>Ga0068714_10004737_pt1 | contig 14966 bp, 12 predicted proteins | sample MTBNYHSulfiMetaG_FD_62988 | JGI IMG/M metagenome (GOLD analysis project Ga0068714, IMG submission 62988) | Enrichment culture microbial communities from rom New York Harbor, USA that are MTBE-degrading - MTBE-NYH (New York Harbor Sulfidogenic)... | ecosystem: Environmental > Aquatic > Marine >... | reverse complement strand
TTCGCGGCCGAGATAAAGACTCAGCAAGAGCCCGGCGGTCGTGCGTTTTCCCGGGGAGGCCACACAGGCGCTCTCGAGCCGGTTCGACGGCGTGCCGGGGCGGGCGATCAGCAGGGGGCCGCAGCCTTTTCCCAGGGCCGCACCGGTGCTGAGGAGGCCGTACCCCTCCAGCACGTGCCCGAGTGCGAAGAAGCTCAACTTGGTCACGGGCAGGCGCCCCTCCTCCGCCCAGACGTTCAGCGTCTCGACGTCCGCGAGAACCGGTTGGAAGCGGAGCGGCGTGTCGATGCGACCCTCGGCGAGGGCGGCCATGATGAATGTGTCGTTCGGGCAGGGGGAGTAGCCGATCTCGAGCGGTCTCATGCGTGCTCCTTCAGATACTGCAGCACGGCCGCCTGGGCAAGCCTCTGCGCGGGCACCAAGTCCCAGTTGTGTTTGTCACGGTCGCCGGCCTGGTTGCTGACGCCCCGGATCTCCGCCGCACGGCAGCCGAGGGTGCGGGCGGCGGCGGCAAGGGCATAGCCTTCCATGTTTTCGGCGACGGCCTGGAAGGCCGCGGCGCGTATCCCCGCCTGCTGGAGATCCGCCGACGGACTGAGGACGGTCAGGAAGGGGCCGAATGTCGCCTTGGCCATCCGCTCGGCCGCGTCCCGGATGGCTGCGGTCAGGCGGGCGTCGAAGCGGGCGGACTGCTCGAGGCCGGGGAGGCCGAGCGCACGGGCATCCGCGGTCCCGGGCCCTGTCGGAAGGCCCAGCTCCGAAAGCCATTCGGCCTCGGCCACGGCCAGGTCCCCGGTGATGAGGCCGGAGCCCGGAAGGGCCCCTGCCGAGCCAACCATGATCACCTCGGCCCCCTTCAACTCACGGTGAAGAAGCCCCAACCCCAGGGACGCCGCGGCGACGCCGATCCCAAGGGCTGCAAGTCCAACGGGGCGTTCGCCGATCCGGCCCCTATGGACCGGCAAAGGGAGGTCGTGCTCTTCGGGCGCCGCGTGCAGCGCCTGCTTGAGCAGATCCAGTTCGTCTTGCATTGCGGCCAGGATCCAGATCGTGGTCATGACGCTTACCGCCTTTTCGAATGAATTTCCCTCCGGTCGGCCGACAGCCCCCCAAGATCCGTCAAGACATGCCTTTCAGCGTCCTTCCTCACTGCGCGGGCAGCATCGCAAAGCCTCCCTTCCGCGTGCGCCGAAGAGGGAGAAGCCGGTTGAGGGGTTTATTCTACCAGCAAGGGCCCGAGGGCACAATGCAGAGATGTTTTCGGTCAAGGGGATGTCCCCGCTGCAGCGGTCCACGGTCTTCCTGGACCCTCGAAGGCTTGTGATTCAGGTGCTAGGAAACTGCCTCGGCTCAAGCGCATGCTGATTCGTGTCCACCCGGACATGCTTTCCTGATGGAACCCGGTACCCAATCCGGGAATGAGGGTCTTTCTATACACGCTTCGCGTGCTCGGGGCCGCCGCTTCGCGGCAGGTCCCGGTTTGGCCGATAGGCAGGAAATCAATCGTTTGCGCGGAGGCGACCCGGAGGCCGCCGCACAAGCAAATGGGCAGACTGACGCCGCGATCGGCCCAAAAGACCGCTTTCGGAAGGAATCTGATTCAGCACATGGAGGAGATGCGTGTGAGATGATGCCCGAGGAAGGTGATTGCCTTGAAGGCGCATCATGGTGTAAAAGGGAAGGACCCACCTGCAGCTCAAGCGCCTTTGCTTTTGGTCTTCAACGTCCATGTATGAACGGGAACGGACGGCTCGCCAAGTTCCCCTGATGTTAGGAGAGAATCACATGGCTGAGAGCTCCACCCATGAGCAGTTGGTAGAACGGGTCAAGACACTGGAAATGGAGGCCGCAAGGCGTTCGGAGGCGGAAAACGCGCTTCGCGACAGCGAACAGCTTCTCTCCCAGATCATCCAAGGCAGTCCCATCCCCACCTTCGTGATCGACAAGAACCATTGCGTCACGCACTACAACCGTGCCTGCGAGAATCTAACCGGGGTGAATGCGGAGGATATCCTCGGGACGCGCCGTCAGTGGTCGGCCTTCTACTCCGAGGAGCGGCCGGTGCTCGCCGACTTCATCGTCGATCAGGCGCCCGGAGAGGAGATCGTCCGCCTTTACGGGAAGCGGTGCCGTCGTTCGAACGTCATCGAGGGGGCGTACGAAGCGGAGGGGTTTTTCCAGGCCCTCGGGCAAAAGGGCCGCTGGCTCTTTTTTACAGCGGCGCCCCTGTATGGCCAGCACCGCGAGGTGATCGGAGCGGTGGAGACCCTGCAGGATATGACCGACCGGAAGCGGGCGGAGGAGGTGGTCCGCAATTCGGAGCGGCGCTACCGGACGCTGCTGGATTTTGTGCCCTACCCCATGGTGGCCTTTTCGCTCGAAGGCAAGGTCACCTATGCCAATGCCGCGTTTACCGAGACCTTCGGCTGGACCTTTCAGGAATTGAAGGGCCAGCGCATCCCCTACGTCCCGGAGGGGCTCGAAAAGGAGACCAGCGAAAAACTCCAGGAACTGATCCGGACGCGTCTGGTACTCCGCCACGAAACCAAGCGCCGAACGCGGGACGGGCGTACGCTCGATGTCGTCATGCGCGGGGTCGTTTTTCTGGATGACGAGGGCGAGCCGGCCGGGGAACTGGTGATCCTCAGGGATATCACGAACGAGAAGCGGCTCGCGCGCAACAACGAGATTCTGCACCGCATCAGCGTAGCCCTGCCGGAGTACCCGGATCTCGAGGAACTACTGGACTATATCAGCGAGGAGGTGCGGCACCTTCTGGGAAGCGAAGGTGCGCTTATCATCCTGCACGACGAGGAGAAAAAGGAGCTTTACGCCCTCGGCGGGGCCTACGACGACACCGCCACAGAGCGCCGCGTGAAGGAGATCCGCTGGGGGATGGACCAGCTCGTGGCGGGAAAGGTCATCCAGACCGGGGAGCCCATGATCGTCACCGACACCTCGGTCGACCCCTCACTGCATCGGGAGCGGGACAAGAAGCTCGGATACCACACCCGCAACCTGGTGCTGGTGCCCCTCCGAAGCTTCGACCGCATCATCGGGTCGCTTTGCGCCATCAACAAGTTCGAGGGGAATTTCGATGAGACGGACGAAGCCCTCCTCAGCATGATCGCGGGCACGGTCGTCCTCTCGATCGAAAACGCGCGGTTTTCCGAGGAGCTGAAGCGTGCGTACCGGGAGGTCAGCAGCCTCAACCGCGCGAAGGACAAGGTCATCAACCATCTGAGCCATGAACTCAAGACGCCGATCTCCGTTCTTTCAGGTTCTCTGAACGTCCTCGAGAGGAGGCTTGAGGAGCTGCCGGAGCAGAATTGGAAAACGACGATGGCGCGTGCGCGAAGGAACCTCGACCGGATCACCGAGATCGAGGACGAGGTCGACGACATCATGCAGGGGCGGACGCACGAGATCTACGCCATGATGAATCTGCTGGTGGAGCAGTGCACGGACGAACTGGAGACCCTCCTGGCGGAGATGGTCGGTGAGGCGTCGGGCATCGCCCTGGTGCGGCGGCGAATCGAGGAGCTCTTCTCGCCCCGGGAGATGGTGGCCCGCAAGGTTCTGCTGCACGACTTCGTGAGTGAGCGGCTGCCCGTGCTGCAGGCCGAATTCCCCACCAGGGAGGTGGAACTATTCCTGGAGGTGGAGCCTGTCCCCCCGATTCTGATCCCGGTCGAGGCCATCCAGAAGATCTTCGACGGTTTGGTGAAGAACGCCGTCGAGAACACCCCCAACGAGGGGAAGATCGAGATTGCAGTCAAGAAAGAGGGCACCGGGGCCCTCCTGCGGGTCAGGGACTACGGGGTCGGGATTACCCCCGACCACCAGCGGCGGATCTTCGAGGGGTTTTTCACCACCCGCGATACCATGGCCTACTCGTCCAAGCGGCCCTTCGACTTCAATGCGGGCGGCAAGGGCGCAGACCTTCTCCGCATGAAGATCTTCTCCGAACGCTACCACTTCCGGATCGAAATGGAATCGACACGGTGCCGTTTCATCCCCAAGGAGGACGACATCTGCCCCAGCCGCATCAGCGACTGCGCCTGCTGCGACTCCCCGGAAGACTGCTTCAACTCGGGAGGGACCGTTTTTATCCTGCACTTTCCCCCCGCACCCTGACATCCGAGCACCCGGGTCGAAGGGCCCGGGCGCAGCTTTTTTGTCTCCCGCTCGAATGCTCGACGCCCCCTATCTATCGCACCCCCTTCAAAAAGCCCTTTGTCAAAGCCCCCGGTTCCCCAATCGTACAGTCCGCATGGGCATCGGAAAGGACCGGCCTTCGAGCGATCACGAAACATCAGCTGACGATGATATCGAGCGGCCTGCCGGCCGCTTCTTTTTCCAGCAACTGCTCAACGGTCAGATCCTCCACCCTGTGGGCATCCCGCACGGAGAAATAGACGTCGCTCGATGCGTTGTAGCTCAAGGAGGGGTCGGCTGCGTCGAGGACGTCGGTCCATGCCGCCCCGAAACGGCCTCGAAAGGCTGTTTCCCAGGCCTCATCCGCAACATCCTCCAGAAAAGCCGGCCAGATCCTGTCCAGGTTGCCGACCGCAACCACCCGCCGCGGGATGATTCACCCGGTTTCGTAGAAGTAGACCGGCAGAGCCGCCGGTGTGCCGCCCCCGGTGTGCGCAGCGAGGCCGGCGGCGACCTCTTCCCCTAGCGCTCCAAAAACGACAAAAGATCGCCGCGCGGCAAGATCGAGTATCCTTGGCAGACGGCCGCAGCCGATAGCGACCAAAACCGCTTCTTCTCCCATTTGAATTCCTCGCCCGCGTATTATTTTCTGCCGGGCGCCCCTTCCAGGCCCGTCAGCAGCAGCTCGTTTTCGCCCGGAATGACCATTTCGAAGAGGGAGTCCACCGTGGTGTAGTCATAATAGCCGAGGCGCGCCAGGGGGCGGATTTTGAGGACGTCGAGTTTCCCGTCCGGGGTGATCGCGTCGTCCCGGATATGCACCAGCACCACCCTGCCGATCACGACGTCGACGGTGCCGATCGGTCCGCTGCCGGGCAGTCTCAGGGTTTGGTGGTACACGCATTCGAACTGGATGGGGGATTCCGCCACCCGGAAGGGCTTCACCTTCAGGGACGGCGCCTTGGTGAGCCCGGCCAGATCGAATTCGTCCACGTCGGGGGGAACCTCCGCCGCAGACCGGTTGACGGCCTCGCGCAGATCGTAGGTGGCCATGTTGTATACGAATTCTCCGGTCTCCTCGATGTTCACGACCGTGTCTTTCCGCTTCCCGTGCGTGTTCTGGTTGGCGGCGATCATGACGTACGGCGGGTCGAACGTGAGGTTCTGGAATTGGCTGTAGGGGGCGAGGTTGTCCGTACGTTTCTTGCTGCGGGTCGATATCCACCCGATAGGCCGGGGCACGACGCAGGATTTGAACGGGTTGAAGGCCAGGCCGTGGTCGCCTTTTTGCGGATCGTAGTACATGGCTCCCTCCCGGAGTAGTTATCTCGATCGGTGATGGTCCGTGTCAAGTGGACATCGGCGATCAACAAGAGCGTCTCGTCAACGGGCGGCGATTTCCTCTGAGCCGGCACGTCGTCCCGTGATTCTCTCTATTAGGTTCCCCTCTGTCAAGTTGACAAAGAGGCGTTGCTTCGGACGGATACCGGCATGCCCTTGTTTTATTGACAGGGTTTGTGCTACAAGAACTCCATGGTTTCAGCCATTCGGAGCTGATCGTCCGGAAAAGCCGGACTTCCAAAGGGCAGGAGGAAATGATTCCCGCGGTGGAAGCCGGCGCCAAAACAATTCTGTAAAACGGTTTTCTCCGAATGTTCGTCAGACCTTGTATGGGATGATCGAATCATGGTCTCTTTGTGCCGGGATCCTGCGAGAGGGTTTTATCGAAGGGGCGGCGGGAAAAACATGCATGCAATGATTTGGAAGTTCCTGGCTGCAGCGGCGCTCGCAGTGTGCATTTCCCTGCATCCATCGGGGGGAGGCGCCGAACCGAAGATGGCGCCTCTGTCTGAGGTTGCCGAAAGGTATGAAAGCGGGAGGCTTTACCGGTGTGGAAAACTGAATGTCCTCGATCTGCACGGGTCCTACAGGCAGATGGGGCGGCAGTACGGGCATCTCCTGCAGGATGAATTGCGGCGTTTGTATGCGGAGGCCATCGAAGGGTATTTCATCGGCGAAAAAGGGCTTGCACCGGAGGCGATGAGGCAGGCGGCCCAATCGCTCTATGCATTCTATCCCCACCGTTTCAAGACCTTTTTCGAGGGCATGGCGGAGACGTCCGGGCTGGCCCTCGAAAAGCACATCCTGCTCAACGCCATCGAGCTGTACGGTCTGCTTCCCGGCTGCTCGGGCATCGCCGCGTGGAAGGATTATACGGCGGGCGGTCCTCTCGTCTTCGGCCGCAATTACGACTGGTTCGGAAGTTACCGCTCCTTTGCGCGCTTCCTCACGGTTACGGTTTTCAATGGAGGGGATGGCATTCCTGCGGCCATCGCCACCTTTGCCGGCGTAATCTACGCCACCACCGGCATGAATGCGCAGGGGCTTTTTCTGGAACTCAACAACGGGTTCCCGTCCGGAGGGTCCCTTGCCTACTCGAACCGGGTGCCGGCCGTTGTCCATCTGCTGGCGTTCCTTCGGGACTGTTCGAATATGGCGCACCTCGACGCCGCCCTGAACTCGACCCGCTCGAACTTTACGTTCATCATCAATGTTGCCGACCGGGAGGCGGCTTTTGCCTATGAATGGCTTCCCTTCGATATCCGGAGGCGGACCGGCAAGGCCGACGGTCTGCTGGTGGCGACGAATCACTTCGTGGATCCGGGATGGGGCATCGAACTGCAGGATACCGGCGGGTTCAAAACCAGGGAGCGCAGGGACAATCTCCTGTCTCTTGCCGAGGGCCGTAAAGGTCGTATAACGGTCGAGGCGATGATGGAGATCCTGGACACGGACATCGACCGGGGCGGTGCTGCCTGGCCGGCGGGGGATGCGATCCAGACGGTTTACCAGATCATCGCCGTTCCTGCTGAACGCAAGTTTTGGGTCAAGGTGCCGGGCTTCCAGGAATGGACCGCTGTGGACCTGGACCGGCTGTTTTCAGAGGCTGATTCTCGATGACCAACCGGACCGCCTGTTCGATACCCTGCAATCTGTGTGGCTCTGAATCCGTTGAGGAGATCTCTCTTCGGGATCGGGAAGGGCGGTACCTGAGGACGGTTATTTGCACGGAGTGCGGCCTGATCTGGAGCGATCCGCGGCCGTCCGACGAGCGGATCGAGCACTTCTACGCGAAGCGGTATCGAAAAGAATACAAGCGCATCACCAGCCCCAAGAAAAAACATGTCTACCGGCATGCTAAAAACGCGCTGAAACGATACGGGTTCTTCAGGGATGTTCTGAAGGAAGGCGATCGGTTGCTGGACATCGGCGCGGGCAATGGGGTGTTCGTTTACTGCTTGCGGCGCCTTGGCGCCGAGGCCTCCGGGATCGAGCCCGATGAAAGTCATTCACGCTATGCACGCGAGGAGCTGCACGTCCCGGTGGAAACCGGTTTTTCACGGGAAATCGACCGGTTTGGCGCCTTCGATATCATTACCTTGAACCATGTCCTCGAGCATATGATCGATCCTCTTGCCGAATTGAGGCATATCCGGGCCCTCTTGAAGAGCGGTGGATTTCTGGTGGTCGACGTGCCCAACGCGGAGGATCTGAGACAGGATCCAAAAAACCGATACCACAAGGCCCATCTCTACGCCTTCAATCCCGGAAGCCTTTCCGCTCTGGGTGAAAAGGCTGGATTCCGCGTCTTCAGAAGGGAGACGGAACGGCACAACGGCAATATATCGATGCTGTTCAGAAAATCGGCCGAACCGCCCGCCGAGCCCAGCGATTTGAGCGGCAATTGCGCCAGGATCCTTGGGGTCATCGGCGCTTATACCCGCCTCCGGCATTTTGCCAGCGCGATCCCCTATAAAAAGCTCTTGGAGAATGCCGCCACGGCGCTCGAAGAGCAGGCGGCCGTCAGGCGATTCAACTGTGACCGGGATATCATCGACGCCGTTCTTCTGTTACACCGGTCGAAAGGCTGAGGCGGGCCGTCCCCCGCCGGCGACCCGGAAACCTGGATTGCGCATAGGCCTGGAGACCCCGCCTTTTCCCGAGAGAGGCCGGGTGTGCGCACCCGGTGGCCATCGCCCGCACGTCAGGTGCGGGCATCCGGCGCCTCTCCGTCTGCGTGGGGCCTTCCCTTCATGACCGTCGCCTCGATCTGCCGGACGAATCTTGCGCCGAGGCGGTTCAGCTTGTTTTCGATGCCGCTGAGCCTGCCGAGCAGGACGTTGTGCGCCAGGGTGGCGGGGATGGCGACGATCAGTCCGAGGGCGGTCGTGACGAGCGCTTCGGCCATCCCCGGCGCCACCGCGGCGAGGGACCTCTGGGTGAGTCCTTCGAAGCTTTGAAAGGAGTGCATGATCCCCCAGACCGTGCCGAAAAGGCCCAGGAGCGGCGCTGCGTTCGCGCAGGTGGCGAGAAAGGGCAGGGTGCTGAAAAGCCGGTCCGTCTGAGCGGCGATCTCGTCCCGGGTGGTCTGGCGGATGCTTTCCATGATGAGCGGAGCATTGTCCACGGAGTGGTTCTGCATCGCGCTCAGGCGCTTGAATTCGCTGAAGACCTCCAGGGCGAGGAGGGTCGATGGGGAGTCCTTGTGGCGCCCGGGCTTCCTGACATGCCCGTGCACGTCCTGGATGTCGCCGGGCCAGCGCAGGTCGGCTGCTGCGGCCCTGTCGGCCCGGCGGAACTGGATATACTTCATCAGGATGATCGCCCAGCTGATCAGCGACATCGCCAGCAGGATCGCCAGATCGATCCGGATGATCAGGGTGGAGCGGCTGAGCATCAGCCAGATGTCGAATTCAGCCAACGATCCTCATCCTCTTTCCCGGCAGTGCACGGCGCAGGACGCGCCGCCGTCTATTTTTCCAGGTCGCGGATCCCGCTCAGCACCGCATCGAAGAGGGCCTGCACGTCCTCTTCCTCGAGGCACGAAAAGGCGACGCGCAGGTCGGTTTTGCCGAGCGCGATGAGCCCGACTCCGTATTGGTCCAAAAGATGCACGCGCAGCTGTTCCGCATCGACGGTCTTCAGTTTCAGACACATGAAGTAGCCGGAGTTGAAGGGATAGACGTCCCAGGCATCCTGGTATTTCGGGTCCTGGAGCACGCGTTTGACCTCGCGGGCACGCCCCGCCATGATCTGGAACTTTTGCTCCTTTTCGGCCGGGTAGGCGGGAGAAAGCAGCGCCTTCAGCACGATCTCCTGGCTCAGACGCGAGGCGTTCGAGATGGAGCCCCGGACGTCCCCCGCCGTCTTCCGTTCCAGGGCGTCGCAGGCGCCCTTTTCGTCTTCGAGGAAGACGCCCCCATAGGTGATGAAGCCGACGCGCAGCCCCCAGACGAAGTTCTCCTTGGTGGCGCCGTCGAGTTTGACGGCCAGGAGACGCGGATGCCGGTCGACCAGCCGGGTGAAGACCGATTCCTTCGAGGCGGTTTCATCGTAGAAGAGGCCGAAATAGGCATCATCCGTGACGGCGAGGACATTGGTCCCGGCCTCGGCGACGGCGGTCAGGATCTCGCCGAGCCGGTCGGCCTCGGCAGCGCTCACGGTATAGCCGGTCGGGTTGTTGGGGAAGTTCAGGATGACGATGAGCTTTTTCCGTGCGGCCGCCTCTTTCCGCACGCATCCCTCGAAGGCCTCCAGGTTGAAGGCGCCTGCCTCGTCGAAGAGCGAATAATTGACCACCTCAGCGCCCCTGCGAACGCCGAAGATCATGTTGTAGTTGCCCCACATCTTGTCCGGGAGGATCAGGACGTCGCCCGGGTCGGCCCACATGTCGGCGATGACGCTCAGGCCGTGGGTGATCGCGTTCGTCACGATGGGCAGGCTGACGGTCTTGCCCTTCAGGGAGGGGTTCTTGGCGAAGAGCCCTTCCTGCCAGACCTGGCGGAGCTTGGGAATCCCGAAAGACGGGGCATAGGTGAGCGCCTGCTCGGCGGTCAGCCCGGCGATGGATGCCATGACCGAAGGCAGGTACATCGTCTCGCCCTTTTCGGTCGCCATGCCGATGGTGGCGTTGAAACGATGGGCCTTCTGCTTGGCCTCGGCGCTTTGCGCCAGAATGCCTTTCGGAAAGAACAGGTTCCGGCCGACCTGGCTCAGCATGTCGAAAACGTGGGGGTTCGCCCTGCGGAGGATCTCGTTCAGTTCCTGTGCGATCGGGTTCATGCAGTGTTCCTTTCTGGTTCGAAAAGTTAAGGATTTTGAATTACCTGTTGTCAGCGCAATGGTCAAGAAAAATTCAACGGGCGGACAATCCGGCAGGCGCTCCGCGCCTCAAAAAGGCGGACGGCGGATGGAAAGGTGCTTGACTTCAAACGTGCTGCCTATATATAAAGATGCGAAAACTCAATGTGAACCAATTTCGTACACCCGGGTTTCAGGCGGGGTGCGCCCAACGGAAAGGGGAAACGGTCATGCGGGATGTGGTCATCGTCAGTGCCTGCCGAACGGCCATCGGGGACTTTGCGGGCTCCCTGAAAAACAGCGTTGCGACGGACCTCGGTGCCCTGGTCCTCAAAGAGGCGGTGAAGCGGGCCGGGATCGCCGTCACGGATGTGGACGAGGTGATCATGGGCAACGTGCTCCCCCACGGGCTCGGCCAGAACCCCGCCCGTCAGGCGATGGTCAAGGCCGGTTTCCCCTGGGAGGTCGGTGCGATCACCGTCAACAAGGTGTGCGGCTCGGGTCTGAAGGCGGTCATGCTCGCGGCGCAGGCCATTCAGTGCGGCGATGCGGAGGTGGTGGCGGCCGGCGGGATGGAGAACATGAACCTGTGCCCCTACCTGCTCGACAAGGCGCGGACGGGCTACCGCATGAACAACGCCCAGGTGGTCGACGGGATGGTCTGCGACGGCCTCTGGGACCACGTGAACGATTTTCACATGGGGGTGAGCGCGGAGCTTGTCGCCGAGAAATACGGCGTCAGCCGCTCCGATATGGATGCCTTCGCTCTGGAATCCTATCAGAAGGCCTGGTCGGCGATCGAGGCCGGTAAATTCGTCGAAGAGATGGTACCGTTGGAAATTCCGGGCCGCAAGGGTGAGATTCTGCGGTTCGAGACCGATGAGATTCCGCTCCGCAAGCCCCGCACCAGTGCCGAGGCGCTGGCCTCCCTCCGTCCCGCTTTCAAGAAGGACGGCACCGTGACGGCCGGGAACGCTTCGAAGATCAGCGACGGGGCCTCGGCCCTGGTGGTGATGTCCCGGGAGAGGGCGCAGACATTGGGGTGCCGCCCGCTGGTGCGCGTCGGCGCGCAGGGCGCCGCGGGCATCGACATGAAATATGTTCTGGTGGCGCCGATCCTCTCCATACCCAAGGTCCTTGCCAAGGACGGCCTCAAGGTATCCGACGTCGGGCTGCACGAGATCAACGAGGCCTTCAGTTCCTCGTCGGTCGCCATCAATCGGGAGCTCGGCATCGACCCCGGCCGGGTGAATGTGCACGGAGGGGCCGTGGCCCTCGGCCACCCGATCGGGGCGAGCGGCGCACGGGTCCTGACGACCCTCATCTACGCCATGAAGGACCGCGGGGCGGAGATCGGCCAGGCCTCGCTTTGCCTGGGAGGCGGCGAGGCCGTCACGCTGGTTGTCTACAACGAGCCCTGATCCCCGGCGGTACAGGCCTTCGGCCTTTGTTCGGCGGCTGTGAGTATGGCATGGGTGAGAGGTTGCCGCATCCGCAGAGGGATGCCGGCTCGCCCCGCCGGGAAATCGTTCCGAAAAACCGCTTCTTTTGATAAGAACGCGGATCATTCCATAAAAAGAGAGAAGGAGAAGAAGACATGCGTGATGTAGTGATTGTTTCCGGCGCCAGAACGCCCGTCGGTTCATTCGGCGGGACGTTGAAGGATACCCCGGTCGTACAGATGGGCGCCCTGGTCCTGAAAGAGACCCTCAAGCGGGCCGGGCTCCGCCCTGAGGCTTCCGAGAGCGTCCTGCAGTTTGCACCGGATCCGCTCAAGGGCACGGGCAGGATCGAACTGGAGAGCAAGTCTTATGACTATGACCAGGGGCTTCAGCCCGTGGCGGTCGACGAAGTGGTCATGGGCAACGTGGTCGGCGCGGGGCAGGGTCAGAACGTAGCGCGGCAGGCGACCATCGCCGCCGGCATCTCGAAGGAGACCCCCGCCTTCACGATCAACAAGGTCTGCGCCTCGGGTATGAAGGCGCTGGCCCTGGCGGCCCAGGCGATCCGCCACGGCGAGGCGGACATCATGCTCGCCGGCGGCATGGAAAACATGAGCCTCATTCCCTACGCGATGCCTGCGGCCCGCTGGGGCGCCCGAATGAACAACACGCAGCTCGTGGACCTGATGGTCTTCGACGGGCTTTTCGAGATCTTCTACGGCTACCACATGGGCATCACCGCCGAGAACATCGGGGTGAAGTACGGCATCAGCCGCCAGGAGCAGGACGAATTGGGGGCCCTTAGCCACCAGCGGGCCCGCAAGGCCATCGTCGACGGCCTCTTCAAGGACGAGATCGTGCCCGTGCCGATCCCGCAGCGCAAGGGCGAGCCGGTCTTTTTCGATACCGACGAGCGCCCCATGGACACGAGCGTCGAGAAGATGGCCAAACTCCGCCCGGCCTTCAAAAAGGACGGGGCGGTCACGGCGGGGAACGCCTCCGGGATCAACGACGCGGCTGCGGCGATGCTGCTGATGTCGGCCGAAAAGGCCAAGGAGATGGGGTTGAAGCCCATGGCCCGGATCAAGGCCTACGCCTCGGCGGCGATCGATCCGGCTTACATGGGTCTCGGACCGATCCCCGCGGTCCGGAAGCTCCTGGCGCAGACCAAGCTCGGCATGGGTGATTTCGGCGCCATCGAATTGAACGAGGCCTTTGCGGTCCAGGCGATCGCGTGCCTGCGCGAACTTGGCTGCGACCCGGAAAAGACCAATCCGCTCGGCAGCGGCATCTCGATCGGGCACCCGATCGGCTGCAGCGGTGCGCGGATCGTCCTGACCCTGATCCACCGGATGCTTCGCGATGGATGTGACCTCGGGCTGGCCTCGCTCTGCATCGGCGGCGGTCAGGGCATGGCGATGGTGATCGAGCGGGCATAACTTGCTTTCCGGCCGGCAGATGGATCGAGACCCCGCTTGTCCGGAAACGGGTATTTTTTCTTCACACGCTTCCCTGCGCAGTCCCACCGCTTGGCGGCGGGTCCCGGTTTGCCGATATCAGTAAAATCAAGCGCTTGTGCGGAGGCGGCCTGTAGGTCGCCGCACGGGCAAGCGCGCGGATTGACGCCGGAATTGGCAAGAGAGGCCATTTCCGGATAGAAACGATTCTCATTCAAGGAGTCCATGATGGCATACGAAAACATCATCTTCGAGATTCAGGAACATATCGCTGTGATCAAATTCAATCGGCCGAAGGCTTTGAACGCGATCAACCCGGCGGTGCTGGCTGAGGTCAGCGCGGCCCTGGACGAGATCGAGGCCAACCGGGCGGTGAAGGTCCTGGTGTTCACGGGCGAAGGGGAGAAGTCTTTCATCGCCGGCGCAGACATCGCCCACATGGCGAATCTCTCGCCGCTCGAGGGCCGGAAGTTTTCGCGCGAGGGGCAGGACCTGCTGCTGCGGATCGAAAAGCTGCCCATCCCGGTCATCGCCTGCGTCAACGGGTTCGCCCTGGGCGGCGGGACCGAGTTCGCGATGGCCTGCGACTTCATCTACGCCTCGGAGAAGGCAAAGTTCGGGCAGCCGGAGAGCAATTTGGGGATCATCCCGGGCTTCGGCGGCACGCAGAGGCTCGCACGGCTCGTGGGGAAGGCCATGGCCAAGGAACTCTGCATGGCGGGCAACGTGATCGGCGCAGAGGAGGCCCGCCAGATTGGACTGGTCAACAAGGTCTTTGCGGCCGATGCGCTGTGGGAAGAGACCATGAAGACCGCGAAACTGATCGCGTCCAAGGGCAAGGTGTCCATGCGCGGGATCAAACACTGCATCGACCGCGGGCTCGATGTGGATCTGCGGACCGGCTGCTACCTCGAGTCCGACGCCTTTGCGCTCTGCATGGCGAGTCCGGATGGCAGTGAAGGCATGAAGGCGTTTCTGGAAAAACGCAAGCCCGATTTCAAAGGGGAGTTGAGCTGATTTCCACCCGCAAGGGGTCTTTTCGGCCGACTCCGGGGAGCGAACGGAGAGGCCGCCCGCAGAGGATGCCGCCCATCGGGCTTTCCGCGGGCCGACGCCCCGGCTCCCGCATCTGCCGAAAGCCCCGCTTTCGGTCTGGAAACCTTGGGTTTCGTAATCTTTTCCGGATGGAGACGAGCCAGCTATGGATTTTGCACTGACCGACGAACAGCAGATGGTCCGTGAAATGGCGCGCCGCTTCGCTGAAGCGGAGATCAAGCCGAAGGCCGCCGAACTGGATGCCACGCATGCCCACCCGGCCGCGATCGTCCGGGAGTTGGGCGAACTGAAGATGCTCGGCATCGCCGTGCCCGAGGAATACGGCGGCGGCGGAATGGATTATGTGAGCTATGTGCTGGCCTTGATCGAGGTGTCGAAGGCCTGTGCATCGACCGGCGTCATCATGTCGGTCAACAACTCGCTCTACTGCTTCCCGGTGATGGCCTACGGGACCCATGAACAGAAGAAAAAATACCTCGAACCCTGCGCCTCGGGGGAAAAGCTCGGCTGCTACGGGCTGACCGAGGCCGGGGCCGGCTCCGACCCGTCCGCGATGCTTACGACGGCCGTCAGGGACGGTGATCAATGGATCATCAACGGTGAGAAGAAGTTCATCACCAACGGGAACGTGGCCTCCTACTGCGTGCTCGCCGCCGTGACCGACAAGGGCAAGGGCTACAAGGGCATCAGCACCTTCGTGGCCGATCTCGAA